>WNFX01001054.1_pt1 | contig 31017 bp, 28 predicted proteins | sample 5400111 | NCBI WGS metagenome assembly WNFX01 (sample SAMN13153363, study PRJNA577476) | soil metagenome | isolation source: 40 cm soil or saprolite under grassland replicate 1 | place: USA:California | collected 2016-06-15 | reverse complement strand
TGGCGCCTGCCCGAAGAGGCGACGCAGGGACTCCCGGCGCACAACCACACGGTGATCGCCTACGTCTATCCGAGCCCGACCTAAAGCGATGCGCCCCTCCCGACATCTTGTTTCCGCGCACGGCTTCAGCATGGTGGAGCTGCTGGTGGCTATGCTGATCGGGCTCATCGGCATGATCATCATCTTCCAGGTGTTCGAAGTGTCCGAAAGCATCAAGCGCTCCACGACGAGCGGCGGTGACGCCCAGCAGAACGGCGTGATCGCGCTCTATACCATGGAGCGCGATTTCAAGAATGCAGGAATGGGATTCAACGACAGCACCTTCGTCGGCTGCAATCTCGTCGGATGGGACAAAACGCGCGCGCCCCAGGATTTTCCGCCGGCCGGCGTCACCATGAAGCTCGCTCCGGTGTTCATCACCTCCGGGGCCGCGACCACGGATCCGGATCAGATAAGCGTGATCTACGGCTCGCAACCCCAGGCCGCAGGCAGCGTCCCGCTTTTCTCGGACATGGATGCGACGAAGAACGGCGCGGACGATCTGTTCATCACCAACCCGTTCGGGTACGGCGTCGGCGACCTGCTCGTCCTGGTCGAGCCCGGGACGGCGAAAAATTGCTCCATCATGGAGGTGAGCAAGATCAACGGAAACCAGATCACTCACGACCTCACCTCCTATTTCGCCGCAGGGACCCAACACGACGCGAGGTTCAACAAAGTTGGAGGGCTGGGCGTGGTCTATCTAGGCGTCGGCACGGCCAACACGTCGCGCGTGTTCAACCTGGGCAACCTCTATAACAAGGCCCCGGGCGGAACCGCGCCCGCCTACCCGCCCGTCTACAACGTGTACGCCGTCGCGAACGGCAGCTTGACGGTGACCTCGCAATTCCAGGTCGACAACGGCCAACCGGTCGTCACCTCGGTCGCCGACAACATCGTCCACATGCGCGCCCTCTACGGGCTGGATGACGGAATCAACGACGGCGTGACCGTGACGCATAACGTCGGCGCCGCGAAAAAGGGGGACGGCATCGTCGACCGCTACGTGGACGCCGCCACCTTCAACGCATTGCTGGCCGCTGCGCCCCCGCCTGCGCCCACGCCATGGGCCAACCTCATCGCCGTGCGCATCGCCGTGGTTTCGCGCAGCGCGCTGCCCGAGAAGCCCTCCTCGGGGAAGCTCAGCGATCCCTGCGATGCGACCGTCTCGGAGCCCCAGTGGACGGGCACCCCCTGGGAGGCGACCCTCAATTACAAGACGCGGCTCGACGTCAGTGCGATCGTGGCCGCGCCGGATGACTGGAAATGCTACCGCTATCGCATGTTCGAGACGACGATTCCCCTGCGCAACTGGATATGGAAGGCGAGCTGACATGAAAAGTCCCCGTTCGTTCTCCCGGGGCGCGCGCGCGAGCGCGCCGCTGCGCGCCCGTCAGCGCGGCACGATCCTGATCATCGCGCTCATCGTGCTGGTCGCGATGACCCTCGCCGGAATCGCGACGATGCGCTCGGTGGATACCGCGACCATCACGGCCGGCAACATCGGGCTGCGGCAAGCTTCGGTCAATGCGGCCGACCAGGGAATCCAGGCCGGCGTCGACTGGCTCAACACGATTATCACCGCGAATCTTGGCCCGACCTTGATCGCCGACAACCACCAAGCCGGAACGGCCTCCAAGGGTTACTTTTCCAGCGTCCCCGCGAACGATCCCGACTGGTACGATCCGCTCAACTGGAACGAGGCGGGGCAGTTGAACAACGGCAACCCCGACGCCGGCGGCAACGTGGTGTTCTTCCTCATCCACCGCTTGTGCACCTTATCCAATTGCGACACCAACGCGACCTGCAACGGCACGGCCAACACCTGTGCGTCGACGGTTTCCTCAGCGGCCCTGGCCGGGGAAGGCCACGATCAAACCCGGCCGACGGACTCCCATACCACGGTGCCAGCCATCCACTACCGCGTCACGGCGAAGGCGGTGGGACCGCGCAACTCGATCTCGATCGTTCAATCCTTGGTGAGGGCGTTCAACTAGAGCGCACTCGCCCGAGAGGGAGCAAAACCATGAAACGCAACCAACTCGTCGTGATCAAGCGCCTGCTCGCCTACGGGCTCGCCGCCAATCTGGCGGTGCAGCCGGCGTTTGCCCAGGTCACAATTTCCCAGTTGCCGCTCACCTCTGCGGGCGGCAGCAGCATTCTTCCCAACCTTCTTTTCACGCTCGACAACTCGGGGAGCATGGACTGGCAGTTCGTTCCCGACTACGTCGACCCCGCAACCGTACTCCGCATCTCAGGGGTCAACAGCTCCCCGAACAATCCCTGCATGTCCGACAGCACCGGAAGCACTCTCTGCGTGGAAGGCGACGCGCCGTACTACGCAGGCGGCGAATTTGCAATGAACGGCGTCGGGTACGATCCGAACTTCACCTACCTGGCCGGAATCGACGCGAACGGCCAGCCGCACGTCAATCCGCCGAGCGGAACGCTCACGCCCGCAACGACCCCGAAGGACGCCTACACCGCCTCCAAGGGCACGATCGACGTCACGACCGCCATACAGGATAGGAGGTATTGCAACTCGAACAACGTGTGCATGCGCAGCGGCCAGACCGACTCGGCGCCTCCCACTCCCTCCGCTCCCGCCGTGATCACCGCCACCCTTGCGCTCGTTTCGGGCACGGACGACTCCGGCCATACCATGTCCGCAGGCCAGTTTCCCTACCGCACGAACATGTCCAACGCGAGCTTCAAGCCGGCGGTGGTCGGCACTCAGACCGTTCAAACGAATGTGTTCGGTCTTCCCGAGATGATGCCTATCGGAAGCTTCACGCGAGCTGCGAACACTGGCCCGGCGACCGTGACCACGGTCGAAGCGCACGGCCTGATCGGCCTGACCACGTCCCCCACGCCCGACAAGGTGTTCGTCACCAGCAGCACCGGAGGTCCGAATGTCACCTGCGCCACCGTAGCCTCGACACCCGATGCCAACACCTTCACCTATACCCCGGCATCCAACGGCGCGATATCCGCGACGGCCGCGTCGTACCGCAAATGCGTCAATCTCGGCAACAACACTTTCGTCCGCGCGAGCGGCAGCAGCACAGTGACGGTGACGAGCACGGGCCACGGCCTGGTGACTGGCGACAGGATCACCACGAGCACGAGCGTCGCCAACATGAACGTCGGCCCAGGGACCCCAAACACCGTCACGGTCGAGAATGCCGATAAGTTCAACTATGTCTCCTCGGGCACCACCGCCCAAAGCCTCCCGGGCAGCTGGGTGCGCACCGGCCTGTACAACATCGCGAGCAACGTCAACGGCCCCGCCGTCGCCTACCGCATCGTTCCGGTCGAATGGTGCAAGGATCCCCAACTCACCGATTGCATCGAGGTGAATCCGAACGCCGCGCCGCCCGCCAACGTGGCGCCCAGCGACCATCCGTTCCCGGCGTACGTGCGCTTCTGCCGGACGCAGGAGGAAGCGCTCGCCCACGGCGCGGTCACCTTCATCGCGACCACGCCGCAGACCAACCGCTGCCAGGGGAAGTACATCAATGTGACCGGGCTGCAGAGCTACCAGTTTCCGCGCTACGGGTGGTTCATCCGCGACACCATCAAATCCAGCGTCACCTTGTACCCGGCGGGGCGAGCCAACCGGGTCGATTGTCCAACGACGGGCTGCGATTACAACGCAGAAATCCAGAACTACGCGAAGTGGTACGCGTACTACCGCACGCGCATGCAGATGATGAAGACCTCGGTGGGAATTTCGTTTCGCGGGTTCATCTCCAACCCGACCGGAACGCCGCCCAAGCCCGACAGCCTGCGCGTGGGCTTCATCACGATTCACGCCGCGGACAGCGGCAGCGTTGCCGCGGCCCAGTACCTGAGAATCGACAATTTCAATACGACGCAGGCGAACAACCTCTACACCAAGTTCTACCAGCAGACTCCCGGGGGCTACACGCCCCTGCGCGAGGCGCTCTCGCGCGCCGGATGGCTTTTTGCCGGCAAGCTCGGTGTCGGGGGGCTGACGAACGGCATTCCGGCGGCCGACGATCCGATACAGTCGTCCTGCCAGAAGAACTATTCGCTTCTCACCACGGACGGTTTCTGGAACGTCAACCCGGGGCAGGACCTCGCCGGCATCGCGATGGGGAACTGGGACAATATCGACAATAACCTCTACACGCCCGCCGGGGTCAATCCCGCGTACGTCGATCCGGTATCGAGCCGGGCCACCGGCACCTACGACGGAAACATCCTGCCGGGCATCGTGGCGGGGGCGAGTCCCGGCGGCTCCGGCACGCTCGCCGACGTCGCCTTGTACTACTACATGACCGATCTGCGCGGCGGAGTCGACAGGAACAACAAGCCGACCGGGCCCGCGACCAGTCCCAGCACCACGCCCCCGAACGGCGACGTGTCCGCGAACAACGTCCCGAGCAAGGCGGGAAACAAGGACTTCGCGCAACACCAGCACATGGTCACCTTCACCGTGGGCCTCGCCGACGGCTTGATGCTCTACAACCCCAACTATGAGACGGCACCCGGGGATTTCGCGAACATCAAGAGCGGGGTGGCCAACGCCTGCTTCTGGGCCACGGGCGTGTGCAACTGGCCGGCGCCGCAACAGGACAAGCAGGCCGCGCTCGACGATCTGTGGCACGCCGCCGTCAACGGGCGCGGGACCTACTTCCTCGCGCTCAACCCACGGACGCTCTCGAACGCGCTTCAGAACGCATTGACCAACATCGCGGGGCGGAACGCTTCGGCGGCCGCGGCGGCCACTTCGAGCCCGAACATCACGCCGAAGGACAATTTCGCGTTCAGCACCACCTATCAGCCGAACACCTGGTCCGGGATAGTCCAGGCGCAGCGGCTCAATTCCGTGACCGGCGCGGTGGAGGTCGACTCCAACAACAAGCCCATCGTCCTGTGGCAAGCGGACAAGCAGCTCATCACCCAGGTCACCGCGGGCGGCGATACGCGGCTCATCTATATGCTCGACGCAACCGCGCCGACGAAGCTCAAGCCGTTCCAGTTCGCGAGCATGACGCCGACCGAGCAGGCGTTCTTCATGAACAAGTGCAATCCCCCTGTCCCGCAAACCCCGATGACCCAGTGCTCGCTGCTGAGCCTGCCCCAGAAAGCCGTGGTCAACGCCGGCACCGCGCTCGTCGGGTTCCTGCGCGGGCAGACCGGCAACGAGGCGGTGCTCTTCCGCGACCGGATCGAGACCGATACAGTGACCCAAACGACGGTGCAAACCGTGCTCGGCGACATCGTCGATGCGACCCCGGCTTACGTCCGGGTCCCGGAGTTCCACTATAGCGACGCCGGCTACCTCGGCAGCAGCGGCTTCCAGGAAGCGAACAAAGGACGCCCCGGGTCTCTCTACGTCCCGGCCAACGACGGATTGCTGCACGCCTTCGACAACACCACGGATGCCAACGGGAACCCGATAACGAGCGCGACCTGCCCGTTGATACTACCGGCGGTCAGTCCAGTCGCAGGCTGCGAAAACTGGGCCTACATGCCGAGGTTCGTCATGCCCAACGTCTTCCAGCTTGCAGATACGGCTTACGCGAGCGCGCACCGTTTCATGCTCGACGGGAGCCCCGAGATCGGCGACGTGTTCGACGCCACGGCCGGGATCTGGAAGACCATCCTCGTCGGCGGCGCCAACGCCGGCGCACGCGGATTCTATGCGCTCGACATCACCGATCCGAGGAGACCGAAGGGTCTGTGGGAGCTCTGTGCGACGCCCACGACCCTTCCGGCCACTCCGCAACTTTGTGCCCTGAACGACGACGACATGGGCTTCAGCTACGGCAATCCCGTGATCGGCAAGCTGGCCGACGGAACCTGGGTCGTGGTCCTGACCTCGGGTCTGAACAACACCGGCCCCGGGACGGGCGGGGGCTTCTTCTACGTGGTCGATGCGATCACCGGACAGCTGTACTACAAGGTCGGCACCGGAGTGGGCAACACCGTCATCCCGTCGGGCCTGATGAGGCATGGCGCCTACTACACCGCAGGATTGACAAATGCAAAGATGGAGTTCGTGTACGGCGGCGATCTGCAGGGCAATGTCTGGCGGATGGACCTGCGAACGGTGACGAAGCCGGCGGCGCCACCGGCGGTGGCAGTGGCGCCGACGCTGATGAAGATGGCCACGCTGAAGGACGGCGCAGGCAATACGCAGCCGATCAGCGTGCGGCCGGTGGTGACCAATCTCAGCGGCAAGCGCATCTACTACGTCGGGACCGGGCGTTATCTCGCCGCCACCGATCCGTCTGACACCTCGCAGCAGTCCATTTACGGGTTCAAGGACAAGGACGTCGCGTATGGAACGAACATCCGCGCGAACCTGGTGACGCAGACGCTCACCACCGGATCGCCCAGAACGTTCAAAAACCCGCAGACCGTCGACTGGAACACCCAGGACGGCTTCGTCATCGACCTCAATCCGGGAAACGACAGCCCCGGCGAGCGCATCGTGCTCGACCCGCGCATCGAGCTAGGAACTCTGGTCTTCGCGAGCAATGTTCCCTCTACCGGGGGAGCGTGCACGCCCGGGGGAGATTCCTTCGTCTACAACCTGGATTTCACGACCGGAAGCTACGTTCCGGGAGCCGTGAACAACATCGCCGGAGTGAGACAGGGGGCGTTCCTGGTGGGCTTCACGCCCATCCAGACGACCGACGGGTCGATCCGCACCGTCAACACCGATTCTGCCGGCGGCCTGGGGACCGGCAGCGTCAGCATCAACAAGAACCCCAGGGGAATATCGCGCTTCTCCTACCGCGAGCGCTAAAGCGGCTACCCCCGCGCCGGGCGCTGAAAAAACGCTCAGCGCGGCGCGGCGCGCGCAGCCAGCTCGCGCGGCAGGGTGAACACCACGCTCTCGTTCACGCCTTCGAGCTGGCGCACGCTGCCCGCGCCGAGCGCCTTGAGCCGCGCGATCAGCTCGTTCACCAGCACTTCCGGGGCGGAGGCTCCGGCCGTCACGCCGACCCGGCGCTTCCCCGCCACCCACTCGGCCTTGAGCTGCGCGGCGCTGTCCACCATGTAGGCCTCGATGCCGCGGCTTCGAGCGACCTCGCGCAGCCGGTTGGAGTTCGAGCTGTTGGGCGAGCCGACCACGATCACGACGTCGCACTGCGGCGCCATGACCTTGACCGCGTCCTGCCGGTTTTGCGTCGCGTAACAGATGTCGTCCCTCTTCGGACCCGTGATCGCGGGAAAGCGCGCTTTCAGCGCTTCCACGATCGCGGCGGCGTCATCGACCGAGAGCGTCGTCTGCGTCACGTAGGAAAGCCTTCCCGGATCGCGCACTTCCAGGCGCGCGACGTCGGCGGCGGTTTCCACGAGGACCATGCCTTCGGCGGCCTGGCCCATCGTCCCCTCGACCTCCGGATGGCCGCGGTGGCCGATCATGACGATTTCGCGGCCCGCCGCGCGCATCTTCGCGACCTCCACGTGCACCTTGGTGACGAGCGGACAGGTCGCGTCGAACACGCGCAGACCCCGCGCCTCGGCCTCGCGACGCACGGCCTTCGAGACGCCGTGGGCGCTGAAGATCACCGTGCTGCCCGGGGGAACCTCGCCAAGAGCCTCGACGAACACCGCGCCTTTGCTCTTCAGATCCTCGACGACGTACTTGTTGTGCACGACCTCGTGACGGACGTAGATCGGCGCGCCGTGGATCGCGAGCGCGCGCTCGACGATGCTGATCGCGCGCTCGACCCCGGCGCAAAAACCGCGCGGATTGGCGAGCAGGACTTCCATGCCGGCCTATTTTAGGGCTTTTGCGCCGCGCCGGCCGAACGCAGCCCGTCGAGGATCAGCAGTCCCGCGCCTACGGTGATCGCCGAATCGGCGAGATTGAAGGCCCAGAAATGCCAGCCGAAGGCGTGAAAGTCGAGAAAATCCACCACGTGGCCGAGGGCGATCCGGTCCCAGAGATTGCCGAGCGCTCCTCCGAGCACCAAGGCAAGTCCCGCCGAGAAAAGGCGCTCGCTCGAATGCCTGGCGAGGAGGAACACGATGGCGGCGGTCGCAGCGACGGCGACCCCGATGAAAAGCGCTCTTTGCCAGCCGCCCGCGTCGGCGAGGAAGCTGAACGCGGCGCCGCGGTTGTGCGCGAGCACCAGGTTGAAGAACGGCGCGATCTCGCGCACCTCGCCGAAGCGCAGGCTAGCGCTGATCGCGTACTTGCTCGCCTGGTCCGCGAGCGCGAGGAGCAACGCGAGCGCGAGCCAAGGAGCGATGCGTTTCAGGCCCGCCGGAATCATGCGAATCGCCGGGGCTCGCCGGAACCGTAAAGGTTTTGCACGCAGCGCCCGCAGATCCCCGGGTGCTCCGGGTCGGCGTCCACGTCCGCGCGCCAGTGCCAGCAGCGCTCGCATTTCGGGTGCGGGCTCGGCATTGCGCGGATTGGCGCTTCCGCTGCGCTCCTTGCCTCGGTCACCGATGCTTGGGAAGTGATGAGCACGAAGCGCAGCTCGTCATCGAGGCTCTGCAACAACCGAAGCTTGTCGCCGTTGGCGGCAATCGTCACTTCGGCCTGCAAGGAAGAGCCAATTTGCGCTGCCGCCCGCAATAGTTCGAGGAATTTTTGCACCTCCGAGCGGGTCTCGCGCAGAGCGCGCCACTTCTCGATCAGGCCCTCCCCTCGCGGCACTTCCGGCAGACGATAGTAGGTATGCCTGAATATCGTTTCCTCGTCCGGCTGGAAAATCTTCCAGGTCTCCTCGGCCGTGAAGCTCAGAACAGGTGCTATCAGCCGTAATAGGCTTTGCGTGATGTGGTAAAGAGCGTTCTGCGCCGAGCGACGCGCCGGCGAATCCTTTCCGCAGGTATACAGCCGATCCTTGAGAACATCCAGATAGAACGCGCTCAGGTCCTCGGAGCAAAACTTCTGTAGCTTCGCCGCAGCCGGGTGAAATTCATAGCGATCGTAATCCTCGAGCACGCTTTTCTGCAGCTCGTTCGTCAAAGTCACGGCATAGCGGTCGATCTCCACCCAATCCGCCACCGGCATTGCATTCCGCTTCGGATCAAAGTCGGAAGTGTTGGCGAGCAGGAACCTGAGCGTATTGCGGATGCGGCGGTAGGACTCGACCACCCCCTTCAGTATCTCGTCGGAGATGAAAAGCTCGCCCGAGTAGTCGGTCGCCGCCACCCAGAGGCGCAGGATCTCCGCGCCCAGCGTTTCGGAGACTTTCCGCGGCGCGACGACGTTGCCGAGGGACTTCGACATCTTGCGGCCTTCGCCGTCGACCACGAAACCGTGCGTGAGGAGGGCGTCGTAAGGCGCCCGGCCGTTCAACATGCAGGACACGAGGAGCGAGGAATGGAACCAGCCGCGATGCTGGTCCGAGCCCTCGAGGTAGAGATCCGCCGGAAACTTCAGCTCCTTCGCATGCGAACCTTTCAACACGGTCTGGTGCGTCGAGCCCGAATCGAACCAGACGTCGAGCGTATCCTTCACCTTCTCGTACCGCTCGGCATCGGCGCCGAGCAGTTCCTTCACCCCTATTCGCTGCCAGGCCTCAATTCCGCTCTGCTCCACTTTTTTCGCGACCGTCTCCAGGAGTTCCAGCGTGCGCGGATGCAGCTCGCCTGTCTCCCGGTGTATGAAAAACGGCATCGGCACGCCCCATTGCCGCTGGCGCGAGAGCGTCCAGTCGGGCCGGTTGGCGATCATGCCGTGCAGGCGCGCCTGGCCCCAGGAAGGATAGAAGCGCGTCGCTTCCACCCCTCGCAGCGCGGTCGCGCGCAGGGTTTCCGCGGGTTTCGTGCCCTTGTATCCGGGCACCTCGTCCATACCCGCGAACCACTGCGTCGTGGCGCGGTAGATGATCGGGGTCCTGTGGCGCCAGCAGTGCATATAGCTGTGCTGGTGCGTTTCCGAATGAAACAGGGCGCCCGCTTCTCGGATCTTCTCGACGATCCTTGAATTCGCCGTCCAGATGTCCAGTCCGCCGAAAAACGGCAGCGAAGAAGCGTATTTCCCGTCGCCCAGCACCGGGGCGAGAATCTGCTCGTCCTTCATGCCGTAGCGGCGGCAGGAAATGAAGTCATCGACGCCGTAAGCCGGAGCGCTGTGGACGATGCCCGTACCCTGCTCCAGGGTCACGTACTCGCCGAGGTAAACAGGCGCGAGGCGGTCGTAGAAGGGATGGCGGAAGCCGATCAGCTCGAGCTTCTCACCCTTGCAGGAGGCGAGCGTCCTGCCTTTCAGCTGGTAGCGCTCGAGGCAGGCGTTCTCCAGGTCGGCGGCGAGGATCAGCAGGCCGCGCTCGGTCTCGACGAGGTTGTAGATGAAATCCGGATGGACGTTGAGCGCCTGGTTCGCGGGAATCGTCCAAGGCGTGGTGGTCCATATGAGGATCCAGCCCTTGTCGGTCGGCAGCTGGGGCAGGCCGAACGCCTTCGCCACCTTGCCGCCCTCGGCGAACGGAAATCCCACGTCGATCGCAAGATCGGTACGATCCATGTATTCGACCTCGGCCTCGGCGAGCGCCGAGCCGCAATCGAAGCACCAGTTCACCGGTTTCAGCCCGCGATAGATATAACCTTTCTCCAGCAGCTTGCCGAGCATGCGGATCTCGTCGGCCTCGCTCTTGAATGCCATGGTCGTGTAGGCGTTATTCCAGTCGCCCAGCACACCCAGGCGCTGGAAGTCCTTCTTCTGCCGCTCGATCTGCTCGGCCGCATACGCGCGGGCGAGGCTCAGGGTCTTTTCCACGGGAATGTTCTTGCCGTAGGTCTTCTCGATCTGCACTTCGATCGGCATGCCGTGGCAGTCCCAGCCGGGAACGTAGACCGCGTCGAAGCCCGCCATGTTGCGCGACTTCACGACGACGTCCTTGAGGATCTTGTTGACCGCCTGGCCGATGTGGATGTCGCCGTTGGCGTAGGGTGGGCCGTCGTGGAGCACGAACTTCGGCCTTCCTCGGCTCGCCTCGCGGATCCTTTCGTAAATCCTCTTCTCCTGCCATTCCTCGACCCAGTGCGGCTCGCGCTTCGCGAGGTCACCGCGCATGGGAAAGGGCGTATCCGGAAGGTTCAGCGTTTTCTTGTAGTCGGTCTTGTTCTCAGGCATTGCGGTGATCCATGAGGAAGCTCTTCGCGGCCTCGCAGTCGCGCGCGATCTGGGTCTTCAAGGTCTCGAGATCGGGATATTTCTCCTCGTCGCGGATCTTGTGCAGAAACTCGACGCGCAGGTGCGCGGCGTAGAGATCCCCCGAGAAATCGAACAAGTGCACCTCGAGCACCGCGCGCCCGCTCGCCGTGACGGTGGGCCGAACGCCGAGGCTCGCGACGGCAGGGCGCGCGGCGGCCCCGATGCCGTGCACTTTCGCCGCGTAGATGCCGGTGAGCGGAGGACGATTGTGCTTCAGCTGCACGTTGGCCGTCGCGAATCCCAGCTCGCGTCCGAGCTTTCGTCCATGGATCACGCGCCCGCTGATGCTGTAGGTCCGCGCGAGCAGCGTCTCGGCCGCCGCGAGGTCGCCCGCGGCGAGGGCGGCGCGCACGGCCGAGCTCGATACCCGCGAGCCGGCGTGCATCACCGTCGGCATGGTTTCGACCTCGTATCCGTGAAGGGCGCCCAATTCTTTCAGCAAAGCGAGATCGCCGACGCGCTTCGCTCCGAAACGAAAGTCCTCGCCGATCAGGAGCCAGCGCGCCCTGAGCTTTTTCGCAAGCACCTGCTCGACGAACGCTTCGGGCGCAAGAGCCGCGAACGAGCGGCTGAAACGCTGAACGTGCACGCGTTCCACCCCGCGCGCCGCGAGCAACTCGAGTTTTTCGCGCAGCGAGGTCAGGCGCGTGGGCGCCGCCCGCGGCGCGAAGAACTCGCGCGGATGGGGCTCGAACGTGAGCACGCAGCTCGTCAGGCCGCGCTTGCGCGCCCCGGTGAGGAGGCGCTGCAGCATCGTCTGGTGTCCGCGATGGATGCCGTCGAAATTGCCGACGGTCAGCGCAACCGCAGGCAGCACCACATCGGAACTGCCGTGGGTAAGCAGCATGAAGCGCCAGGAATAAACGCAAAGGTCTGAATTATAGCGGCTTTTGACGAACTAGAATCCTGGAAACGCCGGCGCGCCGCGGCGCAGCCGAGCGCGAAGCCGCACAGGGATTAAGATGCTCATCACGGAACCGGGTGCGGCGTGAAAACTCTCGAGGAACAGATGGCGGTCTATGCCGCCTACCACCGCAATCGCTGGAACAGGCTCACCCACTTCATCGGCGTCCCCGCGATCATTTTCGCGATCCTGATCCCGATGAGCTGGGTCTCCCTGGGAGAAGGCCTGAGCCTCGCGCACCTGTTCCTGGGCGCGGTTCTCGCGTACTACTTTCTGCTCGACGTGCCGCTCGCCCTCGCCACGGCGGTCGCGGTCGGCGCGCTCTTTCTTGCCGCGAAACTGGCGGCCAGGACCGGCATTACCTCGGGTTGGATCTGGTTCGGCGTGTTCTTCGCCGGAGGCTGGATCTTCCAGCTCGTAGGCCACGTGTTCGAAGGCCGCAGGCCCGCGCTCGCGGACAATCTGTTCCAGATATTCATCGCGCCGATCTTCCTCGTGGCCGAGGCGTTCTTTGCGCTCGGCTTGAAGCGTGAGCTTCTGAAAAAAATCGAAACGAAACTGGCCAGCAGCACTTACGATTAGTTCAGGCGCGTGGCCGCCTGCTTGAGCTCCAGGATCCTTTCGTGGATTTCCGCCGCGTCCGGCGCCTGCGGACGCCGCCGCAGATAATTCTGCAGGTCCGACAGCGCCGGCCGGAAGCATTCGAGCTGCTGGTACACCAGCCCCCGATCCCGAAGTTCCTCGGCCGACTCCGGTATCACGAGCAGCATCCTGTGCATGACCGCGAGCGCCTGTTCGAGCCTTCCCGTCTGCGTGTAGATGTTCTTCAGGTTGCGCAGGACTCTCGCGATGATCTGGCGCGGGGTCGCCGGCTCCAGATACCGGTCGAGCTGTGCCTGCTCCGCCTTCCCCGAGGGCAGAACTTGCGCGAGGCGCTGGCGCAGATCGGACTCCGACTGCGCCTCCCCCCCGGTGAAGGGGTCGAGCACGAGCTGACCGCGCTTGACCGAGAGCTTGACAAGGAAGTGCCCGGGGAAAGAAACGCCTTTCAGGTTGAGGCCGAGGCGTTTGCCGACTTCCAGGTAGAGAATGGACAAGGTGATCGGAATCCCGGTGCGGCGCTCCATGACCTCGTTCAGATAACTGTTGCGCGGATCGTAGTAATCCACCAGGTTGCCCGAGAAGCGCATTTCGTTGAACAGATAGTAGTTCAGGGCGAGCACCCTCTGCTCGGAAAACGCGTCGCCCGCGAGGCGCTTCTTGATGGCGATCGCGATGCCGTCGAGCTTGCTCAGGTACTCGGGTATATCCAGGTCCGGATAAATATCCTGGGCGAGCATCAGGCTCGCCTCGGCGAGGTTGAACTGATCCCGCGAGACGATTTGCGCGAAATGCTCGAGCCGGGCGTTCACGCGGCGCGTCTCGAGAAGTCGCCGAGCCGGAAACCGAGCAGCCACAAGCTCGCGAAGTACGCGGTACCGCCCAGGAGCACGAGTCCCGTGAGCACCGCTGCTCGCGCCGCTCCGGATGCGGCCAGCCACCAAGGCGCCGGACCCATGGCGAGCCACAAGGCGAGCGCCATGGCCGTCAAGGCGGCCGTGACCTTGAGCGCGAATATCCCCCAACCCGGCAGGGGTTGATAAATCCCATAGTGCCGCAGCTTGCGGTAGAGCAGACCGGCGTTCAGACAGGCGCCCAGCCCGATCGCGAGCGCAAGCCCCGCGTGCGGGCCGATGCCGGTCGCAAGCTCGAGCCCTCCCTGCTTAAGGGACAGGATGAATACCGCGTTCATCACCTGGGTGGCGATCAGGGTCAAGACGGCGATCCGTACGGGCGTTGCAATATTTTGCCGCGCATAAAAGCCCGGCGCCAGTACCTTGACGAGAATCAGCCCGAGCAGTCCCGCGCTGTAGGCGACGAGCGCCTGGCACGTCATCCAGAGGTCGTGCTCGCCGAATTGCCCGTAATGGAATAGGGTCGTGACGAGCGGTACCGAGAGCAAGGCCAGTGCGACGGCCGCCGGCGCCGCGAGGATGAACGTCAGGCGCAGGCCCCAGTCGAGCAGCTTCGAGTACTCGCCTTCGTCTGACGCGGAGTGATATTTGGATAAGCTTGGAAGGAGGATCGTTCCGAGCGCCACGCCCAGGAGCGCGGTCGGAAATTCCATGAGCCGGTCGGCATAGTAGAGCCAGGAGATGCGGCCGTCCCCCAGGAACGACGCGATGATCGTGTTGATCAGGAGGCTCACTTGAGCCACCGAAACGCCGAGCACCGCCGGCCCCATTAATAGAAGTATTCGCCGCACTCCGGGATCGGTGAAGGAGAGCCGCGGCCGCGGCAGCATGCCGATTTTCGCGAGCGCCGGGATCTGCAACGCGAGCTGCAGCACCCCGCCGGCGAATACCGCCCAGGCGAGCACCATCACCGGCGGCTCGAAATAAGGCGCAAGAAACAAGGCGCCAAATATGAAAGCGAGATTCAGCAGAGAGGGGGTGAGCGCGGGAATCACGAACCGGCTCCACGTATTGAGGATGCCGCCCGCGAGAGAAACGAGCGAGATGAACAGAATATAGGGAAAGGTGATGCGCAGCATCGCCACCGTGAGGTCGAACTTCGCGGGCGTTGCCGCGAATCCCGGCGCGCTCACGTAGATGATGAGCGGCGCCGCAGCGACGCCGAGCGCGGTCGCCGCAAGGAGCGCAACAGTCAACAGGGTCGCGGTGCGGTCGACGAGCAGCTTGGTTTCCGCATCGCCCCGACGGGTCCTGTATTCCGAGAGCACCGGAACGAAGGCCTGCGAGAACGCGCCCTCGGCGAACAGGCGCCGCAGAAGATTGGGGATCCGGAAAGCGACGAAGAACGCGTCGGTCGCCAGTCCGGTTTTGAACAAGGTTGCGATCAGAACGTCTCGCACCAAACCCAGAACGCGCGATACGAGCGTCATGCTGCTCACGGTCGCAAGGGCTTTCAGCAAATTCATGCGGGAATTATAGCTTTCACGGACGGAAAACCTTGCGCGGGCCTGCGACTACGACTACAATTGCGCCCTTTCGTTCGGGGTTCCGCATGGCGAATACCAAGGGCGCGCGCAAGGCGGCCCGCCAAGCCGAGAAGCGGCGCAAGCACAACGCCAGCCTGCGCTCTGCTCTGACCAGCGCGATCAAAAGCGTCACCAGGGCGATCGCCGCAGGCGACAAGGCTGCCGCGCGGAAGACTTTCAGCGAGGCCTCGGGAATCATGGATCGCATCGCCGACAAGAACGTCGTCCACAAGAACGAAGCAGCGCGGCACAAGAGCCGCCTTGCCGCGCGACTCAAAGCGATGCCGGGATAAGACCAGGTCGGGCGCTACGGAAAAAAAGGCGGCTAGTCCGCCTTTTTTATTGACGTTTCCTCCTTGCACTCCCCTGCAGTTTGCCGCAACAATCCGGTTTTCGTTTTGCGCGCCACCCCATGAAAAAGCCGGTCAGCCGGGTCCTCATCATCAACGACGAGCCGCTCGTCTTGAAAGAATTTGTCAAGGGCCTGAACGCTGCAGCGCGCTCGCTCGACAATCCGCTCGGCATCACGTTTTCCGGGGTCACCACGGCGCGCGAGGCGCTCGCCGCGATCGAGGAAGACGGCGATCTCCAGGCCGTCGTGGTCGACGACAAGCTCTACACCCTCAACCAGAAGAGCCCCAAGAAGGAGATGTCGGCGCTGGAGCTCGTGCAGCGCGTCACGCGCTTCAGGCCCGAGCTCGACGTCTACATTCTGATCGCGCAGGAGCACGAGGACGAGATCGTCGATGCCCTCTTCGCGGAGGCGGTCGACGGGTACTTCTACCGCGAGGAGCGCGACTACCGCGGCATGTACCGGATTCTCAACGCGCAGGTCCAGGAGCGATCGCGCACGCCGTTCTACGACCAGCTCAAGAACTACGTCTGGATGGCAAAAGACTCCTGGCACACTCCGGGCCACTCGTCCGGCGAGTCGCTGCGCGGCAGCCCCTGGGTCAATGATTTCTACGATTTCATGGGCGAACATGTCTTCGACGCCGATCTCTCGGTGTCGGTGAAAATGCTCGACTCGCTGATGGAGCCCACCGGCGTGATCGCAGAGGCGCAGACCATCGCGGCCAAGGCTTTTGGCGCGCGCCGCACCTTCTTCGCAACCAACGGCACCTCGACCTCGAACAAGGTCATTTTCCAGACGCTGCTCGCGCCCGGAGAAAAGCTGCTCCTCGACCGCAACTGCCACAAGTCGGTGCACCACGGCGTGGTGCTCTCGGGCGGCCATCCGATCTATCTCGATTCCTCGATCAACGCCAAGTACAGCTTGTACGGTCCGGTGCCCAAGAAGACCATCCTTTCGGCGATCCGCAGGCACCCGGACGCCCAGGCGATCATTCTCACCTCCTGCACCTATGACGGGCTGCGCTACGACCTCGCGCCCATCGTCGAGGCGGCGCACGCGAAAGGCATCAAGGTGATCGTGGACGAAGCCTGGTACGGGTTCGCGCGCTTTCATCCGGCGTTCCGTCCTACGGCGCTCGAGGCCGGGGCGGACTACGCCACGCAGAGCACCCACAAGGTGCTCTCGGCCTTCTCCCAGGCCTCGATGATCCACGTGAACGATCCCGGATTCAACGAACACCTGTTCCGGGAGAATTTCAACATGCACACTTCCACGAGCCCCCAGTACAGCATGATCGCGAGCCTCGATCTGGCGCGCAAACAGGCGGTGATGGAGGGCTACAAGCTACTCTCGCGCACGCTCGCGCTCGCGCAGGAGCTGCGCGCGCAAATCAACTCGACCGGCGTGTTCCGCGTTCTGGAGCTCGATGACCTGCTCCCCGAGGAACTCGGGCACGATGGAATCCGCCTCGACCCCACGAAGGTCACCGTGGACATCTCGAAGTGCGGGTACACCGTCGAGGATCTGCAGCGCGAGCTCTTCGACCGCTACAACATCCAGGTCGAGAAATCCACGTTCAATACGCTTACTCTGCTGCTGACGATCGGCACCACGCGCAGCAAGGTCTCGCGCCTGTACGATGCGCTCATGCGCATCGCGCGCGAGGGCCGGCCGCCGCGCCGCCTGTACCGCTTCCCCGAGATCCCGGGATTCACGCGCCTTCGCTACCTGCCGCGCGACGCCTTTTACTGCGGCGGAGAGCTGGTGCCCCTGGTCGACGAGAAAGACAACATCAGGCGGGACCTGCTCGACCGGGCGTGCGCCGACCAGATCGTCCCCTATCCCCCGGGCATCCCCGTCCTCGTCCCGGGTCAGGTCGTCACGCGGGAAATCGTCCACTATCTGGTCGGTTTGCTGCGCTCCCAGAAGCGCGTCGAGCTTCACGGGATCGTCTACGACGGGTATCTACCCTGCCTGCGGGTCTTGAAGCCGGCCGAGGAGCGAGGCCTGAGCCGGATCGGCTAGAACATCCACGAACTGTTGATCCGGGCCTTGCAACAGCAAAAATGTTATGTTATACAGGCGTTTCCGAGAAAATTATGCCGCCGTCATTGAGCACGACGAAATTCGGCTTTCGTATCCGCACCCGGCAGGGCCTGGTGGTCGAGCACATCATGATTCACGGCCGCGACGAAGCCGACGCCGAGAGAAAGCTGCAGCAGATGTACTTGTACTGCGAGATCCTGGAGCGCAGCGTCATGCAGCCGGCGGTGATGCAGCCGAGCTTGGCGCCGCCTTCGGGTGCCCCCGACGGAACGAGCTTCGAAGAGATCGTTTCCCTGATCAGCAAGTAGCACCGGCCGCTGACGAAGCCTCGAGGAACCCCGAAGACAGCAACTCCTCCAGCAGGCCCGAGTAGTCCTCCGCCCCGCGGCTGTCGGGCGCATGGCTGAAAATATCCTTGCCGAGCATGGGGCTCTCGGCGAGGCTCACCGCTTCGGTGATGCGCGTCTGACACAATTCCGCCCCGTACCGGGAAGCGAGCTTCCGCGCGATGTCGTGCGACATGCGCCGCCGCGAGTCGAACCGCGTCAAGAGGTAGCGACGCTCGACGCGCCGCTTCAGCACGTGCTCGAGCGCCCGCAGAGTGTTTTCGAGCGCGAGCGCCGCCCTCAGGGCGAGGTAGTCGGTCGAGATCGGGACCAGAACCCGTTCGGAGGCGAAAATCCCCGAGAGAGACAACACTCCCAGCATCGGGCAGCAATCGATCAGCACCGGGCGCTTGCCTTCCCAGCCCGCATCCAGCCCCTGCTTGAGCTTGTTCAGAATGTCCGGCCCCTTGCCGAACAATGAATCCACCTTGATCAGCTCCATGTGCGCCGGGATGAGTTCGCCGCCGAAGCGAATCGGCCGCGCAACTTCCTTGAGCGGCTTGCCCGCGTTGAAGTACGCGAACAGACTTTCCCCGCTGGAGGCTCCCGGGTTGAGGATCGAGCTGAGATGCGACTGCGCGTCGAGGTCCACGAGCACCGGCACCCCTCCCCGCCGCGCTAGCGCTGCGCCCAAGTTGAGCACGGTCGTCGTCTTGCCGACCCCGCCCTTCTGATTGAATACCGTCAGGCGCGTTCCCATGCCGAATTCGTTGTGCTAAGCTACTTGCCCTTCAGAGCAATTCGATTATCGCACAGGGCGACGAGATGACCTTTATCCGGCTAGCGCGTCACGCAGGCGCCGCGGCTTCGCCCATTCGGCCCGACACCCGACGACGCCGAGCGCGGCAATAAGCGCGATCGGCGCGCCTTGCGGCGCGTTTCCAAAGAGATTTTGGCGCGAAGCGTTTCGCTGCGCCGTACACAATTGACGGGTGATTCCATGTCTCATTCGATGAACACATACAGCCGGATTCCGGTCGCCTTTACCCGCGGCGAGCGCGTGTGGGTGTGGGACGAATCCGGCAAGAAGTACCTCGATGCGCTCGCGGGAATCGCCGTCAACACGCTCGGCCACGGTCACGCGAAACTGACCCGGGCGATCGCGGAGCAGAGCTCGCGCCTGATCCACACCTCCAACCTCTACCGCATCGCCGAACAGGAAAGACTCGCGGATAAGCTCGCGGCGATAAGCGGCACGGACAGCGTGTTCTTCTGCAACTCGGGTGGCGAGGCCAACGAGGCGGCGATCAAGCTCGCGCGCTTGTACGGCAGCGGCAAGGGAGTGGAGAGCCCCGGGATCGTGGTCATGGACAAGGCTTTCCACGGCAGGACGCTCGCGACGCTTTCGGCCACCGGCAACCGCAAAGTGCAGCAGGGATTCGAGCCCCTGGTGACGGGGTTCGTGCGCGTGCCGTTCAACGACATCGAATCGGTGCGCCAGGTCGCTTCGCGCGACAAGAGCGTCGTCGCCGTGCTGGTCGAGCCGATCCAGGGAGAAGGCGGAATCAATATCTCCTCGATGCGGTACCTGCGCGAACTGCGCGAGCTCTGCGACGGCCAGGGTTGGCTTCTCATGGTGGACGAAGTCCAGTGCGGACTGGGCCGCACGGGCAAGTGGTTCGTCTATCAGCACGCCGAAATTCGGCCCGACGTCGTGCTGCTCGCTAAGGGCCTTGCCTCGGGCGTGCCGATCGGAGCCTGCCTCGCCCGCGGACCCGCGGCCGCAGTGTTCAAGCCGGGAACTCACGGCTCCACGTTCGGCGGCAATCCGCTCGCCTGCGCGGCAGCCCTCGCGACGCTTGCCGCCATCGAGGAAGAAGGTCTCATGAAGAACGCCGAGCGCGTCGGCGGGATCCTGCTCGCCGGGCTCCGCGAGGCCCTCGCGGGACGTCCGGGCGTGGCGGAGGTACGCGGTCACGGCCTGATGATCGGCGTCGAACTCGATCGGCCTTGCGGGAATCTCGTCGGCCAGGCCCTCGAAGCGGGCCTGCTCATCAACGTCACCATGGACAAGGTGATTCGGCTGTTGCCGCCGCTCATCATGAACGAAGGCGAAGCTCGCCAGGTCCTTTCCATCCTCGTTCCCCTGGTGCGTTCGTTCCTCGAGCAGCCCGCCGCCGCAGTGCCCGCGCGCGCATGAAGAAGGCGCAGACCCTGCTGCGGCACTACCTGCAGTTCAAGGACTTCTCGCGCGAGGAGTACGAGCATCTGTTCGCGCGCACGCGCTGGATCAAGGACAAGTTCAAGCGCTACGAGCGCTACTGGCCGCTCGAAGACCGCACCCTCGCCATGATCTTCGAGAAGCCCTCGACGCGCACGCGCCTGTCGTTCGAGGCGGGCATGCACCAGCTCGGTGGCGCGGCGATCTATCTGTATACGCGGGACTCGCAGCTTGGGCGGGGGGAGCCGGTCGAGGACGCCGGGCAGGTAATCTCGCGGATGTGCGATCTGGTGATGATCCGCACCTTCCAGCAGGAGATCCTGTCGCGCTTCGCGGCGAGCTCGCGCGTGCCGGTGATCAACGGCCTCACCAACGAGTACCACCCCTGCCAGGTGCTCGCCGACATCTACACCTACATCGAACGGCGCGGGTCGATCAGGGGCAAGACGGTAGCGTGGGTCGGAGACTCGAACAACGTGTGCAACACCTGGCTTCAGGCGGCGACCATCTTCGATTTCAACGTGCACGTCTCGACCCCGCCGGGATACGAGGTGGAACCCGAGCGCGCCGGGATCTACGACGACGCGAACTTCGAGAGCTTCGCCGACCCGATGGACGCCGCGCGCGGCGCCGACCTCCTCACCACCGACGTCTGGACCAGCATGGGATTCGAGTCGGAGAAGGAAGAGCGCAGGCGCGATTTCGAGAACTGGCAGGTGGACGCGGACATGATGCGCGCGGCGAAGAAGGACGCGCTGTTCATGCACTGCCTGCCCGCGCACCGCGGCGAGGAAGTCGCCGGCGAAGTGATCGACGGTCCGCAGAGCGTCGTCTGGGAGGAGGCGGAGAACAGATTGCACACCCAGAAGGCGCTGATGGAATTCCTGCTGCTCGGCAAGGTGAAGAAGGGCAAAGACAGGAAGGTGAGAAAATGAAAGGCAAGGCCAAGAAGATCGTCCTCGCCTACTCGGGCGGGCTCGACACCTCGGTCATCCTCAAATGGCTGCAGGACACCTACGGATGCGAGGTCGTCACGTTCACCGCCGACATCGGCCAGGGCGGGGAGCTCGAGCCCGCGCGGAAAAAGGCGCGCAAACTGGGCGTGAAGGAGATCTTCGTTGACGACCTGCGCGAGGAGTTCGCGCGCGACTTCGTGTTCCCCATGTTCCGGGCGAACGCGATCTACGAGGGTGAATATCTTCTGGGAACTTCGATCGCCCGCCCGCTCATCGCCAAGCGCCAGATCGAGATCGCCCGCAAGACCGGAGCGGACGCCGTTGCGCACGGCGCAACCGGCAAGGGCAACGACCAGGTGCGCTTCGAGCTCGGTTACTACGCGCTCGAGCCCAATATCCGCGTGATCGCCCCCTGGCGCGAGTGGAACCTGACTTCGCGAGAAAAACTGCTCGAATACGCGGAGAAGCACGGCATCCCGATCGAAGGCAGAAAAAAGGACGGATCTCCCTACTCGATGGACGCGAATCTTCTGCACATTTCGTACGAGGGCCGCATCCTCGAGGACCCCTCGCGCGAGCCCGAGGAGGACATGTGGCGCTGGACCGTGTCGCCCGAAAAAGCTCCCAAGCGCGGCGAATACGTCGAGCTGGAATACCGGAGCGGGGACATCGTCTCAGTGAACGGAAAAAAGCTGAGCCCAGCGAAGGTGCTCGCGGAATTGAATCGCCTAGGCGGAAAACACGGCGTCGGGCGGCTGGACCTGGTCGAGAACCGCTACGTCGGCATGAAATCGCGCGGCTGCTACGAGACGCCGGGCGGCGCCATCATGCTGAAAGCGCACCGTGCGGTCGAGTCGATCTGCCTGGACCGCGAGGTCGCCCACCTCAAGGACGAGCTGATGCCCCGTTATGCCTCGCTCATCTACAACGGCTACTGGTGGAGCCCGGAGCGCAAGCTCCTCCAGACCATGATCGACGGCTCCCAAGGCAGCGTGAACGGCGGCGTGCGGCTCAAGCTCTACAAAGGCAACGTTGCCGTCGTCGGCCGCGACTCGAAGTCGGATTCGCTGTTCGCTCCCGCGATCGCCACATTCGAAGAAGACCGCGGCGCCTACGACCAGGCCGACGCCTCCGGATTCATCCGCTTGAACGCGCTGCGGATGCGCATCGCCGCGAAGCTGAGCAAGAAATCCGCGCGCTGACCAGATGATCCCGTCGATGCGAGCGCCCCTAGCCAGCCTTGCCTTGATGGGGTTTTCGCAACTCATACTTGCCCAGGGAGCGGAGGATCCGGATCAATCAAACAAGGCGCCGGATGTTCCCTACTCGGAGACCTTCTACAAGAGCGGGAACTTGAACATACAGGCCTATTTGTACCGACCGGACGGGGACGGCCCGTTTCCCGTCGTCATCTACAACCACGGCTCGCGATTCGGCCGCGAGCGTGAGAGCCTTCGTTTCGAGTGGGTCGGCCGAATGCTGACCCGAGCGAACATGGCGGTCCTCGTCACGGAGCGGCGTGGTTATGGCCGCTCCGACGGACCGACGTTCGCGAGCGATGTCGGTCGCGACCGCGAAGGGCGTTTCGTCGATCGTTTGCAATCCGAAGTCGACGACGTCCTCGCCGCAGCCACTTACCTGCGCACCCTTCCCTTCATCGACCCCGGCAAAATGGGCATCATGGGATGGTCTTTCGGCGGCATCGTGACCATGCTCGCGATCGGCCGAAGCACCGAGTTCAAGGTAGCGGTGGATCAGGCCGGAGGCGCCCAGACTTGGTCGGGAAGCCGCTCCTTGCGCCAGGCACTCATCGAAGCAGCCCGGAAGACGACCACGCCAGTATTGCTGCTCGTCGCGATCAGCGACACTACCACCGATTCGGTCACCACCCTTGCCCCGTACCTGCAGGCGCGCAACGTTCCTCACAAGGTGATCATTTACGACGCGGCCAACCTGGCAACCGACGGCCGCTCGGCTGCGATCCTTGGGCACCAGACCTTTTCGAGATCCGGCGCGGCGATCTGGCGAAACGACGTGGTCGAGTTTCTCCACCGCTACCTGAAAGCCGTTCCTCCTTAGGCGTCGTTTACTCGAACTTGTTCGTCAGCGTGCCGATGCCCTCGATCACGATACTCACCGTGCTGCCGGGCGTCATCGCCCCCACGCCCACCGAGCTGCCGCAGGCGATCACGTCGCCCGCCTCGAGCGTCATGTCCTGGGAGATCAGGCTCACCAGCTTCTCCGGGGGAAAGACGATGTCCGAAAGCGGATAGTTCTGGCGCTCGTGGCCGTTGAGGATGGTCTTCACCGTGAGCTTGCCCGGATCGATCTCGGTCTCGATGCACGGACCGAACACCCCGAAAGTGTCGAAGCTCTTCGCGCGCGTCCATTGGGCAAACACCGGGTCTTTCGCGATGATCTCGATCGCGGTGACGTCGTTGACGCAGGTGTAGCCGAGAATGTGCCGAGGGGCGTCGCTCTCGGACACGCCGCTCGCGCGCTTGCCGATGACGATGCCGAGCTCGCCCTCGTACACCACCTTTCCGCTGTAGTATTTCGGCCCGCGGATCGCCTCGCCGTGCGCGAGGAGCGAATTGTTGCCCTTGAGAAAATACAGGGGCTCGGACGGGACCGCGTGGTCGAGCTTCGCGAGGAGCTCGTGATAATTGTCGATCAGCGCGACGATCTTGCCCGGCACGCTCGGGGTGAGCAGCTTCGCGGCGGCGAGGGGGATCGCCTGGGAAGTCGCTTCCGGGCCCGCGAACATGCTGCCCGAGTGCACCCGGACGTTGTCGCCTTCGAGCTTTCCGAAGTATTCCCGCCCCTGATAGGCGACGCGTACCCACTTTGCCATGAAACCTCCTTCCAGTCGGGCGGCCGCGCGGGCGCTCACCTGGCGCCGCGCACCGCCCGAAAACGCGCGATCATACCCGGTCATCCCCCGCCCCGCACGGAGAACGATTGCGCATCCGAGTTTATTCCGACCTCCATCTGGAATTCGCGCCCTTCGTGCCGCCCTCAAGCGACGCCGACGTGATCGTGCTCGCGGGGGACATCGACAACGGCGCGGCCGGAATCGAGTGGGCCAGAGGAACTTTCGGCAAGCCCGTGCTCTATCTTGCCGGCAATCACGAGTATTACGAGGGCGAGTTCGAAGCGGTGCAGCGGGCCATGGGAGCGGCGGCGCGCAAGCTCGCGGTCGAGCTGCTCGATTGCAGCGGAGTCGTCCTCGACGGTGTTCGCTTTCTCGGCTGCACGCTGTGGACCGATTATTCGCTCGCGCCGCAAGAAGAACGCCCTGCCGTGATCGAAAGCGCGCGCAAGCTCAATCCCGACTATCAATTGATCCGGTACGGCTCCCGCGCCTTCGCGCCGGAGGACGCGATCGCGCTCTGCGTGCGGCACCGCGCCTGGCTGGTCGACGCGCTCGCCGCGCCCTTCCCGGGAAAAACGGTCGTCATCACCCACTTCGCGCCGCACCCGCATTCGATCGCTCCGGCCTTCGTGGGCCATCGCGCCAACCCAGGGTTCGTTCTCGACCTCGGGGAAGCGATGGGAAGCGCGGCGCTGTGGATCCACGGCCACACGCACACGTTCTTCGACTACCGCGCGGGCGGCGCGCGCGTGATCTGCAACCCCCGCGGCTACCCGGGCGAAGCGACCGGGTTCAGGCCCGACCTGACCGTGGAGATCTGAGCCCCGCGGCGTGCTTCACCCGCGCCGCCACGTGCCGAGCGAAATCGACACGGGGGCGCAGCCTTCTCCGAACAGAACGGAGCTCGATGCAGAGCGAAGATTACTTGGAAAGAAACTCACCGGTCGCCGCGCGAACCGTCAAAGGAAGAATTGCCGTATCAAGCGCGATACTGAAGGGAAGATCCACCAGGGGATACCTCGGCGGATCGGTTTTGAATTTCCGCAACCCGAACTCGTCGCCCAGGACTGCGCTCACGTCGAGGCGCGCGCCGCTGAATACCTTCGGGCTTCCTTGCTCGGCTATCGAGATCGTCCGGTACGTCGCGCAACCGGATGAAAACGCTAACGGCAGAACGACCGCAAGAACGATCGACACGGACCTGGCGATCTTCATCCCTTGCTCTCCTTGGCGACGCCCCGCCGTTCCTTCTCGTACTGATCGTAACCCGGGAGGTCTTCCTTCGATTTTTCCATGGGCGTCGACTTGATGGCCTTATTGTAAGCCCTGTTGCCCTCGTAAATGCCCTCCATCGTGCAGGCGGAGAAGGCGGTCGCTACGAAGGCGAAGAACAAGGACGGGAAAAAACCTTTCACCGAGCGCATGACGGTCTCAATTTCGCCCAGAGCGAAACGCCCACACACAGAGACTACCGGCGGCGACCATCGCGACCCAGGAAGCCCAGACCGGTACTTCGAGGGTGCCGACGTGCACCGGCCACTGATTCAGGCCACGCCCGGCCTGAATCACCGCGACAATGCCGAAGACCACACCCGAAACGACAGCATACTTACTCGGCATACTCGATTCTCCTATTTCGGCGACGTCCAACGTTGTGGGCGTTATTGAAGTATGTACAGAACCTTGCCGATGATGTTTCTTGCCGGGACAAATCCCCAGGTTCGGCTGTCGCTGCTGTTGTCGCGGTTATCACCTAAGACAAAGTAGTGGCCACGAGGTACTAGGCAAGAAAAGCCTTCCGCGGTGTAAGCACAATGTTCCGCAAATGGAAACGCCCTCACAACCTGTACCGCAGCAGGCGCTTCTGGGTCGATGAGGACAGCGTACTCCTGGTTGCCGAGTCGTTCCAGATATTGGAGCGAGGGGTTAGCGCGATCCTTGTGAACGTAATCACCGATTCGCCGGATCTCTAGCTCATCACCGTTGATCTTGAGTCGCTTGTTGTAGTACGAAACTCTGTCGCCTGGAAGACCGACTACCCGCCTGACATAGCTCAAGGCTGTATCTTCCGGATACTCGAAGACCACGATGTCTCCTCTTTCCATCTCAGATGACATGCCCGTCCTCGCAACGTGAATTCCGTACGTTCCGTAATTGCCATACCCCCACTTCTTAACAATCAGGTGGGCGCGAGGCTCGATGGATGGAACCATCGATCCGGAGGGAAGGCGGAACGGTTCGAAGAGGAAAGCGCGAGCTCCAAACGCTAGCGCCGCAAACGCCGCGACTATTCCAACCAGGCCATACCAACGGCTGTACCAAGGGCGCTTGAGCGCCCTGTAGTCTCGGGCGAGGCGATACGCATGGATCGCGCAAATTATCGCGACGAGCAGCAGGATAGCGTTGCCAGCCAACTCTCTGCCGCGAAGCACAAACATGTTGCCCAGCACGATGATTGCCGCAAGCGCAAAATATGCGGCAGCCCAGCCAGGCCGCGCAACGTACAACATTCCCGCAGGCTGGATCAACAGCCCAAGCACGGCCGCAATCCACTTCTTCGGTTTGCGGTATATGGCGGTGGATTCCATCGACGCCTAGACAGAATGGCTTTCGTTCGAGTGCGGGCGGCCCGCCTCCGCGGTAACGTGGGTTGCGCGATGAGCGCGCAGAGCCACAGGTTTGGCACGGTGGCGCAAACACACTGAACGGAGGCAGGCCATGGAAAAGTCTAGCACTGTGTTCGTGGGCATGGATGTGCACAAGGAATCGATCGACATCACTGTCGCCGAGCCAGGCGGTGAGGTGCGTCGCCTCGGGCAGATTGGCGGGGATCGGGGTTCGCTGCTGAAAATGGTAAGGAGACAGCAGTCGAAGGGGCGCAAGTTGGTCTTCGTCTACGAGGCCGGGCCGTGCGGGTTCTGGATTTACCGCGAGATCACGGCCTTGGGGCACGCCTGCATGGTGGTGTCGCCCTCGCTCATTCCGCGGCGCGCAGGCGATCATGTCAAGACCGATCGGCGCGACAGCGAGCGGCTGGCGAGCCTGGCGCGCGCCGGGGAGTTGGAGGCGATCCACGTGCCCGATATCCGGGACGAAGCGATCCGGGACCTAGTGCGCGGGCGCGACGATGCGGTGATCGCGCAGCGGCGGGTACGCCAGCAGCTCAAGGCGCTGCTCCTGAGGAACGACATCCGCTACGTGGGCAGAACCTCCTGGACCGGAGCGCACCGGCGCTGGCTGTCGGAACTGAAGCTGCCGGAGCCCGCGCAGAGAATCGTGTTCGAGGAATATGTCGATGCCATCACGGTGGCCACCGGCAGGATCGAGCGGCTCACCCGGGCGATCGAGACCGAGGTCCTCACCTGGCGCTTCGCCCCGGTGGTAAGTTCGCTGCAGGCGATGCGCGGCATCCAGTTCGTGCATGCCGTGACGCTCATCGCTGAACTGGGCGATCTCACGCGGTTTCACTCGGCGCGCCAGCTCATGGGTTACCTGGGTCTGGTCCCGCGGGAGGACTCCTCGGGGGAGCACCGCCACCAGGGCCCGATCACCAAGGCGGGCAACAGCTACGCGCGCCGTGCGTTGATCGAGGCGGCCTGGGCCTATCGCCATCCGGCGCGAGTCACGCGCATCATCGCCACCCGGCAAGCAGGAATACCCAAAGCGGTCTGTGACATCGCTTGGCGTGCGCAGCTGCGTCTCTCAACCAAGTACCGGCGCCTCGCCGCCCGGCATCTCCATCACAACAAGATCGTGGTGGCACTCGCGCGCGAGCTCTCGGGCTTTGTCTGGGCGATCGGCCAGAGCGTCAAGCCGCAGTGAGTTGAACGATCGCAACCGTTCATCGATAACCCCCCGCCTTCATCGACTCGACAAAGGAGACCCACGACATTCACCCCTCATGCCCGATAGGCAACGCGGCGCGGCCGCGGAAAGGAGAATCCTTGACGAACGTTATTGGTCCGGCTCGACGCCGGTATCCCAGATCCTAGACCGAGGCAGCTCCGCGACGCACAGCAGTCATGCCGCTACCCAACGCGCGAATATCAGCTTGATCGACCGTCGCTCAAGATGGCCCCGCCGCGTTCCCTATCGGGCAATCGAGCATTGCAATTCGCGAATATCAGCTTGATCGACCGTCGCTCAAGATGGCCCCGCCGCGTTCCCTATCGGGCAATCGAGCATTGCAATTCGCTCACCGCGCACTGTGGGCAGGACCAACTCGTCTCCGTTGACAAAGAAAGCCATATCAACGTTCGCGTTGAACGGCGCGAGCAAGGGAGCGCAGCGACGCTTGGGAGCGTCCGTTTTCGAACGCGCGGTTAGAGGACCCCGAGCAGTTTCGACAGACTGAAGACAAGCTGCCCATGCCCCTCTGCTAGATACACACCAAATTGCGCGATAAGTGAATAGGCTACCGCAAACTGAGCGAGCGCAAAACCAGCAACAGTGAACTGAGCGATACTAAACACACCGAGTCCAAATTGCGCAATGCAGACAACGCCGCAGCCGAATTGGCCAATGGCGATGATGCCGCACGCCACAACAGGTCTTCGATTGGGCCGAAACTTGAAGGAAATATGCAAGAGAGGCAGCCCAGCTACGGCTAGCTTGGATTTGTACTCGTAGCCCCAACCATCCCACGACTCGCGCGCCGGATATGGCGCTCCACAGTGTGGACAGGCGAATGCCTGCTCGGAAATTTCGCGGCGGCACTCGCGGCAGGGCTTCACGGATGGTCCTCTAACGTTCACAGTGAGGGGCGCGCGCTGCTTTTGCGCGCGTCCCTCTCCACTGTGCGGTTAGGTGCCATTTCTCAACGTTACTTCGCATAGTGCTCGATTCTTTTTGCGATTGTCGCCTTGATGTTTGGATCGGACTCCCATTTTGTGGGTGACGGATATAGTTTGCGGTAATTGGCTAACCGTACCGCAAATTGCTCGTAGTCGCCCGAAAGCTCGATGCCGAGTGCCGGCGCCAAGAACGGCCGAAGTGGATGCTCTAAGAAGTCACCCCCAAACAACAAACCGTTGTCGATGTCGGCTTCGAGGCCGGTCGCAACTACTTCTCCTTTGCCATTTCGAAGCGCCTGAAGATTTTGAGTCGCAAGGACCCCGCGTGCCAGGAACTCAGCTTGAATTCCGAGCGGCCACGCCTGATGAACGCCCAACCAGAAACCGACTGCTAGCGAGACCAAGCACGCGACCAGGATGCCAACGATGTGAGCTGCGCGCATATGGCACCTAACGTCGCCGTTGAGCCGCCGAGCAAGCGGGCGAAGCCCGCTTGCGAAAGTCGGCCTCGAACGGCTTGTTATGGCTCATTTGATAGCTTGCGGGTTATTTCAGGTGTTGGAACGAGATCGAGCCCCTGTCCGGGTCGTCGGGGTTGAGGAGATCTTCCATTGTCTTCCGTTCGGGCAAAGCTGCCTGTACTGCTCCTTCGTGTAATTGTCGGCTACACCTTGAAGCACTTGGAAGAAATACTCCATCCTTATTTTCTTGCCGCCCATTTCGACTAGGAATGTCGCGCGATCCGGACCGAAGTAACTCTGTTTTGGCAAATACCAGAAACTTCTATCTTTGGGATCGCTGGCCGTCGGTTCTAAAGTTCCATGTGCCGGATTGCGCAACACCGTGACCAGTCCGGGGCCGAGGAGTTCGCGATGCTCCACGTTTTGAAAATATGTCGCCGCTGCCCCTATTGGACCGAAGGAATTGATGGCGGAATATTGCTCCCCCTCCTTTTGTATCGGATTCTCGACCAGGCTACAAACTCCAATGGTGCGATCTGTTGTGTCCGCCCTTGGTTGCGCTTGAGACGCCTGGACAATCATTACCTGCGCGTACTGCGGCGGGACATCCGGCATGTCAACCATGAGTTATCCTCTATGAGCCATAACGTCCGCGTTCAGCCGCGCCCGCTTGCGGGCGTCGGCTGCGACGCGCTGTTATGTGACAGCAGTTGTCTCCAAGCGTGCCGTTCCGTAGCGTCTTGAACTTCCACTACGCGCCCTTTCCCCCAACGCTGATCAAACCTGTCGCGAAAAACCGGATCCTCGCGAAGTTGTGAATCATAGGCCTCGAATGCTAACGCGAGGCTTTGCGCCATATTTGTAATATTGAGATAAACGCATCCCTTCTCCTGGTCACAGCGAAGATGCGGTTTCTCCCTCCATGAAATACCAAGCTCGATGGGACCGGAGTTGACCTGAAGTAGAACCTTTGGAGCAAAGCGATGGGCCAACCCATTTCGTAACGCGTTAAACAGGGAGTCAGAGACAGGCCGCCAGTTCTCCGGAAGCATGTATTCCTCGAAGAATTTTGATCCACCACCCGACTCGTATCGCAGATGACCAAGAGCTTCGCATGCCGTGGCGATCAAAAGGGCCGCAGCATAGTTGCCTCCGCGCGGCGACCCGGTTGAGGTCATTCAAGACGAAATCACGAAGCTCCCTGAATCGGCTCTCGATGGCGTCGAATGCGATAGTCACTTTAGTGCATGCCGGGTGATGTTGCTGTCACATAACGTCCGCGGCCACCGGCGCGCGACTGCGATGCTAGCGAAACCTGCGATGCTTCACGCGCGTCCGCGTGCGCCGCGCGGTTAGGCGCCGGCTGCAGCGACATACCGGTACGCAACGTAACCTCCAACAACAAGGACGACCCAAAACAGAATTCCTACAAGGATAACAACCGCACCTTCTGGGTCAATGTCTTTTCGCCTTCGAAGCGCTCGAACGATGACATAGCCAGGCCCCTTTATCAGGATCTCTAAGACTAGCTCTAGGACAAATTGACCAATGACGCGCAGAATACCGGCGATCACTTCGCCAGCAATTTCTCCCAAGGGCATCGTCGTACCTCGAGTCTCCGGCGTCTAACGTTCGCGGCCACCGGCGCGCGGCTGCGATGTTGAACAACGGGATACCGCTTCACGCGCGTCCGGGTGGGCCGCGCGGTTAGCCATCAAAAGTCCTCCAAGGACTGTTCATCCAAGGCCACCAGGCCAAATTCTTTGGCAACACGTTCGACCTCGGAACGCTCGCAACGAGACATAGTGATCATTCGGACTTGCCCATCGGCCTCTACCAT
>WNFX01000827.1_pt1 | contig 31025 bp, 24 predicted proteins | sample 5400111 | NCBI WGS metagenome assembly WNFX01 (sample SAMN13153363, study PRJNA577476) | soil metagenome | isolation source: 40 cm soil or saprolite under grassland replicate 1 | place: USA:California | collected 2016-06-15 | reverse complement strand
CCGCCGAGCATCGGGTTCTGCAACAGCCACGATCCCGAGCGCACAATGCCCAGACCATAGTTGTATACGTTGGTTTGCGTGCCGCATGACGGCGCGCAGTTGTCCTGTTTTTTTCCGAAGCCGAGCAGGTGTGGGCCGGTCATGGCTTCGTAGCTGGACTTCGACAGAAGGGCGCCACTGCCGACTTTCACCGCGGTCGTGGCCATGTCGTCGATGGTCGTCGTCTGGTTCGCGCCGATCGGCGTCCCCCATTGCGAATTCCAGAACGACGATTCTTCGTAGAACGGAATGTTGGCAGGGATTTTGAGTGCGGTCCGGCGCTCGGAGTCGAACGCGTGCAGGACCGGGCTCGGGATCTCGGAAGTCTGGGAGGCGACGGTGTTTTTCAGGCCCATCGGGTCGAGCACCTTTTCGCGCAGGAGCGCGTCCAACGGTTTTCCGCCGATTTTACTCAGGATCTCGCCGAGAATCATGAAGTTGGTGTGCGAGTAGCTCCAGTTCGTTCCCGGAGCGAATTGCACGTGGCGCGAAAACGCGTACTTCATCCGCTCTTCGAAGGTCCAGATGTGGAACGGATCTGCGATGAAGGCGGCGAGCCATTTCCGATCGGTTTCGTAGTCAGGATAGCCTGACGTCTGGTTCGCCAGCATTTTCAGCGTGACCTTGTTTGCCTCGGGCAGCGTCGGCATCCAGTGGTCGATCTTGTCATCGAGATTGACCTTGTGTTCGTCCACGAACTCCATAAGCAGCGTTCCGAGGTAAGCGAACGCGACTGCGCCGTTGCGGAAGTGCATAGCCGTGGTCGCAGGCACGCCGGTCATCGATTCGCCGAATGCCTGGCTGATGATGACTTTGTCGCCCTGCGTGACCTTGACGATTACAGCGCGGAGATGCTCGGTCTTCATCGCTTTCTGAATGATCGTTGCGATGGCTGATGATTGCTCCTGCGGTGACTGCGAGGTTGCAGCCGGGGTCGGAGCCGCATTGAGAGAGACCGCGAAGAGAGTGAGTGAAAGGACGAGCGTGATGGTTTTCGCTGGCGTGATGTGTCGGGGCGTCGGCCTTCGCCGCGTGATTCGTTGAAACGTTGAATCGTTGAAGAGGGAAGAAATCATTTCCGCGCAGGAGCTGGGAGCAGTTGATTGTTGAGAGTTGTAGGAATCAGGACGCATGCGCCAGCGCAGGCGTGGGCGGCTTGATACCTTTTTCGGCCGCGACTTCAAACGCGCCTTCGAGGGCGAGTTGGATTTGGCGCGCGGCTTCTTCGCGTGTGTCCCCATGTGCCATGATGCCGGGCCATTCGACGACTTGGGCAACGAAGCATTCGTCACCTTTTTCGGCCGAATACCAGATACGGATTTCGTAGTCGCGAGGGTTAGAACTAATTTTCATTCGCTTGATACGATTACCTTCGCGCGATAACCCAATCGACGCAGGAATTCTTCGCAGTCTTGCCAGCGGAGTCCGAACTCGGCGACATCGGCGAGGCCGAGGCGGCCAATAATGTCAGCTAGAATTTCACTATCCGATTCATCAAAGTCCGCATCCATCATTGCTCGCTCGGCCCAATCGACCAACTCTGCTTGGCTGACTTTGCCATGCAGGTAGTCGGCGATCTCGTCGGCAACGATCTGACGGGTAATCTTCATTGAGCTCGATTTTACTGTCGTTTGTGACCTAAATCGACGGGAAATTTCTCATGCACGGCTACCAGGTGGCCAGCCGAATCATAAATTTCCTGTGCGAATGGAACCGTGTGTTCGCTCGCATCCACTTCTTTGATGTAACGAGCGCGTCCACCGGCGCGTCCTGCAAATTCGCGAATGTATCTTCGGCCACCATCCGGCAGTTCTTCCCAATACTTAAATTTTCGTTCGTTCTGTGAGCGGGACGCCATCGCGAGTTAGGCTATCACACCCTTTGCGGGCTGACCCAATTCGACAAGCTCAGCGAAGGCTTCGCCGCGGCTACAACATTGCGCGGCTTTAACGTTTCTTGTATCCGAAGAAACCGCGACGTCGGATGATCTCGGCAACTTGCGGCGGCACCATCTGGTCCCAGCTTTCGTCCCCCTCAGCAATGCGCTTGAGCACGTCGCGTGAAAAGATCGGCAGATATTTGGGATTATAGTTATCGAGCTGCACGAAACTACCGCGACCGACCAGATAACCGTAGAGCGGTTGCAGGTCGGGTTTCACCTGCACGGTGTGAATGGTTTGTAGTTTGTCTTTGGGGCCGCGTTGTAGCGGATAAACGTACACTTTCAAGTCGTTCTTAAAGAGCCGCCCGAAGTTCTCCAGAATGCCCCCCGGCAAGTCGACATAATATTTTTCGTCGAACAACTCATAAACACTCGGCACACCCATGACGATACCGATGCGTTCGCGCGTACGCCAGGAAAGATAGGCAGCGAGCCGGTAGTATTCGAAGTAATCGGAGATGATCACAGTCATCCCGCACGCGGCGAGGACATCCGCGCGCGCGAGGAAATCGCGACGGTCAACCTCTTTGCCGCCGGCCAGCAGATTGCGCATGGTCAGTTCCATGAGCGAGAGGATCGGCTTGTCCTTCACCGCGGGGTCCTCTTTAAACTTCGCCAGGGCGCATTCCAACATGTCGAGATTGACGTAGGTGACCGGACGAAAACTGCCGCGCTCGACCAGCACAGCTTTGTTATGCAACACGTCGGACGGCTGCAACACCTCGCGATTCGGGCCGAACATGGCAGCGCCGCTCAGCCCGATCTGCACGAGCTTGAGCGCCATGACGCGGTTGTCGACGTTGCGAAACTCGATTCCGCTGAACTCGAGCATGTCGATCTCGAGGCGACGTGTGGTGAGGTTGTCGAGCAGCGATTCGACGAGTTCTTCCGGCACGTGACTTAGGAAAAATGCGCCGTAACAAAGGTTCACGCCCACTATGCCCAGCGCCTCTTGCTGCGCGGATGCCTCTTCGTCCAGCATGCGTATGTGCATCACGACCTGGCTGGGTTGATCGTTGGCGCGGCTCTGAAACTTGATCCCCATCCAGCCGTGGCACTCGTTAGTCCCGCGATAGCTCCGGGCCACTACGGTATCAGCGAAAGCGAAGAACGAAGTGTTATCGCCGCGCTCCGGCCCGAGCCGCTCGATGTCGAGCTCAAATTCGTGATCGAGCATGGCTTGTAGCCGGTTGCGCGAAACGTAGCGGTCCGCGTGCCCGTAGATGGCGTCGCTCACCTGCATGTCGTAAGCCGACATGCTCTTTGCGACCGTGCCTGCGGCGCCGCCGACCCGGAAAAACCAGCGCACCACTTCTTGGCCCGCGCCGATCTCGGCAAAGGTGCCGTACCAGCGCGGATCAAGATTGATCCTGAGCGCTTTGGAATGGGTATCGAGCGGTTCCTCTTTCATAGGGTGAGGGCAGTAACTGTACTAAACCCCAGATCGACGAAACGCGAGAGTCATTTCGGTGACATCCGCTTTAGGCCACCGTTACAGAGGGGTCATCGAATCGCTTGCAGTTGGCTCGATTGTTGTGTTTTATCACGGCTCGGAATAATTGCGACCAAACAAAGCCAACCGATAAGCTCACATTATGAATGCTCCCGCAAATCCAAACAAAGCACTCTGGGAAAAGGGCGATTTCACGCGCATTGCCGATACCATGCGCGAAAGCGGAGAGGCGTTGGTGCAGCGACTCGGAATCACGAAAGGACTCAAGGTGCTGGATCTTGGCTGCGGCGATGGCACCACGGCATTGGCCGAGGCGAAACTCGGCGCAGACGTGCTGGGCGTCGATATCGCGCGGAACCTGGTCGAGGCTGGGAACAAGCGGGCGGCGAAGCAAGGTCTGACCAACGTTAAGTTTCAGGAAGGGGATGCGTCCAATCTGGAGCAGTTGCCGGACAAATCCTTTGATCTCGTCGTCAGCATCTTCGGCGCGATGTTTGCGCCCAAGCCGTTCGACGTCGCCAAGGAGATGGTGCGCGTGACGCGACCGGGAGGTCGCATCGTGATGGGCAACTGGATTCCCAATGATCCGACACTGGTGGCGCAGATTTTGAAGATCAGCTCAAACTACACGCCGCCACCACCAGAAGGCTTCGTTAGCCCAATGACGTGGGGCATTGAGAGCAATGTGATCGAGCGTTTTGCCTCGGCAGGACTTCCGGCGGAGAACATCTCCTTCGCCCGGGACACGTTCACCTTCAACTTCCCGGGCAACCCCTCAGCGTTCGTGGATGAATTCAGGAAATATTATGGGCCGACCATGAATGCGTTTGAAGCTGCGGAAAAAAAAGGCAAAGCGGCTGACTTACAGAAAGAACTGGAAGAGTTGTTCAATAGCCAAAACAAGAGTCAGGACGCCACTTCCATTCCTGCAACCTTCCTGCGCGTTACGGTCGCGCTTTGAAGCGCTGCCTCTAACGTTGGCCGTTCCGTTTCTCGGGTTTGCCTTGCTTTTTCTTGGGTTGCTGCGGTCCGCCCGCGCGGGCGCGGTTTGCTCCCGTTTGCGGGACACGCCCACCCATTTTGGGTTGACCCGACTTTTGAGTCATCTGATGGGGTCCGCGAGCAGGACCTCCGGGACCGGCTGTTTTGCCAGTGTGCGCTTTGGCCTGGTTTCCCCCAGCGGTTCGCATGTTGCCGTGGTTTTCGGTCTTGAGCTTGTTCCCGCTTGCTCCTGCGTTACCTGCTCCAGCTGCCTTAGCTCCTCCTGCTCCCTGAAGATTACGTTCAGTTACGTTCCCCGGTTTGTTTCCACCTTTTCCCGCTCCCGCTCCTGCCGCAGTTCCTTGGCCGGCGCCTGCGCCCTGACGATTGAGTTCGGATGCGTTCCCGATTTTGTTTTCACCTTTGCCTGCACCCACTCCAGCTGCAGCCCCGACTCCCTGTTCGCCGCCCTTGCCTTGCCCCACACCTTCGCCCTTATTGAATGATTTGATCGCATCGGCGTTCGGATTGCCCTTGTTCACCGACGCCTTGAGATTGCGATCCTTGCTCGCCGCCTGCTGACGCGCGAGCTGCTGGGAGGTTGGCGGCATTTTCTTAGCATTCGCGGCAGCGGCTTTTTGTGCCGCGCTCTCCTGCGCATTCACTCCATTAGGACCGTTAAAACTGGCGCGGTTAACGTTCGCCTGTTTGTTCACGGAGTTATTGATGTAGGTGTTATGGACAACGTTCGTATTCACGCGCGTCACAGCGGTGTTGTACTGGAAGCTGTTTCCACTCCATCGTCCGCCCCAGTAGCCGTTTCCGGTGTAGCCATGGCCGTAGTTGATGCCTCCGTAAAAGCCGACCGTCGGCCCCCAGTAGCCTTGGTTAAACGCGTACACGCCGTTATTCCAGCCCCACCATGGCGGTGTCCACAGCAGACCCACTGATGGCGGAGGGACCCAGACGCCAGGGACCCAGTAATAATCCCCGTCACCCCAGCCCCAGTAACCCGGAGTCCAGATATAACCTGCAACCGGGCAGGGCGGTTGCTCGTATACCGGCAGAACCGGCGGAGCAAAATTGACGGATATGCCTACCTGGGCGTACGAAGACGCCAGCGGTAAGCTAACAAATAGGAATGCAGCCAAAACAAAGGAACGCAGTTTAGTCATAGTTGTTTTGTAATAGTTAACCAGACCTGGATCAAGAAAGTAGCGAAGAAGAATTAAGAAACGTGAGCGAGAGAGGCCGCGCTGTCTGTAGAACGCGAGATCCTTCGACTGCGCTCAGGATGACAATGCCGCAGCCATTGTCATTTCATTCTGTCGAATGTCTTCTGGAGCAATTCCAAATCGCTCGCGCCGCCGGTCTTTTCGCGTGTGGTTTCAATCCATTTCTTCTCCAGCGCGTTTTTGGTCGGGCGATCGGTTTCGTAAAACACGCCGAAGACGCCTGGGAACGGAAGCGACGCCAGCTTGTACGCGGCCAATTCATCCGTCACGTCATGTCGTAAGTCATCTTCGGGTGTGCCGTCCCATTTCTTTTCCTGAATCACTTCGAAGCTGCCGCCTTTACGCGGGTTGGCCGGATCGAACACGTCCGGGAAAAATTCGACGCATTCGCTCAAGCATTCGATGACGCTGAAGCCCTGGTGATCGAACGCGCGCTCGATCATTTGGATCATGTGATTCACCTGTGCGGCATGGGTGCGCGCGATGAAGGTCGCCCCGCCGGCGATCAATTTCTTCATCGGATTCACCGGTTGATCGATCGCGCCCGCGGGGTCGGTCTTGCTTTTGAAACCAATGGGCGACGTGGGCGAGGTCTGTTTCTTTGTCAGGCCATAGACGAAGTTGTCCATGATGAAATAGGTCATGTTGATGTTCTTGCGCGCGCCGTGATCAAGATGGTTGCCGCCGATCGAGAAACCGTCGCCGTCACCGCCGAACAGGAACACGTGTAGGTCAGGCCGGGCGAGACTGATGCCGGACGCAAGCGGGACGGCGCGACCGTGAATGTAATGCGCGCCGTGGCCGTTGACGAAGTAGGGAAAGCGTGACGAACAACCGATCCCGGCGAGGGTGACGATCTTTTCGTGATCGAGCTGCCGTTTCTCGAGGACTTTGTAGAACGCAGCCAGCACAGCGAAATCGCCGCAGCCCGGACACCATGTCGGGTGATCCGCAGTGATAGCTTTCTTGGTTAATTTTTCCCGTGGGGGCTCGGCTACAGCGGCTGACACAGCCGCCTCTACACCGGAACCATTTTTTTCTTCACTCATTGGACTCGTTAAATTGTAAATCATTAAATTGTTGAATCGAAAATCCGAAATTCGCAATCGACAATCCGAAATTCATATTTATCCCACTCCTTGAGCGATAGACTCGGCGCGGGCAACATCAACATCTTGTTCCCCGTTTCCTGAAACCGGACGGTTCGGTGAATAGCCCCTGACTGAGACAAACTTGCCGGGAAAAACGCCTTGAAGAATTTCTTTCACACGGAAGGTGAGACCGTCGGTCTTGGTGACGCTCTGAATTTTCGGTTCGCAATAGCGCGCGCGCAAAATCGTAGCGAGCTGGCCGAACCCGTAAAGGCCCTGATCGTTCATCTCCACCGTGACGATCCGCTTGAATTTTTCGAAGATTTTCTCGAGGCCGTTCGGTAGCGGATGAACGTGACGCAAATGCAAGGCGCCGATTTTTTCGCCGTGCTCGCGCCCCATCTTCACAGCGTCGTGGATTGGCCCATAGGTTGATCCCCAGCCGACGAGCAGCGTGTCGCCTTCCTGATCACCAAAAACTTCCGGCACCGGAATTTCTTCGGCGAGTTTGCGCAGCTTGTTGCGACGTTTCGCCGTCATGGCCATGTGCAGTTTCGGGCTACCAGTGGGATGCCCCATCTCGTCGTGTTCGAGTCCGCCGATTAGCGGATATTTTCCGTCAAGGATACGCGTACCGGGCGGGATGTGTTGCGTGATACGCTCAAGATCGTACGGCTTGAAACCGCCCTCGCGTGGTGTGAGGTCAGGCTTCGGGTCGACCATCATCTTCGAAAGATCGGGCTCGTCGAACGCTTCGATGCGCGTGGCGAGCGAGGTGTCGCTCAAAATAAAAACCGGCGTGCTGTATTTGCGCGCGATCCGGGCCGCTTCAATCGCTATGTAGAAACAATCTTCCACGCTGGCTGCTGCGAGCACAACGCGCGGGCTGTCGCCGTGGCTGCCGAAGATCGCCTGATGCAAATCGCTTTGCTCAACATTTGTCGGCAACCCCGTGCTCGGACCGCCGCGTTGAATGTTGCAAACGATGAGCGGGATCTCCGCCATTGACGCCCAACCGATCGCTTCGGCCTTGAGCGAGATGCCCGGGCCGGCACTGCCGGTGACCGCGAGATATCCTGAATACGAAAATCCGAGAGCCAGGGACACCGCACCAAGCTCGTCCTCGGCCTGGACAAAAATTCCGCCGTATTTCGGCAACTCGCGCCGGAGTGTTTCCATGATGGACGACCACGGCGTGATCGGATAGCCGGCACCGTAGCGCACACCGGCGGCGATCAATCCGTAGGCAAGTGCCTGATTGCCATCCATCGTGATCTGCGCGCGACCGCTCGTTTTCGGGATGTGCTCAAATCGATAATGCTTTGTCAGGACGTTTCCGACCGGGTAAGCGTAACCGGCCTGGAACGCCATTAACGCGGTGTTTACGATGCTCTGGTCTTTGCCCGCGAATTTTTCGCTGATCAGTCTTTTCAACTTATCGACGTCGAGATTGAAAATTTTCGAGATCAGACCGAGCACGAAAATGTTTTTGCCCTTGTCCTTGGCCGTGCCGCCGAGTGCTTCGACGGTAAGACCGGTGATGGGAACTCCGACATAAACGAAACGTTTGTCGTCGAGGTTCGGTTCGACGTTGTCGGAATCGTAAAGCAACACGCCGCCTTCGCGCAGGAAATCGAGGTGGTCCTGATAACTGTGCTGATAAAACGCGACGAGAAAATCGGCTTCATCACCTGCGGATAACACTTCCCCAGACCCGATGCGCACCTGGAAAATCGATGGTCCGCCCGAGATCGTGGCCGGGATAGTCATGTAAGTCATGACATCGTGATCGCTGCGCCCGGCCAGTCGTGCGAGAAACGCGCCAGCAGTTTGAATGCCGTCCTGCGAATTTCCGGCGAGACGAATTACGGCGTCCTGAATGTTTTCAGGCCGCAAATCGGCGCGGTCCGAAGCCGGACTGGCACTAGACGCCGGAGTGGCGCTGGAAGTAGGACTCGCGCCAGTAGCGCCACCACCTTGGGTCACAACGGGAGTTTCATTCACGGGATTATAAGATTAACAGAATTGGAGCAGCATTCCACCGGCAATTGAAGGGGTAGCGGCGCGTGTCCCACGCGCAAGGGTTCCCCGGAGCATGCGGCTGAGGACAGCCGCCTCTACACCGCTTCGCAGATTTTGTTCGTCGAGATTGTCCACTCAGACGCATTTTCCTGATTGCGAGGGGTGGAGTCGCCGATAAGTTCCGAGTTCATTCGATAACTGGAGACAGATATGGCCGAAGCGGCAACAATCGATGCGGCTCGTCAGGAGGAGTTCGTTGGAAAAGTGGTTGGGCAGATTAGCGGTACAATGACGACGCTGCTCGGCGCGGTTGGCGATCGATTGGGCTTATTCAAGAATCTGGCGGCGGAAGGGCCGGCGACGTCGGCAGAGCTCGCGTCGCGAACAAACCTGAACGAGCGTTATCTGCGCGAGTGGCTGGGCGGAATGGCGACGGCTGGTTATCTGAACTACGACCGAACAACACAGCGTTTTACTCTTCCTGCCGAACACGCGGCGGTGCTCGCGCACGAGAACGGCCCATTTTTTGTCGGCGGCATGTATCAGATGCTTCCTGCGTTCACTGGAGTATTCGACCAAGTTTTGACTGCGTTTCGCAGTGGCGGTGGCGTTTCGCAATCACAGTACAACGACATGATGTGGGACGGCCTGGAACGGTTTACCTGCACATGGTTTGAGAATTTGTTGTTGCAACAATGGATTCCCGCCATGCCCGACGTGAAAGCACATCTCGAGAGGGGTTGCGATCTGGCAGACGTAGGATGCGGACGCGGGCATGCGCTGATCAAGCTGGCGCAAGCCTTTCCGCGATCGCGCTACGTGGGCTACGACAACTTTGGTCCGACTGTTACGCGCGCGACTGCGAATGCGCGCGAAGCGGGCGTATCAGACCGAGTGCGTTTCGAGGAACGCGATGTCTCGAAAGGATTGCCGGCGCAGTTCGATGTGATCACGACGTTCGACGTAGTGCATGATGCAGTCGATCCACTTCAGTTGTTACAATCGATTCGTCGAGCGCTTCGGCTAGGCGGCGTTTATGTTTGTCTCGACATCAACTGCTCGGACAAACTCGAAGACAACGCGAATCCGCTCGGCGCGATGTTTCACGGCGTAAGCGTGTTTTACTGCATGACCACGTCGCTCGCGAACCATGGCGCAGGACTCGGCACGCTCGGTTTTCATGAAGCGAAAGTTCGCGAGCTTTGCGAGAAGGCCGGATTCAATAGCGTCCGGCGCGTGCCGCTGGAAAATCCTTTTAACAATTTGTACGAAGCAAAACCATGAGGTTGGTTGTCGCTGCTGCGGTTTCTTCTGACTTTGCACGTCAGGATCTTCGCCTGTTGATCCCAAAAAGCGGCGCATCCCCGAGCGTACGACCCGAATTTGCGCCTGTTACTCCGAAAGTTCTTGCGTAAGCGTTGCGCGCGTTGAATACAATCTGGTGATGCGCTTTGGGATGCTGTTTAGCTTCTTCGTTAACGTTTCCGCTTCGTTCGTGCTGTTGGACGCGTTGCTTCGAGCCCCCGAGGGTTACGAAGATGAGAACGGGTTTCGTATTGGTGTGCTAGCGGACGCCGTCGCGCTGTAACCCCTCAGTTTCTATCTACCGGCTTGCTCCATTCTCGCTCTGCCCGCGATCGAGCCCTCGCCGCTTTAGCAACGGCTCGAGATAAGGATCGCGTCCCACAAAATTCTTAAACAGCCCGAGGGCGTCAGCCGATCCGCCGCGTGACAGTAACATGGCGCGAAAGCGGTCACCGTTCTCGCGTTTCAATCCTTCGTGTTCTTTGAACCACTCGACCGTGTCGGTGTCGAGTACTTCGCTCCAGATATAGGAGTAATAACCGGCCGAGTAACCGCCGGCGAACGCGTGTGAAAAATAAAAGCTGCGGTAACGCGGAGGCACCGGCGGAAAATCGACACCGGCCTTGTGCAACGCTTCCGCTTCAAAGGCGACTGCGTCTTGCGGAACATCAGATGGATTCAGTTGATGCCACGCCTGATCGAGAAGTGACGCCGACAGGTATTCCGTTGTTTTGTAGTCCTGATTGAATTTTTCCGCAGCGATCACCTTGTCGAGCAACGCCTGCGGAATGGGTTCGCCCGTCTTGTAATGTTTCGCATAATTCTTGAGCACTTCCGGCCATGTCGCCCACATTTCGTTCACCTGCGAAGGGTACTCGACGAAGTCACGCGGCACGCTTGTTCCACTGAAGCGCGGATATTTTACCTTGGAAAACATTCCGTGTAGAGCGTGGCCGAACTCATGGAACGCAGTGCGCACCTCATCGTGCGTCAGCAACGTTGGTTCGCCGGGCGGCGGCTTCGGAATATTGAGATGATTGGCCACGACCGGCTTGGTCGCGAATAGATCGCTTTGCTGCACGTAAGCGTTCATCCATGCGCCGCCGCGTTTCGATGGACGCGCGTAATAGTCGCCGAGGAACAACGCCAGCGGTTTGCCGTCGCGATCGTAAACTTCGAATACGCGCACGTCCGGCTGATAAACGGGAATGTCATGACGCTCCTTGAAGGTGAGACCGTAAAGTTTTCCGGCGGCGAAGAATACACCGTCGAGAATCACGTGATTCAGCTCGTAGTATGGGCGCAGCTCCGATTCGTCGAAAGCGTAACGCGCCTTGCGAACGTTCTCCGAATAAAAGGGCCAATCCCATGACGCTATCTCAAAGCCGCCTTTTTCCTGGTCGACAATCTTCTGCATGTCGGCCGCTTCGCGTTTTGCGTTTGCCACGGCGGACGGCGCGAGGTCGCTCAGAAGTTTGTTCACGGTGGGAACATCGTGAGCAGTCTGGTCTTCGAGCTGATACGCGGCCCAATTCGCGTACCCGAGCAACTTCGCCTTTTCCGCTCGCAATTGCGCTGTTCGCGTCACGATGTTGCGGGTGTCGAACTCGCCACCGTGGCTGTTGCGCGCGAGAGAGGTTTGCATGATGCGCTCGCGCAGTTGCCGGTTTTGTAACGATCCAAACAGGGGCTGGCCGGTCGTGTTCTGCATTTGAATGACGAATTTGCCTTCCTTGTGCTCCGCTTTCGCCGCCGCGACAACGCTCGCCATCTGGTTATCGGAAAGACCGCTCAGATCTTCCTTGCGATCGACGACGACCGAGGATGCGTTCTTTTCCTTCAAAACATTTTGTTCGAATTGAGTCTGCAAAGTTGCGAGCTCAGTGTTGATTTTCTTGAGCTTTTCCTTGTCCGCATCGGAGAGCTTCGCGCCTGCCCGCACGAAATCCTTGTAATAGCGCTCGAGCAGGTAAACCGATTCCGGATCAAGGCCGAGGTTGTCGCGATGATCGTAAAGCTCCTGGATACGCGCGAACAATTTGCCATTGAGATGAATTGCGTCGCGATGAGCAGAGAGCTTCGGCGCGATCTCGGTCTCGATCTTCTGCAACGTCGGATTGGTGTTGCAGGCGTTAAGGTTCGAAAAGGTGCGCTCGGCGCGATCGAGCAAACGGCCGGTGCGTTCCAGCGCGACAATGGTGTTGTCGAATGTTGGCGTTTCAGAATTGTTCGCCACCGCTTCAACTTCCTTGAGTTGCTCGCGCATGCCCGCCTCGATAGCCGGCTCGAAGTGTTCGTCCTTGATCTTATCGAACGGCGGGATGTGATACGGCAGCGAGCTTTCAGTGAGCAATGGGTTATCTGCCATATTAGGATTTTGCACGGGTGACGTTTGCGCGATGACAGAGATAGCTGCGATGTGCGTCATTGCCACAATTACGCCGAGGGCCGCCTCAGCAGATGTCGATTTTACCAGCGAACGGAAACGAATAAACATGGTTCGGATTTTCAGCGCGCTCGCGCTGCCGGGCAACAGCGATTACGGTCGCGCCCAGGCATGAAACGTTTTCTCGCAATCCTGCTGCTGATGCCATCGGTCGCGGCGGCAGTAACGAACACGGCCCCGACCTTCGATGAAAAGGCAGCAGAACGCTTCGCAAAATTGGCGCTGGCATGTGTTGGGAAGGAGTACCCGAACAAAATCAGTCATGTGTTGAACAGCGATGCGGATGTGGCGCCGCCGCGCAAGCTCACGCCCGCATTTTACGGATGTTATGACTGGCATTCATCAGTGCACGGACACTGGTTGCTCGTGAGACTGCTGCGCACGTTTCCGGACGCTTCGTTTGCCGCGCAGGCGCGCGACGCGCTGCGTAAAAGCCTTGCGACGGAAAATTTGAAACAGGAAGCCGGGTATCTTCGTGGAGAAGGCCGCACCAGTTTTGAGCGGCCTTATGGGTTGGCGTGGCTGCTGCAATTATGCGCCGAGTTGCGCGAATGGGATGACGACCAGGCGCGAGAGATGTCAGCGAGCCTGCGTCCACTCGAAGACGCAGCAATCGAGCGATTAAAAACATGGCTGCCGAAACTTTCGCATCCGGTGCGCATCGGCGAGCATGATCAAACAGCGTTCGGGCTCGGCCTCATGCTGGATTACGTGCGCTCAACCAAAAACGATTCCTTTGCCAGGTTGGTTGCGGATTCAGCGAGAAAATTCTTCCTCGCGGACAAGGATTGTCCGCTCAGTTACGAACCTTCTGGAGAAGATTTTCTTTCACCCTGCCTGGGCGAAGCGGATGTGATGCGTCGCGTTTTGTCGCAAACGGAATTCGCGAAATGGCTCAGTGATTTCCTGCCGCAGATCCCGATGACGGGAAACGGCGACTGGCTGAAACCGGTTGTCTCGCCCGATCCGAGCGATCCCAAACTCGCGCATCTGGACGGGCTAAACCTGAGTCGCGCCTGGATGCTGGAAGGAATCCTGTCGGCGCTGCCACAGGATGATCGGCGCAGAGCCGCGCTGCAGCCTGCAGCGGACGCGCATCGGCACGCGGGTCTCGCCGCGGTTACCGGCGCGCATTACGAAGGCGGACATTGGCTCGGCAGTTTTGCAGTTTATCTCACAACGCAGCGCGGCATCCAAAAAGAAGGAGCGACTGCGTCGCAGCAGGCAAAGAGCGTGTCGGAAAAGGCCGGGCCTTAATCGGCCGCGACAGTCCGCTCAGATTCGCGGCGAGATTTTCCTCCCGAAGGCTCCCAGGCGCGTCTTTGCCAGAACTCCTTCAGGTCTGATTGATTCCCGCGAAAAATGTTGCGCTCTGCCTTCTTGATGTTGGCAACACTTATCGGGTAGGCGGAGCGTGGTCGAGCGCCCCTGCCGTCGCCACAATATTGCCAAAGAGACCAGTAGCTCCACGGCGACGTTGGGCGTGGCTCGTTGCGATAATTTGCCATCCAAAGCCAGCAATTCGCCAGGACTTTTCTCTGGGCATTAGTCACCTTGCCGCTATTCAGGGCCTGCCGCAGATGATATTCGCCGGAATAAATGCCTGGATATACGCCGGTGTGTTGGCGAATTCGCTCAACAAAAGCGACCGCCTGATCGACCCGCATCGTGCCTCCGGGATAATGACCATTCTTTTCGAAATCAAGGACCAGCAGGACGCCCGGGCCTCGCACCGCCGAATCGACTTGCGCCCACGCGCTGGATACGGCGCTTAGAAAATGGTCAGCCTGACGGACCGGATCGGTTCCGTTGGCGTAGTGATAGGCTCCCCAAAGCAAACCTGCGCGTGTCGCCGCCTGCTGGCGTTCAAAATATTTCGCATCGTGTACGAAATGCGGATACGTGGCTTCATGAATCACCCCGACAATGCCTTCGCGTTTCATTGCGGCAAAATCGGGCCGCATCATGTCGTAATGCGAAAGATTCACAACGTTGCTGGCGCAAAAGGCGCACGCCGGAAACGAAAAAAACAAAGCAGCAGCCCGCAAGATCGACAGTCGCATCACAATCCCAAATCGAAGCGGATATATCGAGCACCTCTGGCTAACTGGCAAGAGCATCTTTTGGTTGGCGCGAAAATTTCACCTGTAGCCGCGGGCGCTGACCGCGGTGGACTTGTGTATGAAAAACCCGGGGTGGCCGAGGTCAGCGCCCTCGGCTACAGCGGCGCCAGGTCCACTGGTTCATTCATATTCAGGAAAAATTTTCTTTCCTGTGATGTAACTGATATCACACGGAGTTTTCCTGCTGCGACGAGACGGTTCGTCACCGTTTGCAGTGAAAAATCCTTTCCAGAAAGTGCCTTCTGGACGTTCGCGAGCGCTTCGCGTGGATAAATCGCTGCCAACGGCTCGAAGCGATCGTCGATCTTTGCAATTACACCACGGCGCGGCTCAATCTGACTGTAAAGCAACTTCAGGTATTTTTCGGTTATGAACGGCATGTCTGTTGCGAGTGCTAGCAGATGTTTGGTGTGCATCTCCGCCAGCGATGCGGCCAGGCCGCTAAGCGGACCGCGTGATGGGGGATCGTCGGCGACGAACTGCACGTCCGGAGGGCGCCAGACCGGATCGATGCGCGCGGAAACGAAGATTTCTGTCGGCGCGAATTTCCGCAACAATTCGAGTTGAATCTGCCAGAGCGCTTTTCCGCGAAACAGAAGTGTCGCTTTGTCCTTGCCCATCCGGCGTGATTCCCCGCCTGCGAGCAACACAGCGCTCAAGCTCGTTTTCGCGCTAGGGTGAATTCGCCTCTCCCCTTCGCGAAGGGGAGAGGATCGAGGTGAGGGGTTTTTCACCGAGTAATGAGACGTGCAATAAAACCCTCATCCTTCCCTCTCCCTTGCAAAGGGAGAGGCGATTAAGTGCCCGTCTGGTTTCATTCGAGGCAATTGCACAGTCGAGCGCAGCTCGCCGTCGCAAAGAATTTTCGCGCGGAGTCCCCCGCGGCCTTTCAAAAAATCTTTAGCACCTGGCGCGAACGCCCGATCCATCCAATAACAAGGCGCGGACTCCTCCGTTCCATACAAACAAACACCCTGGACCTCGAATTCCGTGCCGATCAGCTCGTTCAGATCAACGCCGCGTGTGATCACATTGCGCCGCGCCGCGGCTGGCGAGCAATCGTGTATGTTCACTGCGGCGCACAACTCATCGAAAACATCGAGCGAAAAAAATGTGATCTGGCCTTTGTAGTCGTCTTTAAAATCGAAGTAACGATCTCCGCGAATCCCGCGGCCCGCGACACATTCGATCACCGGCACTTCGATCATCAGATGCGTGTCTGGCTCGCGACCGTGATGACCAACGAAATTGTGCCCGGGCGAAATGTACAAGTGACAGATTTCCACCGGCTGCAACAATATCTGAAATCCTCACTGATGAAAGAAGTGCCGAGCATCGGTCCGGGAAGAATCATCCGGCGAAGACAGGACGGCTCGCTCGAATATTTGCGGGACGATCTGACGATCGAAGAGCCGCTCGAAATTCGAATTGGCGGTAAACCTTTGGCCACGACCATGCGCACACCGGGACACGATGATGAGCTCGCCGTGGGTTTCCTGGTTTCGGAAGCGATACTGTACGATCGCAACGAGATCGAGAAGGCTTCGATAGATAGTGACAACAGAGTGATTATCGATCTCGCTGACGGCGTGAAGTTGAAACTGAACTCCGCACAACGTTTTGGGACGATTTCCAGCAGCTGCGGACTTTGTGGTAAAACGAGCATCGATGCGATTCGGCAAAGTTTTCCGGCGATCGAATCAACCAACGTTCGAATCGATATTGAAACTCTGCTCTCACTTCCGGAAAAATTGCGAGAAGCGCAGGGCGATTTCGCGCGCACCGGCGGAATTCATGCCGCAGGAATTTTTGATGTTGGTGGCGAACTGAAAATTGTTCGCGAAGACATTGGTCGCCACAACGCCGTGGACAAAGTGATTGGTCGCGCGTTCCTGGATAAATTGCTTCCGCTGAATCGGCATGTTCTTCTGGTGAGCGGTCGGGCCTCATTTGAAATCGTACAAAAAGCGCTCGCGGCTGGTGTTCCCATTGTCGCCGCGGTCTCAGCGCCTTCGACGCTCGCTGCCGATTTTGCACGAGAAAGCAATCAAACGCTGATCGGATTTCTGCGTCCGCCCTCGTTTAATATTTATTCGCACATCGAACGCGTTATTCTAGAAGAGCGCTAGTAACAAGTTGGTCGCGTCCGCGGAATGCCGTTGATTGCGGGTTACGCGCACTGCTACGTTGAGTCGAATTCCGACTTTCCGGTGAATGATTTTCTTTTTGCCCGCTCGCAGATGGGCATGTCCCTGGCGTTCCACATCGTGTTTGCTGCCATTGGAATTAGCCTGCCCGTTTTAATGGTGATCTCCGAAGCGCTGTATCTTCGCACAGGTCGCCCGGTCTTTTTGGAGCTGGCAAAACGATGGTCGCGCGGTGCAGCCATTCTTTTCGCCGTCGGCGCGGTGTCAGGAACGGTGCTCTCGTTTGAGCTCGGTCTGCTGTGGCCAGGCTTCATGGAAAAATCAGGCGCGATCATCGGGATGCCGTTTTCGCTCGAGGGTTTCGCGTTTTTCACCGAGGCGATTTTCCTCGGCTTGTATTTGATGGGGTGGAAGCGTCTGCCGCCGCTGGTGCATTGGTTCTGCGGCGTGCTCGTGATCCTGGGCGGAGTTACGTCCGGCATCTTCGTCGTGACAGCGAACGCCTGGATGAATACGCCGGCCGGTTTCAAGATTCTCGATGGCAAGATCACCGATATCGATCCAATCGCGGCGATGCTGAATCCCGCGGCGGCTCATGAAGTTCTGCACATGACTCTGGCTGCGTTTATCGCGACCGGATTTGCCGTGGCTGCGATTCATGCCTTTTTCCTCTTGCGCGATCGCCGAAACGCTTTTCATCGCAACGCATTGGGCATGGCGCTCGCGCTCGCCTGCACCAGCGCTCCCTTGCAATTGATCAGCGGCGATTTCAGCGCGCGTTCGGTCGGGAAACTTCAACCGGCCAAACTCGCGGCCATGGAAGCCGTTTACCAGACACAAACCGGCGCGCCCTGGCGGCTCGGGGGCATCCCGGACGATCAATCACGCACCACGCGTTTCGCGTTGACCATTCCGCGCGGCCTCAGCCTTCTGGTCAATCGCGATCCGAACAGCAAGATCATCGGCCTGGATCAATTTACGCCTAACGACTGGCCAAATGTGCGCCTGGTGCATTGGTCGTTCGATCTCATGGTCCTCTGCGGACTCGCGTTGATCGCTTTGTCGATGACGGTTGGCTGGCTCGCTTGGAAACATCGGGGAGTTCCGGACGGCAAATGGATCCTGCGCACGATCGTCGCGGCCGGGCCGCTAGGGTTCGTTGCAATCGAAGCGGGCTGGGTCGTGACCGAACTTGGGCGTCAACCCTGGATCATTTACGGCGTGATGAGAACACAAGAAGCCGTCACTCCGATGCAGAAGATTGCGATTCCTTTTGTGATATTCACGCTCATCTACCTCTTTCTTTCCGTGGCGCTGTTTTTTTTGCTACGCCGTCAGTTTATTAAGACCGAGGCGCCGGCTTCGGAACTCGTCACGAAAAATGTTTGAACTTATTGTCGCCGGTTTCATGTTCGCGGCGTTGATTTTCTATGCCGTCGCCGGCGACGCCGATTACGGCGGCGGCATGTGGGATTTGCTCGCGATCGGGCCGCGAGCCGGCGCGCAAAGAGACGCCATCGAACGGGCCATCGGACCGATCTGGGAGGCAGACCACGTATGGCTAATACTGATCGTCGTCATTTTGTTTACTGCCTTTCCGCCGGCATTCGCGGCCATGATGACGGCGCTCAACATTCCGTTCACACTCATGTTAGTCGGGATCGTCCTTCGCGGTTCTGCATTTATTTTCCGGAAGTACGACATCAAATCTAAAGAGGTGAAACAAGGCTGGAGCATGTTGTTCGGCGCGGCCAGTTTCTTTACGCCTTTCATCCAGGGCGTGGCGCTCGGCGCGCTCAGCACTGGCCACATCCGCATTGTTGATGGTCGTGTTGTGAGCGGTTTCTTTGCCGGGTGGCTTACGCCGTTTGCGTTCGCGTGCGGCCTGTTCGCGCTCGCGCTCTTCGCTTTTCTCGCGGCGACTTATCTTACTGTCGACCCCAGCACCGAGAGCCATGTGCAAAATGATTTTCGTTTGCGCGCGCTTTACTCCGGCGTTGCGCTCGTCCCGATTGCCTTCCTCGTTTTCATCACGTCAAAGCAAGGCGCACCGGCAATGTATCACGGCTTGACGCAATGGTGGGCGCCGCTGCTCATTGGAACAACCCTGGTCTTGGCGATGGCAGCGCTAACCTGTCTTTGGCTGCGCCGGTTTGCGTTGGCGCGAATCGCCGCGATCGCCGAAGTGACGTTGATCCTCACCGGCTGGAGCTTGGCGCAATATCCAAGGCTGATTACGCCCGACATCACCATTTTTAACGCCGCTGCCCCCGAGGTCACGCTCCGGCTGCTAACCTATGCGCTGGTTGCCGGCGCGATCGTATTGTTTCCGTCGCTCTTCTTCCTGTTCCGCGTCTTCAAAGGAAAAGAAAGCTAAAGTTCATCGTTCCGCAGCAAACACTGCTTCGGGATCGGCCCCTGAAACTTTGCCCACGGCGATCCAGCCGAAGCGGCTGACGAGCGCGCCGATTAAAAATGAAATCGCTGCGAACGGAACCAAGCCGAAGAAACGAAGAACAAGCGCCAGCGGGCCGTTCAATATTTCGCCGATCCGAATCAGCCAACCCGAGCCATGTTCGTGAATGGCGCGATCAGCGACGCCGTGTTTATTCGCACTGAGCCAGATCAGGAGGACCGTCTCGACTCCGGCCGCGTAAAATCCGAGGAAGTTGAGCGCGGGGATTCGGTGCCCGAGTAATTCCAACAGCGCTGCGGCGGATCCCAGTCCCGCCGTTCCGAAATGAATCGGCAGCAGTGTCCGATGTAAAAACCACGCCGGTATCGCTGTCGCCCCGATGAGCACGCCCGTATAAGTCGCGAGTAACGTTCCGAAAATCGCTGAACCAAAAACGAAAATGCCGGCAGCGACGCTAAGGAATTGATCGACTGTGCCGGGGAAGACCTGATGAGCGTGCAGTTCGAGCGCGATCAAACCTGGAACGGCGCAAGCCCCAAACGCGCTCAGAATCCAGGCGCCCATCGACATGGCCGATCGATGTTTGAACACGCGCAGCATATTAAGAAAGAGATGCGGACGACCAAGATCCATGATCAGCAGAATTGGCGAAAGAACCGCTCCGGCGATGGCAGCGATCCACATCGCCGCGCGCGCAAGATCGACATGGTGAAAGATGATCGCGCCGCTCGCGATCACCGCGGACATTCCTGCGATTCCTCCGAAAAAGAAATAGAGCGGAACTTGCCACGTCCACACCGGCGGTTTCACCACGGGCTGACCGTAGTAACCAGGCTTCCGCGGAATGGGACCACCGATAACATCGGCACCACGACCGGGAACGACTCCTTCCTGCCACGCTTTCTCGCGCAGTTGTTCGAGTCGCTTTTCAGATGGCGAATTTGTCGTCACGAGAAAAACGCGAACGCCAGGAGCGTTGCGATGATTGATGCAATTGCGGTCGCGAATGCCGAAGTCCATGCCGACTTCAGGTGAATCGTAGGAATCTGGGGTTTCGGCGGAAGTCCATAAGCTTCCGGTTCGCCGAGAATCAAAAAGAATGCGTGAATGCCGCGCACAGAAGTTTCCATCGGATCGTAAAGTTGCGCGTCGTGGTAACCGGCTTCTTGTAATTGCTGCACGCGTTTCGCTCCCTGCGCGCGGAGATCATCCAATCGGCCGAACACGATGGATTCGGTTGGACAAACCTTTGCACAAGCCGGAACCAGCCCGCTCTTTTGTCGATCGTAACAAAACGTGCACTTGAATGCGCCGCCCGCGTCGGAAAGTGGCGACGGCCGGCGATCGATCACGCCGAACGGGCACGACACCACGCAATAGCCGCAGCCGTTGCAAACATCGTTCTGCACGAGCACGGAACCAACTTCAGTCCGGACGATTGAGCCGGTCGGGCACGCTTCGAGGCAACCGGCTTCTTCACAATGCTTGCATACGTCGGACAAGAAAATCCACCGGAACGGATCTTCGTCCAGCGACATCGGACCGGCGATTTGATTTCCTTTCGCGCGGTCCTGTTCGAGAAACATTACATGGCGCCACGTGGATGCTCCGAGATGACCGGTGTTATCGTAGGAATTTCCCGTCCAGGTGAATCCGTCATCGGGAACGTGGTTCCATTCTTTGCACGCGACTTCGCAAGCTTTGCAGCCGATGCAAACGGTCGGGTCGGTGAAAAATCCCACTTCGACGTTATCGCGCACGTAGGAGTGCTTCCGCTGATTCGTACTCTGAATGCCTTGGCCGATCATGGCTCCGCCGGAGTGATGGAGTAGTGGAGTGGTGGAGTAATGCAAAATTTTTTCATCATTTGATCACTCCACTACTCCATTCTTCATCCCGTTTTTCCCTCCTTGCCGCGACTACGCGAAAACCTTCCACCGGTCGGCGCGCCCAGGGGTGGCTGTTCCGGATGCAAGTTTGGTGGCTGACCGGCCTGCGGCGCGTTTCGCTCGAGCCAATCAAGAAAAGCCGGGCCACGCGGCAAGCGTCCCGGGATGATGTTGCAGACAAGCGCCTTGCTTTCCATGATCGTGACATTCGGTTCGCCGGAAATAGCAACCAGATTGTTGGCAGCGTTACCGCGCAATGGACCGGCCGCTCCGAAGTGAAATGGAATTGCAATCTGATGAATCGTTTTCCCATTCAAGTTCACCGGTCGAATGCGGCGGCTAACGAGAGCGCGCGCTTCGATAGCGCCGCGCAAGCTCACGAGGCAAACGTAGTCGCCTTTGGTGATGTTAAGTTCAGTCGCAAGCTCCGGCGAGATTTCTACAAACATTTCCGGCTGCAATTCGGAAAGATGGCTGAGAAAACGCGACATGCCGCCGCCGGTATGGTGCTCGGTCAGCCGATAAGTGGTGAGCACGTAAGGAAAACGCGGATCGCCCGGCGGCGCGAAGCGGTTTTCAACTCGTGTGAACCAGTTCACGACGGGGTTCGTATCGCGCGAATAGAGCCAATTTCGCACCGGCGATTCCAACGGCTCGTAATGCGTCGGGAATGGGCCGTCCTGCAAACCCTTCGGAACGTACATCCAACCCAAGCCATCCTCGTGCAAGATGAAGGGCGCGTCGCCGCGGTGACCATCAAGACCAGTTTCGTCCCCTCGCGGTCGGTAATCGGGACGTTTGTTTGCCTTGAAATCAGGGACGTCAATGCCAGTCCATTTTTCCGAGTCCCACCAGACAAGTTTTTTGCGTTCGCTCCACGGTTCGCCATTCGGTTTCGCGCTGGCCCGATTGTAAATGATGCGGCGATCGCTCGGCCAACTGAAGCCCCAACCATGTCCGAGATAATCTTTCGGCTGCCGCGCGTTTGCTTTGTTCACGCCATCTCGATTGAATACGCCCGAGTAAATCCAGGCGCCGCACGCGGTCGAGCCATCAGCTTTCAATTCGTTATAATCCGCGACTTGTGGACCATGATGTTGTTGGCCTTCTCGATCTCTCCCAAAAAGAACGCCTTCTGCGTTTGATTGCGGTTCTGTTTTCCAGCCGTTGATCTCGGCGAGCACCGCCTCCATTTTCGGCTCGCCGAGCTCGTCCTCCGGATACCACCAATTGAGCGCACGCAACGGCTCGTCCATCGGATCATCGGAGGCCCTGGCCTTGGCGATCAATCTCAAAGCCAGTTGGTGAATGAACCACGCTTCGGATCGGCAATCGCCCGGTGGCTCGACCGCTTTCTCGCGCCATTGCAAAAGACGCTGGGTGTTCGTGAATGCGCCTTCTTTTTCCGCATGGCCGGCCGCAGGAAAGAAAAAGACCTCGGTCTCAATCTCGTCCGTTTTCAATTCACCGCGCTCGATTTCAGCCGAGTCTCGCCAAAATCTGGCCGGCTCGGTTTCGACCATGTCGCGGATAACAAACCATTTCAGTTTCGCCATCGACCTTCGTTGCAGGCGTGTATTCGGCGCGCCGACAGCCGAATTCTGTCCAATCAAGAACATCCCCTCCATCTTTCCGTCGGCCATTTCGTAGAGATATTCGAAGAAGGAATGGTCGGCGGTGATTTTCGGTAGCCAGTTATAACCGAAATCGTTCTCCGCGGTTGCGTGTTTGCCGTAGTAAACCTTTAACAAGCTGATGAAATACGCCGGCGTGTTCGACCAGAGGCCGGTCTTTGCCGTGTGCGCATCGAGATATTTTTGCAGGGTCTCCTCATCTCCGCCGCACGGCATCGCCAGATAACCGGGTAAAATGTCATAGAGCGTGGGGATATCGGTCGAGCCCTGGATCGACGCGTGGCCACGAAGAGCGAGAATGCCGCCGCCGGGCCGGCCGATATTTCCGAGCAGAAGTTGCAAGATCGCCGCAGTGCGAATGATCTGCACGCCTTTGGAATGCTGCGTCCAGCCGACCGCATAACAGATCGCCGCGGTTTTATCCGGACCGGATGCTGCAACGAGCGCATCGGCGACTTTCTGAAAGAGCGCCGGCGGGATGCCGCAAACCTTTTCGACCATCTCCGGCGTGTAGCGCGCGAAATGCCGTTTCAGTTTTTGGAAAACACATTGTGGATTTTGCAGAGTGAGATCGCGTTCGGGATAGCTCAATCCTTCGCCCTTGTATTGCCAGCTTTCCATCTCATACGCGCGCCGGCTCTCGTTCCAGCCGGAGAAATAACCGTCTGCGTTATCTTCAGGATCGCCATACTCATCGCGCAAAATGCAGGACGCATTTGTGTAGTGAACGACGTAATCACGAAAGAAGAGTTCGTTCTCGATGATATGATGGATAATTCCGCCAAGAAACGTGATGTCGCTGCCGGCGCGGATTGGCACCCAGATATTGGCCAGCGCGCTCGTTCGCGAAAACCTTGGATCGACATGGATTATGGTCGCGCCATTCTCTTTCGCTTTCATTACCCAGCGGAAACCGACCGGATGCGCCTCGGCCATTGATGAACCTTCAATTAAAATGCAGTCCGCGTTGGCCAGATCCTGTTGCGCAGTCGTAGCTCCGCCCCGGCCAAAGGAGGTGCCCAGACCGGGCACCGTGCTGCTATGTCATATCCGGGCCTGGTTGGATACACAGACCATGCCCAGGCCTCCGGTGAAAAGTTTTTTGATGAGGTAATTTTCTTCGTTATCGAGGGTGGCGCCGCCGAGGTGGCAGATCGCAGTCGTGTGATTAATTGTTGCTCCGTTCTCCTGCCTGACGAAGGTGCGCTTACGCGACTCCCAGACGCGCTCGGCCACCATGTCCATCGCGCGATCCAGCGAAATTTCCGTCCACTGTTTCGCGCGCGGCGCGCGATATTTTATTTTCGTTTGGCGCTGCGAATGCGTGAGCAATTGATACGACGCCGCACCTTTCGGACAAAGATTCCCCTGGCTGATCGGCGATTCCGGGTCGCCTTCGATGGAAATCAGTTTGCCGTCCTTATGATAAACCAGCTGGCCACAACCGACGCCGCAGTACGGACAGATCGAGCGCGCGACTTTTGCGTCATCGATACGTGCACGCATCGCACGCGTTTTGTCCGACATCGACTCGAGGCCGGTGCCATCCTTGCGCTCGCGAATTTGCCTAACGAGTGGCCATTTCGAAAGCAGCGCGAACATATTCTCCATTCAGTTCTTCGCGGCCGGAGCGAATTTCAGTCGCTTGAAAATGTCATGATGCAGCAGGCTAAGCCAGCAAAAAACAAACGCGTAGTGATGTTCACACCGATTGTTGACGTCGCGGCGGCCTGACGATAATTGGCAGCAGAATGGAAACGAGCATTACGATGGCGATGACGTGGAGTGCGCCCGCATAATTTCCCGTGGTCTCGCGCATGCGCGCGATGTACAGCGGCCCGAAAACGCTGGCAAAACTCCACGCTGTCAGCATCAACCCATAGATTGGCCCAACGTTCTTCGGTCCGAAATAATCAGCCGTGAATGCAGGCATGGTGCCGAATCCCCCGCCGTAACACATCAGGATAATGAAAGTGATCGTGGTCATCACCGAGGGCACGGTGATACGTGACAGGAACCAAAACAGGCCGACTTGGAAGATAAACATGACTGCAAACGTCGCGCGCCGCGTGATAAGGTCTGAGAGCCACGCCCAGAAGACGCGACCCACGCCGTTGCCTAGGCTGGCGACACCGACCATCCCACCGGCGACAACTGCCGTGACTCCTGTCAACTCCTGAAAGATTGGAGCTTCCTGCGAAATCACAGCGATGCCTGCACAGGTATTGAGAAACAGAATCAGCCAAAGCACCCACCACTGCCAGGTCTTGAGCGCCTCTGGGAGGACGAAATCGTGGCTGGCTCGTTGCGAAACTTGCTTCTCCGTCGGCGTCCAGCCCTCTGGCTGCCAGCCTTCGGGCGGATTTCGCATGAATAACGCAGCGATGATCGCGACAATGAAATAAGCAACCCCGAGATATGCGAAGGTCGGCAACACACCAACTACTTGAATCAATCGTGAGGCTACTGGCGCAGTGATAAGCGCGCCCGCGCCGAACCCGCCTACTGCAATGCCGGTAATCAGACCGCGCCGATCGGGGAACCACTTCACCAGCACGGCCACGGGAACAATGTAACCGAGTCCAAGACCGAGACCGCCGATAAAGCCGTAGCTGAAATATAGCCACCAAAGTTTGTTCGCGGAGAAGCTCGCCAGAAAAACACCGAGGCCGTAGAGCGTGGCGGCAGTGAGTGCAACGATCCGCGGGCCTTTTCGATTCATCCATAAACCGCCGAAGAACGCCGCGAATCCGAGCACGAAAATACTGATGGTAAATGTGAATGTGACCTCCGAAATGCTCCACCCAAACTGCTTCGACAATGGAATACGGAACACACTCCAGGCATAGACGGCGCCGAGCGCGATCTGAAGAAACACACCTGCGATCGCGATGACCCAACGATTACCAGCTTTCATAATTTCCTTCGGCGCTTGCAACTACAAGCCAATCGTGTATTGTAAGAAAAACGGTTGGCTCGCGAGATTTCGCTCTGAACTGGCAGCGCACCGCGGGAGCGGAGTTCACGCATTATTCAATTTGAATGCCGGTTCGGATGGCAAGTTACAATCTTGTGACAATTCTTCGTCTGAAGGCGAGAAGAACTGGGGCCATGAAAAGCTAAAGTTTCGTATTCGCAAATAAATCGGGCACGGAAGCAGGCTGGGACGCCTGCAATCGGCGCTCGCATCCGGGCGAACGGCGGCCTGAACCGCTTACTGATTGGATTTCAGAGTCCGAGCGCAGAGCGCGCCTTCCGCGCGAATTTGAAACCTGACAGCGACGGCGCTCCGGAATCGACATTCTTGGCGAACGCGAGAACCTGAAAAGCGCGTCCGAGCATTTCAGGATGCAGCAACGTTTGCAGCGCGCGTTTGGTTCTGGGCGAACCAGGTAGGGGCGACTGACCCCAGTCGCCCACGAGCGGTTCGGGTGAACCGCCCCTACCAAGTTCGGAAACGATTCCGGTCAGGAAGTGATGTTGATCGGTGAATCCTGTGACGCGCAATCCATTTGCCTCTGCGCGACGGGCAATGCTTGTCCAATCGACGTGCATTGTGATGTCCGCGTGACCAATTTGCTCAAAGGGCGAGTCGAGGTGTCGATGGCGGGCGCGAACCTGAACATTTCCCTGAAATTCATTGCCCGAATGCCCGTAATCAATCGTGATCACATAACCTCGCTTCAAATTTGCTGCGACGCTGTCTACCCAATCGAGCGCGGCTTGATTAAACGCCGTGCTTGAGAGCGGACGTTTGATGAACAGAAACTTGTCGCCTTGAAAGTCGACAAGCTTTTCCATGCCGCGACTGATCACGCGTACTGGCATTGCGTCGAGTAGTTCGTTTGAAAAGTGGACGCCGACGAATGGTTCAAGCGAATTGCACCATTCGATCTTGTTCCGAAATGGTTCCAGTGTGTGCGATTGCCACTCTCGCAAAATCGGAAATGGTTCGATTATTCGGTACCGCGAAGCTTCGAAGAATTCCGGCGTGTGTCCTTGCGAAGATTGGAGAGCGTCGCGCGCGAACTGGCCATCATGTGCACCCTGCTCAACAATGACAAAGTCGTTGATTTTACCGAGGTCCTCCCAGATCTCAGCGAATTGTGCCACCATCAGCTGCCCGAAGAGCGGCCCGACGCTGACGTTAGTGAAATAATCACCTTTCCGGCCAATCGTGCAGCTGCCGGAGGAGTAGTATCCGTGCTCGGGATGGTAAAGCACCTGCTCCATGAACCAGTCGAATGCTTGTGGTCCGCGATCCCGAATCTCGGTTCGGATAAGCTCAATCAGAGCGGCGTTTCCCGTTTGCGTTCTCAACGCTCAACCCGCCTACGCTGAAAGCTTCGGCGTGGCAAGCGCTCAACGCTCGACACTTAATTGCAATGATGCCCCGTGGGTATTTAGTCATTGGTCATTGAGCGCTAGGCGTTGGCGCGTACCTTGGGCGACCTAGTCCTTCCTAAAGCTTGAGACCGACTGCCACATATTTGAGGCCTGCACCGGGCTATCGCTTTCGACCACCCTGGTATTTGAGACCGTGGTTTTATGTGCCCATTGCCTGCGTTGCAGTGCTCGTCGTCGTCTTAGCAGTCTACGTCTCCAGTCTTGTCGCCGATCTCAAAGCGCAGGCCAGAGCGTTCGACCTAACTAAGCTCGAACAAATGGAATCAGCGAGCGTGATCCTCGATCGCAACGGCAAGATCTTCGGCCAAATCTACGTCGAGAACCGCGAGACGGTGCCATATGACCAACTGCCTCCCGATCTCATTAACGCGGTCGTCGCAGTTGAAGACGCAAAATTTTATCAGCATCACGGTTACGATTCGTTCGGAATCATCCGCGCAGCGCTGAAAAATTTGACGGCCGGACATGTGCGCCAGGGCGCCAGCACCATTACGCAGCAACTGGCGCGCAACAGTTTTTCGCTCAAACAAAAAACGTTCCGCCGCAAACTGCTCGAGATTTTCCTGGCGCAACGGATTGAAGACAACTTCAGCAAACAGAAAATCATGGAGTTGTATTTGAACCGGATCTATTTCGGCGCCGGCCTGTATGGAGCGGAAGCAGCGTCGCGGGGGTACTTTGGCAAACCAGCCCGTGAAATGTCGCTGTCAGAATGCGCCACCCTCGCAGGCCTGATCAAGAGCCCAAACAGATTGTCGCCATGGACAGACCGCGCGACCTCGCGCGAAGCGCGCGACTACGCACTCGATCGGATGCGGGAGATTGGATTTATCAGTCGCGAACAATGCACCAACGCACGAGGCCAGGAAATCGTTGTGGGGAGCCGGCAAAACGCCCAGGGACAGACCTACGCAGTCGATTACATTCGTCAGCAGGTGATCGCAGCCGTCGGATGGGACCGCGCAATCAACGAAGGCTATCGGATTCAAACCACAATCGACGTCGATCTTCAAAAGATTGCCGAAGATTCCTTGCGAGCGAATCTCGAACAGATCGAACAACGCCCCGATTACAATCACCAGACTTACGCCCAGTACGCAGCATCGTTTCGCAAGGCCAAAGCCAACGGCACGATGTCAAACCAGCCTGCGCCTGAGTATCTCCAGGGCGCGATCATCGGTCTGGACAATGCAACGGGCGATATTCTGGTGCTGGTCGGTGGGCGCGATTTCGAGCACAACCAATACAATCGCGCGTTGCAAGCGCGCCGGCCCGCTGGGACTGCAATGTTGCCATTTGTTTATGCGGCTGCTTTTGAAAAAGGAATGTATCCCGGGTCGCTGGTAGAAGATTCGCCACTGGATAATCGCGCGGTCATGATCGGTGGCACAACCGGAATTCTGGGCGAATGGGGGCCCGAAAGCGCCGAGAACCGTTATGAAGGCACGATGACGGCCAGACAAGCTCTGGCGAAATCAAAAAATGGCGCAACTGTCCGAATTGGGATGGACGCGGGAGTTGATGCAGTGTTGCAGCTTTGCGCTGCGGCGGGCATTCATTCCCCGCTTCGTCCTTATCCGGCCACGTTTCTCGGAAGCAGCGAGGTTACGTTGGCCGAGCTCGCGCTCGCGTACACGGTATTCCCAAACGGCGGCTGGCGGCCAAACGTGTCACATATTTTGGAGCGTATCGAAGAAAAGGACGGAACCCTGGTTTGGGATGCAAAACGGGAGAGTATCCGGAAGCTAGTCACCAAACCTGAAACCGCGTACGAAGTGCATTCCTGCCTTGCAGACGCGCTTGAATCAGGGACAGGGAAAGCTGCCTTCACGGAATTTGGTCTCAAGAAAATTCCGGCAGCAGGTAAAACCGGCACTGCCTACGATTTTACCGATGCGCTGTTTGCCGGGTATGATTCCAATTTCACCTGCGCCGTTTGGGCAGGTTTCGATAAGCCGCAAAAGATTTATCGCGGCGCATTTGGACGCGAGCTGGCGCTGCCTGTTTGGGTGGGCGTCATGAATGCCGCGGCTGACCATTATCCACCCCGAGAAGTCAAGCAGCCGACATCCGCCTCAGGCGGACTGAAGCAGGTCGAGATTTGTTCTAGGTCTGGGCTGCTAGCCACCGACAAATGTTATGACGCAGTCAAGACAGCGAACGGCGAAACGATTCAGCGGCGTACCACTTACATGGAGATTGGCACTCAATCGCAGGTCCCGACTGAGCCTTGCAATGTCCACGGTGAGCCGCGCGCTCGTCTTGCCCGTTTTTTCTCTTCGAGCGATTTGCCGCGCGCCGCATTGGCCGTGGACCTGAGCGAGGTCACGCCAATCGCCGTAAAAAGTCCAACGCTATTAGCCGACACGGATCCTTACAATTCTCTTAAGCCAACATTGAAACCTGAGCCGGCGGCGCAGCCAGCAGTTCAAACCGCCGCAAATCAAAAGACCGACTCCGTGGCCGGAGAGAGCGGATTGAAACCAGCAAACATCGACGCGAGCGCCAACGGATCCGGTACTCAAACGGCGGAATCTGCTCCGGAGATCAGAAAAGCAATCCCGGTCCAACCGCAGGATAAGAAACCGGTCGAAATCCGGCGCGCAATACCGGTTAAACCTCTGGACCAGGAAGGCGAAGATGAAACCCTCTTGAAATCGGCAACGCCCCCTCCAGGCGATGCCGACGAATGAGCGATTTGAACCCGCGAAGCACGCGGATTGACGCCGATAGTTAGAATGAAGAGTACCGAGGGAAGCAATGACGACGTACTTGGCTGGGTTTTTGGATTTCGTCACTTCCTCCGTGCTTTGTCATTTTCATCATCGTATTCGCGTCAATTCGCGTGATTCGCGGGCTTATCTAATAATGACATTGCAGGGCGCAGAGGATTTTCGATTAACTGTTCTCAGCCCAGGTGGGCGTGATCCGGAACAGCAGTTTCACAGCGTGCCCGCGCCAGGGGAAGACGCCCATCCGCCGATCAACTTCCACGCCTTCGCTGCCTGTGCGCAGGGAGCCTTTCACCGTGACCCGCGTCGCGCCATCGCAGAGGACACGCCAGTTCTTCTGCTTTTACGCGGCGATTTTCGAGCGTCAGAGCGCGCATTGGCCGACCTAAAAAAACATGGTCGCACCGTAGTTGTTTCGTTAAAGGAGACTGGACTCCACCAGATCGCCCAACAGCTACGCGACCGTGCCAGATTATCGCGCTTCATTAAAATTGTGGCACAAGCGGATGGATGCATTGCTACAACTCCGGAAACCGCGGAAATCTATCAGAGCGTTCGCTGGAGCCTGAGGCGCGTAGCATTTATTCCGACGTCTTATCCTGTTGAAGATCAAAGATGGAATTTTTGTCTACCCCCGGACGAGCAATCTGGAATCTTTGTCGGTACGCGCGAATGGGACGTGCCATCGCGCAATCATTTCGCAGCGCTGCTGGTTGCGCGCCAGCTTTGTGACGCGACGGGTGAACCAGTCACCGTCGTTAATCTGGGTGGATATAAAGCGCGGCGTTTGCTTTCCGAGCTGAAATTTCCGGAAGGAAAACTCCATGTAATTGAGAAGTGGAAATCGTATCCGGATTATTTACGGGATGTGGCGCGGCATAAGATCGTCTTGCAACTGGATCGCAGCCATGTGCCAGGCCAGGTGGCGGGCGACGCTCTACTCTGTCGAATCCCCTGTGTTGGCGGCGACGGTGCGATTGAACGAATTGCATTTTCCAGAACTTGCGGCGAGGGCCGGGCGATTACCGAGATTGCTTCGATGGCGCTCGATTTGTTGAAGAACACTGATTTACGCGGCGCCATTGTGAGTGAATCAGAGCAGCGGGCGCTAGAGCACCTCTCGTTTCAGGCAGTGCGTTCGCAGTTGGCAAAGTTTTTTGCGC
>WNFX01001476.1_pt1 | contig 31041 bp, 36 predicted proteins | sample 5400111 | NCBI WGS metagenome assembly WNFX01 (sample SAMN13153363, study PRJNA577476) | soil metagenome | isolation source: 40 cm soil or saprolite under grassland replicate 1 | place: USA:California | collected 2016-06-15 | reverse complement strand
AAAGGCTCTGGCCAAAGAGATCCCGGGAGCGAAGCTGCTGACGATCGAGGGGGCCGGGCACGGGGTAGACCGAGCCGACTGGGAGACCATCGCCCAAGCGATCCTCGAACACACCGCCGCCGGCGATGGTGGCTGACGGCAAGCTCGACGGGTCGTCACTCTGCTGTGTAATCGATAGATCCGCGCGCCGGTGTGGTTGAACGAGTAAGACCACCGCGAGAGAAAGGACGAACTCATGAGGCTGACGACCATGACGCAAGTCACCGTCGATGGAGTGATGCAGGGAAACGGAGGCGCGACGGAGGAGGACCGCAGGAGCGGATTCGAGCACGGCGGATGGGCCATGGGAGTCTTCGACGACGACACCCTGGCGTTCATCGGCCAGACCTACGAGAGCGCCGATGCGTTTCTGTTCGGTCGGCGGACCTACGAGCTCTTCGCCGGCTACTGGGGCGCGTTCGACGATCCGGAGAACGTGATCAGGCATGCCTTGAACACGAAGCCCAAGTACCTCGCCTCGACCACGCTCACCGACCCGCAATGGGCGGACACGACCCTCCTCTCCGGTGACCTCGCGGCGGCCATCGGCGAGCTGAAAGCCAAGCCGGCGGGTGAGCTGCAAGTGCACGGCAGCGGCGACCTGGTCCGGTGGCTGCTCGCCAACGAGCTCGTCGACGAGATGACCCTGCTCGTCGTTCCCGTCGTCCTCGGCCAGGGCATGCGGCTGTTCCCCGACGCCGGTCCGGACGTCGCGCTCGACCTCGTCGACTTGCGAGCCGACACGAAGGGCGTCACGATCCAGGTCTACCGGCCCGCCGGTCGTCCGGTGTACAGACCGGCGCCGGGGAACTGAGACCGCAGCGCTGTGGTGGCTTCCTAATGGGCCGTCTGCGAGGCGCGGCGGGTAGGTGCACCGTTACGCGGAGCCAGCCGGCGTCGCGGGGGTTGAGGGTGAGGGTTCCGTCGTGTGCTTGGGTGATGCTTTTGACGATTGCGACGCCGAGGCCGACACCTGCGTGGTCGGTGCGTATGCGTCTGATACCGCGAAGAAACGGCTCGGCAAGCGTGGCAACTGACTGTGGGGTGAGCTTCTCGCCGGTGTTCTCGACGGTGAGCGCCACACTCTTGGGTGAACATTGGTTGTGACCCAGACGGTGCCCTGTTCAGGCAGGTTGTGGACGATCGCGTTGTGCACTAGGTTCGTACTCAACTGCAGCAGGAGCGCGTGCGAGCCGATGGTGGGGGTCATGTCGCCGCAGGTCTCGATCGTGAGGCCGCGTTTTTCTGCGAGGGGGAGGAGCGTTTCAGTGGCTTCTTCGGCTATGAGGGACAGGTCGACGTGTTCTTCACCCGGACCACGAACGGCAAGCGTGAAGGCAAGGCGTTCCTGGCTCGACTCCAGGAGCGCACGATCGACCGTGACACGCCGGCCTCCGTCAGCTCGTACTTCGCGCAGCTCAAGGCCTGCCGCCGCTGGGGCAAGGAGGAGCCTGACGACCTCTCACTCATCCGCCAGCCCGTGCTCCTCGCGAACGGCGACCACGACCGGATGCTGCCGACGCCGAACACCCTCGACATGGCCAGCCTTGTGCCGAACAACGAGTTGGTGATCTACCCGGACGCCGGCCACGGCGGAATCTTCCAGTTCCACCAGCAGTTCGTCGAGAAGGCCCTCGAGTTCCTCGCGAAGTAGCGCCGAGAAGGCGGTGGGCCGTCCCGGCCAGCCGAGTAGCCCGCACCACCGGCGCCCGCTACTCGGGCAACGTCCACGGTGGACGCTGGTGGACGTTGCGTGGACACCAAATTCCGCCCGCCGACGTCAGCAAAGACAACGGAAACAGCGGCTAAGCAGGAAGAAACCCGAAGTCCTCTGACGGACTCGAACCGTCGACCCCCTCCTTACCATCGAGTAACGAAGCGGGAACACGGGCAAGCGCGGCTGCGGCTTGATCGCGGCGTCGTTAGCGGTGAAAATCCGTACATGGGAGCTGCGGCGGTGACCGCGTGCGCTCGGCTGTTGGAGCGCGAACCGGTGTGACACGCTCGTCGTGCGACCCGACCCGGCCGCAGTTGCGGCCTGACAGAGGGGAGAGAGAGAACATGAGGTTTCAGCACAAACTCCTGGTGGGCGCCGTAGCCCTCCTGGCGATGGTCGCGCCAGTGGCAGCCAGCGCCACACCACCTGCCGCCGTGCCCGGCGCTCCTGCATTGCTCGCAACGCTGGCGGGGGGCGCTGCCTCCGGCAGCGCGATCGGTCCGGGCGGCGCGTTGTACGTCCCCCAGCCGGCGACCGGCGAGATCTGGCGCATCGATCCCGCGAGCGAAAAGAAGACGCTGTATGCAAGCGGTCTGCCGCGGCGGTTCAGCCAACTCCCGTTCGGCGGCGTGATGGACGTCGCGTTCATCGGCTCCAAGGCGTATGCCCTGGTGAGCGTCGTCGGATCCGTATTTCCTGCGGACCTCTTCGCCTGTCACCCCGGACTCATCGGGATCTACCGCATCGACGGGCCGACGAGCTCGACCATGGTCGCCGATATTGGGACGTTTTCCTGCGAGCACCCGCCTTCCGGGTTTCCGTTCGTCGTCCCGACGGGCGTGCAGTACGCGATGGAGAACTTTCGCGGCGGGTTCCTCGTGACAGACGGCCACCACAACCGCGTGCTTCGGGTCACGCTGGACGGAACGATCACCGAGCTGATCCACTTCGGCGACATCGTCCCGACCGGGCTCGCGGTAAAGGGCAACACGATCTACATGGCCGAGGCGGGCCCCGTTCCGCACCTGCCACAGAGCGGCAAGATCGTCTCGTTCGAGCCTGGATCTGCGACAGCCAGCGAGGTGGCATCGGGCGCTCCGCTCCTCGTCGACGTCGAGAGAGGCCGGGGTGGGACGCTCTTCGCGCTCGCGCAGGGGCACTTCAGCTGCACCGACCCGGCATGCGCAGGCTCACCGGCCGACCCGGGCACGGGCAGCCTCGTGAGGGCGAACGGCAACGGCACGTTCACGACCGTCGCCCAGGGTCTCGATCGCCCGACGTCGCTCGAGATCGTCAACAACACCGCCTACGTTGTCACCCTCGGCGGCGAGATCTGGACGATCGACAACATCGCGGGTCCGCCGTACGGCCGGTAGCGAGAGATCCGCTCTGGGGGCCGGTCTCGGCCGGCCCCCAGAGGAGCGCACGCACACCCTGCGCGATCACGAGCTCCTCGTGCAACCGCGGCGTGATCGAAGGGAGGGAAACCGGCCTCGAGCGGGTGCCGAGGGCGATCACTCGATTAGGAAAAGGAACGGTTGAGTCAACAGATGCGGTCGCAGGCTCAGCTCCTGCGTGGACGCACAGTTCGGCGGCTGGCCACGGTCTGCCGAGCACGCGACGCTGCCCAAGGCGACGCCGACTACTGGATGCCGAAGCTTCAGGCCAACGTCGCCCGAGACCGCCGCAACGACCGGGAGCTCGAGGAGATGGGCTGGAGCGTCCTCCGTTTCTGGGAGCACCAGCCGGTCGAGCAGATGGCCGACCGCGTCGTCGCGATCGTCGAGCAGCTCCGCCTCCGCGATGGGAAATCTCAAGGGCTTACGGGCGCGTGCGTCGTCGCAGTAAATCGGCGATTTGCGCGACTCAGCAGCGCGGCTCGAATTCTGGGGGCTCCATAAACGGCTTCATACCCAGCGCACGTGGGATTCCGGGCAAGTCGGTCTGAATGAGAAAGCGCCGATTTCCGGCGCTTTTGCAGAGCCCTCTTCCGGACTCGAACCGGAGACCCCCTCCTTACCATCGAGCGACGGAGCGGGAACGGCGGGCAAGCGCGGGAAGCCGCGGGCACGAAGATCCCGCAAGTCCAATGAATCGGCCGAAGACGACTAAACCGCGCGTGGACGCTCGTGCCCGCGGTGGTGTTCCCTCAGTGTTCCCTTGGGCGCTCGCCGAACATCTCGGGCGAGAGCACGCTCGGTAAGCCCGGCCCCAACGCCCTAGCTGACATTGGCTGCCAGCTTCTGATACGGAGGGACGAGCTCTTCCCAGCGCGCCTCGACATCGCCGGGCTCCCGGCCGGCGAGGTGGGCGGCGAGGTTTTCGGCGTGGATCTGCCACCCGGCGCCGTAGAAGGCGATCTTGTCCACGGGCATGCCTTGGACCTCGATGACCAGGATGGTCTGATCGCCGTCCGCGGTTAGCGTGGCCTCGATGCTCGCGTCGAACGGAGGCACGCCCTGTCCTTTCCGATAGGACTCGTCCGTTTCCCTCGTCGTCACCAGCAGCCGCCGGGGCGGCTCGCACGCTTCTACGCGCCCGGTGCGCTCGTTGTCATCGGCTTCGATGTAGACGCGGAACTCTCCGCCGGGGCGGAGGTCGCCCTCGACCTGGCCGTGCCAGCGGCCCAGGCGAGCGGGATCGGTGATTGCTGCCCACAAGTCGTCGATGTCGGTGTCGTAGCGGTCTTCGATGCGCACCACGCCCACGCCGTCTTCCGATCGCAGGCTGCCTAGGATGCGGCTACTCGGACGTGCGTTCCCAGTCATCTGGCGCTCCTTCGTTCGCGTTTTCCCCGGGCCACTTCGGTTTGCAGGGCATCAAGCCACTGCCCCACAGCGCCCGGCTGCCGACGTTGGCGCGGAGACATTCATGACAGGCCGAGCGACTGGTACGCCGGAGTGAGTTCCGTCCAGCGCGCCTTCCAGTTCGATTGGCCTCCAGCCAGGTAGCGTCCGAGATCCTCGATGTGCGCCTGCCAGCCGGCCCCGTGCTTGTACAGAACGTCGAGGGGAAGGCCGCGCTCCTCGACGACGAGTCGCGTCTGCTCGCCCTCCGCGGCGAGCACAGCCTCAATCACAGCCTCGTCGTCGGTTCCCGGCTCCATCGTGACGACCAGGTGGTGGGGCGGGTCGCAGACATCGATGCGCCCGGGGCCTTCCCAGGTGCTCGTGAAGAGCGTCTGCACGATGCCGCCGACCTTGAAGTCACCCTCGACCGTGGCGATCCAGCGCCTAAGGCGGTCCGGATCGGTGACGGCCGACCAGAGGTCGTCGATGTCGGTGTTGTAGACATCCTCCACGCGCACCGCACCACGGTGCTCGTCGACGCGGCGCATGCTGCCGAGGATCTGATTCATGCCGTCCTCCTCTTCTCCCGCTTGCCGCGGGCGACCTCGGTGTGTAGGGCGTCGAGGCGCTGCTCCCAAATGGCCCGGTAGCGGCCGAGCCAGCCGTCGAGTTCAGCGAGCGGCTCCGGCCGCAGCCGATAGATCCGCCACTGAGCCTGCTGCTCGACGTCGACGAGCCCCGCCTCTCGTAGCACCCGCAGATGCCGTGAGACGCCGGGCCGCGCGATCGGCAGCGCGTCGGCGAGCTCGCCGACGGTCGCCGGGTGGCTGCGCAGGATCTCGAGCATCGTGCGCCGACTCTCATCCGCCAGCGCGTGCAACACCTCGTTCATTACTTCAATGTACCCGAATGGGTAGATAACCGTCAAGGTACATAAGCCCAAGACGGTCAGGAAGCTGATCTCGCGTTAACATCGCGCGCCGCGCGGATCGCGTCCCGTTGCCACCCGGATCGAGGCAGCCCGCGCTGATCCTGGTGTTCCCTTGGAGCGACTAGACGAGGCGCGTCCCAGGCCACCGCCACAGCAAAGTCGCTGCAAATCGGCACGTAGTGAGCCTACGCCCGACCTGAAGGGTGTCAAAACAACCTTCACTCATGCCGCGGCTCGGTAGTACTCGTGTATGAGGCCGCCGAGGCGGTCGCGGCGCTCGACTTCGCCGCTGGGCGGCGATCTAAGCTGTGGCGCTTCGGGCGGTTGGAGTGCGAGGCCGCGGTGCGGGCGCTCGCGGGTGTAGTGCTGGAGATAGATGCGGAGGACTCGTTCGAGGTGGCTGCGGCCGATGATCAGGAGGTGGTCCAGGCATTCGGTCCGGACAGTGCGGACGAAACGCTCGGCGTAGGCGTTCGCCTGGGGCGCGCGAATGGGGGTGTGCACGACCCGGACGCCTTCGCTGCGGAACACCTCGTCGAACGAAGTCGTGAACTTGCTGTCGCGATCGTGGATCAGGAAGCGCATCCGTTCGAACATGCCGGTGAAGCCGAGGTTGCGCGCTTGTTGCACGACCCACGCTCCGGTCGGGTTCGTCGTGCAACCGGCGAGGTGGACGCGCCGACTGCCGAGCTCGATGAAGAAGAGGACGTAGAGTCGACGTAGCGCGACTGTCTCGACGGTGAAAAAGTCGCAGGCGAGCATGCTCGCGGCCTGTTGGCGAAGGAAAACTGGCCAGCTTGGTCCTCCGCGCCGTGGCGCCGGCTCGAGCCCGGCCGAGGCAAGCAGACGCTGGACCGTGCTCGGTGAGAGTCGGAATCCGAGCTTCAGCAGTTCACCAGCGATTCGTTGATAGCCCCAGCGCGGGTTCTCTCGCGCGAGTCGCAAGACGAGTTCGCGCTGCACGTGGCCCGTCGGCGGTCGACCTGGCCTGCGCCGCGAGTACGTCCACTTCCTGCGCACCAGTTCCCGATGCCAACGCAGGAGCGTCGCCGGTGTCACCACGAGTCCCTGTCGACGCCGCTGCGGGAGCAGACGAGCAAGCGCAGCGATGAAGGCACGATCGGCCGGCCGAAGCTTCGGCCGCTGATGCTGGCGAGCCAACACCGAGAGCTGGTGTCGCAGCACCAGGAGTTCGACGTCCTTGGTTAACTCGGCCCGTCGATCCCGAACGAGCAGCCTCAGAACAGCAGAGAAGGCGAGGTAAGCGAAGGAGAAGAGCATCGACCGATACTCCCAGGCCAGCGAACGCCGAACTTGCCACCCCTCACGGTTACGGCAGTTCTTGGGAACGCCGCTCGGCGGTTTCTGGTAAAAGCGCGCTCGCGTGAACTAAATAAAGGGTGAGACGCGACCGATCAAGCAGGGCGGGCGCGAACAGCCCGAGTCAAGTCGCAACACACTGAGGGCGGCAAAACCTCCGTTCAAACCTGGAACGGAGTTTTGACACCCTTCAGGTCCAAGATGGCGATCATGGCCCCTTCCCGCGACCCCTAGAACACGCTGTTATGCAGGGGAAAGTCCGTGGGGTCCGCGATTCGCGTCCTTTGGGGTCCGGGATGGACTCGTTTGCCTTTCGCCTAAGAGCAGACGCGAGAAGTAGTGCCACAACGGGGGGATGGCTGGCCCACGGAGCACTCGGGGAGGCATGATCCGCTCGGTGCTCGTTAACAGCTGCCGATCGGCAGGAGGTCGTAAGGGAGGTGAGACCATGTCCCTGAAGCGGGGGCAGATGATCGCCGAAGCGCGAAAGTCGATCGCCGAGCTCTCTCCCGCAAAGGTCAAAGCGCTCCTCGACTGCAGAGAAATCGATCTCATACTTGACATCCGGGAGGCCAATGAGTGGGCTGAAGCCCACATACCGGGCTCAGTCCACGCGGCACGGGGCCGTCTCGAGTGGCTCGCCGACCCCAGTTACGAGAACAACATGAGCGAGCTCGCCGGGCACTGCGAGAAACGCATCGTCGTGTACTGCAACGGCGGGGGGCGTGCACTCCTCGCCGCCCAAACCCTGCAACGGATGGGCTTCAGCCATGTGGCATCTATGGCGGGCGGTTATCGACGCTGGAAGGAGACAGGTCTTCCGTCCCACCCCCCGACCTGCTTGGGTGACCAGGTCGGATTGAGTGGTGGCTGCGACCGCCCTGCTCTCGCCTCGGGTTCGGCGGCCTCTAGTCCCCGCGAGGAGTGAGCCTGCACTCATTCACGCATGTTGCTCTTCGCGTCGAGAATCTCCGCGAGGCCGAGAGGTTCTACCGAGACCTGTTCGCGCTCGAGGTCGCCTTTAGGGAGGTTGAGACGCCGGAGGGCTGGAAGACGCTTCCGCCCCAAGTGGATTGGGAGGAAGTTGAGAGGCTCGCCGTCGAGGTCGGACTCGCGATGCTCTACCGTGATGGGTTCCGGTTGGCGCTGGAGGCCGTCGGTCGGGTGTCGCAGGACGGTCTGCTCTCGCACTTGGGTGTTCACGCTGACAAGCCCGAGCTCGAGCGGCTGCACGAGCGGGCTGAGGCCGCTGGCTGCAAGATCGTCGCATTCGACCGTGAGCGGTCGCTAATCATTGACGACGCGTTTGGTGTGCGCTGGGAGCTGAACACGTTCGCCTATGACGACCCTCCGAACCTCAGCACCGGGGCGCGCACCGGGCGTTGGCTTGAAGTCAAGCCGTCTGGCGAGCAGCGCCATCGCTATGCGCTTCCGGGCGGGCGCCCCGGCAGGGACCGGCGTGCGAACGCCGAAGGCTGTTGCCTTCCACCTTGAGTGAGGGCATGGGCGTATTTGGCGAAACCGCTGGTGAACGGCGACACGCACAAACCGAGTGAGATTGAGTCCGCGCACCCACGGAAGGGGCACGTCCGCTACTCGCCGTCAGCGCTAATCGGCTTAACGACGGGCTTGGTCCGGTGCTCGTAGACGAGCGAGGTTTGCAGGTGGGCAATCTCGCCCCTGTTGCCGAGCCGATCGAGCACGAACGTGCGCAGCTGCGTGGTGTCGGCCACGGCGACATGCAGCAGGTAGTCGTCGGGGCCGGCGAGGTTGAAGAGCCCGAGCGTCTCCGGAAGCGCGAGCACGTACTCCACGAACGGATCGACCAGCGCTCGCGCGTGCGCGCGGAAGCGGATCGCGATCAGGGCCTCGAGCTCGCGACCGAGCGGTCGCAGGTCGATTTCGGCGCGGAAGCCCCGAATGACCCCTCGTGCACGCAGACTTCGAACCCGCTCGAGACACGTCGACGGGGCGGCGCCCGTGAGGGCTGACAGCTCCTTATAGGAGGTCCGAGCATTCTCCTGGAGCGCTTCGAGAATCAGCCGATCCGTTCGATCAAAGCGCATCTTCAGCCCCCAATTTCGAATGAACTTTGAATCCTAGGCTCCTATGGCGACGAGCGTTCTAGGATCCGGGCTCATTGCGAATAACCGAAGCATCAAGCCCGATCTTTAACCTGCGCGACCGAAGGAGGGAATCGTGACCGACGCCATGGACATCGTGCTGCAGGCCTTCCACGCTGTCGAGCGGCGGGATCTGCAAGCGCTCGAGGCCCTCTACCATCGCGAGGTCGAGTTCCGCTGGCCGCCGTCGCTGCCCTACGGCGGCAGCGCTCGCGGCCACGAAGTGTTTCAGCCGAAGCGGCCGACCTGGGGCGAGACCTGGAATCCGCTCCAGGCCACCGAGAGGGAGCGACAGATGGATCCGCGTGTCGTCGCCGCGAGCGGGGACGAGGTCGTTGTGCTCTGGCGGCAGAAAGGCGTCGATCGGTCCGGCGAGCGCTTCGATGGTCCTGCGCTCGGGCTCTACCGCGTCCGCGACGGCAAATTCGCACGGGCGCAGATGTTCTACTTCGATACCGTCGCAGTCGTGAACTTCCTCGCGCAAGCACAGCAACGGTCGCCCGCTCGAGCAGGGAGCAGCCGCTAGCTCCGGCGGGCCGGCAAGCGGCTTCGAGTGTAGGAGAGGGTATGCGCATCTTCGTCGCCGGCGCCTCGGGCGCGATCGGCAAGCGGCTCGTCCCGCTGCTCGTGGAGAACGGGCACGCGGTCGTCGGCACGACCCGTTCACCCGAAAAAGTCGAGAGCTTGCGCGCCGGCGGAGCAGAGCCGGCGGTGGTCGACCTGCTCGACCCCGAGGCGGTCACCGCCGCGGTGCGCTCGGCCCGCCCGGAAGTGGTCGTCCACGAGGCCACCGCCCTGGCTGCGACCTCCTTGACCAACATGCGCAAGTTCGACGACGAGTTCGCGCCAACCAATCGCCTCCGCATCGAGGGCACAGACCATCTGCTTGCGGCCGCACGTACAGCCGGTGCCCACCGCTTCGTCGCCCAGAGCTTCGCCGGCTGGCCCTACGCGCGCGAGGGCGGCCCAGTGAAGAGCGAGGATGACCCGCTTGACCCGAACCCGCCGAAGGCGATGCGCCGCACGCTGGCCGCGATCGGCCATCTGGAGACAGTTGTGGTCGGAGTCGAGGGGATAGAGGGCGTCGTCCTGCGCTATGGCGGTCTGTACGGGCCGGGCACCTCGCTCAGCACCGGCGAGGGTGACATCTACGTCGATCAGATCCGCAAGCGCCGCTTCCCGGTCGTCGGCGGCGGCGGCGGTCTCTGGTCGTTCGTCCACATCGATGATGCCGTCAGCGCAACCCTGGCCGCGATCGAACGCGGCACGCGCGGCATCTACAACATCGTTGATGACGAACCCGCCCCGGTTTCGGAGTGGCTGCCGGCGCTCGCGATGGCCGTCGGCGCGAAGCCGCCCCGCCGGATCCCCGCCCGGCTGGGCCGCCTTCTCGCCGGTGAGGCAGCGCTCGCGGTCATGACCGAGGTGCGAGGTGCCGCGAATGCGAAGGCGAAACGCGAGCTCGGCTGGCAGCCGCAGTACGCGAGCTGGCGCCAGGGCTTTCGGGAGGGTCTCGCACCACCTTCCAAGGAGGCGACCGATGCCCAGTCTGACTGAGCCGATGAAGCAGGTCGTTCTCGAGCAGAAGCTTGGCTTCGCCGCGACCGTTTGCCCCGATGGGACGCCGAACCTGTCGCCCAAGGGCACGACCACCGTCTGGGACGATGACCACCTCCTCTTCGCCGACATTTGCTCTCCCAACACGGTCCGCAACCTGCGCGCCAACCCGGCTATCGAGATCAACGTGGTCGATCCTTTCGGACGCAAGGGCTACCGCTTCAAGGGCACGGCCAGCCTCCTCAGCGAGGGCGAGACCTACGAGCTCGCGCTGAAGCTGCTCAGCGAGCGCGGCTACAACGCGACGCCTGAGCGAGTGAGGACCGTCGTCATCATCAAGGTCGAAGGAGCGGCGCCACTGATCTCGCCCGCCTATGAGTCGGGCCGAAGCGAGCAGGAGATCCGCGAGCAGTGGGTGGACTACTTCGATGCGGTCAACCGATCGAAGCTCGTGAGCGCTGCGACAGATCCCGGCATCGACAAGCCCGACTCGACCGTCACCTCCGGCTGATCTAACCCCGCGGCGGCAGCTCGCTGCCACTACACAGAAGCCGTTACTGAGAACGCGGCTGGGACTCCAACGGGGTCCGACGGAGTCGCCTCCACCGCCGCAGGGCCAGCCTCGCGCCGCCACCACGAGGTGCGCGATGGAGCGCGTCCGGAGCGGTGCCTCAGAAACTCGCCTCGAGGGCGCGTTCGATGCGTATCTTCACCGCATGGCCGAGGAACTGAACCCGACCTTGCGAGCAGTGAGCGACGCCGTGCTGTCCATCGCGGCGGAGCGGTCGGTCGAGGAGGTCCTTCAGCGCCTCGTGGAGAGCGCGCGCGAGCTCGCCGGAGCTCGCTACGCCGCGCTCGGCACTCCCGACGGCGAGGGCGGGTTCAGCCGCTTCCTCACCGCCGGCATGAGCGACGGGCTGGTGGCGACGCTCGGGGACTTGCCGCGGACGCACGGGATGCTTGGCGCGATGCTCGAGACGGCGGAATCGTTTCGCACGCCGGACATCCACGACGACCGGCGCTTCCGCGGCTGGTGGCCGAAAGGTCACCCGGACATGCACTCGTTCCTCGGCGTCCCAATCTCCGCACGAGAGGGCGTTATCGGAGCCTTCTACCTGACCGAGAAGATCGGGGCATCCGGCTTCTCGATCGCAGATCAGGAGCTGATCGAGCTGCTAGCGGCGCACGCCGCGATCGCGATCACGAACGCGCGACTCTACGAGCAAAGCCGAGAGCTGTCGATCCTCTCGGAGCGAAACCGGCTCGCGCTTGAGCTCCACGACGCCGTAAGCCAGAAGCTCTTCAGCCTGGTCCTGACCGCCGAGGCCGCCGCGACGCTCGTCGGTCGTGACTCGGCGGCCGCGGGGGAGCAGCTGGGGAAGCTGAAGGCGCTTGCCCAGCAGGCACTCGAGGAGCTCCGCGCGCTGATCTTCGAGCTGAGGCCCCCTGACCTCGAGCGAGACGGGCTCTGCGGCGCGCTGCGCAAGCACCTCGACGTCCTCGCCCAGCGCCGCTCCGGCGCCATTACGCTTGACGCCGAGGCCGAGATCGCTGGCGATCCTGAGCGCGACGGAGAGATCCTGAGGATCGCGCAGGAGGCGCTCCATAACGCCCTCCGGCACGCTGACGCCGACCGCGTGGCCGTCCGTCTCTACACCGACAATGGAGAGCTGCTGCTCGAGGTTGAGGACGACGGGGTGGGCTTCGATCCGTCCGCTCCCGAGCTTCGGTCGAAGCATCTCGGGTTGACGTCGATGGAAGAACGGGCACGGCGCCTGAGGGGCCGGCTCGAGATCGACTCGAGGCCGGGAAAGGGAACGACCGTGCGCCTGGCCGTGCCCGGTGGCTGATCCCATCCGCGTCCTCATCGTCGACGACCACGCCGTCGTCCGCGAGGGGCTGCGCGCGTTCCTCGAGCTCCAGGACCGAATGGAGGTCATAGGCGAGGCGGGCGACGGCCGGGAGGCGATCGAGGAGGCCGAGCGGCTGCGGCCGGACGTCATCCTGATGGATCTCGTGATGCCGCGGCTCGACGGTGTCGAGGCGATGCGCGGGCTGCACGAGCAAGTTCCCGCCGCTCGGGTGATCGTGCTCACGAGCTTCCTCGACGACGAGCGGCTCGTGCCCGCGCTCCGCGCCGGCGCCGCCGGCTACCTGCTCAAGAACGTCGAGCCCCAGGAGCTCGCGCGCGCCATCAGGCTCGCCGACGCCGGAGAGGCCATGATCGACCCCGTAGTCGCCGCCCGGCTCGTCGACGCGCTCGTCGAAGTAGGCGGCGACGAGGGGCCGAAGCTGACCCGTCGCGAGCAGGAGGTGCTCGAGCTGATCGGCCGCGGCCTTGCCAACAAGCGGATCGCGCTCGAGCTCGGGATCGCCGAGAAGACGGTGAAGACGCACGTCAGCCACGTGCTCGCCAAGCTTGGGGTCTCCGACCGAACGCAAGCCGCGCTCTACGTCGAGCGCTCCGGCCGCAGGTCCTAGGACCAATTGCCTCTGGCGGCTCGGACCGCGCTCCCCCTACGGTGAATCCATGCCCAAGGGAATCGTCACCGGAGCTTCCCGTGGCCTCGGGCGGGCGCTCGCCCAGGGGCTCGCCGGGCGCGGCTGGCAGCTGGTCGTCGACGCCCGCGGCGCCGACGTCCTCGACAAGACCTGGGCCAGCGTGTCCGGCGTCTCCGCGATCGCGGGCGACGTGACTGACGCCGACCACCGCCGCGCGCTTATTGACGCGGTGGGAGGCCAAATCGATCTAATCGTGAACAACGCAAGCGTCCTTGGGCCCAGCCCGCAGCCTCCGCTCACCGCGTACCCGCTCGACGTGCTTCGCCGCGTGTACGAGGTGAACGTGATTGCGCCGCTTGCGCTCGTCCAACTCGCCTTGCCGTCCCTCGCCCCGGCCGCGCGGATTCTCAACCTGACCTCCGATGCGGCGGTCGAGCCATACGAAGGTTGGGGCGGTTACGGTTCCTCGAAGGCCGCCCTCGACCATCTGAGCGCGATTCTCGCCACCGAGCAGCCCGAGGTGCGCGTCTACGCCGTCGATCCCGGGGACATGCGCACCCAGCTGCAACAGGAGGCGTTCCCCGACGAGGACATCTCCGACCGCCCCTTTCCGGAAGAGAGCGTTCCGGGACTGCTGGCCCTGATCGAAGGAGAGCTCCCGAGCGGCCGCTACCTCGCCCGCGAGCTTGCGGCGGTGACCGCATGAGCTCGCCCGCATTCGAGCTTCCGGCGCATCTCGAGGCACACGAGCCGCCCGAGGCCCGCGGCCTCAGTCGTGATCGTGTACGGCTGATGATCGCGAGCCGCAGCGCCGGAACGATCGTCCACACACGCTTCGACGAGCTGCCCAATTTCCTCTCCGCCGGCGACCTGCTCGTCGTCAACACCTCGGCCACCCTTCCCGCCGCGTTGCCCGCCCTGGGCCGGGACGGGGCGCGGCTCGAGCTACACGTCTCGACCCCTTCGCCCGGTCATCCCGGCGACCACTGGGTCGTCGAGCTTCGGCTGGGAGACTCCCCGTTCCCGGAGGCTCGGACGGGCGACGAGCTCGAGCTGCCGGCGGGAGGGCGCGCAGACATCCTCGCCCGCTATGCGAGCAGCGACCGGCTTTGGCTCGCGCGACTCCGGCTGCCCGAGCCGCTCGAGCGCTATCTCGAACGGCAGGGACGACCGATCCGCTACCGCTACGTGCCAGAGCCCTGGCCGCTTGAGGCCTATCAGACCGTCTACGCCCTCGAGCCGGGCAGCGCGGAAATGCCAAGCGGTGGCCGCCCGCTCAGCGCGGAGCTCCTGACCCGGCTCGCCGCCTCCGGCATCCTCGTCACACCGATCACGCTCCACGCCGGCGTCTCGTCGCCCGAGCGACACGAGCCGCCCTATCCGGAGCGCTATCGCGTGCCCGAGGAGACCGCTCGGCTTGCCAACGCCGTCCACGGCTGGGGCGGAAGGGTGATCGCCGTTGGCACCACGGTCGTCCGCGCGCTCGAGTCCGTCGCCGGGCCCGGCGGCGGCCTCACGCCCGGCGAGGGCTGGACGAACCTGGTCGTAACGGCTGAGCGCGGACTGTGGGCCGTCGACGGTCTGCTCACCGGTTGGCACGAGCCCGAGGCCTCCCATCTCCAGATGCTGCGGACGGTTACCGGCGACGAGCTCCTCGAGCGCTCCTACCACGCCGCGATCAAGCACGGCTACCTCTGGCACGAGTTCGGCGACAGCCATCTCATCCTTCCCTGAACGACCCAGGAGGCTCCGAGCAAAACGAGTCCATCCCGGACCCCAAAGGACGCGAATCACGGACCCCAAGGGACTTCCCCTGCATAACAGCGTGTTCTAGGGACCGCGCGAGGGGGCCATCATCGCCTTCTTGGACCCTGTGGGTACCGAAAACTCGGATCAGGGAGCCTGCCTCGTGGCTTTCTAAGGGTCGCGGTCTGACCGGGTAGGGTCAGCGCCGGTGGCGGGTCGTCGTCAGGGCGTGGTTCTGTCGTTTCTGTATTGGTCGCTGCGGCGGCTGCTTGAGCTGGTCGTGCTGCGGTGTCGTTCGGAGCGGGAGAAGGAGATCGAGATTCTCCTGCTGCGGCACCAGCTGCGGGTGCTGGAGCGTCAGGTCGCTCGTCCGCAGCTGGCGCAGGCGGATCGAGCGTTGTTGGCGGCGTTTAGCCGGGTGCTGTCCCGGCGGGCCTGGCGGAGATCCGCGTTTGTCACGCCGGCGACGCTGCTGCGCTGGCACCGCGAGTTGGTCGCCCGCCGCTGGACGTACACGCATGGCCGTCCTGGCCGGCCAGCGACTGCTGCGGAGATCCGTGAGCTGGTGGTGCGGCTCGCGCGGGAGAACCCGGGCTGGGGCTACCGCCGGATCCAGGGCGAGCTGGTCGGGCTCGGGGTCAAGCTCGCGCCCAGCACGGTCTGGTCGATCCTGAAGAAGGCGGGGATCGAGCCGGCACCGAATCGGTTCGAGTCGAGCTGGGCCGAGTTCCTCAGGCAGCAGGCGGCGAGCATCCTCGAGTGCGACTTCCTCACCGTCGACACCGTGTTCCTGAAGCGCTTCTACGTGCTCTTCTTCATCGAGCTCGCCACCCGGCGCGTCCGCCTCGCCGGCATCACCACCAACCCAGATGGGCGGTGGGTGAGCCAGCAGGCGCGCAACCTACTGATGCAGCTCGACGACGAGGACGCCCGCCCGCGGTTTCTCGTCCGTGACCGCGACAGCAAGTTCACGCGCGAGTTCGACGAGGTCTTCCGCTCCGAGGGTATCCGGGTGATCAAGGCGCCGGTGCGGGCGCCGAAGGCACGCGCCCATGCCGAGCGTTGGGTTGGCAGTATCCGCCGCGAGTGCCTCGACCGGCTGCTGATCCTTGGCCGCCGCCACCTCCAGCATGTCCTCGCCGCCTACGTCGCGCATTACAACGAGCACCGGCCGCACCGCGCACTCCAGCAGCGGCCACCACTCCGCGTGGCCCCGCCGACAGACGAGCCGACCAGCGAGGTGATCGAGCTCGACCGGGTCTGCCGCCGCGACCTGCTCGGCGGGCTGATCCACGAATACCGGCTCGCCGCGTAGCCGCATCTCGCCGCCGATCACCCCTAACTCAGTTACTCGTGCGCGAGTACCAGATCGCGTCGCGTCTTGCGGCGTCGGCGCGACTGCGAGGTCGGCGGACCAGCCGTCCTCTTCGGTGACCAGTCGAACCTGCATTACCGGCACCCACAGGCTCGAGTGAGCGCCGGCTGCCGTGGAGACGCGTTTGTTCCGGTGATGTTGGAGACGGCAGCCGTGCCTTCGTACCGTGGTGACCCCCCCGCGTCTTTTGCGCTCGTCCTGTGCGGCGCAAGCGCTCCTAGCCGAGCGCCGGGCACTGGTGCTCGGCCTGTTGGTTTGTCAGGAGGCTAGGCTGGGACTGCAGCGCCGCTCGCGAGTGCGGCGGGAAGCTCGTCTCGCGACTGAAGCCGGAGCTTGCGGAAGACGCTCGTGAGGTGGCCCTCGACCGTCCGTGCGGTAACGAAGAGTGTCTGGGCGATCTCGCGGTTGCTGAGGCCCTGGCCGGCGAGCTCGGCAACGCGGCGCTCGCTGGCTGTCAGCGAGTCGAGTCCGCTGAGAACGACCCGGCGCGGGCGCGCACCGGTGGCGCGGAGCTCGGTCTCGGCGTATTCGGCGAGGGGGCTAGCGCCAGCGCGGTGGGCGGCGTCGAGTGCCTCGCGGAGCAGCTCTCGCGCTTCGGTCCTTCGATTGCGGCGCCGAAGCATGGCGCCGAGATCAGCGAGGGCGCGCGCTCTTTCCAACCTCGCATCGCCGCGCTCGAACGCGTCGATGGCCTCACGGAGCAGGGACGCTCCGCGGTCCCCGCCGGCCACGACGCCGGCGGCACGCAGCGCCACGCCGAGTGCGCGCGGAGCGCGGAAGACACGGGCGAGCTCGAGTTCCTCTGATGCGAGGCGTTTCGCCGACTCGTGATCGCCGAGCGCGCGCTGGGCGAGCGCGGCCTCTGATCGCCAGGCAAGGGCACCGGGGCAGATCACCAGCGCTCGCGTGAAGAGCACGCCAACGGCGAGGATGTCTTCGAGCCCTTCGGTGATTCGTCCCTGTGCGACCCGCAGCCGGCCGCGGGCAAAGCGAAGCAGTGCGGCGATGAGCGATCCGCTCTCCATCTCGGAGTCGAGCGGCGCGAGCGCATGCTCTGCCGCGTCGAGCTCGCCCTGATCGACGAGCGCCTTGATGAGCAGAGCCCCGTTCATGACTCTGTACATGGGTGGTGCGGGGAGTTCGGTCGCGGCAAGTGCGATCCGGGTGTCTCCCTCGGCGGCGCGCAGATCGCCGCGTCGGAGCGCCTGCCAGCCGCGGCCGGCCAGGCCCATGGCGAGCCGGGTGCTGTCGCCGGTCGCCCGGGCCTGAGCGATCGAGGCATCGAGCAGCGGTCGCAGCTGGGCATACCGCTCGGCCCAAAGAAGCGTGAACGTCGCCTGCGAAAACCACCCGGTAAACGAGAACCATGGCCTGCCATCGGAGCCGCGGAGTGCGCTGTCTCCGGCTCGAAGCGCCCGGCTCGCGAGCTCGGCGCCGATCTCGGCCTGCTCGTTCGTCAGGACTGAGAAGAACGCGGCCGCTGCCAGCAGCTCAGCCGGTGCCGCCGGATCCGCGGCCCGCTCGCGTAATGTCACCCGGCGGAGGGATACGGAAGGCATGGCTACCGGGTCGCTCATCTCGGCGACTACGGCGGCCGCCTCGAGTTGGAGCGCGAGCTCCGAGCGTAGAGCATCAAGCGTCGCCGCTGCGCGATCGAGGACCTCTACCGCCTCCGCGAAGCGCTGGGCGCCGCTGAGCGCGTGCGCCAGCACCAGCGCTGCCTCGGCGGCGGGCGCGGGTTCCGCCGCGGCGTCCACGGCCTGCTGCAGGTGCTCGCGCCAGTCCGCGAGCCCGGCGCTCGCCTCGGCCATTCCGAGGTCGAGCAACAATGCCGACCGGTCGCCCGGCGGCGGCGGTTCAGCGAGCGCTCGGCGCAGGAAGACGGCCTCCGACTCGTGAGCGCCCTGCTTCCCGGCCGCGCCGGCGGCCTCGACCAGCCGCTCGACGACCCAGTCATCGGCGGCAGGCTCGCTGACCAGCAGGTGCTCGGCAACGCGCGCGTCAGCGCCCGCTTGTTCGGCGAGCAGCTGGGCGGCACGGCGGTGGCCTTGCCCGCGCTCGGCGCTGGAGAGCTCCGAATAGATCCCGTCGCGGACGATCGGATGCACGAACGTCAGCGGCCGGCCGGACTCGAGGATCCCCGCGGTCGCCAGCAGGTCGGCCGCATCGGCTGCCGCGAGCTCCTCGAGGCCTGCGAGTCGCGCCGCTTGCAGCAGCTCGCTCTGCTCGAGGATCGCAAGCGCTCGCGCGAGCCGCCTTGCATGCTCCGGCAGCCGACGGAGCCGCAGGAGAACCGAGCGACCGACCGTTTCTACGCCGCTTCCGATGCCTCCCTCGCTGAGCGCCGCCGCGAGCTCGCGCACGAGGAACGGCGTCCCGCGCGTTACGCGCAGGCAGGTATCGACGACGACCGGATCCGGAGCCTGCCCGAGCCCCGCCTCCAGGAGCTGGGCAACGGCGGCCCTCGTCAGAGGGGCAAGGCGGATCACATCAGCGGAGGAATCGGTCGTCACCGCCGTAAGCAACTCAGCATCATTGCCCGCTTCGGGAGGGCGGGTCGCGACGACGAGCGCGACGTCCAGTTCTTCGAGCCGTGTGAGCAGGAAGGCCAGGTAACGCAGGGATGCGGCGTCTGCCCAGTGCGCGTCGTCGACAACCACGCAGAGCGGGCCGAAGGCGGCGAGGTTCGCGCACAGCCAGTAGAGGCCGTGGAGGATCGCGAACGAGGGATCGACGCCCGGGGAAGGCGGGTCCTCTGTGGGGGGTGCGCCCGGAAGCCCAAGCAGGCCGGCTGCCACGCCGGCAGCGGCTTGCAGCAGATCGGCGCGTTCGAGCTCCGATGCCTCGACCAGCGGCGGCTCGAACAGCTGCCGCACGACTCCGAAGGCGAAGTTGCTCTCCATCTCCGTCGCGCGTGAGCGCAGCACGCGCATTCCGCCCTCTGCCGCCGCGGTGCGCGCCGCCGCGAGCAGCGCCGTCTTGCCGATCCCGGCCGGGCCTTCGACCAGAAGAAACCTGCCGCGCCCCGTGCTCGCCTCGGCCAGCGCCGACTCGATCCGCGCCAGCTCATCGCTCCGCTCGAACAGCGGTTCGGTGGCCGCGGCCACGTTCATTTGCCTCAAGCGTACCGCCCATTCGGGGAAAGTCACGGCTGCCGCCACGGTGGATCGCCAGCTGGCGGTGTGTGGTTCGCGGTCGGGCGATGCTCGTCGAGCTCGTCGCCTCGGGCATCTGCGTCGTCACAGCGAGTGCGGCGATGCGACCTGCGTCGGTATCGATGCCACGCGGTGCGTGAAGACAATCGGTGGCTGCGGGCGTCATCGAGCTGATCGTGGAGGCTGCGCCGAGGCCGGTGGCACCGCAGCATCGACGACGCTGTCTCGGAAAGTCCGGGGGGCTTCCACGGTGCGAATCACGGTCCGAGCCTTCGAGGATTGGTCATCTGATTCCGAGTTCGATCACGAGCTCTAACGGAGATTCCTTGCCGCGGAAGTTCCTGCGGAACGGCGGCCTCGAGTTTCTTCTCGGCGGAGGAGGTGGCGCGGGCACGGGGCTACCCGTGGGCTCAAGAACTCGGTCAGCCGCCTCGATCGGCCTGATTTGCAGGGAGATCGAGTTTGCGAACCCTACGCCCTCGTCGTCGAGGTCGACGAGGTATCCCTGCCACCCGGTCGCGGTCCTGGCTGAGCGCTCTTCGCATTCGCAGCAGACAAGCATTGCCGGCACAACGCGATCATCGCGTGAGGACGTAGCCGCCGCTAGTGACGGTTTCGGCCGTGTACCGACCCCGAGAAACGGGCGCGTCGCGGCGCCCGCTCTAGCGCAGGGGTGGGACGCCGAACACCTGCGCGTAGAGACGCTGCCAGTCCGCGGCGATGCGGTGTTGCACAGTTCGCAGCCGCATCGCGCCGCGGCAGACGATCCCGTGCAGCGCGTTCTCGAGCCGGTCCTTCGCCCGGCAGCCCGGATGTGCGTCCGCGCGTAGCTGAAGCCTGCGTCGGCACCACTACGTCGGGAACGGGCCGACCGCGGTCGCGCCGCCGCCGAGGACGATGCTTTGGCCGCTAACGTACGACGACAGCGGCGACGCGAGGAACACGGCCGCGTCCGCGACCTCGCGCGACTCGCCCGCACGACCCATCGGGATCCAGTCCATCGCCCCTGTTTGGGCGGCGCGGGAGACGGCGGTCGCGATCGGACCGCAGCTGAGAAGGTTCATGCGGACGCCGTCTCGGCTGTACTCGGCCGCCACGGACCTTGCCAGGCTCGCCAAAACCGGCCTTCGCCGCGCCGTAGGCGGCCTGCATGGGACTGCCGGCCTGACCGGTGATCGAGCCGACGCTCACGATCGTCCCGCCGCGTCCCTGCGCGAGAAACACCCGCAACGCCGCCCGCACCGCGCGCGCGACGTACCGCAGGTTGAGCTCGAACATCAGGTCCCAGTCCTCGTCGCTCACCTCGTGCAGCGGCGCCGATGGCACGAACGCCAATTGCCCTCCGACGACCGTGACCAGAATGTCCAACCCGCCGAGCTCCAGAGCCGCGCCCGTCACGAACCCCTCGACGTCCTCGCGTGACCTCACGTCACCGACGAACGCGGCGGATCTCGCGCCTGCCGCGGCGACCTCCGCGGCCGCGTCGTCTGCGCGTTGCGGGTCGACGTCGGCGACCGCGACGGCGCTTCCGGCGGCAGCGAACGCGCGAGTTATCTCGCGGCCGATTCCGTCGCCACCCCCTCCGATCACCAACGTGTTCTTGCCGGCGAGAGTCACGACGCCCTGTGGGTCCCAAATACGAGATCCGAGGGAGCGAGCCGATTAATTGGGACCGACACGGTTTCGTTGATTCGGAGGCGTTTGGGTTTGGGCGGTTCGCTCCGCGTCAGGGTGACATTCCCGACTGTAGCCAGCGTTTGAAGGCTGTGATCTGTTCCCGGGGCCAGGCGCCGTCGCAGGGCATCGTGCCGTTGTCAAGGCGCTCGAGGATCGCTTGCGCGTTCGCTTTGACGTCGTCGTACGACCAGAGGTCGAAGGCGAACTTCATCGACTGCTGGTCGCGGCCGCGGAAGAGCGGCCTGATCTGTTTGTCGAAGCTGATCGGCTCGTCCGGGTCGGCCTGTTCGACCTTGGCGTCCGCCGCTTGGTCGGGCGGAGGCTTGGACGTTCGTTCTTCGGGCCCTCCGAAGCGGCTCACCGCGCCCCACTCGCCGAAGTGGGCGGCGAGCGAGTCGGCAATCTCGCCGAGCGTGTCCCCGATCGGGCCGAGCGTTGTCGCGAGCGGCTCGCCGGCGTCGCTCTGCAGCCGCCGGCAGAGGGCGACCGCGTCGCGGAGGCGCTCCTCCAGCAACGCCCAGGCCGCTTCCCGATGCGGGATCAGGTAGTCGGTCTCGTAGAAGAGCTCGAAGCTCGGTCCGACCGTCACTCCCGGATGCTCGGGGCCGACCGGCAGAGTCGTGATCGCGCTCCCGAGTGGTTTCAACACGCGCAGCATCAGCGCGACCGCCGCCTCGGCCAAGGTCGCGAGCTGGGCGTCGGTTTCCTCGGTGTGCGCGAAGTAGCGCTCGAACGCCTGCAGGAGAATCTCGTAGCCGACGTTGAAGAGGTCGGTGCAGCCCGCGGTCATCTCATCGCCGATCAACGGGATTCCCTCGCCGCGCTCGCCCGAGCGGACGGTCGCGAATAGCACCGGGCGCACCGGGTCGAAGGCCGGATTTTGGTCGCGCAGCTGCCGGTACTCGTCGAGGATCTCGACGAACTGGCCGAAATGCGCGGACTGCCAGTCGCCGCGCGCGCCCTCCCCTTGCTCGAGGATCGTGTCGATCGCCCGCTGTGCCGACTCGACGTCCGTGACGGAGACGAGCTCCGGCCAATGGAAGTTCGCCGACGTCGCCTGCGCGCGCGGCGGGCCAACGAACAGCCCCCGCTCGCCGAACCTCTCCGCCAGATGGGCGATCCCCTGCTCGATCGACCGGTACAGGTGCCCGACGGTCGCGAAGTCCTGCAGCTGCGGGACGATGTCGCCCTCGGCCATCAACGGCACCGCCTCCTCGACCGGTGCATCGATTCCGGCCGCCCCCTTCAGCTCCATCCCCTCGGGACGCTCGAGGAAAATGAAGTGCCGCAGCGCCGGCTCGCCAAACGGCACTAGGGTCAGGTTCACACCCGGCGGGTAATGGTGAGCCGGCGCCGGAAAGTTCGGGCGAGCGAAATGCGGCGCCGCACCGATCGCCGACAGCAGGTTGTGCACCAGCGCGAGATGCAGCATCTCCTCCGTCGCAACGTGAGCGACCACGCGGCGCCAGCGCGTGACCGCCTCGAGCTCGGCATCGCTCAGGCCCTCGTCGGTGCTTTGCTTGAGCGAGAAGGCGGCAAACAGGTACTGGCACATGATCCCGTGCTCCAGCTCGGCGGCCTCACACAGCATGTAAATCAAGGCCTCGCGCTGCTCGATCACGAACGGGGCCTCCGGCGGCGCCAGCCCACCCCTCGACGCGATCACCTGCGCCAGCCGACCCCGGCCAGCACGACTCGTGCTCATGGCGGATCCCTCCTTCGCATTTCAGTCGACGGCAAGGGCAAGGCCTGGGGTCCGCTTCGACGACGGCACGGATGCGATCGTCGGCGGCTCACGCGTCGAGCGGTAACCGCTGAAGTAGTGCGTCGATCCGCGCGAAGCCGCTCTTCGCGCCCTCCTCGACGCCGTACTGCATCGTCGTGTCGCGCTCTTCGGTCGTGGCGAAGCGCATCGTCTGCGTCAGCTTCGTCCGGTCGCCGAGATCCTCGAACTCAAGCGTCTGCAGGTGATTCTGGAACGTCTGCACGAGCCGCTCCGGCGCCTCGACCTCGCGGAACTCGCCCTCGACGGCGCCGTACACGGTTCGGAAGCGGTAGGTGCCGCCGGGGCGGACGTCCATCTCCTCGACGACGGTGCCTTCGCCCCACCATTCGGGGATCAGCTCCGGAGCCGTCCAGACGGAGAAGACGTGCTCGCGCGGCGCGTCGAAGACCCGCTCGACACGGATCTCGAGCTCGTTCGGGGTGGTGACCGTGGTCTCGTTCATCGTCAGCTCACCGCCTGCTTGAGGAGCTTCGCGATCCTGGCCTCGTCGGCCTTGGTCAGCTTCGTCAACGCGAAGGCGACCGGCCACATCGACCCGTCGTCGAGGTTCGCGGTGTCGTTGAAGCCGAGCATCGCGTAGCGCTCCTTGAACTTCTCCGCGTTGCGGAAGTAGAGGACGACCTTCCCGTCCTTGTTGGCGTACGCGGGCATCCCGTACCAGGTCTTCGGCGTGACGTCGGGGGCGGTCTCCTTGACGATCGCGTGGATCCGCTCGCCGAGGGCGCGATCGTCAGGCGACATCGCCGCGAGCGCGGAGAGCACGGCCTCCTCCCCCTCTGCGGCCGCCTTTAGCTCCTTGGCGCGCGCTCTCATCGCGGCCTTCTCCTCGGCCGTGAATCCGTCCTTCTTCTTGGTCGGGCTCATCGGTCTCCTTTCGTGCGTTCGACGACGTGCGTGAAGCGGTCGAGCCGCTGCAGCCACGTGCTGATGCCCTCAAAGGCGTAGGGCGCGAGCATGCACGTGCGGACACGGCCGACCTTCTCCGTCGTCACGAACTGCGCCTCCTCGAGCAGCCGGATGTGCTTCTTCATCCCGGTCAGCGACATGCCGAAGGGCTCGGCGAGCTCGCTGATCGTCGCGCTGCCGGAACCGAGCCGTTCGAGGACGGCGCGACGGGTCGGGGCGGCGAGGGCTGCGAAAGCGCGGTCGACGGTTGGTGAATACTGAACCATAAGGTTCACTATAGCGGTTCCGCGGGGCGATGACGCAAGACGACATGGCACCCGGCTCCGGCGAGAGGTTCGAGTACGCCGTCGATGGGAGCGGAATGACGTCTCATTCCTGATGTCCTACTCTTAATCCCAAGGTCGCAGGTTCGAATCCTGCCCGGCCCATTTTCGGCCTCGGCGGCAAGCCGAAAACAGCTTGGTCAGACGGGCCAGGCTTGCCGCCGAGGTCGGGGAAGCGCGTGGCCGGCATACCTCAGGGCATACCTGGCGGGGGCGACAGACGAAGTAAGCCGCATGCGCGCCGATCGGCAGCGGTATTCGCCATCGGTTCGATGATCCGCGTCACCCGTAGAGCCCGCTCGCGGCAGACCGGAACGTTCGTCCTAGTAATAGACAACCGCGACGGCGCCTTCGACGCCGACGATGAACGCCGACGGGCGGAGCTCGTCGAAGTCCTCCTCGGTCATCGCTCAGCCGAGTCCCTGCGCGAAGCCCTGCCGCCAGCTCGGATACCGGAGCTGCCAGCCGAGCTCGCGCTTTGCCTTCTCGTTCGAGGCACCCCGCACCTCGGTCATCATGAGCGTTGCCATCTCACCGGCCGCCAGCCGCCCCAGCCAGCGTGGGATGCGCCTTGGTGGCTTGGCACCAAGCGCGCTCGCCAGCACCGGCAGCATCTCCCGCACCGGCGCGGGGTCGTCGTCGACGATGTAGTAGATGCCCGGCGGGCCGTGCTCGACCGCGATGGCGGTCGCCGCCGCGGCGTCTTCGATGTGGACGTACGACCAGACGCCCCCACCATCCCCGACGATCGGGAACCGCCGCTTGCGGATCGGCCCGGCCATCACCGCATCCGGATCCAGGCTGATCCCGGTCCCCGGACCGTAGAAGCCGCCGTAGCGCAACGCGAGACCCTCGCCCCAGTCGATCGTCGTCACCGCCTGCTCCAGATGGAGGAGCGCCTCCACTACTGGCCGCAGCGCCCCCGGCGGGTCGGGATCGAGGGGATCGGCCTCGGTCTGCACCGGCCCGCCCGTGCGGGCGTACCGGAAGGCCCCAAAGCTCTGCGCCACGAAGCGCCGTGCCCCCACGGCACGGCCCGCGGCCAAGAGATGGTCCGTCGCCTCGGTACGCAGCCGGTTGGTCATGATCGCCATGGAGGAGCGGTCGGGGTGCCGCGCGTCACGGATGCTCATCTTCCCGGACAGCGCCGTGAGCTGATGCACGATCACCGCCGGCTCGGCGGACGCCACCGCCTGGGCGACCGCGTCGGGGTCGAGAGCGTCGGCCACGACCGGGCGCGCTCCCAGGCGGCGCACCAGGTCCTGCTTCGATGCGCTCCTGGTCATCCCGACCACCTCGTGGCGTCGCGCCACCAGCTGCGGGACGAGCTGTCTGCCGAGGGCGCCTGTGGCGCCGGCTACGAAGACCTTCATGAATGCTCCTCAGGTCTCATTTTGCCTCTAAGACGAGATAGAAGGCGCCGCCTGTGACAGTGCTCAGCGCGCGCACGTCCGATAGCGGGGCGTGCGCCCGGTGCTCGTCCGGGCCTGCTCGCGCTCGTCGCCTCGCGCGGCGCCCTGTTCGACCCGACCGCGCTCGTGTTCGCGAGCCGAAACGGCACCGGCCTCGAACGCAAGGTCGCCCGCGCGGCGCTCAAGAGCGCCGTCAACGCGGCCGGCATCGCCGCGCCCGAGCCAAGCCTGCACGACCTGCGCCACAGCCACGCCAGCATGCTGATCGCACTCGACGTCCCCGTCGTCGACGTGCAGCGCCGACTCGGCCACCGAAAACCCGACGCCACCCTGCGCGTCTACGCGCACCAATGGAAGGAACGCGAAGCGCGCCGCAGCCAAATCGGCAAGCAGCTCGGCCAGCTCTTCGACGCGCGGCGAGCGATCGCCGCTCCCGCCGCGCGCGAGACGCGGCTCGCGCTTCCGGCGGCGGCCACAAGCCACGACCGCTGAAAGGAGCAACGATGACCGTGCAGGAGCTGATCGACGAACTTGAGTGCTGCGACGGCGAGGCCGAGGTGCGCTTCCTCGCCCAGCGGTCGTGGCCGTTTGAGTACACGATCGCCGCCGTCGTCCAGGCAAGAGCCCAGCCCAGCGACCTGAGCGGCTACCGCGAGACCCCGGCCAAGCGCGTCCTGCTCGTCGAGGGCCGACAAGCATGCTACGGCGACAGGAGCTCGTTCGAGGCGGCCGGATGCAATTGGTAGCCGCAGGACCCGCGCGGCCTTCGCGCGCGCGGCGCGCGAGCAGCTTCGGCGGAAGGGCGGCTTCCTCGTCACCGCCCCCGCCTCGCCAGCAACGACGAGGAGAAGGAGGTCACGATGGCAAAGCAGACAACGGCGAAACGCGTGTCGGCCAGGCAAGTTGCGATCGACGTCCTGCGCGCGGCCGGAGAGCCGCTGAAGGCGAAGGAGATCGCGAAGCGAGTGATCGACTCAGGCCGCTGCGAGGGCCTGAAAGGCACGTCGTCGAGCTCGAAATCCTCGGTGAGCTCGTGAACCTGCCACGGCCGGGAAGTGTGCGTGGTCTTCGGGAGCCTCATTGGTGGACGCCCGCTCGTCCCGCGTCGGAAGATCGAACGCCGAGGCTTCTGTCCACTTCGGCGCGGCGAGCTAGCGCTCGCTCGGCGTCACCCAGCTCCAGTCCCGGCCGATCGAGCCGAGCACGAGCTCGCGGTCGGGGCTTTCCGGAGAGTCGCCACCGACGCAGGCACCGTAAGCGCTCTGCTTCGCAGCGGCCCCGATCGGGCGGCCGCGCTCCTCGTTGGGATTCCGTTGAGTCAGTAGCGGAACGGTCGCTCCAACGCCTCCAGTGCACGCGGCCTCACCACCATCGATGCCGTAAGCGAGCCTGCGTTGAAGTAAAGCTCGTCCTCGGCAAGTAGATCCTGATCGAAAAGGAGTGGTAGACCGAACAATCCCCCGACCGGAGGGAGTTCCCCGAATCCACAGCCTGTCACCTCCCGAAGCTCGTCACGGCTACCGAGGCGTACGTGGCGTGCATGAAGCACTCGCCTGACACGTTCGAGGTCCGCGCGCTTGTGCGCCTGCAGCGCGAGGATCGCGAAGCCCTTCCCGTCCTTGCCCCGGTAGCGGAGAAAGATCGCCTTCGGCATCTGCTCGTACCGCGTGCCGAGGATGGCGTGGTACTCGTCAGCCGAGGCGGCGGCCTCATGCGCGATGACCCGGTACCTGACCCCATGATCGTCGAAGTACTCGCGCAGCTGCTCGGCGACTGAGGTCATCTCCGCCCGGGGAGTCAATGAAGGACGGCCGCCGCCGCTGCGCCTACGAGCGCTGCGGCGAGGGCAGCGTTGACGATGCGAGCTCGCTGCGGTTCACGGAGCATCGGAACGAGAGATGCACCCGCGATCAGCCAGACGGTCATGATCAGAACGATCACGGCCAGGACCGCGGTCTTGGCAGCCGCGTCGGTGGCCGCGGTATCGGCGAGACGCGCGCTGGCGAAGACGGCGGCCATCGCGACCCAGCCTTTCGGATTGGCGACACCAAGCACCGTTCCTCCCGCAAGCGAGGGTGCGTCCGCGGCGGCTCTCTGTGCCGACAGCGGCGGGGCGGTCGCGATGTAGTAGGCAAGCCAGAGGATGTACGCCGCCGATCCTGCGATCAGGAGCGAGCGGAGCGCGGGAACCGCCAGCAGCGTCGCCGTCACCCCGGTCGCAACCGCGACCAAGACGAGTCCCGAACCAGCTAGCAGGCCACAGACATAGGGCAGCGAACGACGCACGCCGTAGGCGGCGACCACGGCGACGAGGCTGATCGTCGCTGGACCGGGGCTGCCCATGATCGCCGCCGCGGCGAGCACGAGCGGCGCGACCGAGCCCCACCGAATCGCTGATAGGACTAACCCCTCAAGCACCGGCGACGCGATACCTTCGACCCATGCCGCAGACGCTACGGGGGCTGGATCCCGATCGTCTTGAACGATCCTGCAGCCCACGGCGTAACTCGATTCGCTTCGGGGCGGGCGCGCCCGGTCTGGAACGCGCCGAGGTGCGCCTCACGACCTGGGCGTTCGAACGCCACCGACACGACACCTACGCGATCGGGATCACGACGGCGGGCGTGCAGAGCTTCTGGTACCGGGGCACACGCCGCACCTGCCTTCCCGGTCAGCTCCACGTTCTCCACCCCGACGAGATCCATGACGGCGGCGCCGGAACCGACGAGGGCTTCGGCTACCGCATCCTCTACTTCGCACCCGAACTCATCCGCGAGGCACTCGATGGTGGCGAGCTGCCATTCGTCGCCGACCCCGTGCCAAAGCAGCCGGCGGGAGCCCGCTTCGTCGCCTCCCTTCTTAGTGACATCTATGAGCCCATTAGCGACCTCGCGCAAGTTGAGATCGCCGCGGCCCTCGCCGACATCCTCCGCTCGCTGGGCGGCCAAGCTGAGTGCCGCCCGGGCCCGGTCGACCTCAGGGCGGCTGAGCTCGCGCGTGACTACCTCGCCGCCCACGCACGCGAACAGACACCCGCTTCGACGCTCGAGCAGATCACGGGAAGCGACCGGTTCACGCTCGCCCGTCACTTCCGCCGCGCCTTCGGCACCAGCCCGGACCGCTACCGAACGCTGCGCCGCCTCGCGTTCGCCCGAGCGGCGATCGAACGCGGGCTGCCGCTCGCCCGGGCCGCGGCTCACGCCGGCTTCGCCGATCAAAGCCACATGACGCGGCAGTTCAAGCGTGCCTATGGCCTCACACCAGGCCGCTGGATGGCCCTAAGAGCGGCGTCGTCGGAAGAAGAACGTAGCGGGCAGCAAAAAACCGACTCGCTTTGACCGTTTCGCTGCGCGGCCTGATCGCGGAGTTCTTCTCCTACCCAGCAGATCACCAACGGCGACGACCGGGATCGACGCGACACCGGCAGCGCGTGGCCGCGCCGCGATCTGGCGTCGCTGGCGCTGTCGACATGGTCCCGTTCAGCGCGTGCGCGTTCCGCCGCCTGCCAGACGACCGGCCACGGCTTCGGCGGCAGCCAGAAAGCGCTGGACGGCGATGGCGTCGAAGTAGAACATCTGCGCGCGCGCGAACTTCCCGTCTCGCACGCCGTATAGGCCGAGCGCTTCGCCGTCGAAACGCTCCCCGCTCGGGCTGAGTGCGCGCTGATGCCAGTGGACGACGACCTCCTTCTCGGTCGCGGCAACCACGCGCGGGTCCATGCGCCGCTCCGCCTCGGTCGGCTGCAGGGGATTCCACACCTCTGACCAGCTTGGGCCGGGTCGGTCCTTGACGCCGCGGCGCGTGGTTCCCCCGAACGGCAGCGATGGTGTCCAGTGAAACTCGACCTCGGGGTGGTAGAGCTCAAACAACCGCTGCTCGTCGCGTTGCTCAACCGCTTTGAACGCGTCGACCACGATCGCAACGCTTTCCTTGCCGCTCACGCGTGCCTCCTTCGTTTCGTCACCGGCGCGCACTGGCAGACGCCCGCGAGCGCCGGTTCTCGTCTCCCGCGCCTTGCCGGCCGCCTCGAGATACGCGGAGGCATCAACGCGGAGACCACCTCGCACTCCTGGGCCGCCCGTATGGCATGCGTCTAGCTTCCCCAGATGTTACGCTTTCTACACCCATTAGGGCTGTCCGGCGAAATATCTTCGAGAACTGGCTGTGATACCGAGTCTTGATGAGGTTGACCTCCTCTTGGTGCGTGCGCTGCAGCAGAATGCGCGGAGCCCGAATAAAGAGCTGGCGGCACTGGCGGGGATCGCGCAGTCGACCTGCTCGGAACGAATCCGCTCGCTCGTGGCCCGGGGCGTCCTGACCGGCTTCCACGCTGCTGTCGACTACGGCTTGCTGGGCCGACCGATGGAGGCGATCATCGCCGTGAGGCTGCGACCGCAGTCGCGTGAGGTGGCTAACGCGTTTCGCGACTTCGTCGTCGCGCTGCCGGAAACGCTCACCCTCTACTACGTGACGGGCCCCAACGATTGCCTGCTGCACGTCGCCGTCGGCGACATGCAGGAGCTGCGGGGCTTCATCCTCGACCGCCTCACGCAGCGTCCGGAGGTCGCCGAGGTGCAGACCGCGACCGTCTACGAGCGGCGAAGCAAACACGTCACCGAGCCGATTCTTGCGTCGTCTCCGCCCGGAGATGCGCGCGAGCGCGGCGAAGGTGCGTAACGTCCGCACGTACGAGGCGATGCCGGTGAACGAGTGGTGCGACGACCGTACGATTCTGCGCGCAGATGTCGCGTTTTGGCGGAAATCCCCGGAGTGCGGTCCGCCGACGCGATCGCCTCGGCGGACTCATACACGAAGATGCCGCAGCAGCGTGACGGATGGGTTTACGCACCCCACGGGACAGATCTTGGGGACAGGTTGCAGGGATGCTCGAGCGATGGGTGTACGCCGTCAAGGCAAGCGATGGGTGTACGCCATCAAGGCAACAAAAAAGGCCATTTGCTGGCCCTTTGTGAAGCCCTCTGACGGACTCGAACCGTCGACCCCCTCCTTACCGTGTACTTCCCGAGGCAACCGGTGGCAGCGGGCGGCAACGGATTTCGCTTGTTTTTGCGGTTTCGAGGGCCAGCCGATTTGCAGCTGATTGCCACCGGTTGCAACCACGGGGCTCCATAAAGGCTCCACCTCTGTTGTCGGCTTTGGCCGCGTAGGCGCTGCTCGGCCTCGATCTTCGCGCGCCGCTTAGCTCGGCGGCCAGGCTCCAAGGGGCACGCCGATTTCCCACTCGTGGCCGAATGGGTCGATGATCCGGCCGAGCCGCCAGCCGTGCTCGTTGCTCACGGGAGACGATTCCCTCGCGCCGGCGGCCACCGCCTGCCGGACGATCCGCTCAGGGTCGTCGACCACGAGCAGCGTTCGGCTGGTCGCGCCGTCGATTGCGCGCGGGCTGAGCCGCTTCATGGCCGCGGACGTTGCCGCCACCCAGAACGCTGCGCCGCCGACACCGAGTTGCGCGACGACGTCCTCCCCCTCGCCGACACGGTGAAGAACGGTTGCGCCGAACGCGGCTTCGTAGAACGCGACCGCTTCACCCGGGGTCTCGATCCACAGCTCGGGCTGGATACTCGTCATCGCGCCTCCCCTCCCTCGACCACCTCCTCACGATCTTTGTACAGAGAGGGGGTCAACCGGCAACCTGCTCGCCTCGTTGTCGCCTCAGGAAGTC
>WNFX01000931.1_pt1 | contig 31059 bp, 35 predicted proteins | sample 5400111 | NCBI WGS metagenome assembly WNFX01 (sample SAMN13153363, study PRJNA577476) | soil metagenome | isolation source: 40 cm soil or saprolite under grassland replicate 1 | place: USA:California | collected 2016-06-15 | reverse complement strand
CTTCGCCTCCTGGTCGGAACGCTTATCCGAAGCATCGTTTTCCGGATGAACGACTGCCCAGGTCGCCTAGCCCGGTAGGGCGGCGGTCTCGAAAACCGCTGGGTTACCCCTCGCAGGTTCAAATCCTGCCCTGGGCGCTTCACCCATAGACCTGGTGCCAATTTCCGTATTAGCGTTACGACCTGCACTAAGTGGCGCCCCTGCCCCGCATACAGGCTAGGCCCCGCGCCTTCGTTTGCTTGTCTGATGGCAGGAAGCTTTAGGCGCGGGCTCCTCCATCGCGCTCCGCGTCATACATATGCCAACTTCCTGGCAGGCTTTCCAAACTGATTGGGGGAATTTTCTGAATTGGCTGAATTCGGGCCCAGGACGTGCTTTCTGCGGCACGCTACTCGTACTAGTGATTTTGTTCATCGTCTTCTATGTCGCCACACGCCTTCTGGGCAGGGCCCATCGTGCCCTGCTCCCGGAAGCCTCCGAGGACGAATCCGGGGTGGAAGGAGCCCCTCGGCCAGAGGACAACAAGGACGGACGAGAGTAGTTTCACGGCGGGGAGCGTCCCCAAAAACCGGGTTGCTTTCGAGGAATGGGGGCGGCTCCGTTGCGAATCTGAGTCCGGATCAGCCGAACGGTCGCCTAAGCCCGGTAGGGCGGCGGTCTCGAAAACCGCTGGGTTACCCCTCGCAGGTTCAAATCCTGCCCTGGGCGCTCCGGTGCGAGAGTGGACCGGTCTGGCAGACTCGGGGCCGCGACTGCGGCGCTCGCCTACTTCAGGTGCGTGTCGAACCAACGCAGGTACGCCTTCAGCCGGGCGATTCGGTGCTTCGGCTTCCCCGCGCGCGAGAGATCGTGATTCTCTTTCGGGAACAGGACCATCTCGGCCTCTTTGCCGTAGTACTTCAGGGCGGTGAAGAACTGGATCGCCTCGACGTGCCAGCAGCGAAGGTCTTCGAACGAATGGACGAGGAGGAGGGGTGTCGTGACGTTCCTGACGTAGCGGAGCGGCGACTTCGCCAGCGTCGTCTCCTCGTCGTCCCACGGGTCAACCCCGGTCTGGTCGCGACCGAAGTACGGCCCGATGTCGCTCGTCCCCCAGAACGTCCACCAGCTCGAGATCGAGCGGTCCGTGACTGCGGCCTTGAACCGGTCTGTGTGGGTCACGACCCAGTTCGTCATGAACCCACCGTACGAGCCGCCAGCGACCGCGAGCCGCTTCGCATCGACGAACGGATAATGAGCGATCGCGTAATCGACGGCCTCCATGAGATCCTGGTAATCCCGTTCGCCGTAGTGCTTGCGGAGGTCCGCGAACGCCTCTGTGTATCCGTCGCTCCCCCGCGGATTCGTGAAGAGGACCGCGTACCCCCTGGCGGCGAACACCTGGAATTCGTGGAGGTAGCTGTAGCCGAATGCGGTCTTCGGCCCGCCGTGTACGTAGAGGATGGTAGGGACCTTGCCCCGCTTCGACGGCCAGAGGATCCAACCTTCGACGTCGACCCCGTCGCTCGCGCGGAAGGTGAAGTGCTCCGGCTTCCGGATCGCCAGATTGGACCGCGCCTCATCGTTGAACGACGTCACCTTGCGCGGCTCCCCGTCGAATCGGTACAGTTCGGGGAGCGACATCGATTCCATCCCGGTGAAGAAAAGATGCACGCCGCCGCCCTCCGCCGCGACGAAGTAGATGCGGTCGCCGACCCACTTCGGATCCGGGCTCATGCCGCCCATGCGGACGTCGCAGTTCAGCGCGTTCGACAGGTTCCGGTCCATCGACTCGAGGCGCTCCGGCGCTCCCCCTTTTGCGTCGACGACCCACAGGTGTTCGTGCGAGGCGAATCCGCGCGGCAGGTCGTCTCCCCGGAACACGAGCCGCCGGTCGTCCGGGGACCAGCCCACGCTCGCGATCTCCATCGTATGTTTCGTCAAAGGGATCGTCTTCCGCGAGGCCACATCGAGCACGAATACGTCTTGGAGGTACGGCCGCACGTCTTCCATCTGGGCGACGTACGCGACGCGCTTCCCGTCGTGCGACCACGCCGCCTTCGTGACGTCGAACTCCCCCTTCGTCACCTGCTTGACGGCCTTCGTGGCGAGGGTCAGGATGAAGGCGTGCTTGCGGAGATTGTAGATGAAGCCTTTGTCGTTGAACCAGAAGTTGATGCGGCGGATCGTACGGACATCCTCGTCGTCTTCGCCGACGTTCGACAAGAAGAGCACCCGCTTCCCGTCCGGCGACCACGCGGCGCCTTCAATGCCCTCTTCGCGCCGGAGCAAGAGGGTCGCCTCGCCGCCGTCTGTCGGGATTAGGTAGAGCGCGTTCCCCTTGTCGTCTTTCCCCATCTCCCGCTTCGACGTGAACAAGATCCGCTTCCCGTCGGGGGAGATCTTCGGGGCGCCATCCTTGCCGGCCGTCGTGAGCTGCCCCGGGGCCGTCCCGTCGAGCGGGACGATCCAGATGTTGCCCTCGTACTCGTCCTTGTCCAGCAGGGCGCGGTGCACGGAGATCGCCGCGAACGTCCCGTCCGGCGCGAGGCTCGGTTCGGAGAGCATCGCGTAGGCGGCGAGATCCTCGGGTTCGACGGGCTTGGCCATGCGGAGGGCGAGCCCGTCGCGTGTGATAAATTCTGCTCCCACGCCCGCAAGGCTCATCGCCCCCGCCGACTTGTCCCCGAGGCGATGGCCGGCCCGCTGGGCAAGCTCGCGTACCTGTACGTCGGGACCGCCGACCTCGATCGCGATCTCGACTACTACACGAAGGTTCTCGGGGCGAAGCTCCTCTGGAACTACCACGAGTTCGGCGCGAAGGTCGCCTCGGTGCGGCTGTGCGACGGGCCGCAGTACATCCTCGCGGACCACCGCCACGCGCCGTCCGTCCTCCCGATCTTTGACGTCGGGGACCTCAAGGCGACCGCGAAGGACTTGCGTTCGCGTGGCTGGAAGTCCGAGGGGCGCTCGTTCGAGATTCCTCCCGGCCCGTGCCACCTGTTCAAGGACCCGAGCGGGAACGAGCTCGCGATGTTCGAGAACGTGCGGCCGGGCCTAATGGAAGGGTCTTTCGGGGATGCCGGCATTCGGCGGTTCGGTCGCGGGTGACGGAGGCGATCCATGTTCGAGCACCCGAACGCGACGCTGGTCAACCACCTCTACGACGCGTTCGACAAGAAGGACAACGAGCGGCTCAAGAAGCTGATCGCCGAGGACGCGGTGTGGTACGTGCCGGGTTCCTCGCCGATTTCCGGCGAACACCGGGGCCATGCGGCGATTTTCGCATACTTCCAGAAGCTCGCGGAGCTCAGCGGCGGCACGTTCCGCGCGGAGCTCGTCGACATCCTCGCGAGCGACATGCACGCGGTGGCCCTCGCGACCGCGACGGCGAACCGGGACGATCGCGCGTTCGAGGGCAGCTACCTCCTTCTGATGCGGATCGAGAAAGGGCGGATCCTCGAGGCGCGGCTCTTCATCGACGATCTGGCGGCGTTCGAGGCGTTCTGGGCCTAGGGGCGATGCACCCTGTCGTCGAGCGGCCCTCCTCCGACGCAGCCGACGATGAGTCCGGCGCGGATCGAGACCCTCGCGGACGGCGTGTTCGCGATCGCGATGACGCTCTTGGCGTTCAACCTCACCGTGCCCGAGGTCCTGCCGATGGAGGATCCGGCCGTCGTCCTCCCGGGCGAACTCGTCGCGCTCTTGCCTCGCTTCCTCATTTACGCGATTAGCTTCGTGGTCCTCGGCATCTACTGGGTCGCCCACCACGCCCAGTTCCGCGTGATCCACAACGCGGACCGTCCGCTGCTTTGGATCAACATCCTCTTCCTCATGCTCGTGGCGTTCGTGCCTTTCTCGACCTCCCTGATGAGCCGATATTGGAGCGCGCCCGCGGCGGTCCAGGTGTACGGGCTCGTGCTCATCCTCATCGGCGGGGCGGGGTACCTGCACTGGTGGTACGCGACCTCGGGACGGCGGCTCGTCCCGCCCTCGACCCCGGATTCCCTGATCCGGGCCGCGAAACATCGCATCGCGATCGCGCCGGCCGTGTGCGTCATCGCCATCGCGTTCTCGCCCGTGAACACGGTGGTCAGCATCGCGCTCTACGCGCTCCTCATCCCGTTCTACATCGCACCCGCGGGCCTCGACCGGCATGTGTTCCGCCAACGCGAGTGACGTGTGACCATAGCGCCGGGAAGTCGCTCAACATACGCCGCCGTCGCGATGGGAGGCCCCATGTTGGCAGATCTCCAGAATGCGTACATCCAGGCGGTGGAGCGAGCGGGCGAGAGCACGGTCAACGTCAGCACGGCACGAGGCCCCTATGGGCCGCCGTTCGGGCCGTGGCCGCGCCGCGGGATCGGGTCGGGCGTGATCCTCGACGAGAAGGGCCACATCCTCACGACGCACCACGTGATCGACGGCGCGGACAAGGTCATCGTCGCCTTCACCGACGGGCGCGTCCTCAGCGGGACAGTCGTCGGCGGTGACGAGGAGACGGACGTCGCGGTCGTGCGCGTCGACGGGAAGGACTTCCGTCGCGCGGACTTCGCGAACTCGGACGAAATCAAGGTCGGCCAGCCGGTGCTCGCGATCGGAAACCCGCTCGGATTGCCCGGCGGCCCCACAGTGACGTCGGGCGTGATCAGCTCCCTCCGCCGGAACCTGACGCGATGGCCGGGCGACGGCTTGCCGGTGATCCAGACGGATGCGGCCGTGAACCCTGGGAACAGCGGCGGGCCCCTCGTGGACCTGCAGGGTCGCGTGGTCGCGATCAACACCGCGACGATCCCCTACGCGGAAGGCATCGGCTTCGCGATCCCGATCAACGCGGCGCTCGACGTCGCCCGCCAGATCCTCGAGCACGGGCACGTCCAGCGGGCATGGCTCGGCATCGCCGGATACGACGTGAACCGACGCCTCGCGGCGTACTACGGGATCACGGCCCGGACCGGCGTGTTCCTCGCCGAGGTGAACGCGAAATCGCCCGCGGACGTCGCGGGACTGCAGGTCGGCGACGTGATCACGTCCCTCGGCGGCCGGCCCCTGAGCGGGATCGCGGACCTCGTCGAGGCGTTACGGGAGCGGGCGTTCGGCGACACGGTCGAAGTCGATGCCGAGCGACGCGGGGTGCGGGTGCACGCGACCGTGGCGCTCGCCGTTCGGCCGTATTGATCGAGGCACGGAGCCCAACAACTTCAAATCCGGAGGCCTCATCGCCCGGTTCGTGATGCGGCCTCCCCACCCGGAAGTCTGCCCGAATTGCGGCAAGCTCACCTGGAACTGGCAGTACCTGTCCGTCCGGGTGTGGATCGAGTGCGAGCACTGCGGCTACAAGGATAGCGTCAGCAATACGCCGGTGAGCGGGGCGAACACGGACAGCACGTCGCGCAAGTCGACCCGATCGAAGGCGTAGGCCGCGTCCAGAGCGACCGCCCGTCCAGAAACATGAAGTAGGCCCACGGAGGTGCGGCCTCCGTCGAGATCCGTGGTCGCCGTCCTGCAAATCGTCGGAACCGAACTTCTGGTCATCCTCATCGGCGTCTGTTTCGCCACGCTCCTGGCCGTCATCGTCGCCGCCCTCTGGTTGCACGGGGACGCGCAGAGCCGTGGGATGGACGCGACCGTGTGGATCGTCCTGCTCATCCTCGCCTCGTTCTTCGGCGGATTCATCGGCTTCGCGATCGTCGTAGTTGTCTACCTCGTCGTGCGGGGGAACCATCCCGTCGGAGGCGCGATGCCCTACGGATACGTCCCGTACCCGGTCGCCCCGCAGGCGGCTTGTCCCGTCTGCGGCGGTCCGATGACCTGGTACCCGGAGTACCAGCGCTGGTACTGTCCGTCGTGCGGGCAATACCGCTAGCGCGTCAGGCGGCGGAACGGCGCCCGGAGCCAAGGGCCGGCGCGTCAAAAGCCTTGGGTCGCGGGGCGGCGCTTCAGGAAATCGGCCACCGGTACGTGACGAGCAGGACGAGCGCCGAGAGGCCGATGCACAAGACGACGACGACCCACGGCGGGATCTTCAGCGCCTTCTCGTCCTCTTGGTCGAAGTAGCGGATGAGGCCCGCCGCCGAGTGGAAACCGGAGTCGCGGTCGCGTGCCATGCACTCGCCGTCTCCATGCGGGATGGAATCTAAAACCTTTCGCATCCGGCCCGGGCTGCAGAGGATTAATACGCGGCTTCCGGATGGCGGCTCGCCCCCGGGGGGCCTTCGTTGGCCGAGTCCGACATCGTCTACATCGGCAAGAAGCCGACGATGAACTACGTCCTCGCCGTCGTCACTTACTTCAACGGCGGCTCGCGGGATGTCGTGGTGAAGGCCCGGGGTCGGTCGATCTCTCGCGCGGTCGACGTCGCGGAGATCGTCCGTGGCCGCTTCGTCCCGGAGGCGAAGGTCCGCGATGTGCGCATCGCGACGGAGAAGGTGACGTCGGAGGAAGGCCGCGCGACGAGCGTGAGCAGCATCGAGATCGTCTTGTCGCGATGACGCTTGGCGAGAAAGACATTTATCATCCTTCCCTTTAGCCGTCGCCGCGTGTCGCCGATCGACGTGCTGCTCCTCCTCGCCCTCTTCGCGTTCCTCGCGGGGATCGGGGGGTCGTTCCTCGGCATCGGCGGCGGCGTCTTCCTGATCCCCTTCATGACGCTCGTCCTGGGGATCGACATCAAGGTCGCAATCGCGACGAGTCTGATTGGCGTCATCGCCACATCGTCGGGCGCTGCGTCCGTATACGTGCGGGACCACCTGACGAACTTGCGGCTCGCGATGTTCCTCGAGGTCGCGACCACGCTCGGGGCGATCGTCGGTGCGGTCGCCGGACTTCTGCTCCCGGGCCCGTACCTCTTCGGCGTGTTCGGGGTCGTCGTGCTGTACGCCGCAGGGGCGATGGCGCGCACCCCCGAGACGGCGAAGGACCGGGCGTACCAGGCGGGCGAAGAGTCCCCGCTCTCGACTCGCCTGAACCTCGGGAGCGTGTACTTCGATCAGGAAGACCAGGGCGTCTACCGCTACCGCGTCGACCGTCCGGGCGCGGGCTTCGGCGTCAGCGCGACGGCCGGCCTGTTCTCCGGCCTCCTCGGCGTCGGAGGCGGCTTCATCAAGGTGCCCGCGATGAACATGCTCATGCGCGTGCCGATGAAGGCCGCGGTGGCGACGAGCAACTTCATGATCGGGGTCACGGCCGCGGCGAGTGCGTTCATCTACTACTCCCAGGGTTGGGTGAACCCGAGTTACGCGGCGATGGTGATCGTCGGCGTCTTCAGCGGCTCGAACCTCGGCACCCGGGTCCTCGTGCGGTCGAAGGCGCAGCGGGTCCGGTTCGTGTTTTCGGTCTTCCTCGCGGCGATCGGTATCTTCATGGCCATCCGGGCGGCGGGGATCGAGATGACGCTATGATGTACCCGCGCGTCGGCCTGAAGATGGTCCAGAATCGGATTGCCGCGCTGCGCCGCGCGGTCGTCGCGGAAGTCGAGGACATCAACCGCCTCATCTATCACGTCCTCCGGGGCGGCGTCGTCGTCTCGGTGGCGTTCATCGTGTTCGCTTTCATCCTGGAAAGCCTCGGCGGGGGAGACATTCCGTCGCACTCGATCGCCGCGCGCAACCTCCTCCCGCAACTCGTCCGCTTCACCCCCGCGGGCTATCTGAACCTCGGGATCCTGCTGATGATCTTCACCCCCGTGGCCCGCGTGGTGCTGAGTTTCCTGTCGTTCGCGGAGGAGCGGGACCGCACGTACGTCGTGCTGACGGCGTTCGTGCTCCTGAACCTGTCGGTGAGCGTGTTCCTGCTGGCGTGAGCCTTTAAGGCGCCCCACGCTTGCGGAGGACCGTGGACGAGGTCCTCGCCGCCGCACGCCTGGTCGATTGGTCGAAGCTCGGCGATCGGACGCTGTGCGACGCCTGCCTCGGTCGCCTCCTCGGCAAGGTCGGCCATGGACACACGAACGAGGAGCGAGGCCGCGCGATCCGGGACGTCACGGGCCGCGCGGACGGGCCGTGCTGGGTGTGCGCGGGGCTGACGGCCCGCTACGACGGGCTCGCCGAGTTCGTCGTCCGCACGCTCGGGCCGTGGGAGTACGACACGTTCCGCGTCGGCTCGCGGATCGATCGGGAAGCCTCGGCCCGCGAGGAGTCGCTGTGGTCCGACCTCGCGCTCTCCGCGGCGGAGCCGCTGAAGGCCGAAGTGAATCGCGAAGTCGGAAAGCGCGTCTCCGAGGCGGTCGACAAGGAGCCGGACGTGGCCGCGCCCGACATCGTCGCGATCCTCGACCCCGCGTTCGACCACGTGGACTTGCAGGTGAACCCGCTCTATCTCCGCGGCCGCTACCGGAAGGTCGTCCGGGGCGTGCCGCAGACCCGGTGGCCGTGCCGACGGTGCATGGGCAAGGGATGCGCGCGATGCGGCGGGACCGGCAAGATGTATCCGACGAGCGTTGAGGAGGCCATCGCCGCCGAGGTCATGCGGGAGTCCGGCGGAACGGGCCACGCGCTCCACGGGATGGGCCGCGAGGATGTCGACGCGCTCATGCTCGGCCGCGGCCGTCCGTTCATCCTCGAGATCAAGGAGCCTCGTCGCCGGCACATCGATGTCGTGTCCGCGGTCGCCCGCATCAACGCGTCCGGCATCGTCGAGGTCGACCAGCTCGTCCCGGCGCGGGGCGCCGACGTCGTCCCGTTGAAAGAGGACCGCGCGGCGAAGACGTACCGCGTCCTCTTCCGGATGGTCCCTCCCGTCGCGGAAGCAAAGCTTAAAACGGCCGTGCCAGTTTTGGTGGCCGAGCCGATCGCCCAGCGCACCCCCGAACGGGTCGTTCACCGGCGTGCGGATACCACGAGGCATCGACGCATCCTGGCGGCGGAGGTCGTCCGGGTCGACGAAGACCGCGCGGAGATCCGCGTGACGGCGGAGGCGGGGACTTACGTCAAGGAGTGGATCCACGGGGACCGCGGAAGGACGTCGCCGTCCCTCGCGGAACGGCTGGGGGTCGCCTGCGAGGTGATCGAGCTCGACGTCTTGGACGTCCACGACGACCGGTGAGACCGATGGTGAAGGCCTCGAAAGGGATCATGGAGAAGACGCGGCAGAAGTTCCGCCGCAGCCCCCGCGAGCGCGGGCTCTCCCCGATCACGCGGTCCTTCCAGACGTTCGAGGACGGCGACCGCGTTACGATCGTGATCGACTCGAGCGTCCAGCGCGGCTGGCCACACCACCGATTCCACGGCATGACGGGCACCGTCGTCGGGCGGCGCGGCGGCTCGTTCCTCGTCGACGTGCGCTTCGGCGGCAAGATCAAGCAGGCCGTGGTCCGGCCCGAGCACCTGAGGCGGGCGTAGGGGGGAGATCATGGAGGAAATGTTCGTCTCCCTCGCCGAGCTGAAGGTCATCCTCGAGAAAGAGAAAGCCGCCCGCGGCGAGTTGAACCCAGAGCAGCAATACTCCCTCTCGCACGCGTCTCTCTTCGCCCGCGTGCCCGCGGACAAGGTCCCCGGGATCGTGAAGGAGCTCATGGAGGTCCCCATGATGTCGCCCTTCAACGCGGTGAAGATTGCCGACCTGATGCCGACCCACTTGGACGACGTCCGCGCGATCTTCGCCAAGGAACGGTTCGCCCTCTCCAAAGAGGATGCGGAGAAAGTCCTCGAGATCGTGGGGAAGTACCGCTGACGAGGCGAGCCGCATGGAAGATTACGCCCGCATCCTCGACTACTTACCGCAAGGCCATCCGGACCAGTCGAAGTTCCACCGTGAGCCGCTCGCGTACGCGCTCGGTGTGGACGAGTTCAAGCTGTTCGAGCTCGTGCCGAAGGAAGGAGTCGCCTTGTCGATTGGACAACGGGTGTACATCGGCAAGGAAGTCGACCAGCGGACGGAGGTCTTGCACGTGAAGCGCCGCGTCGGATACGAGGAGCTGACGACGGCCGCGCAGAAGGAGATGCCGTTCGTGGTCCAGGAGACGGTCAAAGAGAAAGAGGCGAAGTTCGTGGACTTCTTCAACCGCGCGCAGGCGATCACGACGCGGTTCCACATGCTCGAGCTCCTCCCGGGCCTGGGGAAGAAGACAATGTGGGCGATCCTCGAGGAGCGAAAGAAAGGCCCGTTCCTGTCGTTCCAGGACCTCGAGCAGCGGGTCGCGAGCGTCCATCATCCGGAGAAGCTGGTCGCGAAGCGGATCGAGATGGAGATTTCCGACCCGACTCAGAAGTACCGGCTCTTCGTCGCCCGTTAAGCCGCGGCTTTCGTCAAGTCGGTCTCGATTTCTCGAACATCGTGGGACGACAGCCCGAGCTTCTTCCGCAGCGCTTCGAGGAGTTCGCGTTCTTCGTCGGTGATCGGGCCGCCTTCCAGTGCCTCGGCGGCGACCGCGCGGTAAATCCCTGTCCGGGTCTCGAGCACCTCTTCGATGACCTGGCTCTCGATCCGTTCCTGCTCCTCTTTCGAGATCCCGAGGTTCTCCCGGAGCTGCTCGACGAGCAGGCGTTCCGTCGCCGTCACTCGGCCGTCCTTCCATGCCGTCATGACGGCGCGCGTGTACTCCTCGACGCGCTTCACCCGCTCGTCCATCGCGCGCTTGCGGCGGTCGTCGATGCCCTCCAGGTACTCGAGATCGAGCTCGTCGACGTTCATCGCCTCGCGCACGATATCGGAGAACGTGAGGTGGACGGAGGTCGCGCGGTCGATCTCCGCCAAGGTCATGTCCTTCGTCACCCCGGCGACCTTCACGGGGACGCGGACCGTCGAGAGGCGCTCCTTGATCCCCATCGCCCGCTCCCACCCGCGCGGCGCGAGGTAGTACGCGAGCATCCGTTGCTTCTCGCCTTCGATATGCGCCTTCGTCTCGACGAGAAAGCCGTCCCGGACCATCTCGTCGAGGTAGCGGGAGAGGTGCTTCCGCTGCACGCCCGCCGCGAACGCGATTCCCTTCTGGGTCAGCGCTTGCGGCAGCACGTACCGCTCCTCCGTGTTCCGGAAGTCGGACAGATACAGCAGGATGCGGTCTTCCGTGCCGAGCGCGAGTGGTGAATCCGGCTTCACGGCCCGGGAACGTTTTGCGTAGCGGATAATCCTTCGCGTGTCTCGATTCGGGGACCCGGTCGGCACCTTCTTAAAGCCTTTTCGGACTCGCTCGAGGGCGCATGCTCACGCTCCCGATGCAACCGCCTCCGGAGTTCGGCGCGCTCTTCGACGCGGACACGCGTGCCGCGATCGCGAGCGGCCTCTGCGTCTCGTGTCGTGGCGCGAAGCTCCTCTGCGGCAAATCGCGCTGCCCGATCATGGTCCGCTGGGACTCCATGATGAAGACCGCCCCGATGATCGATCGGGTGGATCTCGACGGCTCCTCCCCGCCGGGGGTGTTCGTCGGCCGCTTCGGCTATCCGAAGGTCTTCGTCGGACCCCTCGTGCCGCCGGTCCACGGCGACACGCAGATCCTCGATTCGCCGGAGGCATGGGTCGGCCTTCCGATGGACGACATCGTGAGGTTCCGGTCGCAGCTCGTCCGCGGCATGCACCGGGTGCACGTGATGGACGTCGACCGCGGTGGCCGGCTCGTCGACTCGACGCGGGAGCTCGCCCTCGCGACGTCGCCGGCAGAGGTCGAGGCGGGCTTCAGCCGTAGGCCGCACGGCCGCGTCGTCCTGGACGACAACGTGCAACCGTTCGGGCCGTCCGCGCCGCTGACGCGCCTCGACGTCGGCACGCTGAAAGTCGACGCGGCCATCGACCGCGCGTATTCGGACGCGGACCTGAAGGCGAAGGACGCCGTCCTCGGGCTCTTCGACCGGAATGTCCCGGTCTCCAAGATCCAGCGGGCGTTCAGCGTCGGCGCGTTCGGGATCGAGAAGGCGCGTCGGTTCGTGCCCACCCGGTGGTCGATCACCGCCGTCGACGACACGATCGGCAAGGCGTTGCGGGACCAGGTGAAGTCGTCGCCGCTGATCAACGAGATCCGAGTGTACGAGGCGGTCGGGTACGACGACCGATTCCTGGCGGTCATGATCCCGAGGCCGTGGCGGTACGAGCTGATCGAGGCGTGGTATCCGAACACCTTGTGGAACCCGCTCGGGCGCGAGATCGTGATGTTCGGGGACCACGAAGGGTTCGAGGGCCGCACGACGTACGCGAGCATCGGCGGCTGCTACTACGCTGCGCGCCTCGCCGTCGGGGAGGCGTTGGTCCGGGAACGCCGACAGGCCGCGACGGTCATCTTGCGCGAGACGCACCCGGGGTACATCATGCCGGTCGGCGTCTGGAACGTCCGGGAGCACGTGCGGGAGGCCCTGCGGCGCCGCCCCGCCGTATTCGAGACGATGGCCGCGACCCTGTCCCATCTTCGGACGCGGCTGGACATCCCGATGGAGCGATACGTCCGCGTCAGCGAGGTCCTCAAGCACGTCCTGTACCAGCGGACGTTCGACGACTTCGTCCTCTGGGATGCGGGCCGCCTCGCGCTCCCGGCGTCGCAGGCTTAAGGCGCGCGGGGCGCTTCCGGGTGGTCGTGCCCGCATCCGCGGAATCCCCGGACGAGCCGGTCCCTGCCGTCAGCGCGATCGTTTTCCGGGGCGATGAGGTCCTCCTCGTGAAGCGGGCATCCGAACCGAACAAGGGGCGGTGGAGCATCCCGGGGGGCGTCCTCGAAGTCGGAGAGACGATCGAGGAGGCGGCGATTCGAGAGACGCGCGAGGAGACGAACGTCGTCGTGCGCCCGCGGGAGGTGTTCGGCGTGAGCGATTACATCGAGAGGGACGGGTCAGCCGTCCGATGGCATTACGTCCTGATCGACCTCCTCTGTGACTACGTCAGCGGAGATCCGTTCCCGGCGACGGACACCGAGAACGCCCGCTTCATCCCGCTCCGAGAACTCGGGGAGTACGAACTCGCGCCCGCCGCACTCGAGGTCGTCCAGGAGGCCGCAAAGGACCGCGGGAGCGCAGCGCTTTCGGGCCCGCGCTGATCTGCGAAGCCTCTTGTGGGCTCGGATGCATTCGCGTCCCGTGGCGGTTCCATCCGGCATCGCCCGCAAGATCCGGACGATCCTCGACGTGCAGGACGTCCCGATCGCTCCACCCGCACGACGCGGAGGCCGCAGCTGGCTGCTGCATCCCCGCCGGCTCGAGGTCCTGCTCGCGTCGGCCGCGTATCCGGGCCTGCACGAGCGATCCGCGTCCCGGCTCCTGCTCCTGCCGCTCCCGTCGCTCCGATACCATGTGGAGCAGCTTGTGGCCCAAGGATTCCTCGAACGTCGTCGATACGCCGGTCGCACGTCCCTCTTCGCGTCCGGGATGTATCCTCGGGCATCCGAGTGCTTCCTCGTCGCGTGGGAGGACCGCATCGATCGGGCGATCCTCGTCGCACTCGCGCGAACGCCGAAGGCAGCGGCCGACGCGATTGCGAAGGCGGCCCGCATCTCCACCCCGGGGGCCGTGGCAGGGCTCCGGCGACTCGCCGCGATTGGCGCCGTCCGGCTCTCTCGGGACCGCGTGCCTCGCGCATCCCTGACCGCAGGGTGGCGTGCGTTCGAACGAGACTGCCACGTGCGGACCGGCGCGCGCCTCGATCGCTTCGTCGCCCTGTTGCAGCGCGACGACCTGCACCCGGTCGTCGAGCCTCTGGACCGGAGCCGCGTGCGCATCACGGTCGACGGGCCACGCTCCCGGATCCGTTTCGTGCTGCCGCTCGATCCGATCGCTCGAGGGTAAGGCTTCCCAGAACTCCGTCGATATGTTTATCGGGCCTCCACTCCGTGCGCTATCGTGGCCGCCCCTACCCCTGCGCCCGCCGGCCCGCCGGTGCCGTATTGGCCGTCCGTCGTCGTGAAGCCGGACACGCTCCGGGGCGTGCAGACGTACTACGTTTGCCTGATCCTCGACATCATCTTCGGCGTGTTCGCGCTGACCGTCGGTACCGCGGCGATCCTGCTGACGACGTCCGATCAGGCGTCTGCCTTCGCTGCGGCGTCGATCATCGGTTCCGCGGCGTGCGGCCTCGTCATTGTCTTCGTGATTAACTTCATCGTCGCGCTCATGTCCGTCCTCCGCATGCACCACGGGGCGAACGAATACGGCCCCGACCACGCCCGAGACGCGAGCCGCGGCGTCCTCTTCAAGTGGATCGGCACGACGCTTTCCACGATCGCCACGATCCTCGTTGTGTCCCTGCTCATCACGGGCAGCTCGTTCCTACTCGGAGCGGGAACCGTGTCCGGGACCGTCTTCGTGCCGTTGCTCGTGACGGTCTTCTGGACCGCCGGCGTCGGCTCGAAGGCCCAGATGTACCGCTTCATGGTCCGATCCCTCCAGCCTCCGGAGACCCGTCGGTGGGCCGACGCCGCGAGCGTCCTCATCCCGACCCTCGGCGTCATCGGGATCGCCGCGGTCGGATTCCTGACCGTCCGTCTGCTCGACCTCGCAGCGAACCCGTCCACCGTCTCCTCGGAGGAAGCCCTCCGGATGTCGACGCTGCTCATCGGCGGCGTGTTCCTTCCGCCGGGCCTCGCCCTCGTCGGGTACGTGATCTTCCTCTCCATCTATGCGAAGACACGGGCCCGGCTCGATGCCGGGCTCGCACAGCTGTACCGGGCGGTGCCCCCGCCGCTCGCTTGGGCGTGGCCACCCGCCCCTGCGCCCGCGCCATCTCCCGCTCCTTCGAACCCGTCGGCCGTAGCGGCGCCGCCGCCTGCCGTCGCGTCGGGGAATTGCGCGACGTGCGGGGTCGCGGTGCCCGCCGAGGCGATGTTCTGCATGAACTGCGGGACCCGAGTGCGAGGGTGACGCCCGGGTAACCGGAACCCACATGTGCCGGGAAACGCTCCCATGCGCGTGGCGGCGACTTCGCAACTTCGGATCTATACGATCAAGGAAGGCAAGATGGAGGAGTGGCTTGACGGCTGGACGCGCGGCGTGCTCCCGCTCCGCCGCAAATTCGGATTCCGCGTCGATGGCGCATGGGTCGTCCGAGGGGAGAACCGGTTCGTCTGGGTCCTCACCTACGACGGCGGCGGGGGCTTCGAGACGCGCGACGCCGACTACTACGCATCCCCGGAGCGCAAGGCCCTGAGCCCCGACCCCGCGCCACTCATCGAGAAGGCGGAGACGTGCTTCGTGACCTCCGCCCTTTCCCGCTGACGACGCCCGGTCGAGGCGTATCGGTTCATCGATCCCTTGCACGGTCGGCGGGAGGCCGCAACTCCGACGTCTTCCGGGACCTCTATCTCGAGTCCCCGAGCGCGCCGAGCGCCCGCAACGTGATCCACTTGCTCGGCGCATGGAGTCGTTCGAGAGCGAATCGGCGAACGCCTTCCTCTCGGTGATAGTTCGCCCCCCGCGCGAGGTCCGGGTGGACGGCCTCCAGGGTCCACCTCCCGTCCGGTCGCATCTTCTGCCTGAGCAGCGACCGCGCGGGCTCGTTCCGCGGATCGTCGCCGTATCCGAGGCGGGCGAGCGTCTCGAGGCCGACGAGGGCGTCGTAGTAGTAGTGGACTGGGTAGTGCAGGCGTTCCCACGACATGTAACGTTGGCGGCCTTCGCGGAGGAGCGTTCGCTCGAGGTAGAATTCAGCCCCCCGTTCAACCGCGTGTTTCCATCTGCGGGTCCAACGCCGACGCCCGATCACGGCGTACGCGGCCAGCGCCTCCCAGCAGTCGAGCGTCCCGTTCGGACGGCCGAAACAGTCCCACCCGCCGTCGTCGAGCTGCTGGTCGGCGAGCCAGTCGAGGGACGCCCTCACCCGGCGATCCTCCGTGAGGCCGAAGAGGATCATCATCCGCGCCGTGTTGCCGACGAAGCAGAAGTGGGGCTCGCCTCCGAGTCGGCAGAACGGCCCCTCGGACCCGCCGTAGTCCTGCAGCATGAGGTCCACCGCACGGCGGACTTTCGGGTGGCGGGCGGTGAGGCCGAGTTCGGCGAGGGCGAGCAGTCGCCAGTTCGTCGCCACATACTTCGGCCGGTACAGGCTCTCCCGGGTCTTCCAGAAGCCGCGCGGATCCTGTTCGGCGAGGATCTCCGCAGCCCATCCGCGCGTTGGGATCTGTCGGCGCGCGACGCGGGCCTGCGCCGATTCCGGCGATCGGCCCTCGACCTCCACTAGATAGCGGTACCACGCCGCCGGTTGCGCGGAGTCCGCAAGCCAAGCATCCCGCTCGCGACGGGGCACAGCGAACGGCATCGATTCGTTCCTCATTAAGCCGAGGCCTGAGCTGGTCGGCCCTCAAGATTTGCCAAATCGTTTCGTGGCCCTCGCGTGGGCGCGCGCCGCTTCGAGCTCCCGATTCCGCGGCTCCGAACCGGTCACCAGGGAGTCCAACAAGTTCCGGACGGCCGCCGCGACGTCAACGACGGCACGATTGAACGCATCATCGTTGGCGCGCGAAGGCTTACTGAATCCCGATACCTTCCGGACGAACTGGAGCGAGGCTTCTCGGATCTCCGCGTCGGTCGCGGCAGGGTCGAAGTTGAACAAGGTCTTGATGTTCCGGCACATGTCGTTCTCACCCCGAGGAGGCGGTAAACCCCGAACCGATCCTATCCGGAAAATGTTTCGCGCACGAGCCCCGACGCGCCCCGTGGGCTGCCTCCAGCCGACGGGATAGAACCTCCCGATCTCCGCGAAACGCTTCACGTCCGGAACCCAGATATGGAGGCTTGCCAATGTGGGAGCGGTGGTGGGTGAGGGATGAATACCGAAGGTGAGAGCCGCACCGTCCGCGGATTGATCAACGCGGTTAACGATCGTGACTGGGATCGAATTCGTGACAGTTATCGGGCGGACATCATCATGGAGCATCCCGCGTACCCGGAACCAGTCGTCGGATCCCGCCAGGTTCTCGAATATCTGAAGAAACTGATCGGGGACTTCCCGGACCTCCATGTTGAGATCGCCAACATGTTCGGCGATCGCGGATGGGTCTGTGTGGAATCCGACATCACGAGTACATTCCGAGGGGCGCCGTTGCAGTACCCGGAGTGCGTCGTCCTCCGGGTCGAGGACGGTCAAATCGCGCGCGAACGACACTACGTCGACCTCCTGGTGTTCCAGAGGGGATCGAGTCCGACACCGACCCGGTGAGGCTCGCACATCGGCGTGTGGATGGAAACGGTTAACCAAACCGTTAAATATCCGGCTCGCATATCACTTAACCAGATGGTTAACCGACTAGCGGTCGAAACGGACCTGGACGCGATCTTCGCGGCCCTGGCCCATCCGATTCGGCGGGCCATCCTCGAGCAGATCTCCGGCGACGAAGCCACCGTGGGTGAGCTCGCGGAACCGCACAAGGTGAGCTTGCCTGCGATCTCGAAGCACCTGCGCGTCCTCGAGGAGGCGGGGCTGATCCGGATCGAACCGGAGGGGCGCGTACACCGCGTCCAGATCGATGCGGCTCCGCTGAGCGCGGCGTTCGGCTGGCTCACCCGGTACCGCGTGCTCTGGGAAGACCGGTTCGATCGGTTGGCCGAGCACCTCGAGCGAAGGCCGAGGAAGTCGAGTTCCCGAAAAGTCAGGAGGAAGACGTGATGCCAACACAGACGAAGAAACCAGCGAAGGGACAGGCGAAGGAGAACGAGCTCGTGGTCACGCGGACGTTCGATGCGCCGCGCGACCGCGTGTGGAAGGCGTGGACGGAGCCGGAGGAGGTCAAACGGTGGTGGGGCCCGAAAGGGTTCACGGCCCCGTTCTCCAAGATCGACCTCCGGGTCGGGGGAAAATACCTTTACTGCATGCGTTCGCCGGACGGCAAGGACTACTGGGGCACGGGCGTGTACCGCGAGGTCGTCCCCAAGACGAAGATCGTCGCCACGGACAGCTTTGCGGATGCGAACGGCAACGTCGTCCCAGCGTCTCACTACGGCTTCACCGCGGACTTCCCGCTCGAGTTGCTCGTGACGATCACACTCGAGGATGTCGGCGGAAAGACAAAGATGACGCTACGGCACTCCGGCTTCCCCGCCGGACCGGACCGAGAGGGCGCGGAGCAGGGCTGGACCGAGTCGTTCGAGAAGCTTGCGGCCTCGATCTCGGAAGGGTCCTCCGGGACGAAGTTCGTCACGGACCGGGGGAAGCGGCAGGTCGTGATGTCTCGCGTGTTCAACGCCCCGCGGGAGCGCGTCTTCCGGACCTACACGGACCCGAAGCTCATCCCTCGGTGGTGGGGCCCGCGGAGGCAGACGGCGACCGTCGAGACGATGGACGTGCGCAAGGGCGGCCGGTGGAGGTACGTCTCCCGGGACCCGGACGGAACCGAGTACGGGTTCAGGGGGGAGTACCGTGAGGTCGTCCCACCCGAGCGCCTCGTGTCCACGTTCGAGTTCGAGGGGATGCCGGGCCACGTCCTCCTGGACACGGCGACGTTCGAGGATCTCGGCCCGAGGACGCGGGTGACGATCACGTCCCAGTTCGACTCCGTCGAGGACCTCGAGGGGATGGTCGGGTCTGGGATGGAGGGCGGGGCACGCGAGACGTGGGATCGCCTCGAGGAGCTCCTCGCGAAGACGTGAACGGAGGACTGGGTGGACCCGCCGCCGGCTGGCCCGGCGGCGGCTCAATAGCCCTTCGTGTCGACGACGCAGAAGAGATTGCCTTCCGGGTCCTCGAGGACCACGAAATCCTCGCCGGGATCTCGGGGTCGGTAGCGGGTCGCGCCGAGACGGAGCAAGCGTTCGACCTCTCCCTCTTGGTCGTCCGTGTAGAGGTCGAGATGCAACACGTTCCGTTCGGGGGGCATCCCGTCGATCGATACGTTCGGTCCTTTCCCGGTCGGGTCCTTCAAGATGACGAACGGATCCTCGGGGTCGGGCGGTCGGCCGGGGCGGTACCCGAGGGCCTCCTGCCAGAAGGCCATCATTCGGTCGAAGTCTCTGACGTCGATGACGATCGACCCGATCCGCACGTTGCCCTTCTCCATGAGCCCATGACCCGAGGTTCGGGCGATAAACTTTGCTCTTGTGCTCTCCCCTGAGACCGGCCTGCGCTTCATCCTCGACGGAACGTGAGGGAGGCGGAGTTGATACAGTACCTCAACCCGGTCGGCCGGGGTCCGTCGTCGAACACGTGCCCTAGGTGGGAACCGCAGTTGGCGCATTCGACCTCCGTCCGCCGCATGAACAGACTCCGATCTTCCTTCTGCCGTACGCTTTCCTTGTCGACCGGCGCCCAGAAGCTCGGCCAGCCCGTTCCGGAGTCGTACTTCGTCCCTGCGGTGAAAAGCTCCTTCCCGCAGACGACGCATGCGTAGACGCCGGGCTCGTGGTTGTTCCAATATTCCCCGGTAAAGGGTCTCTCGGTCCCCGCGTTGATGCAAACTTCGTACTGCAATGGCGTGAGCTTTTGCCGCAGCTTCGCCTTGTCTAGCGTCTCCACGAGGACGAACTCAGCCTCCGCTCCGTTTTAAGCTTTCGTTTGAGCAGATAGGTTCGGACCTGCGGAATCCGATCGGTCCGGATTCGGTGCGCGAAGCCATAAGCCGGTCCGTGTTATCGTGGCGTCGGAGGCGGTGGTCATCCTTTCGAGGCCCGAGCTACCGGGCCGATTCGTGGCGGCCCTTCGCGACCTCCGGGCCGAGCCACATGCCGTGGCCACGGAGGCAGTCGCCTCGCAGACTCTGCGCTCCATCGTCGAGGCGCACCATGCGAATCGAATCGTCGTCGCGAACATCCCGGCGGCGCTTCGCTCCGTCGTGGCCGACGGCCTTCGAGGATTGGCCGTTCGCTTCCTCGACGAGGTCCCCGCGGAAGAGGTCGTGAGGACGTGCGCGGACGCGGACGTCGGCGTGACGTGGGCCGAGTTCGCGGTCGCGGACGATGGCGCGGTCGTCGAGGTCGCCCACGACGATTCGGCGCGGCTTGCCGCCTCCTTGCCGATCGTGCACATCGTCCTCATCCCGAGCGAGCGGTTGGTCCAGGGCGTCGGCGAAGGGATGGCGGCGGCCGGTGAGATTCTCCGTTCGAGCGCGCCGGGCCACCGACCCACGATCACGTTCATCTCGGGCCCGAGCCGGACCGGGGACATCGAGCTTCGCCTCCTGTACGGGGTCCACGGCCCGCATTCGCTCCACGTCATGATGCTCGACTGGTACCCCGGGAGGTAGGAAGCTGCGGAAGGCGCGTCAGCGGCTCGCGGCGGAAGTCCGTCGGTCGATCGAACAGCCCGAGAGGATCGGAAAACTCTGGGAGGCGATGGAGCGAGGTCGAGCGAACCGGGCCGCGACGATCCAGCAGGCCGGGCTCGACCTCCCGGCGTTTCGGGATCGCGTTCGATCGATCAAGGAGACGGCGGCCCACGATCCTTCGATCGCGGACGCCTTCGCCGATGCGGTCCGGGCGAACGGAGGACGCGTCTTCCTAGCGGCGACGGGCCGCGACGCGGTTCGGTACGTGCTTGACGTCTGCAGGGCCAACGCGGCGGACCTCCTCGTGAAGTCGAAGTCCCTCACGTCCGAGGAGATCGAGATGAACCAAGGCCTCGCGGCGGAGGGGATCCGCGCGATCGAGACGGACTTGGGTGAGCTGTTGTGCCAAGTGGCCGGGGAGAAGCCCTCCCACCTCGTCTTCCCGGCGATCCACATGACCTCGGACCGGATCGCCCGGATGCTCACGCAGGCCTACGGGGAGGCGATCGCCGCCGAACCGTCGAGCATCTTGTCCGCGGTCCGCGCGCGGCTCCGGCCGCTGTTCCTCGCGGCGAAGGTCGGCGTGACCGGAGCGAACATCGGCGTCGCGGAAACGGGATCCATCGTCGTCGAGACGAACGAGGGCAACGGCCGCCTCGTGACGAGCGTGCCCCGGGTTCACATCGCCCTCATCGGCCTCGAGAAGATCGTCCGCCGGTGGGAGGACGCCGCCGACCTCGTGCGCGGCCATGCGATCAGCGCGACCGGGCAACGCATGACGGTGTACGTATCGCTCATCTCCCAACGACAGGCGGTGACCGGAGACCCGATGGGAAGGGAATTCCATGTGATCATCCTGGACAACGGCCGCACGAAGATGCGGTCCGATCCCGCGTTCCAGGAGGCGCTCAACTGCATCCGCTGTGGCGCGTGCATGAACGTCTGCCCGACGTACGGAGTCACGGGCGGCCACGTCTTCGGCCACATCTATCCGGGACCGATCGGCATCCCATGGACCGCGAACGTCCACGGCCTCGAAGAGGCCGGGTTCGCACACCTCTGCGTCTCGTGCGGCCTGTGCCACGAAATCTGTCCGGTCGACATCGACATCCCGTGGATGATCGCAAAGGTGAAAGAACAAGACGTCGAAGCCCACGGCCAGCCGACCTCGGAGCGGTTCTTCATGGCCTCCGAGGCGTTCGCGAAAGTCGCGTGCCTCGCGGCGCCGCTCGCGAACGGCCTCCTCCGGGATGGTCCCGTGCGGACCCTCATGGAGTGGACCCTCGGCGTGGATCGGCGACGCACCCTGCCGTCCTTCGCGCGTCGGCCGTTGAGGGCTCGCTTCCGGGAGCGACCCGCTCGCGCGGGATCGGTCGGCAAAGTCGCATTCTTCCCCGACCTGTACGCGGAGTTCAATAACCCGGACTTGGGACTGCGGGCGATCGAACTCCTCGAACGCCTCGGGTACACGGTCGTCATCCCGGACGTGCGGTGGGGCGGGATGCCCTACGTCTCCTACGGCCGGCTCGGTAGGGCGTCGAAGGTCGCCGCGGAAAACCTGCGAGTCCTCGGTCCGCTCGTCGACGAGGGGTATGTCGTCGTCTCGACGGAGCCCACCGCGATTTACATGCTCCAAAAGGTATATCCGAAGCTCCTCGAAGGGGACGTCGCGGCGAAGGTCTCGGCGCGGTCCCGTGGGTTCTTCGAATTCGTCCAGGGGCGTCTCGGAGACTTGCCGCTGAGGCCGACCCGGGATGCGGCAGGGCTCGTCGGATTCCACATACCGTGCCACGACCGTGCGCTGTCCTCAGGCGCGCCCGCGATCCGGTTCCTCGAACGCGCGTCGTACCGCGTGCGGGTTGTGGAGACGGGCACGTGCTGCGGCATCGCGGGGACGTTCGGCATGAAACACGGGTGGCTCGGCTATGAGCTGTCGATGGCGGTCGGAGAGAAGCTGTTCGATCAGTTCCGGGGGAGCGGCTGCGATCTCATCGCCACCGAGAGCAGCGTGTGCTCCCTCCAGTTGCACGACGGCCTGAGAGTCGATGTCCTGCATCCCCTCGACATGGTCGCGGTGGAGCCCAGCCGCTAGGCCGTCGCCTCCGTGTCCACGGCCGGTCACGTCGACATGGTGCCGCGGTAAGCCTGGCACTCCGTACAGTACCACTGCCCGAGTTCGTCGACCCAGTGCAGGGGCCTGCCGCAGCCAGGACAAGCGAAGGAGACCCACGGGGGCCGTCCGCCCGGGGCCCACGACGGCGGCCCGGCGGCGACGTAGATGACGATGGCGACGACCAAGGCCGCTATTCCGAGGACGAGCAAAAGCGGAGCGACGAGACCGGGGCTTTGGCCGCTAAGGAGACGGGTCACCGTGTAGAAGCCGCCCACGTAAAGGGCCATGAACCCAACCAGGCTGATTAGGACTCCATCTCCACGGGCGACCATGGACAAGCCCCGCCGCCGAACACGCCTCGAGATTATCAACCGTGTGTGTTCGAAGGAGGGATTTCACAAAGGGGCGGCCCGCCTCGTCCCTGGCTCGACCAAGCCGCGAGATATCTCCCGACCCACAGACGCGTCGCTGATTCGCTCGGCCTCTCAGGCCAGCTCGACGTACTTCCCGGGATTCATGATTCCCTTCGGATCGAACAACCGCTTGATCTCTTTCATGAGCCGGAGGCCTTCCTGGCCTCCATGGGCCTCCATCTGCTCTCGCATGAGCGATGCCTTCTGAACTCCGATCCCGTGTTCCCCGGTCACCGTGCCTCCGACTCGAATCGCGTATCGACAGAGCTCCTCAAGTGCCGCCGTTGCCGCGCGTTGACTCGCGGGATTCGCGCGGTCGAACAGGATCGTCGGATGGACGTTCCCGTCCCCGGCGTGGCCGAGCGTCGGGATGCGAAGGCCGAGCCGACGGGCGGTCTCCTTCACGAGACCGAGGTATTCGGCCAAGCGCTCGATCGGGACCGTGACATCTTCGATTTGCACGCCGGACGCGAGTTCCTTGACGGCCAGATACGCGCGGCTCCGTGCGGAATAGAGGCGGCCCGCCTGCTCTTCGTCCGCGGCGCGGGTGAAGCCTCGCGCCCCGTGTGTCCGGAAGACCTCCTCCGCCGACGGGACGAGAGGCGCTTCCAGATCCACCAGGAGTGTGGCTTCCGCCTCCTCGAGGTCCATGCGGAACGCGGCGTTCACGGCCCTCACGGTCTCCAAGTCCATGAACTCCATGAGGTTCGCCGAGATTCGCCTCCGGCGGAGCTCTTGGATCGCACGGCCCGCGGACGGCCAATCGCCGAATGTGACGAGCATGCGGACGATCGGGACCGTGGGAAGGGGCAGGATCTTCAGGTAGGCCTCCGTCACGATTCCCAATGTCCCCTCGCTGCCGATCATCAGGTGGACAAGGTCGTACCCTGCTCGGTTCTTCGCGAGAGGCTCGCCGAACATGGCCGTGCGGCCGTTCGCCAACACGACGCGGAGGGCGAGCACCCAGTCCCGCATCGTCCCATACCGGACGCACCGCATGCCTCCGGACCCCTCGGCAATCGCCCCGCCGGCCGTGCAGACGAAGCTGCTCGCGGGATCGGGCGGAAAGAAGAAGCCGTCCTTCCGGAGCGCGTCGTTGAGGTCGTCGAGGACGACCCCGGCCTGGACGTGGACGTACCAGTTCACCGGATCGACCTTGAGGATCCGGTTCAACCGGGTCACGTCGAGCACGATTCCTCCTTTCAGGACGACGGCCCCCGTGAGGCTCGTCCCCGCCCCGCGTGCCACGATCGGAATGCCTCGGCGGGACGCCACCTTGACGATCCGCACGATTTCGTCTTCCGTCCCGGGACGGACGACGGCGCTCGGGACGGCTTCGAAGTCGGCCATGTCCCTTTGGTAGGCACCGAGGGCGGCCTCATCGGTCACGATGTGTTCCGTACCGACAATCGTCGACAACTCCTCGGCCAAACCTTTTCGGGCAGTTCGCGCGGGCATCGAACGCGAATGGCCTTGAAGTCGTGAAAAGCCTTGGTGTACGCTTGGCCCCGGTAGGACTCAGGCGGGCCCGCAGGCTCCATCGGTCGTCGTAGGGGCCTTGGCGGCACTCGCGCGGGACCGATAGGTTGAAAAATGCCCATGCCATGCCGGCGCACGGGAGGAGGTCGAACGGCCTCGAAGGGCGTTTGTCGCCCGGCTTGTGAACTCCGAGTGTCGGTCGCTTGCGCTCCCGCACCGTGAATCGGGGTTGGTTCTGTGGTCGAAACGGAAGTCCTCGAGGAGGGGCAGGAGACGATGCCCGGTACGGAAACCGTCCAGATCGGCGTGAGTCGACCGCCGCTCCCTGTGACGGACCTCCCGACGCCGGAGGAAGCGTTCAACATCAAGGGTCCGATCACGCCGGGGAAAGTCATCCGATACATCATCGGTCCGAGCCTGATCGCGCTCGGGGTGTCGATCGGCAGCGGGGAATGGCTGATCGGCCCGTTTAACGTCGGGACGAAGGGGTTCGTCGGGATTCTCTGGGTCGTCCTCGTATCCGCCCTCCTGCAAGTCTTCTACAACGTCGAACTCGCGCGGTTCACGATCGCAACCGGGGAGTCGCCCGCCATCGCGTTCGGCCGTGTCCCGCCCGGCTTTTGGTTATGGATCCCATTGGCGGTGTTCCTCTACTGGCTGGCGTTCATCTGGGGCGGATGGGCCTCGGGTGCGGGCCAGAGCCTGTTCGTCCTGATTTACAACCGCTTGCCGGCGTCCTCGGAAGCGATCGTATCGAGATCGCTCGGTGCCGGCCTCCTGTTCCTCATTATGGGAATCGTACTGTTCGGTAAGAAAATCTCGCGCACGATGGAAATCGCGAACTGGATCATGGTCGCGTTCATCTTGTTCTCCGTCGTCAGCCTCGTCGTGCTCCTTGTCCCCGCGGAGTTCTCGGCGAGTGCGTTCGCCGCGATGGTGACGCCGGCCGCTCCTCCCTCCGGAACGACGGCCACGGACCTCGGCGCCCTCGCCGGGTTCACTGCCACCGCGAGCGGGGTGAACTACTTCATCATCAGCTATTATCGAGACAAAGGGTACGGCATGGGGCACCGGGTCGGCTACATCGCCGCGCTCGTCGGAGGCAAGCAGGAGAAGCTGCTCGCCTCAGGGTTGACGTTCCCGGCCGATGCGAAGAACACGGCAATCTGGAAGCGCTGGTTCAAGTATCTCCTGATTGACCAGTGGGGCGTATTCTTCACGGGTGCAATCGTCGGCATGATGATGCCCGTGATCCTCGTCGGATACCTGAGCCAGCAATCGGGCGTTGCGCCGACCAGAGCAGGAATGCCCGTGTACGCCGGGAGTCAGATCACCGCCCTCTACGGGCCGTTCTTGGGGAATTGGGCCTATATCGTCGGCTTCTTCATCCTCTTCAGCACGCAGATGGTCGTCTTCGAGGCCTTGGTTCGGCAGTTCGTCGACGGCGCCCACGCGATGAGTCCGAAGTTCCGGAAGTTCACGCGGGAGGACCCGCGCCGGTTCTACTATCCCTTCATGCTCGGACTCGCCACCCTCATTTCAATCATCGTCATCTTCGGGGCGAACCCGCTCGATTTGGTGAACCAGTCTGCGAACTTTTCGAACCTGGCCTCCCTGATCGTCCCGTTCGCGGTGATTTACCTCAACCGTAGGCTGCCGGCGCCAGCGCGGATGAAGTGGTGGTCGTACGTGGTCCTCATCCTGAACGTGATCTTCTTCGGGTTCTTCTTCATCAACTTCGCCTTCGAGAGGATCACGGGGAGCGCGCTGGTCAAGTTCTGAGGACCTGATTGTCGACGGGAAGGCGTACGCGCCCTTCCCCCGGAGCCCTACGAGTCCGCAACAGGGCCCGGCCGAACGGAGTGTCCATGTAGGCCGAGTCCGCTTGTTCGGAACACGCGGAGGATAGCGGATGAGCGCCGGCAAGTCCAATGGTCGAAGTCGGGGATGGGGCCTGAACGTCGAGCTCCTCGCGACGAACGCGACGAACTCAGTCCTTCGCTCCTTGCGACGCGATGCCTTAGAGATCCTCCGACACGCCCTCGATGACGTCGATCCGGAACAGGCCGTCGCCACCGTGATTGAGCGGCGCGGCGATTACTTGTACGTCCTTGGTAAACAGGTCCCCATCGTCGCGAGACCAATTTATGTGTTAGCGATCGGAAAAGCGTCAACCCGGATGGCAAAGGGCGTCCTCCGCGTCCTCCGACCCGAGTCGGGCCTCCTCGTTGCAGAGAAGGCCCCGTCTCCCGCTTTGGAAGGCTTCCAAACCGTCCTCGCGTCCCACCCTCTGCCCGACGAAGGGAGCTTGAGGGCGGGCGAGGCCGCCCTGCGGATCGCAGACGGACTTCGGCCCGGCGATGTACTCATCGTCCTTCTGTCAGGTGGGGCGAGCGCGATGTTCGAAGCATCTCGTGTGCCGCTGGGCGACCTCCGCGACGCAAATACTCAGATGCTGCGGAGCGGCTTGGACGTTCGGGACCTGAACGAGGTGCGAAAAGGTCTCTCCGATGTCAAGGGTGGACGGCTCGCCGAGCGGGCGGCGGGTCGTGGCGCCACCGTTGTCGGGTTGATCCTCTCCGATATCGTCGGGAGTCCAATCGAGGATATCGGGTCCGGGCCCACGGCCCCCGGTTCGTCCCGTGGCGAACGGGCGAAGGAGATCCTCGTTCGGCACGGGCTATGGGATCGGATGCCCGTCTCCGTGCGGCACAGCCTAGCCGAGGCGGCGAGCGCGACGAGACCCCGACTGTCGGCGCCGACGGCTGTTCACAATTTCATCGTCGCAGACAACGTGCGCGCGTGTGAAGCCGCACGACGGGAAGCGGAGCGCCGCGGGTATGCCGCGCACATCTTGACGACGTCGTTGGAGGGCGAGGCTCGCCAGGTGGGCCCCGTCCTGGCCGCCGATGCGATTCGGTGGAAGCCACGCGCTCGACGGATAGCAGTCGTCGCCGGGGGCGAGACGACCGTCACGGTCCGTGGCAGGGGCCTGGGTGGGCGCAACCAAGAGCTCGCTCTCGCGGCCGCCCGAATTCTGGAGGGCCGGTCTGCCGTCCTCCTCTCCTGCGGGACCGACGGGGCCGACGGGAACACGGACGCGGCCGGCGCGATCGCGGATGGCGAGACGATGTCGAGAGCGCGGTCCCTGCGGCTCGATCCGAAAAAGTTCCTCGAGGCGAACGACTCATTCGCATTCTTCCAGGCTCTCGGGGACCTGATCGTCACGGGTCCGACCGGAACGAACGTCGCGGACATCCAGATCGTCCTCGAGGACCGATCACGCCCACTTCCTGGCGGTCAATCGAGATAGTCGTACGCAATCAGGGTCAGAAATACGACGAAGTCGGCGCCGAGCGCGACCTTCTCGAAGATCTCGCGCGCCTCGTCGAACCGTCCCTTCTGGAAGGCTTCAGAGCCGATCGCGTCCCGGATTTTCGCGAGTTCTTCGTCCTCGAACTTCCGCACAAGGGCGGGCGTGATAATCGCTCCCTCCTTCAATGGGACCCGATCCCGGATCCACTGCCACACCTGGGACCGAGCGATCTCCGCCGTCGCGGTGTCCTCCATCAGGTTGAAGATTGCCGCGGCTCCATTCCCGCGGAGCCACGACTCGACGTACTGGAGCCCGACGCTCACATCATTCCGGAGGCCCGCCTCCGTGATCGTGCCGCCGGGAACGCGCACGTCGAGGAGATCCTTCGCCGTGACGGACACCTCCTCCCGCAGGCGCGACACCTGGTTCGGCTTCGTGCCGAGGACGCCGTCGAACACCTCCGTCGCGACCGGCACGAGGTCGGGATGGGCGACCCACGTGCCGTCGAACCCGTCGTTCGCCTCGCGGACCTTGTCCTCTCGCACCTTCGCGATCGCGACCTCGTTGACCTTCGAATCCTTGCGGCTCGGGATGAACGCCGCCATGCCGCCGATCGCATGGGCGCCGCGCCGATGGCACGTCCGCACGAGGAGTTCCGTGTAGGCGCGCATGAAGGGCACGGTCATCGCGACTTGTACACGGTCCGGGAGGACGAACTCCTTTCGGTCTCGGAACTTCTTGATGATGGAGAACATGTAGTCCCAGCGGCCCGCGTTCAGGCCGACGGTGTGCTCTCGGAGTTCGTACAGAATCTCGTCCATCTCGAAGGCGGCGGGAATCGTCTCGATCAGAACTGTGGCCTTGATCGTCCCGCGAGGCAGCCCCAACGCCTCCTCGGATCGGAGGAAGACGTCGTTCCATAGGCGGGCTTCGAGGTGGCTCTCGAGCTTCGCCAAGTAGAAATAAGGCCCCGTGCCCCGCGCGACTAGTTCCTTCGCGTTATGGAATATGTACAGGCCGAAGTCAGCCAGGCTGGCGCACACCGGGTGGCCATCGACGATCACGTGCTTCTCCTCGAGGTGCCACCCTCGCGGCCGCACGAGGAGGGTCGCGATGCGGTCCTTCAGCCGATATGTGCGGCCGTCCGGCGCGTCGTAGGCAATCGTCCGACGGACCGCGTCCACGAGGTTCACGTGGCCCGTGGCCACGTTTGCCCACGTGGGTGAGAGGGAGTCTTCGAAGTCCGCCATGAAAACCTTCGCGCCGGAGTTCAGCGCGTTGATCATCATCTTCCGTTCGACCGGACCGGTGATCTCGACCCGCCGGTCCTGCAGGTCCTCCGGGATCGATGCGACACGCCAATCGCCCTTCCGGACCGACACGGTCCCCGGGAGGAAGTCGAGGGTGCCTCCGCGGCGCAAATCCTCCCACCGCTTCACACGTTCCTCGAGGAGGCGCCTTCGGGTCGGGTTGAAGGTCCTGTGGAGGATCGCAAGGAACTCGAGTGCTTCTGGGGTGAGGATGTCCTGGACGCGCCCTTCGACCGGACCGCGAACGTCCACGCCGCCGGCTGTCGTCGCCTTGATCGAGCCTCCTTCCGGTTCGGGCCGCATCTATGCCGAGACTCGGCTATGTTCCTTTGTGTTGCCGTTACACAGATGCGTTCGGCCGTGTCCATGGAAGTGTGGGGAGAGGTCGATGAGGGTGAAAATGGCCGGCGCCTATGCTAGAACTTCGGTCGCCACGTTCACTCGCCTCCACCTGAGAGACTGAAGGGAGTCTTCTCACCAGAGCGAGGGTGGAGCCGTTGGTGTTACTAGCACCCGCAGCCCTGCTTGGTCGATGGTATGAGCTTCAGGCGCGGCTCTTCAGGGCTCGAATGTCCGTCAGCCCTTGGCCATCACCGTGGTTCGACGTGAACGTTGGGGCCCATTCAAGCGTCGCTGACAAAACAGTTAAGCGCACAACAGAAATCGGGTCCTCGAACCGTTCAGAAAAAAAGGAGGGGGTTGCTTGAGAAGGACGTTCTCTCTCGTCGCGTGCATCGGACTGATGGCGGTCTTGACGGTATCGAGCTCGGACGCGCGCGCCTCGTCGGGCACCACCGATGGTCCCGCCATCAGCCCCTCGTCAACGGGGCTCGGCATCTTGATCCTCGACGCCACCGTCCTCGGCGGCAATACCAGCGTCGAGGCGGAGCAAGCCCAGGACCTCGGCTTTGCGGTGACCGTTGTGGACGACGCGACGTGGAGTATCATGAGCGAAGACGACTTCGCCGCCTACGATGCGATCGTCCTCGGCGACCGCGTATGTGCAAGTTCGAGCCGCCTTGCCGCGGCCGAGGCCAACGTGGGCGTCTGGTCCGCCGCCGTCACCGGCAACGTCGTCCTCGTGGGCACCGACCCGGTGTTCCACATCCGCAATTATCCCTTCACACCTGCAGGCACCCAACTCACCCGGAACGCAATCCGGTACGCCGCGAGCCAAGCCGGTCACACCGGGCTCTACCTCTCGTTGAGTTGCTATTATGCGAACGCCCCCCCGCTCACGCCGGTGCCCGTGCTCGATGGGTTCGGCAACTTCGCCGTCGAGGGCCAAGGGAACTGTCCCAACACCGTGGAAATCGTGGATCCCACTAATCCCGTCTTTGACGGGTTGAGCAACGACAGCTTATCGAACTGGTCGTGCTCGGTCCACGAGGCGTTCGACGCCTGGCCGCTGGACTTCCAGGTCCTGGCCAGGGCGCCCGAGATCAATGACAGCCCGTACATCCTCGGCCGGGGGGCCGCCGCGCCGACGCCGTCCTGCGGGGGTCCGACGATCCCGCTTCCCGGGTCCGGGTTCTGGGTCGGGTTCCGCTGGAGCTTCTCGTACTTCGTCTCCCTCAACGACGGCCTCGTCGTCCGGGACGTCACGCTCGCCACGCGCTACATGGCCGTGCAGATGAGCATGCCGTACTACTACGTGCAGACGAGTGCCTTCGGCCTCACCCGTGGGGAGCTCAAGCCGGACAGCAACGACACGACCGCCCGCAGCCGGCTGGTCGGATTCGTGTCGACCGCGAACGACGAACACATCACCGTGAAGGCCACGTACGCTGTGGACCGCATCCCGCCCGGGTCTGATAGCTGCCTGATCATCGTGCAGACGTACGAGTTTCACAAGGAACTGGGCAATGGCGGCTGCGAGCCGACCAACTCGATACCGGCGCCACTGAAAAACCCTTCCTTGCCCTGCAATCTTTGGAAGTTCCAAGTGAGCTACGGGTTCGCCGGTGCCAACGGGGAGACGCTCACCTCGATCAACGTGCCCCTACGGATGCACTTCCGCGACGAGAACCGAATCGGCAACAACGCCTCCACGTACCAGGATAGGGACTCGTTCATCCCTCCGACGCCCATCGAGAAAAGCCAGTCGATTCTCGAAGAGTCGAGCTTCCGCGCGATCGTCCAAGGCGACAAGGGCACTTGGGACAACTATCACCAGACCTACCGAGCCAAAGTGACGGAACCGACGGGACTCCCCGTCGTAGGGCCCGGCTGCCCCGAGTGCATCCACATCCACTGGCGGTGGGGATACCCCGCAGGCTTCTTCAACGCCTCGTACGGCGGCCACTGCGAACTCTGGGCGTCCGACTGCACCGCTGGCGCCCCGATGA
>WNFX01000876.1_pt1 | contig 31093 bp, 28 predicted proteins | sample 5400111 | NCBI WGS metagenome assembly WNFX01 (sample SAMN13153363, study PRJNA577476) | soil metagenome | isolation source: 40 cm soil or saprolite under grassland replicate 1 | place: USA:California | collected 2016-06-15 | reverse complement strand
TCGCAGGGCAGGAAGCTGGAGCTGCTGGCCGGCCTGCTCGCCCAGGCCACCCCGCTGGAGGCCCGCTACCTGCTGCGCCTGGTCACCGGGGGGCTGCGGCTGGGGATCGGCACGCCCACCATCCTGGACGCGCTCGCGCAGGCGCACGCCGGCGGGCGGGCGGCCCGGCCGGTGCTGGAACGCGCCTACAACATCTGCTGCGACCTCGGCCGGGTCGCCGCCACCCTGCTCCAGGGCGGGCTGGCGGCGGTCGAACAGCTCCAGGTCCGCCCGGGCAACCCGGTGCGGGCCATGCTCGCCCAGCGGCTGTCCGGCGCCGCGGAGATCCTCGAAAAGCTGGGCGGGTGGTGCGCGGCCGAATACAAATACGACGGCGTCCGCGTCCAGGCGCACCGGACCGCCGACGGCCAGATCGAGCTGTTCACCCGGCGGCTGGAGCGCGTCAGCACCCAGTTCCCGGACGTTGTCGAGCTCCTTGCGGCGGGGCTGGGCCCCAGCGAGGCGATCGTCGAGGGGGAGGTCGTCGCCTTCGACCCGGCCGCCGGGGAGCTGCGCCCGTTCCAGGAGGTCATGTTCCGGCGGCGCAAGTACGGCATCAGCGACGCCGTCCGCGACGTGCCGGTGGGCCTGTTCTGCTTCGAGCTGCTCTACGCCGACGGACAGGACCTCACCCGGCTGTCCTACCCGGAGCGGCGGGCCAGGCTGGCCGAGGCGATCACCGTCGCGCCCCGGCTCAGGCTCACCACCGCGACCGAGGTCACCACCCCGGCCGCCCTGGACGCGGCGTTCGAGCAGGCGGTCACCGACGGCTGCGCCGACACCGTGGACCTGGTAATCGTCGGCGCGTTCGCCGGGCGTGGCCGCCGCCGCGGCGTCTACGGCGCGCTGCTGCTGGCCGCCTACGACCCGGCCGCTGACGTCTACCGCACGGTGACCAAGTGTGGCACCGGGTTCTCCGACGCCGAGCTGGCGGCGCTGCCCGGCAGGCTGGCGCCCCTGGCCCGGACTGAGCGGTCCGCGCGGGTCGACGCACGCCAGGAGCCCGACGTGTGGTTCGAGCCCGGGCTCGTGCTGGAGATCCTCAGCGCGGAGCTGACCCTGTCGCCCACCTACACCGCCGGCTGGGGACAGATCAAGGACGACGCCGGGCTGGCGATGCGGTTCCCGCGTTTCACCGGGCGCTGGCGCGACGACAAGGCCGCGCAGGACGCCACCACCACCGAGGAACTGGTAAGCCTCTACCGCACCGCACAGCGAGCACCCGCGGGCAGCTGACGGCTGATCCGCCGGGCCGGCGCCCGCCGTGGTGCCGGCCCCCAGCGGCGCCGCGCCCTCCGCCCGGCCGAAATGATTTTGGCAGCCCGGCGCGGCCTCGGTGAGACTGTCGTCATAGCCGGCGAAGGAGGTCCCGGTGAGCGCCGAGGCATACGAGGCGCATGGGCGCGCCGACGGCGAACGCGCCCGCTGGCGGGTCATGTACGGCTACGTGCGGCCGCACCGCCTGGCGCTGCTGACGGGGGGCCTGCTGAGCCTGCTTACCGCCGCGACCGGCCTGGCGCTGCCGCTGGTCGTCCGGGCGCTGATCGATGATCTGGGCCACCATCGCTCGGTCGCGGAACTCCTGCTGCTGATGACGGGCCTGGTGGTGGCCAACGCCGCGCTCGGCGCGCTGGGCGGCTACGTGCTGCGGCGGACCGCGGAGTCGGTGGTGCTGGCCGCGCGGCGGCGGCTGGTGGACCGGCTGCTGGGGCTCACGATCAGCGGGCTGGACCGCGCCGAGCCCGGAGACCTGATGTCGCGCGTCAGCTCCGACACCACGCTGCTGCGCGACGTCACCACCGGCTCCATCGTGGGTGTGGTCACCGGCGGCGTCACCCTGATCGCGACCCTGGTGCTGATGAGCCTGCTGGACCCGGTGCTGTTCGGCGTCACCGTGGGCGTGTTCAGCCTGGCGGCGGTGGTCATCGGCGTCGTGGTCCCGAGGATCGGCCGCGCCGCCCGGCGCGCGCAGGACAGCGTGGGCGTGATGGGCGCGGCGCTGGAGCGGATGCTGGGCGCGTTCCGGACCGTCAAGGCGTCGGGCGCCGAGCAGCGCGAGGGGCAGCGCATCCACGCCGCCGCCCGGGAAGCGTGGCGGGCCGACATCCGGGCCGCCAAGTGGGAGGCGATAGCCGGCAACACCGCGGGCCTGTCCATCCAGTGCGCGTTCATCGCCGTGCTCGCCACCGGTGGTGCCCGGGTCGCCTCGGGCGCCATCGAGGTGGGCACGCTGGTTGCGTTCCTGCTGTATGTGTACTACCTGATGTCGCCCATCCAGCAACTGGTCAGCGCCGCCACCGAGTACCAGGTGGGCGCCGCGGCGGTGGCCAGGATCCAGGAGGCCGAACGGCTGCCGGTGGAACCCTCCGGCGGCCCCGCGAGCCGCTGCGGCGGCGGCGCCCCGGCGGCGGTCACGTTCGAGCAGGTGCGCTTCCGCTACCGGCCCGAGCTGCCCGAGGTCCACCACGGCATCAGCTTCGCGATCCCGCCCCGCGGGATGACTGCCTTCGTCGGCCCGTCGGGCGCCGGCAAGACCACCGTGTTCTCGCTGATCGAGCGCTTCTACGAGCCCGGCGCCGGGCGGATCCTGCTCGACGGCACCGACCTGCGGGACTGGCCCATCCCGGAGCTGCGCGCCGCCATCGGATACGTCGAGCAGGACGCCCCGGTGCTGTCCGGCAGCCTGCGGGAGAACCTCATCCTCGGCGCCCCGGACGCAACGGACGCGGAGGTCGGCGAGGTACTGCGGATCACCAGGCTCACCGGCCTGGTGACGCGCCTGCCCGAGGGGCTGCAGACCGCGGTCGGGCACCGCGGCACCAGGCTGTCCGGCGGCGAACGCCAGCGGGTGGCCATCGCCCGGGCGCTGCTGCGCCGCCCGCGGCTGCTCCTGCTGGACGAGGCCACCTCCCAGCTCGACGCGCTGAACGAGGCCGCGCTGCGCGAGACGGTCGCCGAAACCGCGCTCATGACCACGGTCCTGGTCGTCGCGCACCGGCTGTCCACGGTGACCATGGCCGACCGCATCATCGTCATGGACGCGGGCCGGGTCAAGGCGGCGGGAACCCACGCCGAACTCGTCGCCAGCGACCCCCTCTACGCCGAGCTGGCCGCCACCCAGTTCCTCGCCAGCGTTGACACCCCGAGCGCCTGACGGAAGGTGAGATCACCTGGCGGGGTTGAATCAGCACCGGCCGTACCGTCGCTGGTACCGCAGCCCTACGTACCGACCGCAGCCGGACAGGAGAACGGCATGGCGACCGCGACACGGATCGTGACCTACAACGATCAGGAGACGGCCCTGACCGGCCTTCTCGCCTGGGACGATGCAGCACCGCACCCGGTCCCCGGGCTACTGCTCGTACACGGCGGGGCCGGTCTCGATGATCACGCCATGGGCCAGGCCCGGCGATACGCCGCGCACGGTTACGCGGTCCTGGCGTGTGACATGTTCGGAGATGGCGTCGCCGGTAACCGTGAGCGCGTGATCGCGTGCCTGACGGGGCTGCGGGATGATCCGCAGCGTCTGTCGCGGCGGGCGCAGGCCGGGCTGGCGGCCCTGGCCAGATGTCCCGAGGCCGACGGCCGGTTTGCCGCCGTCGGCTTCTGTTTCGGCGGGCTTGCCGTCCTCACGCTCGCCCGCTCGGGGGCCGATGTGATGGGTGTGGTCAGCATCCACGGCAGCCTGGCTACGGTCAGGCCCGCGGAGCCCGGCGCGGTCAAGGCCAAGGTGCTTGCGTGCCACGGCGCCCTGGATCCGCACGTGCCGCTCGCGGACGTCACCGGGTTCGCGCAGGAGATGGACCACGCCCGGGCCGACTGGCAGCTCATCATGTACGGCGGCGCCATGCATGGCTTCACCCACGAGCACGCCACGCCGGGCGCTATCCCAGGGGTCGCCTACGATGCGCTCGCTGACCGGCGATCGTTCGCGGCCACCCTGGCCTTCCTGGCCGAGGCTCTGGCCCCTACGGCACCACATCCGGGAACAGGGCGATCGACGCGGTGAAGGCGTGCAGGAAGTTCTGGCCGGCCACCGGCCCGAGTTCCCCGGCGCAGAAGAACCCCGCCACCGGGATCTCGCCCAGCACCTTCGCCAGCAGCCCGGCGTCGTGGTCCGGCCAGGACCCGGTTGGTAACTTCAGGAGGGTGAACGAGCCGATCGCGTCCAGGCCCTACATGCCTGGCTACGGAACGCTGCCCGAAGGCGAGGGGGGCGGCCTTCTGCCCTGGTCGTGGGCCGAGGAGAGGCTGGCCCGCGCCCACGACTTCTGGCTGGCGACGGTGACCCCGGACGGAGCGCCCCACCTGATGCCGGTCTGGGCGGTCTGGCAGGACGGCCGGTTGTGGTTCAGCAGCTCCAACGGATCCCGCAAGGCGCGGAACCTTGGCTCGGACCCCCGCTGCACGCTGTCCACCGACAGCCCGCTCGAGCCCGTCATCGTGCAGGGCCGCGTTGACCGGGTCACCGACCCCGGCGCGCTGACGGCCATGCTTGCGGCCGAGAACGCGAAATACGGGACCGCCTACGGGCAGGACATGGTGGACCCGGCGTCCAACAGCGTCTTCGCCTTGCTGCCGGAGTGGGTATTTGCCCTGGACTCCAGCAACTTCACCGGATCACCGACCAGGTTCATCTTCGCACCGGCGCCAGCCTGAACGCCGGGCCGGCGCGGGCACGCTTCCCGCCCTGTCCCGGCGTGGCGATGGCGGGGCGGCCCGGCCTGCGCATCTCCCCCACCCGGCCTGCACGTGTCCTTCACCCGGTCGGCAGCCACCCGGCGCCGGCCAGGGCCCGGCACCGCTTCCGCCTGCGCTTGACGTGCCTGATACCACGTGTCTAGCATAGTGATATCAAAATTAATGAGGTAAGGACCGTCGGCGCGGCGGGAGCCAGCGGCGTCACCCGGACGGGTGGCGCGCGGGCAGGAGGCAGTCATGGGTGTACCGCGGAACACGGTTGCCGGGCAGGCAGGCGGGGCGATCGGCACCCGCTGGCGGCCCACGGTGGCCGGCCTGTCCCTGGTGGTGGCCGCCGGGCTGGCCGTCGGTGGCTGCGGAAGCAGCAGCAACAGCAGTTCGAGCACACCAGGCTGCTTCTCCAAGGCCGTGGCCGCCGCTCAGGCGAGCGCGGCAGGCGGTTCGGTCAGTCCGGCGGCCCCCGGCAGCGCGGCCACGGCGGGCGGCCCGGCCAATCCGGCGGTCGCGGCGGGCTGGACGCTGCCGGGCGGCAATCTGCAGAACACGCGGGACGTCGCGAGCGCGATCAACAGCTCTAACGTGTCGAAGCTGGGAGTGGCCTGGACCGTGCCGATCGAGGCAGCGTACGGCAGATACGCCACCACGCCCGTCGTGGTGAATGGTGTGGTCTACACGCAGGATCTTGAGTCGAACGTGACGGCGATCGAGCTCGCCACCGGCAAGGTCCTCTGGCGGCACACCTACAGCTCGACGAACGGCGGGCCGGACGGCGTCAACGTGGTCAGCGGGACCGTCTACGCGGCGACCAACCACGCCGCGGTCGCCCTGTCGGCGGCCACCGGCAGGCAGCTGTGGAGCCGGACGCTGATCGGCAACAACCGCGAGGGCATCGACATGGCCCCCGGCTACAACCATGGCACCGTGTACGTGTCGACGGTGCCGGTCAACCCGACGGTGGGTGAGTATCTGGGCGGCGCCAAGTCGACCCTCTGGGCGCTGAACGCCCAGAACGGCGCGCCGGAGTGGAGCTGGGATGAGGTGCAGAACCTGTGGGGCAAGCCCGGCATCAACTCCGGCGGTGGCCTGTGGGATCCGCCGTCGTTCGACGCCCAGGGCAACATCTACATCGGCGTGGCGAACCCCGGCCCGCTGGGCGGCGCCCGCGGCTATCCGTGGGGGACCAGCCGGCCCGGCCCCGACCTGTACACCGATTCGGTGGTGAAGCTGAGCCCGCAGGGCAAGCTCCTGTGGTATTACCAGCTCACCCCGCACGACCTGTTCGACTGGGACCTCCAGAACTCACCGGTGCTCACCACCGCCCACGGGCAGCCAGTGGTGATCGACGGCGGCAAGGCCGGCATCTTGATCGAGCTCAACGCGCGGACCGGCAAGCTGCTGTGGAGCCTCCCGGTGGGCGTGCACAACGGCCACGACCATGACGGGCTGCTCACCGAGAACGCCAGGCCCACCTCCCACCTCCCGCTGCCGGCCAGGTTCTGCCTCGAGCCCGGCGCGTTCGGCGGCATCGAGTCCCAGCTCGCCACCAACGGCACGACCACCTTCGCCGCCGTCAACGACTCCCCATGCCGATGACCCCGGCCACCCCCGGCTATACCGAGCCCTCGACCGCCGCCCTCCTCGCCGCGCTCGCCAAGGCCACCGGCGAGATGGTCGCGGTCAACCAGAACACCGGCAAGATCGAATGGGCCGACAGGCTTCCCTCCTCGCCTTACGGCGCCGCGGCGGTCACCAACAACGTCGTGTTCACCACCACCTACAGCGGCGACCTCTACGCGTTCAACGCGGCCACCGGTGCGATCCTGCTGAAGACACCGCTGCCCGCCAGGACCAACGCCCCCGTCGCCATCGACGGCGACTACGTCATCACGGCAGGAAGCGTCGCCCAATCGGCTGGGCAGCGGATGTTCATCGTCGCCTACCGGCTCGGAGCCACGGGCAAGCTCCCCAGCTCCGCGGGCTCGTAGCGGACCGCAGGAGGCAGAGATGAGTGAGTCAGCCATCACGGTGCGCGGGCTGCGCAAGAGCTTCGGCGCGAAGGAGGCGGTGGCCGGGATCGACCTCGAGATCGCGCACGGTTCCCTCGCCGGGCTCGTCGGGCCGAACGGGGCGGGCAAGACCACGTCCCTGTCGATGATGACCGGCCTGCTGCGGCCGGACTCCGGCCAGGTAGTCATCGACGGCCTGGATGTGTGGGCGGATCCGCCGGCCGCCAAGGCGGTCATGGGGGTGGTGCCGGCCGAGGCCCAGTTGTTCGAGCGGCTGAGCGGTGCGGAACTGCTGGAGTACGCGGGCCGGCTGCGCGGCATGCCGGCCAGCGAGGCGCGCTCCCGGTCCGCGCAGCTGCTGGACGTGCTGGACTTGACAGCCGATGCGAAGCGGCTGGTCGCCGACTACTCCACCGGCATGCGCAAGAAGGCGGCGCTGGGCTGCGCCCTGATCCACAACCCGGCGGTGCTGTTCCTGGACGAGCCGCTGGAGGGCGTGGACCCGGTCTCCGCGGACGTCATCCGCCGGCTGCTGACGCGTTTCGTCGGCTCCGGCTCGACCGTGCTGTTCTCCAGCCATGTGATGGAGCTGGTCGAGCAGGTGTGCGACCACGTCTCCATCATCGACAAGGGCAAGATCGTCGCCACCGGCACCACCGACCAGGTCCGCGGCGGCAAGACCCTGCAGCAGGCGTTCATCGACCTGGTCGGCGCGAAGGCCAGCGGCGGGGAGGGACTGTCATGGCTCGGCTCCTCGTCCAGCTGAAGCTGCGCCTGCTGACGAACGCGCTGCGCTCGTCGCGGCGGGCCAAGGTCTCCTTCATCATCAGCACGGCCTTCGCCTTGCTGGTCGCCGCCGGCACCTTCGTGATCCTGGCGGCGCTGCGGGGCCAGAGCGCGCCGGTCACCCAGACCGCCGCCGTCTTCACCGTGTTCGCGTTCGGCTGGCTGATCCTGCCGCTGCTCGCGTTCGGCCTCGACGGCACCCTGGATCCCGCCACGCTGGCCCTGTACCCGCTCCGCACCCGGCCGCTCGCGGTGGGCCTGCTGGCCGCATCGGCCACGGGCGCCTGGCCGCTGGCCAACCTGCTCGGCCTGGCCGGCGCGATCATCGGGCTCGCCCACGGCGCCCTCGGCGTGGTTGTCGCGCTGCTCGCGGTGCTGCTGCAGGTCCTGTTCTGCATCACGCTGGCCCGCTTCGTGACCACCGTCCTGGCGGGGCTGCTGCGGTCACGGCGCGGCAAGGACCTCGCCGCGTTCCTGGTCATCCCGATCTTTGCCCTGTATGAGGCCTTCGCCCAGGTGGTGCCGAGGCTGGCCGCCGAGGGCAAGATCACCGCGGAGACCTTTGCCGGGATCGATAGGTGGCTGCGCTGGCTGCCACCAGGCCTGGCCGCGCACGCCATCCAGGACGCCTCGACCGGCCACGCCGGCGCCGCCCTGCTGCGGCTCGGGCTGGTGGCCGCCGTCATCGTCGTGCTCGGCGGGCTGTGGGTCCGGTCCCTCGGACGTGCCCTCGTCGCGGTCGATACCAGCACGCAGTCGTCGGCGGTTCGCGGCGCGCCGCTGCCGTTCGCCCGCTCCGGCATCCGTGGCACGGTGGCCGGCCGGTACCTGATCTACCAGCGCCGCGAACCCGGCTCGATCGTCCGCTGGTGCATCATCGCCGTCGTCATGGCCGCCGCGTCCGTCAGCACCATCCGGACCCCGGCCTACCACGTGGCGCTGATCCTGAGCGCGATCCTCGGCGCCGGGATGCTGAGCACCTTCAACGCCAACTCGATCGGCCTCACCGGACCTGCCTTCGGCCTGGAGGCGACGGCGCTGACCGGCATGCGCGCCCTGCGCGCCTATTTCACCGGCCGTGGCATCGCGCTCGCCGTCATCGCGGTGCCGCTGCTCGCGGCGGTGTCCTTCGGCCTCGCCGCCTTCGCCGGGCATCCGGCGGACGGGTTCTGGGTGGTGGCGATCGACCTCGGCGGCATCGGCGCGGCCCTGGCCCTGAGCAGCATCTACACCGTGGCCCTGGCCTACCCGGCCGAGAAGCGCGTCGGCAGCCCGGTGCCCGGCACCGCCGATGGATACGGGGGCCAGGCGCTCGCCGGGACCCTCGGCAGCCTCATCGGGGTGGCGCTGGCGACCCTCCCGGTGATCCTCGCCCTGGAGCTCACCCGTTCGGTTCCGGACGCGGTCCGGATGCCGGTGCTCGTGCTGTGCGCCGCCGGATACGGCCTCGCGCTGGCCTGGATCGGCGTGCGGCTCGCCGCCCGCGCGGCCGACCAGAGGCTGCCGGAGCTCTGCCAGATCGCCATCCGCAGCAAGCTGTAGCCGGGCAGAACCCGTCCAGGGCGTTCCTCAAGCCAGGGCAAGGAGGGCGGGTGTGGCCTTGCTGGACTGGTTCTGCACCGCGGTGCTCGGGCTCCAGTTCTTGCCACCGGCGGAGTGGGAGACGAGCAGCTGGTTGCCGGCATTGTTGGCGACGAAAGCGATCCACAGCTTGTTGTCGAACACCGCCAGCGCGGGCGCGGCCTTGCTCGACTGATTCTGCACCGCGGTGCTCGCGCTCCAGGACTGGCCATCGGCGGAGTGGGAGACGAGCAGCTGGTTGCCGGCGTCGTTGGCGACGAATCCCAGTGTAAAGCCCTGCGGCCCGGAGCTGATGAATGACATTGCGGGAGCCTGCTTGCTCGACTCGTTTCCCACCTGGGTACTGGCCTGCCAGTTCTTGCCGTTCCCGGAATGGCTCGCGAGCAGCTTGTTTGTATTGTTGTTAGCAACAAAAGCGAGATACATGCCCATGGTTATCCCTCTTCCGAACCCCCGACATCCCCGGGCGAAAGTACCCCAGGATAGTAAGACTAAGTTTGAACCGGATAGGTCAAGGCGTCAAGTGAGATCCCGTCAGCGGATATCTTCGATAGAAATTCACCGCTCCGCTGTAATGGCACGTCCAACCGCTCCCGCCGCCTTCCAGCTCAGGCGGCCGGAGAGCCCCTCCCGCCCGCCCCGCATCGATGCCGCCGGGCCATCATGCTCGGCGCCGGGATCGCCGGGCTGCTCCTGGTGCTCACCGAGGGCCCGGTGTGGGGGTGGGCCTCGGCCGCCACGCTCGCCAGTGGGGTCATCTCCGCGGCGCTGCTGGCTGCCTGGGCCGCCTGGGAGCTGCGGGCCCGCCACCCCCTGATCGAGCTGCGGCTGCTCCGGCGCCGCCCGGTCCTGGCCGCCAATCTCAGCGTGTTCCTCATCGCCGTGGGCAGCGTGTACGCGGTCAACCCGCTCCAGATCACCGGCGGCGTTCCCGCCGCCGAGACCGGCAGCGCCATCAGCTTCTACCAGCTCAACCGCACCGTCGCCTACTCCATCGCCAGCGCGCTGAGCGCCACCATCCTCATCCTCGGCACACCCGCCGGGCACGCGGTGCCCGCCAACGCCGCCTACAGCGCCGCCGCGCTGGTCAGCACCGCTGTGCTGGTCGCCGCGCTGGTGGTGAGCAGCGTCTTCGCCGTCGCCGGGAACCGGTCCCGCAGGGCGCGGTGAACGGCGTCCGGATGGGGTCGCGGCGGCGATCGCCTGCTCGACCGTGCGGAGGGCTGCGCCCGTGCCCGCGCCAAGGGCCGGCCTGACCGGTGCCGGCGGGCCACCGGCCACGGCGGTCAGGACGGCCAGCTGGCTCCCGCACAGCCGCTCCTGTCATGCTGAGGGACGTCCGTGCAGGCGTTCAGCGTCAGCCCGCCCGGCCCGGAGGACCGTCATGATCGGCAGCGCCCAGCCCAAGCGGCCAGCACTGGAGATCATCCGGGCTGGCACCCGGCTCCGGCCCGTGCCGCTGGTCCCCCAGATCCGGCTATACCAGGCCGGTGATCCGATCAGCTTGTGGCAGCGCACCGAGCTGGCGGCCGGGCGGACCGGCCTGGACCCACCGTTCTGGGCGTTCGCCTGGGCTGGTGGCCAGGCGCTGGCCCGCTACCTGCTCGACCACTCCGAGGCGGTCAGGGGCCGGCAGGTGATCGACATTGCCTCCGGCTCGGGGCTGGTGGCGATCGCGGCGGCCGCGGCCGGGGCGGCGGCGGTGACCGCCTATGACATCGACCCGCTCGCCGCGGCGGCCATCGGCATCAACGCGGCGGCCAACGGGGTGACGGTGCGGGCCGTCTGTGCTGATGTCCTGGACGAGGACGGTCCCCCCTCCCCCGGGACCGATCTGGTGCTGGCCGGCGACGCCTTCTACGAACGCGATCTGGCCGCCAGGGTGATGCGGTTCCTGGAACGGGGCCATACCCGCGGCACCGCTGTCCTGGCCGGCGACTGCGGCCGGGCGTATCTGCCCCGCGACCGCCTGACCCCGCTGGCCGCCTACGACGTTCCCGGCCTGCGCATGCTGGAAGATACCGACATCAAGCGCACGACCATCTGGGCACTCCTAGCACGACCTCGATAGCAACCCCTCCGGACAAGACCTGCGCTCCCTGGTAGCGGGCCGGGACTGAACCCGGGATCTCCGGGGCTATCAGGCCTTCCTCCCAACCCCGCCGAACGCGTCCACGTCGGCGGGCTGCCCGAGCTGCGACGGTTCGGGCCGCCAGCGTGGGCAGGAGACCACGCCGGGCTCTACGAGCTCCAGGCCGTCGAAGAAGCTGGCGATCTCGTCCGGGGTACGCAAGGCGTACGGAAGCGCGCCGCTTTGGTTGTAATCTTCCTGGGCTTCCTGGAACTCTTCGGAGGCGATGACGCTGGTGCCGTCGTTGAGGGATAGGTAGCTGCCGGATGGCAGGGCATCCATGAGGTGGCGCACGATCGAGCGCGCCTCGTCGGTGTCGGTGACGTGCCCCATTATGCCGCTCAGGATGAGCGCGACGGACTCGGTAAAGTCCAGCGTCTCGGCGGCCTCGGTCATGATCTCGCCGGTGTCGCGGAGGTCGGCGTGGACGTAGGCGGTGACCCCCTCCGGGGTGCTGGTCAGCAGGGCACGGGCGTGCGCCAGCACCAGCGGGTCGTTGTCCACGTAGACGATGCGCGCCTCCGGTGCTACCCGCTGCGCGATCTGATGGGTGTTGTCGGCCGTCGGCAGGCCAGTGCCGACATCCAGGAACTGCCGTATCCCAGCCTCTCCAGCCAGGTAGCGGATGCTACGGGTGAGAAATTGCCGGGACGCCCGGGCAACGTCCACAATGCCCGGGAAGACCTTGGCATACTCGTCGCCGGCCATGCGATCGACCTCATAGTTGTCCTTGCCGCCGAGCCAGTAGTTCCAGATCCGGGCGGAGTGCGGCACAGTTGTGTCAATCGCGCTCCCAGCGGTGCCATCGGGTTCTTCCGTCCCTGGCACTCCTGGGGTCGCCGAATGGTCATCGGTCACGGGAAATCCTTAGCGGGTTGTGGTGTGTAGGGGTTCAGAAGGCCTGACTTCCATGTGGTATCGCCTGTCCGACGATACGTCCGGGAGGATAGCAGGGCAGTGCCATTCGCAAAGAAGCCAGGGCCCCTTTGTCGTGTTGCCGTTCTCTTCCTCGTCACCGCTGCAGGCCGGCCACTGAGGCGCCGCGTTCGGCCGGGCCGATCGCGATCGCCGCATCCACCACCCCGCGGTGTCATGGCAACGGACTGCCCGTGCTTCCACGCTAGGTCTCCCGGGTGATCTCGTCGAGGAAGCGGGTGGTGCGGTCCGGGGTGAGGGCCTGGGTGCTGAGGTGGTTCATGACCTCCTTGTAGTGGTCGACGTCTTGGTGCTTTTCCAGGTAGAGCGCGGTGGTGAGCAGCTCGATGTAGACCACATCCGAAAGCTCCGGTTCGGCGAAGCGCAGGATGCTGAAGGAGGTGCTCGCGGCGGCGTGAGCGCCGCTGCCGAACGGAACGACCTGAATGGTGACCCGGGGCAGCTCGGCGACCTGGGTGAGGTGCCTCAGCTGGCCGTGCATCACGCTGCGGCCGCCCACCGGCCGCCGCAGCGCCGCCTCGTCGATGACCGACCACACCCGCGGTGGCTCCGGGGATGTGAGCAGGTCCTGGCGCTTGAGCCGCAGGCTCACCCGGCGGTCGATCTCCTCGGCGGGGGTGGCCTTGTGGCCGAGCATGGTGACGGCGCGGGCGTACGCCTCGGTCTGGAACAGGCCGTGCACGAACTGGAGCTCGAAGGTGCGGATGACCGAGGCGGCTGCCTCCAGACCGAGGTAGGTGTCCAGCCAGTCGTCCAGGACATCGCTGTAGTTCGACCACCAGCCGGGGGTGTTCGCCTGCCGGGCCAGCGACAGCATGCCGGCCCGCTTCTGCTCATCGGTGACGCCGTACATGGTGAGCAGGTCGGCCACGTCCCGCTCCTTGAAGCTCACCCGGCCGTTTTCCATGCGGCTGATCTTGGAGCGGGACGCCCGGATCTCATAGCCGGCCTCCTCGGGCGTGACGCCCGCCGCCTCGCGCAGCTGGTGCAGCCGGTTCCCGAGCATCATGCGCAGCACCGTCGGCCCTGGGGCGCCGACAGGCGGCTCGCCACCTGGCTCAATCGTGCTCATCCTGGCTCCGGGACCCCGAAGAATTGGCGCTCAGTGCACGTCCCTAAATGCCCGGGACGGCCGTGGCGGCACCACTGGCCCGTGAGGCTCAGCGGGCCGCACGTAGCACGATATCACCGCGTAACCCGTAACGCCCGGCGCCATCATGTCCCCTGATTTCCGGGTATGACCTGATATTCATGACATTGCCGTCGTCAGGGGCGCAGTTCATCGGGCTATCTGTTTATGGCTCGCGTGGGAACACCGGCCCCGATACGCCATAGCGGCCTGCCGCACCATCGACAGCCTGCCGGCGCGATGGCGTTCGTGGCCTGCCGCGGCGAGCGGCATGCGGCGCGGCGCCGCCACCCCGGCGGCATGGCACAACCTCCAGCTCAAGTGCAAGTGCAGAAGGCTCGTGCAAAAAGGTTGTGCAGAAGGCGGTTGCAGCGGCTGTGTGCATGCGGGAGGATGCGCGTATCCGCGTACGGTCCCCCGCGGCGCGGGCGAACGGACGGTGATGACAGGACTCCCCTTGAGCCTCGCGGGCAATGAAGCCGGCGGCATGGACTGCAGCTGGCTGGCACCGGTTCTGCAGATGGCCGCCGTGGCGAGCGGGAACTGGCCGCTATGGCCAGAACCAGGTCCCCGGGGCTGGACGTGCTTTCCGCGTGTCGCTACCCGCTCGCTGGCCATGAAGCCAAAGCCGGTCCGAGCGGCCCGGGATTTCGCCGTCGCCACCGTGCAGCGGTGGGGGGCCGCAGGATACGCGGACGATGTTGCGATCGTCGTGTCTGAACTGGTGACCAACGCGCTGCGTCACGCGCTGCCAGGCTCCGGCGAGACTCAGCAGCGCAGGCCGGTCCGGCTTGGCCTGCTGCAGCCCGGGCCCTGCGTGCTATGCGCGGTCGCCGACCCGAGCCGGACGGCTCCGGTGGCGAAAGAGGCCGACGTGCTCGCCGAGACCGGCCGCGGCCTCCACGTCGTCAGCGCGCTCGCCGACCTGTGGGGCTACACCACACCCAGCGATAAGGGCAAAGCCGTGTGGGCCATGTTCTCGACTCACCGCGAGCGTGATGCCGGTCTTCTCTGAGGTGGCGGGGCCTCACCCAGCGGCCTGCCGTGAGCCGTGGTTCCGGCCACAGCGGCCGGTGCGGACTTATTGATCTTCGCGTCGGCCAGCAGGAACAAGGTGACCACGTCGGCGAAGCTATCTGGCTCCTGCCAGAAGAGCAGGTGGCCCAGCTCCGGGAAGATCACGAGCTGGGCGCCGGGAATGCGGCTGGCGAGCAGCTTTCCGTTGCGCGGGTCCACCACGGTGTCGGCGGCGCCCTGCAGCACCAGCGTGCGTGCGCGGATGCGCGTCTGCCGCAGAAGGCCGGCGTACCGGGCTCCCGCGGCTGCCTGGGCAGGCCACGCGCCGGGGGCCGCCACGCGGGAACGCTGGTGTTCGACGAGGCGGTCGGCGAGTCCGGGCTCACGCTCGCCGCCGCGCACCGACAGGGCATTCTCCACGTGGCGGCGCAGCGCTGCCTCGCGCGTCATGCTGCCTGCCGCTGCGATCAGCCGCAGCGAGGCGGCTGGCATGGGGTAGGCGAAGGGCCAGCCAGGCGTCGTGGACACGAGAACCAGGGCGTCAACCCGCTCGGGATGGTCAATCGCCAGCTCCTGAGCCACCATGCCGCCCAGGCTCGCGCCCATCACGTGGGCCCTGCGGATCCCTGCCCCTTCGAGCACGGCCACGACGTCAGCGGCCATGTCGGCGACGTCAAACGAAGCAGCCGGCAGGCCGCTGCGCCCGCTTCCCCGGTTGTCCACCAGCACAAGCCGGAAATGCCGCCGCAGCTTCCGCAGCACCGGCCCCCACCCGGAGCGGTCCAGAGCCATCCCCTGGATCAGGACCAGCCAGGGCCGCCGCCAATTCAGCTTCCCCCGCAGCTCGTAGGCGATCCGCAGCCCGCCGCTGCGGGCATACCGCGTCCGGCTCACGTCGCTGCCGCCCTGAGCACACTGGCCATTGATTGCAAAGTATATCAAGCGCACGTAGACCCGCAGTGAGCAAGACGGCCGGGGGCGGGCTACGGCCCAGCCCGGCGTCCTCGCCGCTGGCCGCGGCCGGGGCATGTCACCGGGGCACCTGCCCGCTTAGACCGCGCGCGCCGCGTACAGGCGCCACTGGCCGGCGATGCCCCTCAGCGTGTGCTCGCCGCGATCGTCGAACTCGATTCCTGACCCGGCGACCAGCTCCCTGACGGTGCTGGAGACCAGGACCTCGCCCGGCTCGGCGATCCCCAGCACCCGTGATCCGATGTGGACTGCGATGCCGACCAGCTGGCCGCCGCTTTCCTCGCACTCGCCCACGTGGACTCCCGACCGGATTTCGAGGCCGATCCGGCGCAGGTGCTGGCGGACCGCCATCGCGCACTGAACGGCACGAGCCGCGCCGTCGAAGGCGATGAGGAAGCCGTCGCCAGCGGTGTCCACCTCGCGGCCGCGGAAGCGGCGGATCTGTTCGCGGACGATCGCGTGGTGTTCGGCCAGCACCTGGCGCCAGCGGTCGTCGCCGAGCCCAGCCGCCTGCCGGGTCGAGCCGACGATGTCGGTGAAAAGGACCGTGGTCAGGACCCGGCCCGATTCGGCGGTGATCTCGTCGGCGACCTGGACCGGGCGCTCCCAGTGCCGCCCCGGCACGATGAGCACCGAGCCCGCCGCCTGCGCGATCAAGGATCCGTCGGGACCGGTGATCTGGCAGTTGACGACCGCGATCGTCCGGCCCCGGTGCGCGACTGTGGCGCGTGCAATCAGTTCGCCGTCGGCGGGCAGCACCGGCCGGAGGAAGTAGAGCTTCAGATCGATCGGGGTGAACGCGGTCGCCGCCGGGACGGTCGTTCCGACGGCTAGCGTGATCGCCGCGTCGGCGAGGAACGCGACCGCGCCGGTGTACACGACTCCGAACCCGTTGCACAGCCACCCCGAGGCAGCCATGCTCATGGTCATCACGCCCTCCCGCGCCTCGACGCCGCGCACGCCCAGGAGCCGGAAGCAGGGCGGAAGAAAGGTTCCGTCCACGAGCTGCTGCATCACGGTCAGCCCCGGAGTCGCGTCCCAGTACTCCTGGCCGTAAACCTCGCCCTCCACCTCGCGCAGATACGGCTCGGCCAGATCGGATGCGGGGGCTTCGGGCAGACGCCGCGCAGCGAGAATCTCGGGATCGGCGCGGAAGAGCACGCTACGCGACGAGGAATGACCAAGGAGCCGGCCGCGGGCGTCCTCCAGCGTCGCTTCCGCCAGGCCAAACGAGCGGGTCGCCTGAATCACCCGCCCGCGCCCGATGATCGTCTGGCTCCTGACCGTCGCGGCGCGCAGGAAGCTCACCGAAAGCTCGGTGGTCGTCACCCCCATCCCCGCTGGCGCACTGGTGAGCACGGAAGAGCCGAGCGCCAGATTCGCGACGAAGGCAGTCGTCCCGGCCAGGAAAACCCCCGCCGCCGATTGCCACCAGGCACTGGCCGGCATCCAGGCACTCGCCATCCCCAGGCCAACCTCCGACAGACGCAGACCCGTCAGCTTGGTGACCGGCGGATCGGGCAGCCGCCGCCCCAGGCTCGCCCGCAGCAGCTCCAGCCCCGGCAACTGCAGCACTTCGTCACCCCACGTGGCACCCTGCGGCGCCTCCCTCACCGTGAGCGGAATCACCCCCGCTGCCCCCTCACCGAAAGCCGGCCTTCCCAGCGATCAGACCACCCAGGACAACTGGTTCCCCAGCGCCCCCCCACTCACCCACGCTGAACCGGGCGCTGTGGGTCGGCGCCGCCGACCCCGCTTGGCGCCGTGGTCAGCCGGTGATGGGCAGGGTCCGGGGCGGCACCGGCGTGGATACGACGAACGATGTGGTCGTCTGCCCGTAGGTGAGAAAGCGGTCCAGGATCGCTTCCAGGTCTTCGATCGCACCTGCGTGGACTTTGATCAGGAAGCAGTCTTCGCCGCTGATGCGATGGCATTCGGAGACTTCGGGTGTCGCGGCGGCCAGTTCGGCGATCTTGGGAAGTTGCCCAGCCGTCGGGCGGATGCGGACGAACGCGGTGACCGGGAGGCCGAGCGCCGCCGCGCTGACATCGGTGCGGTAGCCGATGATGACGCCGGCTTGTTCCAGGCGCTGGACACGCTCGGTCACGGCGGGAGCGGACATGCCCACCCGGCGGGCGAGCACGGACATGGTGATCCGGGGCTCGGCGGCCAGCTCGCGGAGCAGCCGCCGGTTAACCGTGTCAAGCAATGCGGATGGGTCAGTCACGGTTGCAGGCGCTTCCTTCCTTCAATTTGAAGGTAGCTAACGGATTGAGCCTTCGATCTGCCATGTACCTCGGGGTGCTTCTACCGGAGGATAACCCGTATGCCCGCAACTGATGTGCGAGCGTACCGGGCCAGCTCGCCGGGGCCGGTCGCCCGCACGGTCGCCAGGATGCCGCCCACATCGTTCTTCCTGACCAGCGCGGTGTTCCATTACCTCGGCCCGTCCCTGGCCGTGCTGCTGTTCGCCCATGTCGCGGCGCCGGGCGTGGCCTGGCTGCGGATCGCCTCGGCCGCGGCGGTGTTCGCCCTGTGGCGCCGGCCCTGGCGTATCTTCACCGCGGCCAGCCCCGGTCAGCGGCTGGTGTTCACCGGCCTGGGCGTTGTCCTCGCCGCGATGAACGTGCTGTTCTACCTCGCCATCGACCGGCTGCCGCTGGCGACAGTGGGCGCGATCGAGTTCCTGGGCACGGTGATCCTGGCCGCCATCGGCGCACGGACCCGCCGCAACGTGCTCGCCCTGCTGCTGGCCGTCGGCGGGGGAGCCGTCCTGACCTCGGTGCAGATCGCCGGTCAGCCGCTCGGCTACCTGTTCGCCTTCGCCAACTGTGCTGGGTTCATGCTGTACATCCTGCTCGGGCACCGCATCGCCAATACCGCGGTGGGCGACGACGACTCCCGGGGGCTGCCGCTGAGCGGGATTGATCAGCTGGGCCTGGCCATGCTTATCGCCGCCGCCGCCGCGACACCGTTCGGCCTCGTCCCGGCCGTTCCGGCGTTCACCCATCCAGCGTGGCTGGTGTGGGGTATCGGCGTGGGCGTGTGCTCGTCGGTCATCCCCTACGTCACCGACCAGCTGGCGATGGCCCGCCTGCCCCGTGCCACCTTCTCCCTCATGCTCGCGCTGCTGCCCGCCACCGCAGCCGCCATCGGCCTGATCGTCCTGGGCCAGGTCCCCACCATGCGGGACCTCACCGGCATCGGGCTGGTCATCCTCGGCGTCGCGCTGCACCGCGACCCGCCACGACGCGAGGACCCGTCCATGGCCCTGGCGTCCGCCACCGGAAGGGACACACAGGTCCACGAAAGCGTCGGGCAGGCCGCGCCGTAGCTGCGCTGAGGCATCCCGCCAAGATCACCAGCGGGGCTTCCGGGCGCGCGGCCATCCGCACCCGGCGCGGCCGGTGCGGGGCGTGCTCACGCCGTCAGGGCCGGAAGCTGGGCCTCGAAGACCTGGTCGGGGTCGATGCCCATGGATGCGAAGTTCCCGGCGATCTCCAGGCTGACCAGGCCGTGCAGGCGGCTCCAGATGAGGATGGCGCGCAGGGCGATTGCCGGGTCAACGTCGACGGCGAGTGCTTGCGCCCATGCTGTGAGCTGGGATGCGAGCGGCCGGCTGGGCGGGGTGGGCAGGGTGGGCGCGCGGTTGCCGAGTTCGCGGAGGGTGCCGAGCAGCAGGTTCATCGCGGCCACCGACGCGGCCACGAGTCGTTCCGCGTGCGCGTCGTAGCCGGGCAGCGGCGGCCCGAATAGCAGCCGGTACCGGTGCGGCTCAGCCAGGGCCCAGGACCGGTAGCCGCGCGCCATGGCTTCGAGCCGGGCGCGCGGCTCCTGGCCCGGTGCGTGGCTGATCGCGGCGCTGAGCGCGTCGGCCAGGTCGTTGTAGGCGTCGATCACCAGCTCGGTCAGCAGCTCGTCGCGACCGGCGAAGTAGCGGTACAGCGCCGGCCCGGAGACCCCGAGCTCCTTGCCGATCGCCGAGACCGACAGGCCCGCAGGCCCGGACTCCGCGAGCTGGCGCAGCGCTGCCTGCTTGATCTCGGCCCGCACCAGCGCGCGGTAGCGCTCACGCATGGCTGATGGCCTGGGCGCGGGCGTTGCTGGCACAGATCCACCTCTCCGCGGTTTGACAGGGGCAGCGTAACAGGTACATGCTTCTGTTAGATCCTATAACGAACAGTAGAGCCTGTCACAATGCCGGGTTGCGGCTGGCGGTGACCGCCACCGCGCTGGCAGGAAGCCAGAACGCCCACCCCGGGAAAGGAACCCCGCGGCTGAGCCGTTGACGCCGCAGCCCGGCACCATCCGCTGGCCGTACAGCGGCATCGACGCAAAGGACAAGACGATGACAATTCCTGTGCTGCTGGTGGTCGACGACAATCCGGACAGTCTCAAGGTGCTCGATGGCGTACTGCGTCACCGGTACGGCCACGACTACCTGATCATCAGCGAAGCCTCCCCCGGAACGGCTCTCGGCCGCCTCCGGGAGCTGCGGGCCGCTGGCCGCCCGGTGGCGGTGGTGATGGCCGCCGGCGCGATGACCGCGGCGCCCGGAGCAGAGTTCCTCGCCCAGGCCCGCGGCATCCAGCCGGGCGCCAAGCGCGTGCTCGTGGTCCCCCGGGGCGGCCCGGCCGCGCCCAGCCTGCGTGTTCCCGTGCCGTTGGTGCAGGACCGCCAGGCGGCCACGCCCGTCCTGCGCGCGATAGCGCACGGGATGATCGACACCTACCTGCTGGCGCCCGGCGCCGGGCGGGATGAGGGATTCCACCGGGGCGTCAGCGAACTGCTGGAGGAGTGGGCTCATGACGTCGCTCCGGCCGTGCCCGCGGTGCGGATCATCGCGCAGCAGCGGTCGGCCCGCGCCCATGAGCTGCGCGACACGCTGGCCCGCAACAGCATCCCCTACGTCTTCCACGCCGTCGAGTCCGCGGACGGCAAGTCGTGGCTGCAGCAGGCCGGGCAGGACGGCTCGGCGCTGCCGGTCCTGGTGACCTACACCGGAGAGGTCCTGGTGGACCCGCCGAAGGACCAGATCGCGGCCATCTTCGGGCTGGCCGGCGTGCCCGCCGGGACGGTCGACGTGGCCATCGCCGGCGCCGGCCCGGCCGGGCTGTCGGCCGCGGTGTACGCGGCCTCCGAAGGCCTGTCCACGCTGCTGCTCGAGCGCGAGGCCTTCGGCGGGCAGGCCGGCAGCAGCTCGCTGATCCGCAACTACCTGGGCTTCCCGCGCGGCATCAGCGGAACGGGCCTGGCGAGTAGGGCGTTCGAGCAGGCATGGTCCTTCGGCGCCGTCCCGTCCATGGCCGGGCCGGTCACCGGGCTCGAGCCCGCCGCCGACGGCTTCACCCTGCACCTGGCCGGCGGCGGGGTAAGCCATGCCCGCAGCGTCCTGATCACCACGGGCGTGTCCTACCGCCGGCTCCACGCTCCCGGCGTGGACTCGCTGCTCGGCGCCGGCGTGTTCTACGGGGCGACCACGTCCGAAGCCACCGCCTTCGCCGGTGAGCACGTCTTCATTGCCGGTGGCGCCAACTCGGCCGGCCAGGCCGCGGTCAACCTGGCCCGGTACGCCCAGCAGGTGACGATCGTGGTTCGTGGCGGCTCCCTGGCCGCCCGGATGTCGCAGTACCTGATCGACGAGATCACCGCAACGCCCAACATCGACGTCCGCACCGGAACCCACATTGCCGCGGCCGAAGGCACCGGACAGCTGGAGGCCCTGACCCTGACGGACACCCAGACCGGCCGCACCGAGACAGTTCCCGCCGCGGCGCTGGTGGTGCTCATCGGCGCCGTGCCGCATACCGACTGGCTCCCGCCCCAGATCCGCCGCGACGAGCACGGGTTCGTCGTCACCGGAAGCGACCTCACCGACAGCGGGAACCCGGCGGCCAGCTGGACGCTGCCGCGCCCGCCCTTCCCGCTGGAGACCAGCCTGCCCGGCGTATTCGCCGCCGGCGACGTCCGCCACGGCTCGGTCAAACGCGTCGCCTCCGCCGTCGGCGAAGGCTCCATCGCCACCACCCAGGTGACCCAGTACCTGGAAAACAAGCGCGGAGTTCGTAGTGGCTGATGTGGGGCATCGGCGTGCTCATACCTAGTTTGGCGCGCTGTCCCAGCGTGCGATCCATGCCGCTTTGACGGCGTTATGTGAGCGGCGCGGGGGCTAGCCTGACGCCTGCTGGCTGGCGTCGATCGCGCGCTGGTAGCGCCCCGTCAGCTTGCGCAGCGCGTCTACCAGCCCCGGCGAGTCCACGATCTCGAAGTCCGCGTCCAGCATCCCCAGGTAGAGGGCGAGCGTCTCTGGGTCGTCCGAGCCTGGTTCGAACGCGCACCGACCCCCGCCCAGGGACTCCACTTCTATCGGCGTCGGCAGCCGACGCCGCACGTGCGCCGCGGGCGCGTGCACAATCACCCGCGCCCGGTAGCGCCAGGTCGCCTCGCCGACTCCGCGTGCCACCTGCTCCGCGATCTCCCGGTCGGACGGCAGGGCACGGGGCGTGAAGCGCGGTCCTGGCAGGGTCCGCGGCTCGATCCGGTCGGCCCGGAACGTGCGCCAGGCGTCCCGGTCGGTGTCCCAGGCCAGCAGGTACCAGCGCCGCCGGTCGTTAACCAGGCGGTATGGCTCCACCGAGCGCCTGCTGGGCGCCCCTGAATGCGCCCGGTAGTCGAACCGGAGCCGCTCATGGTCCCGGCACGCGCCCGCGATCACGGTCAGCACATCCGGATCCACCTGCGGGCCGCGCGACGGCACCGGCAGCGCGTAGGACTGGAAGGCGCTGACCCGGCGGCGCAGCCGCGAGGGAAGCACCTGCTGCAGTTTTGCCAGGGCGCGCACCGAGGTCTCCTCGATCCCGGCGATCGAGCCGCTGGCGGCGGTGCGCAAGCCGAGCGCGACCGCCACCGCCTCGTCGTCGTCGAGCAGCAGCGGCGGCAGGACACCGCCGGTGCCGAGCCGATACCCGCCGGCCACCCCCGGCCGCGCGTCGACCGGATAGCCGAGCCCGCGCAACCGGTCCACGTCGTTGCGGATGGTGCGGGCGGTGACGCCGAGCCGGGTGGCGAGCTCGGTACCGGTCCAGTCGCGCCGGGCCTGCAGCAAGGACAGCAGGCGCAGCAGCCGCGCCGAAGTTTCCAGCATTCCTCGATCCTGACCGGCAATCTAGGAACGATTCTTTCCGCTATTGTTCCTAGCCTTGCCGCGTGAGCACAAGACTTTCGTGGACAAGGAGCACCGCGATGAGCGACGGCATCCAGCCCTTCCGCATCGAGATCCCCCAGGCCGACCTCGAGTATCTGCACGGCCGGCTGGCCAGTGCCCGCTGGCCCGGCGAGCTGCCCGGTGTGGGGTGGGCCCGCGGCGTACCGCTGAGCTACCTGAAGGAGCTGGCCGAGTACTGGCGCACCCGCTACGACTGGCGCGCCCAGCAGGCGCAGCTCAACTCCTATCCGCAGTTCACCACCGAGATCGACGGCCAGCGCATCCACTTCCTGCACGTCAGGTCCGGCCAGCCCGGCGCCAAGCCGCTGCTGATCACCCACGGCTTCCCCAGCTCCGTGGCCGAGTTCCTCCATCTCATCGGGCCGCTGGTCAACCCGGCCGCAGGCCAGGCCTTCCACGTCGTCGCGCCGTCCCTGCCCGGGTATGCCTTCTCGACCCCGCTGGGCGCGACCGGCTGGGCGATGGGCCGCACCGCATGCGCCTGGATTGAGCTGATGCGCCGGCTCGGCTACCAGCGGTATGGCCTCCACGGCGGCGACGTCGGCGCCGGCGTGTCCGGCATGGCCGCTGGCCTCGACGGCGAGCATGTGATCGGCGTGCACGTGGTGACCGACCCGCTGACCGCCGCGAACACCGCCACCTTCCTCCCCGGGATGGCCGGCCGGCTCGACGGGAACGACCCGGTCGACAAGCTGATCCTGGACCGGATGGACGCGTTCACGAAAGAAGGTTCCGGCTACCTGGCGATCCAGAACAGCCGGCCGCAGACCATCGGCTACGGATTGGCCGACTCACCGCTGCTGCAGCTCGCCTGGATCGCCGAGAAGGTCCACGAGTGGACCGACCTGCCGGTCGACCGCGATCAGGTGCTCACCACGGTCAGCCTGCACTGGTTCACCGGCTCCGGCGCCAGCGCCGCGCACACCCTGTACGAGCAGGCACATTCGTCCGACTGGGGCGCGCCACCAGACGTGCCGCAGGGCTTCGCGGTCTTCGGCGCCGACCAGACGGTCCGCAAGCTGGTCCCCGCGCCGCCCGGCGCGCACTGGACCGAGTTCCAGCGCGGCAAGCACTTCCCGGCGATGGAGGCCCCAGCCCAGCTGGCCGCGGACCTGCAGGCGTTCTTCGGGCCACTGCAGTGACCGAGGTCCTGAGCCGGGCAACCCGGGGCAGCGGGGTGGCTGCCTCTGCTACTGCAGGGCCGTGCCGACGGTGAGGGCGATGATGACTCCGGCCGCGCCCGCGCACAGGAGGGTGAGGACGACGCCGCGGCGCAGCAGCAGGAGCAGGAGCAGGGCTCCGGCGAGGACGGCGTATTGCCAGGGGTGGCTGAGGGCGCGGGTGAGCGGGATGGCGGAGCCGTAGATGGCGCCGATGGCGGCGGGCCCGGCGCCGTCGAGGAAGGCCCGGGCGCGGTGGTCGCCGCGTATGAGGTCGAACCGGTGGGCGCCGAACAAGATGAACGCGAAGGAGGGGCTGAAGGCGACCACCGAGGCGAGGATGCCGCCGATCAGCCCTGCCGCGGCGTAGCCGACCACAGCGACGGTCTGGACGACCGGGCCGGGGGTGATCTGGCCCAGGGCGACGGCGTTGAGGAACTGCGCGCCGGTCATCCAGTGGTAGTGGCTGACCGCGTCGGATTGCATCAGCGGGATGATGACGAACCCGCCGCCGTAGGACAGGGCCCCGACCTTGAACGCCACCCAGGCCACCGACAGCAGCACGCCGCTGCCGATCGCACCGGCCGCCAGCATCGGGGCCACCGCTATGCCCGGCTGCTGGGCGCTGCCGCGGCCGCGGGCGGTGAGCTGCGCCGCAAGTTCGATCAGCCCGCAGCCCAGCAGCACCAGCACCAGCCAGGGACCGAGGGTCGCGGCGGATGCGGCACCGGCGAGCAGGTAGAGCAGCCAGCGGGCAGTGTTCGCGCGGCGCTGCCAGCTCGCACCGGTCAGACCGGCGCCCGCATGGATGGCCACCGCCGGGACCGCGGCGCCGGCGCCCGCCCCCGCGCCCAGCACCCACAGCGGTGGGGAGGTGGCGAGGAACAGGGCAGCCAGGGCCAGGATGACGATCAGCCCGGGCACGATGAACGCGGCACCGCCCACCAGCGCGCCCACGCGGCCGCGCAGCCGCCAGGCGCAGAAGATCGCGAGCTGGGTGGAGGCCGGGCCGGGCAGCAGGTTGCAGACGGCGATCGCGTCCTCGAATTCCTGGGCGTCCAGCCATTTACGGCGCTGTACGCACAGGTCGCGCAGCAGCCTGATGTGAGCCGGAGGGCCGCCGAACCCGATGCAGCCGATCCGGCCCCACTCGCGCACGATCGTGGCCAGGGGCACACGCCCCGCGACTGGGCGGAGCTGCGCGGCGCTAGGCATGGTTGTGCCCGGCGGCGGTTCCGGCCGGCGGGTTGCCGGATGTCCCGGTGGCTGGCCATTATGGCCAGCGGCCTCGGACGCCGGAGAGCCGTCCCCCTCGGGAGCGGCTGGGTTCACGGGCGGGCCGGAGAGCTGGACGCGGGTTCGAACAGCTCAACCACGTTCCCGGCCGGGTCCTCGATCAGGACCTGCTTCCCGCCCGGTCCGGCGACGATCTCGTTGCGGAAGCTCACCCGCTCGGCGCGCAGCCGGGCCACCTCGCTGCTTATGTCCGGCACGATCAAGTGGATCCGGTTCCAGCCGCCGGGGCCTGGCTTGCGGCCATCGGGCATGGGCCTGCCTGCCGAGCTTGCTGGGCCCGCCAGCAGCAGCCGCAGGTTGCCCCGGGTCACGTCGGCGAAGGCGGGCGCGGCGCTGGAGCGCAGCGCGAAGCCGAGGTGGCTGGTATAGAAGTCGACAGCTGCTTGCACGTCATCGACCATGTAACGGACGTTGACCATCTGTTCTGGGCTGCTCATCACTCCTCCTGGACGGATGCATGCGCAGGCGCCGCGCCGATCATGGCGAGCAGAAACCCGATACGCGTTTCCAGCTCGGCCGCCATGCGCTCGAAGGCCGGATAGGTGTCCTGGTCGGTGCCGCCCGAGGCGGCCGGATCGGGAATGCTCCAGTGCGCCTGCTCGCCGCGGCCGGGGAACTCCGGGCATACCTCCCGCACCCGGTCGCACAACGTGATCACGTAGTCGAAGCGCTGCCGCTCGACGATGCTCAGATGCTGCGATGGCCGGCCCGCCAGCTCGATCCCGTACGTCCGCAGCACGCGCACCGTGTTGGGATGCAGCGCCTTCGGATGGCTGCCAGCGCTGACCACCTCGACCTGACCTGCCCGCTGCCGCAGCAGCGCCTCCGCGGCCGGTGAGCGAGCGCTATTGCCCGTGCACAAGAACAGGACCCGGCAGCGACGCACCGGCGCGGCGGCCGGAACGGGCGCCAGCCGCAGGCCCGGGTGCAGCGCCAGGCCGGCGGCCGCGAGGGCATCCGCACAATTCGCCAGGTCCAGGCGATAGTACGCGTCACGGGCGTCGAAAGTGCTGCGCCGCGCGGCTACCAGCCGGTCAGCCCGGAGCCTGCCCAGGTGATAGGAGACCAGGTTCTGCGGCTGGCCGACCAGGCTCACCAGCTCCCGCACCCGCCGGTCACTGCGCGCCAGCTCGCCCAGCAGCCGCCAGCGCAGCGGATGCCCGGCCAGCCGCACGAACGAAGGCGGGGCAGGCAAGCTCGACGTCACCACGAGACCAACATACATCAATACAGTTTGATGCAATCAGGCAGGTGGCAGGGAGAAATCCCGCCCCGCAGCACCCAGAATCCCACCGGGCCGCTGGAGGAATGGCGGATAGCCTGAGCTCGTGAATGGCCGCGCCAACCACCCGAGCCGCCCATGATGAGCGGCCGCGGCCTGCCCGTGACAAGCAGGGTGGTCCGGTGAAGGGCGCGCTCCTGGTGGCGGGGACCAGCTCCGACGCGGGGAAGAGCATGATCGTGGCCGGGCTGTGCCGCTGGCTGGCCCGGCAGGGCGTTCCCGTCGCCCCGTTCAAGGCGCAGAACATGTCGCTCAACTCCTTCGTCACCGCCGACGGCGCGGAGATCGGCCGGGCCCAGGCCATGCAGGCGGCCGCCGCCGGCATCGCGCCGCAGGCCCGGATGAACCCGGTACTGCTCAAACCGGGCAGTGACCGGCGAACCCAGGTCGTGCTGCTCGGGCATCCCGTGGCCGAGGTCGACGCGGTCGGGTACCGCGACCACAAGGCCGCGCTGCTGGAGGTGGCCCTCGACAGCCTGTCGCAGCTACGTCACGACTATGACGTGGTCATCTGCGAAGGCGCCGGCAGTCCGGCGGAGATCAACCTCCGCGAAACCGACATCGCGAACATGGGCCTGGCCCGGGCGGCCGGCCTGCCGGTGATCATCGTCGGGGACATCGACCGCGGCGGCGTGTTCGCCGCCATGTACGGCACGCTGGCCCTGCTCGACGCGGCCGACCAGGAGCACATCGCGGGGTTCGTCATCAACAAATTCCGCGGCGCACCCGAGCTGCTGGAGGGCGGGCTGCGGATGCTGCGCGGCCTCACCGGCCGTCCCGTGCTCGGCGTGACGCCGTTCACCGAGGGCCTGTGGCTGGACGTCGAGGACTCACTGAGCCTGGACCTCAGCCGCCGCCCGGCGGCCCTGACGCCGCGCGGCGCGGATCTCCTGCGGGTCAGCGTCGTCCGGCTGCCGAGAATCAGCAATGTCACCGACGTCGACGCCCTGTCCGCGGAGCCCGGGGTGCTCGTCCGGTTCGCGACGACGCCAGCCGAACTGGCCGACGCCGACCTGGTCGTGCTGCCCGGTACCAGGGCTACCGTCGATGACCTGCGCTGGCTGCGCCAGCGCGGCCTCGCGGACGCCATCACGGCGCGTGCCGCCAGGAGGCTGCCGGTGCTCGGCATCTGCGGTGGCTACCAGATGCTCGGGCGCGAGATCGACGACGAGGTCGAGTCGGGCGCGGGCACGGTGCCCGGGCTCGGCCTGCTGCCCATCCGGGTCAGCTTTGGCCCGGACAAGCAGCTGGGCCGGCCCGCCGGATCGGCCTACGGCGCGGCCGTCGCCGGGTATGAGATCCATCACGGCATCGTGACGGTCGAGGACGCCGGGACCACTCCTTTCCTCGATGGCTGCCGGGTCGCGAGTACCTGGGGCGCCAGCTGGCACGGCACGCTGGAGAATGACGCGTTCCGCCGGGCCTTCCTGGCCGAGGTGGCCGGGCTCGCCGGGCGTGACTTCGTTGCCGCGCCGGACACCTGTTTCGCCGCTGTGCGGCAGGCGCAGCTCGATGTGATGGGCGACCTGGTGGCCGCGCACCTGGACACGGCGGTTCTGAGCCAGCTCATCGGCGAGGGGCCGCCCGCCGGGCTGCCGGTGATCGGCCCGGCGGGGGCGGTGGTGCAGGCGAGGTCATGACCCGTCGGCGGGCAGGCCGAAGGCGGCCGGATGCAGCCAGCGGGCGATGGCCACCACCGCCTCAGCGTTTCGCGGGCCCGGGGTCTGCTCGTCGTAGCTGAGCGGGAGGAAGCAGCGGTTCTTCACCGCCGTGAGATTTCTGGTGATCTTGCTGGTCTCCAGGAACTTCTCTTTCTGCTGGGCGGTCGGGGTGCCGTAGTCGTTGATGATGATGCACTGGGGATCGGCCCTGACGACCTGCTCCCAGGACACCGAGGTCCAGCTCTGCTTGAGGCCGGCGAAGATGTTGGTCCCGCCGCCCATGGCGATCAGCGCGGTCGGCATGGCCAGCCCGGGGGCGGTGAACGGCGCGGCCTGGCCGCTGTCGTAGTCGAAGACCCGCACCGGCTTGAGCCCGGCGATCTTGGTGTGCGCCGCGGCCACCTGGGCCTGCATGGAGCTGATGACCTGCTGGGCCTTCTGCCGCACATTGAAGATGGCGCCCAGGTTGCGCAGATCCCGGTAGGTGTCGTCGATGCTGACCGAGGTCTTGCCCTGCTGCACATGCGCGCAGGACTCGGTCAGCACCAGGGTCTTGATGCCAAACTGCGCCAGGCCGGCCGGGGTGAGGCTGGTGCCCATTTCCAGGCCGTAGTTCCAGCCGGCGAACAGGAAGTCGGGATGCAGGCCGATGAGCTCTTCCCTGGTGAAGTAGCCGGAGGAGACCTGGCGCACCTGATGGAAGCCCGCCAGGTACCGGGCCGGCACCGGCCTGCCGACGGGGCCGTCGCCGGTGACCCCGAAGGTGCCGGCCATGCGGGACTCAAGGCCCAGCGCCAGCATGTCCTCGGTGGTGTTGATGTCGTTGGAGACGGCTCGGGTGGGGGCCCGGTCGAAGGTCACCGGCACTGCGCAGCTGGTTACCGTGACCGGGTAGGCCGCCTTCGGCGATGAGCCGGCCGGATCAGGGGAGGACGTGCCGCATCCGGCCGGGGCGGCGCCCGCCACCAGCAGCGCTCCGGCGAGCATGGTCATGCGGGCCGCCCGGCGATGCCGGGGCCGACGTGGTGACGGGAGCCTCACGGAGGGATTCCTTTCAGTTGCCGGTGCCGCCCGGCGGTGCCGGCCGGGCTGAGGCGGCGCGGAAGGGCGAGTCGGGGTCGCGGGCGCGGAAGGGCGAGTCGGGGTCGCGGGCGCGCCGCGGGATCAGATGCGGCGCTCCCGTCTCGGGGTGCTCGATGACCAGGACATCCGCGCCGTATGCCCGCCGCACCATTTCTGCGGTGATCACCGACTCCGGAGGGCCGCCGGCGATGATCCGCCCGTCGGCGATCAGGTGGACGGTGTCGCAGAACAGGGCGGCGAGGCTGAGGTCGTGGATGGCGGCCAGCACGGTGATGCCCAGCGCGGAGACGAGCTCCAGGATCTCGACCTGGTACCGGATATCCAGGTGAGTGGTGGGCTCGTCAAGGATCAGGTGGTCGGCTCCCTGGGCGATCGCCTGAGCGATCAGCACCCGCTGCTTCTCGCCTCCCGACAGCGTGTTGAAGCCGCGGTGCGCCAGGTCCTCGCAGCCGACCTGCCGGATGGCGTCGTCCACCATCGCGCGGTCCGACTCGTTGTCCCGGTCGAACCGCCGCTTATGCGGGGTGCGGCCGACCATGACCAGCTCACGGACGGTGAAGTCGAACTCGAGGGTGAATTCCTGCGACACGACGGCGATGCGCCGGGCGGCGTCCCTGGGCCGCAGCGACAGCAGGTCCGTCCCGTCGAGGAGTACCCGCCCGGCGGCCGGCCGGTGGACGCGGTAGATGGTCTTGAGGATCGTCGACTTGCCGCTGCCGTTGGGTCCCAGCAGGCCGGCGAAGCTTGCGTCGGGGACCGTGAACCCGACGCCGGCGACGATCCGGCGGCCAGCGATGTCCACCGAGAGGTCTTGCAGCTCGAGGGTCATCCGGACGTCCCGTACAGGTAGGGGCGACGGCGGATGAGGAAGATCAACGTGGGCGCGCCGATGAACGCGGTGATGACGCCGATCGGCATCTCCTGCGGGGCGACGATCGTCCGGGCCAGCAGGTCCCCGACCACCATGAACGACGCGCCGAACAGCACGCCGACTGGCAGCACCCGGCGGTGGTCTGACCCCACCATCAGGCGGACGATGTGCGGGATCACCAGGCCCACAAACCCGATGACGCCGCTCACCGCGACGGCCACCCCGGCCATCACCGAGGTGACGATGAACAGGTTCCGCCGCAGGCCGTGCACGTCCACCCCCAGTGCCGCGGCTGGCTCTGATCCCATGGCCAGGGCGTTCAGGGACCGGCCCTGCGTGAGCAGGTAGACCATGGCGACGGCCAGGGCGGTGGCCGGGACCGGAAGCTGCGGCCAGGTGGCCAGGCCGAACGATCCCAGCAGCCAGAACAGCACCGACTGGGTGGCCTGCGGGTTGCCGCGGAAGATCAGGAAGCTGGTCACCGCCTCGAACAGGGCCGAGAGCACGACACCGCACAAGATGAGCTGGGTCGGCGCCAGCGCCCGCCCCCGGCGGGACACGGCAAAGACGGCGGCCATCGCGCCGACTGCCCCCACCACGCTGCCGGCCGAGATCGCCCAGACGCCGAGTGAGGCGAACGCCCCGAACAGCAGCACGGCGGTGGCGCCGACGCTCGCGCCGGAGGAGACACCCAGCAGAAACGGATCGGCCAGTGAGTTGCGGACCAGCACCTGGACCACCGTCCCGGCGGTGGTCAGGGCGGCGCCGACGACGGCGGCGAGCAGGACGCGGGGCAGCCTGATTTCCCAGACGATCGCATCGGCCACGCTGTACCGGGCGTGGCCCGTCAGGTGCTCTGCCAGCACTTGCCACACCACCGCCGGGCTCAGAGGCACCGACCCGATGGCCACGCCCAGGGTCATGGTGAGGAGCAGCAGCATGGCGCAGCCGGCCAGGGCTGCGGGCAGCGGTATGGCCCGGCGCGCGGCGATCGGCCGGGGCGCCGGGACCGGCCCGGCCGCCGCGGGTAGCCCCGCGGGCGGTGGCTCGTGCCGTGCCGCCTGCCCGGCCGCGGTGGGCGGCGGGCGGCTCGCCCCGGCCGCGGCGGCAGCATCCGGATCTGCCTGGCTCACCCGTCACCCGCCGCCGGACTCAGAAGGACGCGGCGGGCAAATGTTCGGGCCATGTGCGAACCGCCCTCCCTTCGAGGGCCACTT
>WNFX01001651.1_pt1 | contig 31099 bp, 25 predicted proteins | sample 5400111 | NCBI WGS metagenome assembly WNFX01 (sample SAMN13153363, study PRJNA577476) | soil metagenome | isolation source: 40 cm soil or saprolite under grassland replicate 1 | place: USA:California | collected 2016-06-15 | reverse complement strand
CTCGACCCCGCCATGGCCTTCGCCTTCAGCAATCGGGGCAACGCGTATGCCAGCCGGGGCGAGCTGGACCGGGCGATGCAGGACTATGACGAGGCCATCCGGCTCGACCCGAGCCATGCGTCGGCCTTCAACAATCGCGGGTACGCCCATCGCAGCAAGGGCGACCTGAAGCGGGCCCTCCAGGACTTCGACCAGGCGATCCGGCTCGATCCGGGCTATGCGCTGGCGTTCAAGAACCGGGGGCTCGTCCTCACCATCACCTGGGAGCACGAGCGGGCCATCCGCGATTTCGACCAGCTCATCCGGCTGGAAGCGAGGAATGCGACGGCGTGGACGGCGCGCTGCGTGGCCCGCGCGCTCGCCGGGCGGCTGACGCCCGCGCTCGCGGACTGCAACGAAGCGCTCCGCCTGCACCCCGGCTCTCCCGACGCCTTCGAGGCGAGAGGATTCGTCCACCTCAAGCTCGGCCAGCCCGATCGCGCTGTCGCCGACTACGATGCCGCGCTCCGTGTCGATCCCAAGTCCCCGCGGTCCCTCCACGGGCGCGGCCTGGCCAAGCAGAGAGGGGACGTGACGGAGCGCGAGGTCGACCTCATCGCGGTGAAGCCGATCACGTCCGACGTCGCCGCGGAATTCGCGCGCGTCGACGAGCGGCCGTAGGTCGCCCCCGCCTCCACAAGCGTTTCGTGGCGAGCGCGGCCCCCTGCGCGAGCGACTGGAGCTTGGCCCACGCGATCAGAGGATGCACTCGCCCCCCGAGGCCGCAGTCCGAGCCCGCGATGACGCTCTCCCGCCCCACCAGCTTCGCGAAGCGCTCGATGCGGTCGGCCACCAGCTCGGGGTGCTCGACCACGTTGGTGGCGTGGCTGACCACGCCCGGGATGAGAAGCTTGCCCTTCGGCAGCTTCACGTCTTGCCACACTCTCCATTCGTGCTCGTGGCGGACATTGCCGGCCTCGAACGAATAGGCCTGACAGTCGACGGCGAGCATCACCTTGACGATGTCTCGCATGGGGATATCCGTGACGTGCGGACCATGCCAGCTGCCCCAGCACAGGTGGAAACGGATCCGGTCCCGCGGCAATCCCCGCAGCGCGTGATTGAGCGCCTCCACGCGGATCATGGAGAACTTCCGGTACGCGCTCGGCGAGGGCGCCGGGTTGACCATGTCCCAGTTCTCGGCGATGGCGGGATCGTCGAGCTGGAGGATGAGTCCCGCGTCGACGATGGCCTTGTACTCCTCCCGCATGGCGTCGGCGCAGGCGTAGATGAACTCCTCCTCGGTCTTGTAGTGCTCGTTGCCGATCCGGGAGGCGCTGCCCGGCGCGATGGAGGTCATGAAGCCCTCCTCGACTCCGGCCGCCGCCAGCGCGCTCTTGAAGCGCTCGATGTCCGCCTGGATCGCCGCGTGGCCCGCATACGTGAGCGGGCCCGTGCACACGGGGATGCGCATGCCGCCCCCGCCCCCCGGCGTGGTGGAGACACCCGCATGGGGATCGGCGTAGGCGGCGGCGAAGAGCTGGCGGTCGCGCCGATCCGAGAAGCTCGTGAGCCTGACCTGACCGGCCTCTGACCGCTGAGGCGGCAGACGGTAGAGCTCGGTGCCGAGGGCGAGCCCTTCCAAACGCTGGAAGGAGTAGCTCCACCACGCGCCGTAGTTGACCCGCTGGCCCATGGCCTTGCCGTACTCTCCGTCGCCGGGCACGTCGATGCCGATGTCGTGCTGACGCCGGACCACCTCCTCGACCGCCGCGCTGAGCCGCGCCTGATAGCCGCGCTCGTCGTCCAATTGGCCCTCCTGGCGCGTCCGGTTGAGCTCGATCAAGTCGTCCGGACGCGGCAGGCTTCCCGCGTGGCTCGTGATGATGCGCGCGCTGCTGTTTCTCATGGCGCTCCCCTCAGATCTCGGAGTAGCCGCTCCCCCGTGTGTCCACTCCGCGGCCGCGCGCCTCGCTGATCCAGCCAAACTCGCGGAGGAGCGGCTGGCTGGAGGTGACGCGGCCCGTGACCTTGTCGAGCGGCTCGGTAGCGAGCAGGAGCGCCGCGCGGGCCATGAGGAGGGGCGGCTCTCCGCGCGGATCGTCCATGCCCTTGACGAGCCGGTGATAGACGGTGCCCGGCGTGGGGACGACCTGGGACGGCGCCACGCTCGTCACCGAGATGCCGTACTGATAGACCTCGGAGGCCAGCCCCTGGGTCATGCGCTCGAGGGCGGCCTTCTCGGCGCCGTAGCACGTGCCGCCGCGGGCGCCCACCGCGGCATCGGCGTACGGGCCCCGCCCGGGTCCGATGGCGGAGCCCGAGGAGATATTGACGATGGCCCCGCTCCGACGCGGGATCATGTCAACGAGGACGAGCTGGCTCAGGACGAACGGCGCGTGAAAGTTGACGGCCCACGAGCGCATCCACTTGTTGACGGGGTAGTCCTTGATCTGCACGTAGTAGGTCAGCGCGGCGTTGTTGACGAGCACGTCCACGGGCCCGTAGACCTCGCGCGCCGCCCGCACGAGACGCTCGCACTCGGCGGGCTCCGCGATGTTGGCGGCGACGGGGTGGGCGGTGCCGCCGGCCGCCCGGATGGCCGCCACGGTGGTATCGAGCGAGCCGTCCAGCGGATGGTCGCCCTCGCGCAGCGTGCGCGCGGCGCAGACCACTCGCCCACCCTCGGCGGCGAAGAGCCGCGCGATCTCCGCGCCGATGCCGCGGCTCGCCCCCGTGACCAAGACCGTCTTGCCGTCCAGCTTGCCCATGACGTGGCCCTCACAGAGCCCGGTTCCTTCGGTCGTGAATCGGCCGCTATCTTAGCGCAACCAGATCGCTACTGAGCGCTCGCGATGCGGGATCGCCTTTTGCTCCCCGCACGTATGCGGGCGCTGCCCGCGACGATCAGGGCTGAAAACATTTCAAGGCGGTGGCAAAAAATACCAGCAGCTGTGGACGCATCACCGCGACGATGACGGCGGCAATCCTACGAGCTCGTCACATCGCGGCGCGTTTCACGGGGCCCCGGAACATGTGACCGGGAAGATCCAACATGTCGCTCAGGCATTTGTGCTCGCTCGTCGCATAGCGCCTGCGTGGCATGAGCGATGCAGCCGCGGGGAACCACCGGCAGGAACCGAAAGGAGGAACACCATGGTCACGATCACGGCACGAGCAAAGGACACCCTGCTCCAGCTGAGGGCACAGGCCAACATGGATGACCCCGAGCTGGGACTGCGGCTGGAAGCGGACAACTCCATCCTCGGCCTCTTCCCCGATTGGCAGAAGCCCGGGGATCAGGTCGTCGAGGTAGCGGGCGCGACCGTCCTCCTCATCGCCGATGACCTGGCTGACGCCTTGACGGGCGTCACCATTGACTCGCAGACCACCGACGACGGGACGCAGGTCGTCATTGCCACGGCCGAGCTTCCGAACGTCGAGACCGACTTGGACGATCCGGACATCGATGACGACGACGATGGCGACGAGAAAGACGGGAATCCTGCCCTTGTGTGAGACGCGCCGCGGGGCGCCGAGGAGAGCGGGGCTGGACGTCACGACCGGAGGGCCTGGACGCCCTCGACACCTGGGCGGAAGCGAGAATCGTGGCGTGGGGCCTCCAAGCGTCTCTTGAACCTGCGTGACCTCAGTCCTCGCCCGCCACACCGCGAATACGTGCTCCGGGCAGGTGTGCTCTACTTCCGGCTGCCGGCTCCCAGAGGGCCGAAGTGGAGGACACCGTATGCGAGCGCTGGTGCTTGAAGAGTTCGGCGGGCCCTTCACCGCCAAGGACGTGCCCACCCCCACCATCGCGCCGCACGAGGCGCTGGTGCGAGTGCGAAACGTGGGGGTGTGTGGGACGGACGTGAAGATTCGAGCCAACAAGATGGGGCTCGGGGTGATCCCGCTCATCATGGGCCACGAGATCGCGGGAGAAGTGGCGGAGGTGGGCCGCGAGGTGCGCGGCTTCGCCCCCGGCGACCGGGTCATCGTCAACTTCTACCTCACGTGCGGTCGCTGCCAGTACTGCCGGGCGGGCCGCGACACCCTGTGCACCGAGGTCCGCCAGCACGGCTTCAGCACGGATGGCGGATTCGCGGAGTATCTCAAGACCCCGGGCGTCAACCTGTGCAAGGTCCCTGATCACGTTCCCCTGGAGCAGGCGTGCATCCTCGGGGATGCCGTGGCGACCTCGTATCACGCGATCACCAAGCGCGCGCGGGTCGTGCCCGGGACCACGCTCGCCCTCATCGGCGTGGGCGGGGTTGGCCTGCACGCCCTCCAGATGGCGCGGATGGCCGGGGGCTGGGTCATCGCGGTCGATGTCAACGAGGCGCGGCTCGAGCTGGCCAGATCTCTCGGTGCCGACGCCGTGATCGACGCCCGCCGCGGGCCCTTCCACGAGACGGTGCGCCAGCTCACGGACGGCCAGGGGGTGGACGTGGTGATGGAGTTCGTGGCCAATCAGCAGACGCTGCCGTCCAGCTATCAGAGCGTCAAACGCGCCGGGCGACTGGTCTTCGTCGGCTACACGCCCCAGCTTCCCCTGTCCGTGATGCCCCACGAGCTCGTGCGGAACGAGCTGGAGATCGTCGGCTCCCGCGCGAACACGAAGCAGGAGCTCCAGGAGACCATGGATCTCGTGGGCCGCGGGCGCATCAAGCCCATCGTGGACCGGGTCTTCCCGCTCGCCGAGATCGAGTCCGCCTTCGACGCACTCCGGGAAGGTCGATCGCTCGGCCGGAACGTGCTCGCGATCTAGACCCTTGCTCGGCGTGCGGCCTAGGGCTCCCGGTTCCAGTACACGAGGCGCCAGAGAGGCCCGCTGAACGGGCTGAAGTCGAACCCTCGGAGGCTGTTGGAGATGGCGAAGACGGCGTGCCGGATGACCACGGGGATCACGGCCACGTTCTGGACCACGAGGTCGTTCATCCGGATGAACATGCCCGCCCGCTTGACCGGGTCCATCTCGGCCTCGGCGGCGCGCCAGAGCCGATCGTACTCGTCGTTCCGCCACCGCGTCACGTTGACTCCGGCCCACTTGTTCGCTTTCTGGGCCGCTTCCCAGGAACAGAAGCTCCGCATGAAGGCCTGGGGATCGGGATGGCGGAGGATCTTGGTGGAGAGCTGCAGATCGGCGTAGAAGTGGGTCTCGGTGTCGGGATTGCCGGGATCGGATCCGAAGAACACGGAGGCCACGACCGATTTCAGCTCGCACTCGATGCCCGCCCTGGCACACGCCTGCTTGATGATCGCCTGCACCTTCTGTCGGACGGGCTGGTTGACCGTCTGGAAGAGGATCTTCAGGCGCTTGCCGTCCTTGGCGCGGATGCCGTCCGGCCCGCGCTTCCATCCCCCGGCGTCGAGGAGGACATTCGCCTTGTCCGGATTGAATTCCCATCGCATGTTCGGCGAGGCGAAGGGGCGTCGGTTCAGAAAGTTCGCGGTAGCTTCGGCCTGTCGCCCCCAGATCTCGGTCTGGATGGCGCTCCGGTCGACGAGAAGCGCCAGGGCGGACCGAACCGCCGGGTCGGTCAGGAACGGATGGGTGGTCTTGATGCTCGACCGCTCGCCGTCGACGTCCTTTCCCGGATCGGTCTGGTTGACCTGGAGGTACTCGATGTTCACCGTGCGGCCGATGACGACGCGACCCTTGGCGCTCTCCTCGAGCCGCCGCAGGATCTCGTCCTCCATGTTCAGCCCCCAGGCGTAGTCGTACTGGCCGGTCTGGAGCACCGCGCGGGCGGCCGAGACGGGATCGCCGCCGCCCTTGAACTCGACCGTGTCGAAGAAGGGGCGGTTCGGCACGTGGTAGCCCGGGTTGATCTCGGCCCGCAGCACGTCGCCCGGCTTGAAGTCGACGTACCGGTACGGGCCCGTCCCCACCGGCTTGAGGTTGGCCGGCGCCTCGCGGGACCGGCCGCCGCGGTACGCGTCGAACACGTGGCGAGGCAGGATCATGCCCGCGGCGCTGCAGAAGGCGTCGGCCCAGAACGGCATCGGGTGCTTGAAGACCAGCTTCACGGTGTGATCGTCCACCCGCTCCACGCGGTCGATCTCCCGATACGATCCCGTGGTGGACGTGGCCGTCGCCATGTCGGACGCGTACTGCCACGTGAAGATCACGTCGTCGGCGGTGAACGGACGTCCGTCGTGCCACTGCACGCCCGGCTTGAGCCGCCACGTCACCGACGTGCCGTCCCTGGCCACGCCACCGTTGTCGAGCGTCGGGACCTCGCGCGCGAGAACGGGCACGATGTTGCCGTCGGGATCGAGGTCGGCCAGGGGCTCGTAGAAGAGCTCCGACGCTTCGAGATCCTTGGGGGCCACGGCCAGGTGAGGATTCAGGATGGTCGGGGCCGCCCAGTACAGGAGCCGGACCGGGCCGCCTCCTCCCCGCCGGGTCGGGGCGACCCCGGATGATCGCGGCTGAGCGTGGGCGACGCCGGCCGCGGCCAGCATCTGCGCGGCGAGAGGCGCCGTGAGCCCCAGGCCAACCATGGCCTGAACGAAACGGCGGCGCGAGAGCCGTCCGCGCCTGACCTCGTCGATGAGCTCGCGAAGCACGTACTCGTCCATGATGGCCTCCGGTGCCGTCGGCGTTGGCGCTCCTGTCCTGCTCGGCGGCTGCTGACCAGAGCTTATGAAGCTCAATCGAGCAAGAGTCAAGTCACTCGCCGTCCGTGACGGCGTTGACAAGGAGACGACGACCGCCGAGACTATCGCCCCAGGGAGGACCTGACCATGCGAGCCACTGACGAACATCCCCTTCTGCCCACACTCAAGCGCCAGCTCGTCGAGCGCCAGATCGAGCGGCGCGAGTTCCTGCGCTACGCGACCCTGCTCGGCATGGCGGCGCCGGCCGCCTATGCCTTCGTGGGCAAGGTCGCCGGCGAGCGGCTGATCGCGCCGGCGGAGGCTCAGGGCGCCCTGCCCAGGGGCGGCACCCTGCGGCTTGCCATGCGCTGCCAGGACATCAAGAGTCCCCACACGTATAGCTGGGTGGAATCCTCCAACTCCGCGCGTCAGGTGCTGGACTATCTCACGGTGACCGGCGTGGACAACATCACCCGTCCGAGCCTCGTCGAGAAATGGGAGCCCAGCCCCGACCTGAAGACGTGGACGCTGCGTTTGCGCCGGAACGTCAAGTGGCACAACGGCCGGCAGTTCACCGCCGACGACGTCGTGTGGAACCTGAAGCGAGTGCTCGACCCCAAGACCGGCTCTTCCGTGCTCGGCCTGATGAAGGGCTTTCTCCTCGAGGATGTCGAGACGGGCGAGAAGGACGACAAGGGCAATCCCAAGAAATCTTCCCGCCTCTGGGACGCCAACGCCGTCCAGAAGGTGGACGACTTCACCGTCCGGCTGAACGGCAAGTCGGCCCAGCTCGCCGTGCCCGAGCAGCTCTTCCACTACCCGCTCCTCATCCTGGACCCGGCGGAGAACGGCGAGTTCAAGGTTGGCTCGAACGGCACGGGCGCCTTCACGCTGACGGCCAACGAGGTCGGGCGCAAGCAGGTGCTCAAGGCGCGCAAGGAAGGCTACTGGGGCGGCGGGCCGTACCTCGACCAGATCGAGTTCATCGATCTCGGCGACGACCCCGCCGCCGCGGTGAGCGCGCTCGCCTCCAAGCAGGTGGACGGCCTCTATGGCGCCGACATCGTCCAGCTCGAGGCGCTGCAGAAGATCCCGCACGTGCAGATGTACCAGGTGGCCACGGCGTACACGGCGACCGCGCGCATGCAGCCGGTGAAGCCCTTCGACGACAAGCGCGTGCGCCAGGCCATGCGATACGCCATCGACTCGAACGCGGTCCTCCAGATCGCCCACCGCGGTCTCGGCCAGCCCGGCGAGCACCATCACGTCAGCTCCGTGCATCCGGAGTACGCGAAGCTGCCGCCCCCGCAGCGCGATGTCGCCCGGGCCAAGAAGCTGCTCGCGGAGGCGGGCTACCCGAACGGCATCGACGTCGAGATCATCTGCCGGCCGCAGCCCGCCTGGGAGCTCCTCGCCGTGCAGACCATGGTGGAGCAGTGGAAGGAGGCGGGCATCCGCGTCAAGATCAACGTCATGCCCTCCACGCAGTACTGGGAGGTGTGGACCAAGGTGCCGTTCGGCTTCACCACCTGGGCCCACCGCCCGCTCGGGATCATGAGCCTGGCCCTGGCCTATCGCTCGGGCGGCCCGTGGAACGAGTCCAAGTATTCCAATCCCGAGTTCGACCGCTTGCTCAGCCAGGCGGAAGGCACCCTCGACGTCGCCTCGCGACGCGAGACCATGGCCAGGCTCGAGGCCATCCTGCAAGACGACGGGCCGATCGTGCAGCCGGTGTGGCGGAGGCGTGATGGCCCACCGACCCCGCAAGACCGGCGGCGCTCGCAAGACCGGAACGAAGGGCAAGGCGGGATCGAAGCCGCTCGGGCTGCTCGAGCGGCTCGCCCAGGGGCCGGTGATCTGCGCCGAAGGATATCTGTTCGAGTTCGAGCGGCGCGGCTATCTGCAGGCGGGCGCCTATGTGCCGGAGATCGTGCTCGAGCGGCCGGATCTGGTGGAGGCGCTCCACCGCGAGTTCGTCCACGCGGGCTCGGACGTGGTCGAGGCCTTCACCTACTACGCCCACCGCGCCAAGCTGCGGATGGTGGGCCGCGAAGGAGACCTCGCCAGGATCAATCGCACGGCGCTTCGCATCGCCAGGAAGGTCGCGCGGAGCACGGGCACCCTCCTGGCCGGGGACATCTGCAACACCAGCATCTACGATCCCAACGAGTCGAAGTCACACAAGCAGGCGCGCCGGATCTTCGACGAGCAGATCGAGTGGGCGGTCGAGGCCGGCGTCGACTTCATCGTGGCCGAGACGTACTCGTTCGGGGGCGAAGCCCTGCTCGCCCTCGAGGCGATCAAGCAGTCCGGCCGGCCGGCCGTGGTCACCCTGGCCATCCCGCGCGACGGCACCACGCGAGAGGGCTGGAATGTCGCCGATGCGTGCCGCCGCCTTGAAGCGGGCGGCGCGGCCGTGGTCGGCCTCAACTGCGCGCGGGGCCCCGACACGACGATGCCACTGCTCCGGGAGATCCGCGCCGCCGTCTCGTGTCACGTGGCCGCGCTGCCGGTTCCCTACCGGACGACGGCGGCGGAGCCCGTCTTTCAGAGCCTGACGGACCCGTCCCTTCCCGGCAACCGCGCCTTCCCCACCGCGCTGGATCCTTTCCTCTGCAACCGCTACGAGATCGCAGAGTTCGGGAAGGAAGCTCTCGCCCTCGACGTCCGCTATCTCGGTGTCTGCTGCGGCGCGGGGCCGCACCACATCCGGAGCCTCGCCGAGGCGCTGGGCCGCCGGCCGCCCGCGAGCCGCTACTCACCGGACATGTCCAAGCACATCCTCTTCGGCAGCGACAAGCGTCTCTGGCAAAAGAATCTAGAATACGGCCGGCAAACCTACAGCGCGGCCGACCCAGCCTCCCGGTAGCCGCACGACATGGAACAGAGAAAAGGGGCGGCCGTCGTCATCATCGGCGGCGGCGTCACCGGTCTCAGCGCGGGATGGTGGCTCGCTCGCTCCGGTGTCGACGTTCTCGTCCTCGAGAAGAACATCGTAGGATGGGAGGCTTCCGGGCGCAACGGCGGGGGCGCCACTCACGTCTACAGCCCCTTCGGCCTCGAAGAGCAGCGCCTCTGGCCGCTGATGGACGAGCTGCTCGGCTACCCGACGGAGCACCAGCCGTACCGGATCGGCGTGGCCCTGAGCGAGGCGCAGCTCGCGCTGGCGCGGCGCTGGGCCGAGATCGGCGAGACGCGCGGCTTCAAGTGGGAGCTTCTCGATCGCCGTCAGCTCAAGGAGCTGGTGCCCATCGTCGGTGACAATGCCATCGGCGGCACCTATCTCCACTTCGGCGGGCACGCCAACCCGCAGCGGACGGTTCAGGCGTACGCCTGGGCGCTACAGGACCACGGTGGGCGAATCCTCCAGCACACGACGGTGACCGGGCTCACGACGCGCGGCGGCCGCGTCACAGCGGTCGAGACCACACAGGGCACGTTCGGCGCCGACACCGTGATCATCGCGGCGGGGCCGCAGACGGGACTCTTCGCGGACATGCTCGGCGTTTTCCTTCCCCTCGCCCCTGCCCGCGTCGAGATGATCGCCACGGAGCCTCTGCCCCTCATGCGCCACGGCGGCGTGGCGGGCAACGGCCTCTACGGCCGGCAGACCCTGCGCGGCAATCTCGTCTACGGCGGCGGACCTCACGAGTGGATCAACGTGCCCGACATGGCCGCGCCCGACCATCCGAACACGCCGCTCGTACGAAACCTCGCGCGTCGGCTGGCCGAGCTCTTGCCCGGCGCCGCGCACCTGCGCGTGATCCGCGCCTGGGGCGGTGTCGCCGAGAACACGCCCGACGGGCTTCCCGTCATCGATCGGCTCTCGTCCCCCGACAACGTCATCCTCGCCACCATGTCTAGCGTGGGGTTCGGGCTCTCTCCCGCCGCCGGAAAGGGCATCAGCGAGCTCGTGATGCACGGCCGGTGTCTCTTCGCCGATCTCTCGGCCCTCGCCCTGAGCCGCTTCGCGGATACGCCGCCCGACTGGCGCGAGCGGGCTGGATGGATTTCGACGAGCGCCTCTGTCGCCGAGACTGCCGCCCGGGGCTCGCGGTGACGATCGACAAGCGATCCATCGCCGAAAAGGCTCCGCGACCCGAACGCCACGTCGCCGTGGTCGTCGTCGGCGCCGGTGCCGCCGGCGTGGCCGCCGCAATCGAGGCAGCCCGGGCCGGCGTCGAGGTTCTGCTGATCGACGAGAACCCAATCGACAACGACATGATGGCCATGGACGTGCCTCTCTATTTCGGCCAGCGCATGCAGCCATCCGTCCGGAATCGTGCCCTGATGATGGAGCGCGTGGTCGAGACGAATCCCGCGCTGGCCGAGGCCCACGAGGCGGGCGTTGACGTGCAGCTCGGCACCTATGTCTGGGGCGCCTTCGTCAACGGGCCGACTGTGCGCGAGCTGCCGGGGCCCATGCTCGGCCTCGCGGACGCCCGGCGCTCCTGGCTCGTCGGCTATGACCGGCTCATCGTTGCCGCCGGGGCGCGCGACGTGGCGATGGGCTTCCCGGGCTGGGAGCGCGCCGGCGCGATGGGGGCGAACGGCGCCGTCTCTCTCCTCACCCGCTATCGCGCGCTCGGCTCGCAGCGCATGGTCATCGTCGGCTCGGGAGACCTTGGCCTCCGGACGGCCGCCCTGGCGCTCGAGAGCGGCGTGGCCGTCGCGGGAATCGTCGAGGTCGCGAACACCGTGCGTGGTGACGAGGCCATCGCGCGATCACTTGCCGGCCGAGGCGTGCCGCTCTACATCGCTCACACGATCCGAGAGGCGCGCGGCAGAGTCGGCGAGATCGACTCCGTAGTCCTCGTTCAGGTCGACGAGAGCCTCAAGCCCGTCGCCGGCAGCGAGCGCGAGATCGCCTGCGACACGGTCTGCCTCGCTCTCGGTCTCGCTCCCAACGTGGAGCTGCTCCATCTCGTGGGTGCCCGCCTCGCATTCGACTCGGCGCTCGGGGGCTGGATACCCGAGCTCAACGACCAGATGCAAACGAGTGTACCGACGGTCTTCGGCGCCGGCGACTGCACCGGCGTCCACGACGCCATGCTCGCCGATCCAGAAATCGCCCGCACACAGGGCCGCCTCGCCGGAATCGCCGCCGCCCAATCCCTCGGCGCCGCCACTCCTCCTAAGATCCCTCTCCCCCACCGGGGGAGAGGGCAGGGTGAGGGGGCGGTTCACACCCATTGGCAGACCTGGCTCCAGTCCCTCATCAACGCCGGCGGCCTGGACGTTAACATCTGCCAGTGCGAGGAAGTCACGCGACGCGAGCTGGTCGACGTCAGGCCCCCGCGCTATCTGAAGTGGGAATCTCCGCAAATGGAGGCCCGCAGCCTCGACACCATGCTCCGCGACGGCCCGGTCAACCAGGACCAGATCAAGCGCCTCACCCGCGCGGGCATGGGCCCCTGCCAGAGCCGCCGCTGCCGCGAGCAGGTCGGGCTCCTCCTGGCACAGGCCGCCGCCACCTCCATCGACCGAATCCCCTTGCCGAGCTTCCGTCCGCCGATTCGCCCGCTTCCCATGAACGTGCTCTGGCCGACAGACGAGCCGGCGGCCATGCGCGAAGACTGGGTGAGCTGGTTCGGGATCCCGACCCAGTTCAGTCCGCACTGGGAAGCAGGCATGGCCATCGCCGAGCCGACCGCGCAGACCCGCCTCATCCTGAGCGACGAGTGAGCGAGGGACAGTGACGGAACCCAATAGGCGGGCGTAGTGTCATCGGATCGGCGGCTCGCTCTCCTGGCCGTGGTCCTCCTTGCTCTCGCCGCCGGCTCTGCCCCGCCCCCGGTTCCGGCCAGCGACGGCGGTGCCATCAGCCGGCGGGGCACCTACGAGGGCGGGCAGTACCTGATCGAGGTGCCGGCAAGCTGGAACGGCGGGCTCGTCCTTTTTGCCCACGGTTATGATGGCGGCACATTCGTTTCGCCCCTGACTTCGTACCTGCAGGACCGGGGTTATGCGCTCGCCGCATCGAGCTACCGTACCGAGGATTACCGACCCGACTTGTACGTGGATGACATGCGAGCACTGCTCGATCTGTTCATCCGGGAGGTACGACGCCCGCGATGGACCGTCATCCACGGGCAATCCGTGGGAGGGCATGTCGCCATCGCGTCGCTCGAGCTCTACCCAGGCCTGTATCAAGGGGCGCTCATCGAGTGCGGGGTCATGGAAGGGATCGGGAACGTCGACCTTTACCTGGCCGCGCAGGCCGCCGCCGAATACCTCGGCGGTGTCAACCTCTTCGAGGCGCCCGACCGCGAAACCCTGATCGCTCGGGTGAACAGCCAATGGCTGCCCCGCATGGGGGCCCCTCCCGCCTACACGGAGCGGGGCCGGCGCTTCGACAGCGTCCTCAAATATCTGATGGGTGGGGACCTGCCACTGCGGTTGCAGGGCCTTCTTCCCCGCCACTACTTCCGCTACGTCGCGGGCACACGCGCGCCCGAGTTTCGGGAAGTCCTACGACATGCGAGCACGTTGCAGGTCAGATACCGGATCGACCCCGGCCTTGGCGTCGCCGAGGACGAGCTCAACGCCAAGGTCCGTCGCATCGCGCCGGCCGAGGGCGCGAGGTCGCGGAGCGGGAACCCGGCCCTTGCCGAACTGACCGGCCGGATCACCGTGCCCGTGCTCGCCATCCACGAGACCGGGGATGCGCGCGTGCCGTGGAGCAACCAGCAGGCGTACCGGCGCCGGACGGTTGCCGCGGGCACGGCCCATCTGCTCGTGCAGCGGGCGGTGCGGTGGCCGAGCCACTGCGGGTTCGACGGGGAAATGCGTGAGCAGGCCTTCGACGACCTCGTCGCGTGGATGGAGAAGGGAATCAAGCCGGACGGCGACGACGTGCTCGCGCCCGACGTGTCGACCCTCGGCCTTCGATGGACACCCCTCCGCCATCCCGAAGATCCTCTGCAGCGACGCGAGCCTTCCCGACAGTGAACCGAAGACAAGCTGTATTCGTGTTGTTCGGCCTTAGCCTGGGATTGCCCGCGGCGCCAGCGTCGAGCGCGCAGCCCACCGGCAAGGCTCCGGCAATCGGGCTGCTCGACGCGGGCGAGCGCCTGGAGTGGTGGGCGGCTTTCCGACAGCAGCTTCGCGAGCTCGGCTACGTCGAAGGCCAGAACGCCTCGTTCGAAGCGCGCTTTGCCAGCGGAAAATTCGAGCGGCTCCCGGAAATGGCTCAAGAACTGGTTCGCCTCAAGGTCGCTGTCATCGTGACGAGCGGTAGGGTGGCCACCCAAGCCGCCGTGCGAGCCACCACCACGATCCCCATTGTCACGGCCACCGGTGATGATCCCGTGACCGCGGGTCTCGTCGCCAGCCTAGCGCGGCCCGGAGGCAATGTCACCGGGATGACGAGCCTTTCAGGGGAGCTGACTCGGAAGCGTTTTGAGCTGCTCAGGGAGGTTCTTCCCAAGATATCTCGACTGGCAGTTCTCTGGCATCGGGACAATCCTGGCTCCGCGGTTGCTATGCGAGATCTCGAGGCCGCCGCTCGGTCTGCGAAGGTTGAGCTTCAGGTTCGGGGGATCAAGAGCGCGGACGAGCTCATCGGAGCTTTCTCGGCCATGACGCGGGAGCATGCCCGAGCAGTCTTCGTGATCGCCGACCCGCTGTTCTTTTCCGAGCGCAGGCGAATTTCCGACCTCGCGATCAAGCACCAATTGCCCAGCTTTCACGGAGTGTCCGAATACGCGGAGGCCGGAGGACTCTTTTCTTACGGGCCGAGCTACTCCGATCTCTTCCGGCGAGCCGCCCTCTATGTGGACAAGATCCTGAAGGGAGCCAAGCCCGGTGATTTGCCGATCGAGCAGCCGACCAAGTTCGAGCTTGTCATCAACCTGAAGACGGCGCGAGCGCTCGGAGTGACCATTCCGCGTCTGATCCTGTTGCGCGCCGACCGGGTGATCGACTAGCGGTCAGAGCCGCTCGTAGCCCCGATACAGCTCCGGGCGGATCCACTGCTTGAAGATGCCGGGCTTGGTCCGCCACGGTAGCGTGCCGTCCACCCGGCGGTCGAGCTCGTCGCGCAGCCACTCGAGGCGCGCGAGATCGACGGTCACGGTGAAGACACCGGGCTTCCGCGACTCGAGCAGGATCTCCTCGGGAGTGCAGATCATGGCGTGGCCGCTGCCGCCCTCGAGGATGTTGCGGCTCGTCGCGGTGATCATCAGGTTCTCGATCGCGCGCGCCCAGATGAGTGTGCGCCAGGTCTCGTGGAGCTGGGGCGGCCAGAGCCCGGCGGGCAAGAGCGTGATCCGCGCGCCCTGGAGGGCCATCATCCGTGACAGCTCGGGCACGTAGACCTCGCTGCACATCAGGATGCCGAGCTTGCCGAACTCCGTGTCCCACACCGGCAGCTCGTCCGCTTCCTGGTACTTGAAGTCCCAGAACTTCCCGCCCTCGTAGATCCACGGGCCCGGCGGGGTCGTCCGCCTGTACTTGCCGATACGCTGGCCGTCCGGTCCGTAGAGGTAGAGGCAGTTGTAGCAGGGGGCGTGGCCGACGTCGTCCGGGCGGATGTACTCGACGGCCCCGCCGACGACATAGACTTTCTCCTCGCCCGCCACGGCGGCGAGGGCTTCGTGCGGGGAGTAGTTCACGGGCACCGTGTAGGGACCCGGATATGTTTCCGGGAGCATGACGAGCTTCGCGCCGTCACGAGCTGCCTGGCGAATGTAGGCGACCGCGCGATCGACGTTCTTCGGAGCCTCCGGGCCCGTCAGCGTTTCGGGCTGCACCACCGCGAGTCTCAGTTCCATGGGGTCAGGTCTCACATTAATACATTTCCAGCGACAAGTCCCATCGGTCCCGACTCAATGTCGGATTGTGAGACCTGACCCCAGATCTTGACAGGGCGTGACGGGTGCAGTCTCATGGCCCTCACCTGGAGGTGCTCATGCGATCCGATCGCGTCATCGGGGCCATCGACTTCCACACGGCAGGGATCGGGATGCGGCTGCTCACGAGCGGCCTCGGGCGACTGCCGGGGAGCACAATCACCGACAAGCGGCGGTGGTTCCAGGAGCATCTCGACGATCTCCGCACCGGCCTCTGCCTCGAGCCGCGCGGGCACCGCGGCCTCTTGATCGCGGTCATGACCGAGCCGGTCACGCCCGCCGCGCACTTTGGCCTCTTCTTCATCTATCCGGGCGGCTACTACGTCTCGTGTGGCGAGGGCACGATCGGCGCGGCAACCGTGGCCGTCGAGACCGGGCTGGTGCCGCGGACGGGGGTCGAGACCCCGGTCGTCATCGACACGGAAGCGGGAGTCGTGGAGACGATCGCGCGCTCGGACGGCGATCGCGTGCGCGACGTCACACTCCGATGGACGGCATCCTTCGTCGCGCTGCCCGAGCAGGTGATCGAGGTCGAGGGTGTGGGCGAGGTGCCGGTCGACATCGCGGTCGGCGTGGGCAACGTCTTCGCCATCGTGGAGGCGGGGCACATTGGCGTGTCGGTGCGGCGAGAGCTCACGAAGCGCATCGCCCAGCGGGGGATGGCCGTCCGTCACGCGGTCAACGCCCAGCTCCAGGTCGAGATACCGGGTCTCGGCAAGACGAGCGTGGACAACGTGCTCGTCCACGAGCTGCCTGATGCCGACGGCGTCTCGCCCAACGCTCTCGTGTGGGGCCCCGGCCAGGTCGACGCCGCCCCGTGTGGGTCGGGTACCTGCGCCCGCCTGGCCCTCTTCCACCACCGGGGCCTCATGGGCGTCGGCTCCAGGTTCATCAGCCAGGGCCTGCTCGGGCTCAGCTTCACGGCTCGAATCGGCGGCGAGACGGAAGTGGAGGGGCGGCCGGCCATCCTGCCCGAGATCACCGGCACCGCGTACCTGACCGGGTTCAGCCAGTTCCTGTTCGATCCCGACGATCCCCTGCGCACCGGCTACCTGCTCGACGTCTAGCGGGCATGAAGACCCTCGTGCTGGGCGGTGGCGTCGTCGGCGTGACCACGGCCTACTTCCTCGCCCAGGCGGGCCACGAGGTGACACTCCTCGAGGAGAAGGACGGGCTCGGCCTCGAGGCCAGCGCGGGCAATGCGGGGATCATCGCACCCGGACATTCCTTCGCCTGGGCCTCACCGCGCGCCCCGGCCATGTTGCTTCGCTCCCTGCGCGGCGCCGAAACCCCCATTCGCGTCCGACTCGCCCCCGACCCGCACCTGTACCTCTGGGGAATTCGATTCCTGCGCGAGTGCACGGCGACACGGGCGCGTCGCAACACGCTCGTCAAGCTCCGCTTGTGCCAGTACAGCCAGCGCGTGCTGAACGAGCTGGTGCGGGCGGAAGGGCTCGAGTATGAGGCCATCACGAAAGGCGCTCTGTACCTCTATCGCAATCGGGCCGAGCTCGAGGCGGGGATGAAGAAGATGGCCCTCCTCGCCGAGCACGGCCAGAAGCAGGAGATCCTCGACGCGGGCGAGGTGGCGAAGCTCGACCCGGTCTTCGAACCGGTCAAGACGAAGATCGCCGGAGCGGTCCGCGATCTCGGCGACTCGAGCGGCGACTCGCGCCTCTTCACGGAGCGCCTGGGGGCGCTGTGCCGGGACCGGCTCGGCGTCACCGTGAAGCTCGGCTGCCGCGTCGCCGCGCTCCGGGCCGGTGGGGATCGCATCGACGCCGTCGTCACCAGCGACGGCGTCGTGACCGCGGACAACTACGTGCTGGCCCTCGGGGTGGGCAGTCCGATCGTCGCGCGGACGGCGGGGGTGAGCCTGCCCATCTATCCGGCCAAGGGCTATTCCTCGACCTTTCCGCTCAAGCCAGGCGGCCTCGCACCTACAATTCCTGGAGTCGACGAGCAGTGGCTGGTCGGCTGGTCACGCCTCGGCGACCGGCTGCGCCTCACCTCGACCGCGGAGTTCGCCGGCTACGACTGGGGCTGGACGCCGCGCGACTTCAACAACATCCTTCGCTTCGCGCGCGACGTGTTTCCCGACGCCGTCGACTACGATCGGGGAGAGTACCGCGCGTGCCTGCGCCCGATGACGCCGGATGGGCCGCCCATCCTTGGTCTCGGCCGCCATCGCAATCTCTTCTTCAACTGCGGCCACGGCCACATGGGCTGGACCATGGCGTGCGGCACGGCCCGGATCGTCGCCGATCTCATGAACGGGCGCATGCCCGAGCTGGATCTGGAGGGTCTCACCCCTCGCCGGTAGAGGGGTCAGGTCTCACATTCCCACATTTCCGTCGCGCGCCGCGCCGGCTGCCGGCGGAGAAAATGTCGGAATGTGAGACCTGACCCCAATCACTTTTCCCCCAGGTAGGCTTTGCGCACGACGTCGGAGCGGAGAAGCGCAAGGGCCGCGTCCTGGAGCACGATCCGTCCTGTCTGGATGACGTAGCCTCGATGCGCCACCCGCAGCGCCATCCGGGCGTTCTGCTCGACGAGCAGGATCGTCGTGCCGAGCCGATTGATATCCCGGATGATCTCGAAGATGGTCTCGACCAGGATCGGCGAGAGCCCCATCGACGGCTCATCCAGGAGCAGCATCTCGGGACGGGCCATGAGGGCGCGACCCATCGCCACCATCTGCTGTTCCCCGCCGGAGAGCGTGCCGCCCTTCTGCCCCAGGCGATCGCGCAGTCGCGGGAAGAGAGCGAGCACGCGCTCCAGGTCCTGGGGAATCGCCTCGCGGTCGGTGCGCGCGAAGGCCCCCAGCTCGAGGTTCTCGAGGACGGTCATGCGGGCGAAGATCCGGCGGCCCTCCGGGGACTGGGCGATCCCCAGGCGGGCAATCCGGTGTGTGGGGACCTTGTCGATCCGTTTTCCGCCAAAGGTCACGGTGCCTCTCAGCGGCCGCACCGTCCCGAGCACGGTCCGCAGCGTGGTGGTCTTGCCGGCCCCGTTCGACCCGATCAGCGTGACGATCTCGCCGCGCGCCACGGTGAGGGAGACGCCCTTGAGCGCGCGGATGTTCCCGTAATACGCGTGCACGTCACTCAGCTCGAGCAGACCGGTCCCGCTCATCCGGTGACCAGCTCCTGCTCGTACCCCTTGCCCAGATAGGCCTCGATGACCTTCGCATTCTGTCGGATCTCGGTGGGCGTGCCTTCCGCGATCCGGGTGCCGTAATCGAGCACGGTGATGCGGTCGGAGATCCCCATCACCACCTCCATGTGGTGCTCGATGAGCAGGACCGCGAGCCCGAGCTCGCGCCGCAGCAGCCCGATCAGCTCGGTCAGGGCGTCAGTCTCGCGCGGGTTCATGCCGGCGGTCGGCTCGTCGAGCAGCAACAGCTTGGGCTCGGTGGCCAGCGCGCGCGCGATCTCGAGCCGGCGCTGATCGCCGTAGGCCAGATTCTTGGCCAGCTCGCCCTCCTTGTCGCCCAGGCCCACGAAGCCGAGGAGATCTCGCGCCCGGCCGCGCGCGCGGGCCTCCTCGGCGACGACGGAGGGCGGCCGGAAGACGGCGCCGGCCACCGAGGCGTGGAGCCGACAGTGCTCGCCCACGAGGACATTGTCGAGCACGGTCATGTTCTGGAAGAGCCGGATGGACTGAAAGGTGCGGGCGATGCCGCGCCCGACGATCTGATGTGGCCTCAGCCCGACCAGGCTCTCGCCATTCAATCGAATCTCCCCGTGGTCCGGCCGGAGCAGTCCGGTGACGAGGTTGAAGAACGTCGTCTTCCCGGCGCCGTTCGGCCCGATCAGCCCGACGATGCCCGCAGACGGGATGACGAGGTCCACCTCGCTCACCGCCACGAGGCCCCCGAAGCGCCGCGTCACGCCCCGCACATCGAGAACAGGAGTCGTGGCCAAGCCCGTCCGCGACCCTTCGGCCTCCCGCAGCCACGACGGGATCGCCTCGGCCTGCGGGCGAGGCGGCGCCGCCACGAGCGCGAGCGCCTCCTCGCGCTCATCCACGTCGACGGCGGGGGGGCGCACTCGCCGCCCTGCCAGCCCTTCCGGCCTGACCAGCATGATGATGACCAGGCCCAGGCCGAAGAAGAACCAGCGCCAGAGCGTGAGATCGACGCTCGCGAGGGTGGCGACGCCCACTGACCGCCCGATCCAGCGCACCAGGTACGTCAGCTGAGCGAGCAGGATGCGGTCGAAGAGCGTGATCAGCATGCCGCCCAGGATGACACCCTTGAGGCTCCCCATCCCCCCCAGCACGACCATGCACAGCAGCATGATCGAGACGTTGAACTCGAAGGCGCCCGGCGTGATGGCCTGCAGCTTCGCCGCGTAGAACGAGCCCGCAAAGCCGGAGAAGGACGCGCCGAGAGCGAAGGCGAGGAGCTTGGTCTTGACCGGGTTCACTCCCGTGCAGTCGGCCGCCGTCTCGTCCTCGCGGATGGCCATCCAGGCCCGGCCGAGCCGCGAGTCGCGCATGCGGTTCATGGCCCAGAGGGAAAGCGCGCCAATGATCAGGATGAGGAAGTACCAGGGGATGAACTGGGTGTCGAAGTCCACGCCGGGCAGGTACGGCCGGCCCACGGGGTTCACGCCGTTCTCCCCGCCCGTCAGGTTGAGCCGTTCGACCGGGCGCCACCCTCCGACGTCGATCGTGATGTCGCCGAGATTCCGGATGGCGACGGGAATGATCTCTCCGAAGGCAAGGGTGATGATGGCGAGATAGTCTCCTCGCACCCGCAGAGTGGGAGCGCCGATCACCACGCCCATGCCCGCCGACACGAGGGCCGCGATCCAGATCACGACCCAGAAGCTCCATGCATGTCCATAGAGCGGCGAGCCGAGCACGGGAGAATTGAGCAGGCCCATGGTATAGGCCCCGATGGCGAAGAAGGCCGCGTAGCCGAGGTCGAGGAGCCCGGCGTAGCCGACGACGATGTTGAGTCCAAGCGCGAGCAGGACGTAGATCATGGCGTCGGTCACGGCGTGGACGGTTTGCGCCTGCAGCCAGTGATCCAGGAACGGGTAAACCATGAGGGCGGTGAGAAGGAGGGCCGCAGGGAGCGGACGGTTTCTCACGCCTTGTCCGGAGCGCGCTCGCCGAGGAGTCCCTGGGGCCGAAAAACCAGGACCAGGATCAGGATCGAGAAGACAATCGCGTTCGTCCAGCGCGCCGAGATGTACTGGTCGCTCCACGCGGAGAGAAAGCCGATCAGAAATCCGCCGAGGGCGGCCCCCGGCATGCTGCCGATGCCGCCCAGCACGGCCGCGGTGAAGGCGCGCAGGCCGGCCTGGTAGCCCATCCACCACATCCCGATGTTGTAGTAGAGGCCCTGGATGAGGCCGGCGGCTCCCGCGAGCGCGCCTCCGATGAAGAAGGTCAGGATGATCGTCTTCTCGACGTCGATTCCCATGGCGAGGGCCGTCTCTTTGTCCTGGGCAGTGGCCCGCATCGCCTTGCCCCATCGTGTCCGGGTGACGAAGTACTGAAGGGCGATCATGAGGGGAATGGTGGCGCCCAGCACGAGAACGTCTTTGCTCGTGATGAACAGCAGCGACTCCACGCCGATCCACTCCCGGAGAATGTCCACCGAGGGGAAGATATCGGGGTAGGCGATCGGGGCCGGGCCCTTCCAGATCAGGGCGAGGTTCTCGAGCATGAACGAGACGCCGATGGCAGTGATCAACGGCGCGAGCCGGAACGCGTGCCGGAGAGGACGGTACGCCACGCGGTCGATGGCGACGTTGATGGCCCCGGTCGTCAGCATGGTCAGGAGGAAGACCAGAGGTAAGACAGTGACCAGGTGCCAGCCGTGCAGCGTGGTCGCCATTCCGAGCAAGGTGAAGTAGCTGAGCGAGATGAAGAGGCCCAGCATGAAGACATCGCCGTGGGCGAAGTTGATCAGTCCGATGATCCCGTAGACCATCGTGTAGCCGAGAGCGATGAGGGCGAAGACGGCCCCCCGGGTGAGCCCGTTGACCGTCTGCTGGATCAGGACCTCGTGCCAGTTCAAGTGGGTCGGCTCGGCTCGGGGAAGAGCGCTAGCCTGGTCATGAATGGTCTCGGCTAACGCTCCTCCCCAAGCTCCCTGGACCCTACTCGAGGATCGACTCGAACTGGAACTTGCAGCCAATCGGGGTGTCGGCCTTCACCACCTTGAAACCGGACATGGTGTCGTAGTCGACGTCGCCGTTGGCATCGAAGCTCCACTTTCCGTTGATGCCGTCGAAGTTCTTGGTGGTCGAGATCGCCTTGCGCACCGCCTCCCGCTTCTCGGCGATGTCCTTGGCGCGCTCGATCGCCGAGGCCGCGCGCTTGATCCCGTCGATCGCGACCCGGCCCGCCTCCGCGGCGTAGAGGGCGTAGGCGGTGGGCTCCTTCCCGAACCGCTTCTTGTATTCCTCGTACGTCTTGGCCCCGGTCCCCTTCATCTTCTCGAAGGGGAGACCCGCGAAGGTCACCCGCATCTCGGTGGCCATCGCCACCTCGCAGGTCGCGCCCTTGAGCAGCTCTTCCTCGAGGAGGCCGTCGGGCCCCATGAACCGCACCCGCGGCGCCACCAGCCCCACCTCCTTCATCTGACGGATGATGACCTGCGCACCCGTCTCGATGACGCCGCCCATGTAGACGAGGTCCGCGCCCGAGGCGCGCACCTTGGTCAGGACGGGCTTCTGGTCGGGCTGCTTCCAGTCGATGCCCTCGTTGGCCACGATCGCGAGGCCGATCTTCTTGGCGGTGGCCTCGAAGACGTCTGCGATCCCCTTGCCGTACAGCTCCTGGTCGTTGAGGACGTACACCTTCTTGGCGCCGAGACGCTTCGCCCACTTGGCGCCGACGGCGCCCTGGATGTCGTCGGCCGGCACCGGCCGGAAGTAGTTGACGAACCCCAGCGGTCGATAGATCTCGGGCTCGCCCGGCGCGGCGCCCTGCTTCTTGGTCAGTCCCGGATAGGTGTTGGCCGGCGTGATCTGCGCCATGTGGGCGCGGTTGTTGATGGGGATCGAGACCTTGGCCGCGCCGGAATTGTAGGTCCCGATGTAGACGATCGCGAGCGGGTCGGCGACCGCCTTGTTCGCGTTCTCCGCCTCGACCGCGCCGTCCCACTTGCCCGTCTGTGGGGAAGCGTCGTCGAGATTGATCACTTCGAGACAGTAGCCGGCGACCGTGCCGCCGGCCTCGGACATGGCCAGATCGACGCCGTTCTTCATACCCGTGCCCTCGGGAATCATCGCCCCCTGCATCGGCCACGAGGTGTAGATGCGAAGCTTGCCCTTCGGACACTGCTGAGCGGTGGCGTCCATCGGAATGGTGGCCACCATGACGAGCACCGCGGCCCCGAATGTTCCCAGCCATCCCCACCTGCGCATAGCGTTCCCCTCCCGCATGACTACGGCGTGAGCAACGACTACCTCCGACCCGAGCTTGGCCGGATGCTGGAGACTCGAGCGCCGGCTGTCAAGGTGTTTCTTGGGTCTCGTCCTAGGCTATCCTGTGGGCCACCGAACGGAGGAGATGCCTATGCCGCAACCACGGGTCATCTACGACGCGAAGCCGGGCTCGCCGATCGCGGTGGATCACGCGTTCTACGACCGGCTGGCCGGCCAGACCGCATCCCGCACGCTGGTCGAGCGCTTCATCGTGCCGATGCGCTCCGGTCGCGCCTGGCCGGTGCGTGCCGGCCAGCTGTTCCGCATCGTGGCCGTGGAGGGGGCCCAGGTCGCGGACTTCAACGCCTGGAGTCTCGGCAACCCCCGCGAGCGCTTCTGGGCCGCGCGGACCAAGCAGCTCCATCGCGCGCACGTCACCACCTACGACCGGCTCTGGTCCTCCCTGCCCTACCTCCGGCCGATGCTCACGATCACCAACGACACGATCCGGTACGGCCGCGACGCGGACGGCGCGGGCTGCCATGACCTGCTCGGCACGCGATGCGACCCCTACGTTCACAAGATGCTCAACGGAGAGGACTTCGATCTCTGCTGCCATTCCAACCTGGTGCGCGCGATCGCTCCCTACCGTCTCACCGAGCTCGACGTTCACGACGTGCTGAATGTCTTCCAGGTCACCGGGCTGACCGCGGACGACCGCTACTTCGTCAAGGCGAGCCCGGCGAAGAAAGGAGACTTCATCGAGTTCTTCGCCGAGATCGACGTGCTCTGCGCGATCTCGACCTGCCCTCACGGCGATCTCTCGGTGCAGATGTGGGGGGAGGAGGCGGGCGATCCGCTCAGCACCTGCCGCCCGCTCGGCGTGGAGATCTGGCAGCCGGACCCGGCGCTCCTCGCGGGCTGGCGCCCTCCCGAGGTTTCGGACTATCGCGGAGACCACGGCCTCCGCCGCGGGTAGGAGTCTGTCAGAGTAATCGCCAGATTCTCGCGAGCAGGAATGTTCCGCTTCGAGCGCCGGCTTCGCCGGCGCAACCGGTTCGGGGGGAGGCTTCGGAAGGGGGGCGGAGCCCCCTCCGAGCTACCTAGCCGCGAGCGAGGAAGGAGGAAGGACGTATGGCAACCACGCAGAGCCTCACGATCCCCGCCCGGCGCGGCGCGGCCGCGCGGGTGGCCGCCGGCCAGCGCGTCAAGGTCATCAATACCCACGGCACGCAGGTGGTCGATACCTGGGCGTTCAACGCGAGCGACGTCACGGAATGGATGTCGATGGAGGCCAGTCGCGCGTGGTTCATGAAGCTGCGGGCCGCCGTCGGCGACGCGTTCCTCACGAACCAGCGGCGGCCCATTCTGACCCTCGTCGAGGACACGTCGGGAGGCGCCCACGACACCCTCATCGCCTCCTGCGACGCCCCGCGCTATCGCCTGCTCGGCGTCGAGGGTCACCACGACAACTGCCGCGACAACCTGCACGCGGCCCTCGCCGCCCTCGGCCTCACGGTGCCCTCCACCCCGTCGCCGCTCAACCTGTTCATGAACATTCCCTGGACGGCCGACGGGACCCTTGCCTGGGCAGAGCCCGTCTCGACGCCGGGGAGCTACGTGGTGCTTCGCGCGGAGATGGATATGGTGATCGCCTTCTCCGCCTGCCCGCAGGACATCCTGCCCATCAATGGCCGCACGGGGCGGACCACCGAGGCCCACTTCACCATCGAGTAGGAGTCGTTGGACGTCTTGCCCGAGCCGCGGCCCGCCGTTGCCAGGCCCTTGCCTATCCGCTCACGCTGGCGCTCTGGAGCTGCGTCAGCTCGTCCGCGGGAATGTGGCAGACGATGCGATGGCCGCCCGCGAGCTGAAAGGTGGGCGGCGGGGTCTCATCACAGATCGCGCCGATCCGCCGAGGGCAGCGGCCGCTGAACGGGCAGCCGCGCGGGACCTCGGTCGCGCTCGGAAGCGGGCCCTCGAGGACGATGCGGGTGCCCTGGGCGTCGGGGTCGGGCACGGGGACGGCGGACAGCAGCGCCTCCGTGTACGGATGAAAGGGCGGCGCGAAGACGTCCGCAGCCCGACCGAATTCGACGACGGCGCCGAGATACATCACCGCGACGTGATCGGCGAGGTAGCGCACGACCGAAAGGTCGTGGGAGATGAAGATCAGCGTGGCGTCTCGCTCGGCCTGGATCTCGTTCAGCAAGTTGATGATGGAGGCCTGCACGGAGACGTCGAGCGCGGAGACGGGCTCGTCGGCCAGGATCACGTCGGGATTGCCGGCCAGCGCGCGCGCGATGGCCACGCGCTGCTTCTGGCCTCCGGAAAGTCGGTCGGGCTTGCGGCCGGCGAGCTCCGGCGGGAGCTTGACGACCTCGAGGAGACGCCTGACCTCGCCCGCCTCCTCACGGCCTGCCAGACGACGCAGGCGCCGGAGGGCCCGGCCAATCGCATAGCCGACGCTGTGGCTCGGGTTGAGCGTGCTGTCGGGGTTCTGGAACACCATCTGGATGCTGCGCTTGAGCGCGAGCGGCCGCGATTCCACGCGGGCCGAGGCCACCTCGATGCCCTCGAGCTCGACGTGGCCGGCGCTCGCCGTCTCGAGGCCGGCGAGCACCTTGGCCAGCGTGGACTTGCCGCAGCCAGACTCGCCGACGATCGCGAGGGTCTCACCTTTCGTGGCGATCAGATCGATGCCGCTGAGGGCGCGGATCGGCGCGCGGCCTGATCCAAAGAAACCGCGGCGCTGACGATAGAGCTTCTCGAGGCCGTCGATCTTCAGGGTGATCGCGCCCGAGGCTCGCTCCGCGACGGCGCCCGCTGCGCTTCGCTTGCGCTCCCAGGGGGAAAGCTCCGCGGCCCGCACACACTGCACCCGGTGTCCGACCTCATTGGCGAGGGGCAGGACAGGAATCGCCTGCGAAGTACAGCGGCCGGGCTCGACGTGGGGGCAGCGCGCGGCAAAGCCGCAGCCGGCGGGTCGCGCGAGAGCCGGCGCCACCTGGCCCGGGATGGGCACGAGCGGCGCCTGGCGCTTGTCCCGACCGAGTGACGGCAGGCAGTCGAGAAGCCCGCGCGTGTAGGGATGCCGCGGGTTCTTGAAGACCTGCCGGATCGAGCCTTCCTCCACCAGCTCGCCGGCGTACATGACGCCGATCCGGTCGCACACGCGCACGACCGTGCCCAGGTTGTGGCTGATGAAGAGGACAGAGGTGCCGTGACGCTGGCGGAGCTCGCGCACCAGGTCGAGCACGGCCGCCTCCACGGTCACGTCGAGCCCTGTGGTCGGCTCGTCCATGATCAGGAGCGCGGGCTCGGCGATGAGGGCCATGGCGATGACGATGCGCTGCTGCTGGCCACCCGAGAGCTGGTGCGGGTAGCGCCCCAGCACGCTTTCCCCGTCCTGCAGCCTGACCTCGGCGAGCATCTCGAGCGCGCGGGCCCGGGCCGACCGCTCGTCCAGGCCCTCGTGGAGCATGGGCACTTCCATGAGCTGGCGCCCCACCGTCATGACCGGGTTCAGGCTCGCCATCGGGTCCTGGTACACCATGGCGACGCGTCGCCCCCGCATCGCCCGCAGCTCACCCACCGTCATCGCGGCGACGTCGCGCCCCTCGAAGACGATCCGCCCGCCCATGATTCTCCCGGCCCGGCCCAGATAGCGCACGATGCCGAGGGCGACTGTCGACTTGCCGCATCCGGATTCGCCGACCAGGCCCATGGCCTCGCCGGGAGCGAGCGCGAAGGTCAGGCCGGGGATGACATTGACCTCGCCGGCCCGGCTGAAGTACGAGATGCGGGCCTTCTCGAGCGCGAGAATCGGGGTCTCAGTCACGGAGCCCGATCTCCCGGAGGCCGACGGCGAGCAGGTTGAAGCCGATCACGAGCGAGGAGATGGCCGCGCACGGGAAAAGGGCCATGTGCGGCCACACGGACATCATGCCGTAGGTGTCCTTGACCATGCCGCCCCAGTCGGGGTCGGGCGGCGGCAGGCCGATACCCAGGAACCCCAGCGCCCCGATGATCACCACGTTGTAGCCGGTGCGCAGGCACATGTCGACGATCAGGGGCCCGCGCGCGTTCGGCAGGATCTCCACGAGCATGATGTAGAGGGGTGACTCCCCGCGCATCTTCGCGGCGGCGACGTACTCGCGCTCTCGCAGCTCGATGGTGAGGCCGCGCACGATGCGCGCGATGATCGGGGCCTTGGTCAGCGTGAGCACGCCGATGATGTTCAACGCCGAGGAGCCGAAGTGGGCCAGAATGATCATGTAGAGGATGATCACGGGGAAGGACAGCACGATGTCGCACGCTCGCACGATCACGAGATCGATGACGCCGCGGTAGTAGCCGGCCGTCAGCCCGAGGAGGGAGCCCAGGATAGCCGCGCCCAGCACGGCCAGAGGGGCCACCGTCAGCACCGTCCGCGCGCCCCACAGGACGCGCGAGAGAATGTCGCGGCCGAGATGATCGGTGCCGAGCCAGTGGGCAGCCGAGGGCGTCGGGCGGGCGAGGGCGGCCATGTCGTTGGCGTTGGGCGGATACGGGGCGATCGCCGGCGCCAGGGCCGCCGCCGCGACCCAGAAGACGATGATGCCCAGACCGATCAGCGCAGGCTTGGACTCGCGAATCCTTCCGAGCCGACGCGCCCACGCGCGGGCGTCGCCACCCCGCACGCTCTCGGGAACAACGGGAACGCCTTCGGCCGTCGCGGGAATGGACACGCGGCCCTCAGGCTCGGATGCGTGGGTCGAGGAGCATGTAGGCGAGATCGCCGAGGATCTGCGTCATGACCGCCACGCCCACGGCCACGAGCGCACCCACCTCGACCAGCGCGATGTCCTTGAAGAGCGCGGCCTCCAGCATCATGCGGCCGAAGCCCGGGTAGGCGAAGACGGTCTCGACCACCACGACGCCCGAGATCAAGTAGTTGATCTGGAGCAAGATCACGGTGATGGGGTTGATCATGGCGTTTCGCAGCGCGTGACGGACGACCACGCGGCGGAAGCTCATGCCCTTCAGCACTGCGGTCCGGATATACGGGCGCTGCATGACCTCGATCATCGACGCGCGGATCATGCTGACGACGTAGCCGGCGTCGAAGAGGACGATGACGGCCACGGGCAGCACGAGCTGCGAGGCGACGGACCAGCCGCCGCCCGCCACCAGCGTCGCCGTGCCGGGAAGCCAGCCGAGCGCGACCACGAAGACGCTGGCGAGGAAGACGCCGAGGGCGAACTCCGGCACCGAGGCGACCACCGTGCTGAAGATCAGGATGGCGCGGTCGAGCGCCGACGATTCGCGCATGCCGGCCACGATGCCGAGGAGCATCGACAGGGGCACGATGCAGGCGAAGGCGAGGGCGGCGAGAAACGCAGTATTGGCCAGGCGCGTCCAGATGATGTCCTTGACCGGCACCTTGAAGCGTGTCGAGTTGCCGAGATCGCCGGAGGCGATCTTGCCGAGGAACTCGACGTAGCGCACGAGGACGGGCCGGTCGAGCCCCATCTGCTTGGTGAGGATCTCGACCTGCTCCTGCGTCGCGTACGCGCCCAGGATCTTCCGGGCCACGTCGCCGGGGGAAAACTCGCTGAGGGTGAAGACGAGGAACGACACCACGACCAGCGTGAGGAGCAGAAACGCCAGGTGCTTGCACAGGAATCGCGCCACGGTGAGCGCCACCCTACCCCTGTCCGATGGCGCCGTCAACGGCGCCGGGTGTCAGAAACCTTCCCTTAACGTTCCCCTCTGGGAAGAGGGGCGGCTCTCACCGGTCAGGAAACAGGGTGGCGTGGGTCGCGAGATCTCCGCGCCAGAGATAGAGGGCGAGCAGCGGCGAGCTGCCGGCGCGCGTCGCGTGAGGCACATTCGGCGCGTGATAGATGGCCGTGGCCAGCGGCTCTCGACGCCACGGTCCCGCTCCCATCCACCACTCCCCTTCCGAGGTCAGCGTGTAGTAGATCTCGATTGCCGGATGCTCGTGCCGCGGGTAGTGGGTCCCCGGCCCGAGGAGAAGCACGCCGAGAGCCAGCTGCGGATCGACGGCGATTGCCGGCGGTCCGTCGGCGGGTCCGACGATGACGGCATAGCCGTAATTGTCGAGAAACCCCGGACGGGGAGGGTGGCGCCGGTAGTTTGGATTCTGCGTCCAGGACAGCGACGGCCCGAGCTGCCGAAGGGCCGAGATGAGGGGCTCCGCAGGACCGCCCACTGCCGCGTCCAGGACACTCTCCCAGAACCGGCAGACGGGAAGACGCTCCGGTGAGACCTTGCGGTCGGGCCAGCCGCTCGTCGCGTCGATCGAGCGCGTGAGCCGGACGAACTCGCCGAGAGGAGCCGCGATGCTCTTGTCACCGGCGGCCGAGGCGACCAGCGCGCCCTCGAGAGCGATCAGGAATCGACGCAGGATGGTCCGCCTCTCCGGCGGATCAGAATGCGCTATGCTCTGCCCCATGCCTGAACTCCCTCACGCCCCCGAGCTCACGACGGCAGACCGCAACGGGATCGATTTCCCCAAGCTCCGCGCGGGCCGGCTCGCGCGCCTGCAGACGATGATGAAGCGCTACGATCTCCCCGTCGCGCTTCTCTATACCACGGCGAACATCCGCTACGCGACGGGCGCCGACGTCATGGGCGTGTGGACGGCCGGCACCTTCGCGCGCTACTGCCTCGTGCCTGCCGAGGGCGCGCCCATCCTCTTCGAGTACAAGGGCTCCGTGCACGTCTCCCAGAAGGTCGTGGGCGATGTGCGCCCCGCTTACACGTGGCAGTACGGCGGTGTGGCCGCGCGCGACAAGGCCCGCGAGTGGGCGCAATCGATTCGCTCGGCACTGCGCGAGCTCGGCCTCGAGCACGAGCGTCTCGCCGTGGACAGGCTCGACGCGACCGGCTTCCTCGCCCTCCAGGACGAGAAGATCCCCATCGTCGAGGTGCTCCCGGCCACCGTCGATGCCCGCGAGGTGAAGACCGCCGAGGAAGTCCAGCTCTTCGAGATCAACGGCGGGATCGGCGACGCCATCCTGGCCGAATTCGAGGCGGCGATCCGCCCCGGCATCCGCGAGTACGAGCTGCTCGCCGTCCTGAGCGACGCGCTCATCCGACGCCACGGCGAAGCGCTCTTCACGCGCCTCGTGTCGTCGGGCACCAACACCAATCCGTGGCTGACGGAGGCGACGGGCAAGGTCGTGATGCCGGGCGATCTCGTGGGCGTGGACACCGACGCCCACGGGTACGAAGGCTACGTGATCGATATCTCCCGGACCTTTCTCTGCGGCGATGCTCCCACGCCCGAGCAGAAAGAGGCCTATCGCGTCGCCTACGACTGCGTCATGGGCATGCACGAGCTCGTCAAGCCCGGAGCCACGTTCGAGGAATTCGCGCGCAAGGCCCCCCGCCTGCCCGAGGCCTACGCGGCACAACGCTACCCGACCATGGTGCACCAGGCGGGGCTCGAGGACGAAGGCCCGGGCATTCCCTACCCTGACGACACGCGGGGACCGCGGCGAATCATGCCCAAGCGCGAGTTCAAGGAGAACATGGTCCTGTGCCTCGAGTGCTATGCGGGCAAGGTGGGCGCGCCCTTCGGCGTCAAGCTCGAAGACCAGGTGCTCGTGACGAAAGACGGGCCCAGGCTGATCTGCGCGTATCCCTACGACGCGAAGCTGCTCGGGTGAGGCGCAGCCGAAGGCGCCGAGCCAACCTTTAGGCAGTGTGAGGCGCAGCCGAAGGCGAGCCGAGCCAACCCTTAAGCAACAAGGAGGGGCGACCATGGCCATCCCGTGGGTGCAGGAGCTCTACAGCTATCACCGATGGGCCAATCACCGGCTCTTCGACTTCGTGGCGGGGCTCGGTGACGAGATCGCGAGCCGCGACGTCGGCAAGCAGTTCAGCCATCCGACCATCGCGCGGATGTTCGGTCACATCTACGGAGCCGACCGGCTCTGGCTGAGCCGCTGGAAAGGCAACGCGCCGGGGCCGCTCGGCGGCAGCGAGCTGCCAACCCTGGCCGCCGTCCGTTCTGTCTGGGCCCCGTTCGAGAGCGAACAGAAGGGGTTCCTGGAGTCGCTGACGCCGGCTGAGCTCGAGCGAGTCGTCGAGTACAAGAACGCCGATGGGAAAGCCTTTCGGGTTCCCCTCGCGCCGCTCCTCATCCACGTGGCCAACCACGCCACGCACCATCGGAGCGAGATCGCGACCATGGTGACCATGATCAGCGGCTCGCCGCCCGATACCGGCATGGCGAGCTACCAGATCATCACCTCCGGCCAGCTC
>WNFX01000821.1_pt1 | contig 31101 bp, 30 predicted proteins | sample 5400111 | NCBI WGS metagenome assembly WNFX01 (sample SAMN13153363, study PRJNA577476) | soil metagenome | isolation source: 40 cm soil or saprolite under grassland replicate 1 | place: USA:California | collected 2016-06-15 | reverse complement strand
ACCAGGGCCACAACGGCGGGCATGATCAGCGCGGCGCCAATGCCTTCCAGGAGTGACCATCCGATTATCAGGACGCCGAGGTTCGGCGCCAGAGCTGTCGTGAGCGATCCGGCTGCGTAGATCACACAGCCAATAGAGAAAGCGCGTCGACGTCCGATAATGGCCCCGATTTTGCCGCCGGTGAGCATCAGGGTCGCCATCACGAGCGTGTAGAGCGTGATAGCAGTCTGGATCCCGGTAACCGTCGTGCCGACGTCTTCCGCGACCGTCGCAATCGACACGTTCATGACCGAACTGTCCAGGGTCATGAGGAACTGTGCCGAGGCGAGAGTCAATAGGACGAGTCCCGTGCCTTTAGCTGCGATCACTTCTGGTTTCTGTTGTGCAACCATGGGCTGTCCTCCTCTTTTCTGAGAATAATCCCTCGCTTATCAATAGTGAAAAGGCAGCACGGCCTACTAGAGGTGCTGCCCTTTTTATTACTCAAATTTTCAGGTGAGGTTACGAGCATGATACCAGATCACAGCTTCATTTTCAATCTGCGTGCTCACGAAAGTACAACCGTTCTTCACGTGGCTGTACCAACACCTGTGGGAAACCCAAAATTTGGTATAATTATTCGAGTGATCCTGCCTATTTTGAGGAAATACCCATCGCTGGCGGCGAGTGACACGATAAGCACTGCAAAAACCTGGATGCAACAGCCCAAATTGACTCACGATAGATCTTACTCTTGACAGGATGCCTGTCTGTTTGGAAATGGAGAAAAATGATGACAACTGACAACACCCTGGAGTTGGATAATTTTTTCATGACCATTCAAAATCCTTACCCGGTCTACACTTACCTGAGAGAAAACGAGCCTGTACACTGGAATCAAATGTTCAATTGCTTCATGCTCACCAGATATGATAATGTAAATCAGGCCTTCTCCGACTACCGGCGATTCTCCTCAGATATCTGGTCGATTGCACCTGAATTCCTCGGGTATACGGGCGAGGACGAATCGAGCCAGTGTCTCAGGCAGATTATTCCCTTTTTAGCGTATAACTTGCAAGGTATGGATCCCCCTGGTCATACACGCCAGCGCACCTTGATGATGAAAACGTTTACCCCTCGCATGATAGAGGCTTTCCGACCATCCGTTCAAAAACTGGTGGACGAACTGATTGATCAGAAACTGCCTGATGGCAGCATGGATATCGTAGCTGATCTTGCCTATCCTTTACCTTCGAACGTGATATTGGATTTGTTGGGCATTCCGAGAAGTGGACGACCTTATATCAGGGCCAGTGCCGAAGCTATCAACGAATTTGTAGCAACGATCCTTTTCTCTGGACCCCAGGTCTGGCCACGGCTGGCCGGCGTCTTTGCCGAGGTCACCGCGTACCTGAAAAGCTTAATCGCGGAACGGCGCAAACAACCTGGCCAGGATTTACTCACAAGGATGGTGCAAGCCGAAGAAAACGGTGACATGCTGAGCGAGGATGAGATTGTCATTGCTACGAATTTTTTGCTTTTTGCAGGCCACGAAACCACTGCCAACCTCATCGCCGTAGGATTGTATTACCTTTTGCAAAACCCCGAGCAGATGGCACAACTACGAGCGGACCCATCCAAAATCCCGTTAGCAGTAGAGGAACTGCTGCGCTACGTAAGCCCGGTGCACACGCTTGCCCGTCGCACTACGCAGGAGGTGACAATCAGGGGCATTACTATCCCCCAGGATAGCAGCATCTATTTACTCATTGGAGCCGCTAATCGCGATCCCGAAAGGTTTCCAGACCCAGAAAAGCTGGATATCAACCGCCCGCCATTACGCTCTTTGGGTTTTGGTTATGGTATTCACTTTTGTGTCGGAGCAGCTCTGGCTCGCATGGAAAGTCAGGTTGCTTTTGAGACCATCATCAAGCGCTTACCTGATCTTAAAATGGCGATCGAAACACCCGAATTTCGTCCAAACTATTCCTTGCGCGGACTGAAGGCCTTGCCAGTGGAGTTTCGCTAGTCTCCACTGTGCGGAACTTCGTTCGAAACACTTTTCCTCGCTTTCTGATTTGATGAACCTGATTGCAACTTTCAATCCGATATATCGTAAATGGAAATAGAAAGACATATCTCACTGTTTCACCTGGTAAATGCGATATGTCGCAAAGGTTCTCTCAAGAGAAAGGAGACAAAAAACAATGTTTGGTGAATTTAAGAGACAAGCTGGCGATTCCCCTGAGGAAGCTAACTGGGAAGGCTGGACACCCCCCTGGATGTCGCGTGAAGGACACGGTCCACACGGACCCTTTGGTTTCGGACGTGGTTTTGGCGGCCCACGCGGACCCTTTGGCCACGGACACTGGTTTGGTGGTCCCTGGCATGGCTGGGGTCATCGCTTCTGGCAGGGTCCACGCGGACCCTTCGGCCCTGGCTTTGGCCCAGGTCAGCACTGGGACGCACCCGATGAGCTTCTAGCGTTGCGTGCGCAGGCTGCAGAGGTGGCCCGGCTCTTCGCTATCGCCAGTAGAGGCGCAGTCGAGAACAAGGAGCGTCTATCACAACTGCGCGCACTCCTTGATCGTTCCCATAAGGAACTCTCTGATATGATCTTCGGATCAGCTCAGGGTCAGGCTACCAGTGAAGGTCAGAGCGCTAGCGGTTCTACGGATATCGGACAGGCGTGAACCCTCGCCATCACCTGTGTGGGACGCGAGAATTCGGGTCCCACACAGGTGCAAGAAGCTTTCTCAAAAAGTGAAAAGAAAGGCATGTTGAATGCAACAACAACCGAGACCTCGTTCAAAGGGTTTCGCACTATTTGGTACTCACGCGCTTGAAGAGATCCCGAAAACTTTCTCCTGGTTTGAAGAGATGCGCGTGCATCATCCGGTCTTCCAGGACGAGAGAACACGCTCATGGCAGGTCTTTCGTTACGAAGACGTGTTAGCGGTTTTGACCGATTACTCTCGCTTCTCTTCGCAAGCTTATGACTTTACCGGCGGCTTTTTACAAAATACGCTGATCGCAAAAGATCCACCTGATCACCGTAAATTGCGTAACCTGGTCAATCAGGCGTTTACTACGCGAGCGGTTGCCCGCCTGTCCGATCGTATCACTCAGATTATGCAAGAATTACTGGACCAGGTACGACTCCAGGGTAAGATGGATGTTGTTTCAGACATCGCCTTTCCTTTACCCGCCAAAGTTATTGCTGAATTGCTCGGCGTGCCGCCTGAAGATTGGAACATCTTTCAGCGATGGGCACGCGTTGATAGCTCAGATCCCACCAGCAGCCGTCAAGAGTCTGGACGATCCATGCAGGAGGAAATGTTTAACTACTTCTCCGCATTGCTTGAAGAGCGACGTCGTGCACCTCGTGAAGATTTGATCAGTTCACTGAGCGTAGCTGAGGTTGACGGCGAACGGCTGAGTGAGCCTGAGTTGCTCAGTTTCTGCACATTGCTCCTGGCTGCCGGGCAAGAGACCACTAAGAACTTGATCACCAACACCATTGTGTGCTTGACTGATCATCCCGCATCGATGGAACGATTGACCCGCGAACCAGCCCTAATGCCTACAGCGATCGAAGAGGTGCTCCGCTACCTGCCACCGGTCTGGTTTCTCTTCCGCCAGACCAGGGCAGATGTCGAACTGGCGGGACAACACATTCCGGCAAACCAGGTCGTACTGGCCTGGACAGCCTCAGCCAACCGCGATCCGGCCAGATTCCCTGATCCCGATCGCTTTGATATCGAACGTGAGCCCAATCGCCACCTGGCCTTTGGGCATGGCATCCACTTTTGTGTGGGCGCTCCATTGGCTCGTCTGGAAGCCAGGATTGCTTTGCCAATGTTACTGCAACAACTTAAAGACATCCGACGTGTGGAGGGTGTTCCGATTACGGTCCATTCGGGGATCGTCTTTGTGATCAGATCACTACCGGTCACTTTCCAGCCGTATTAGAATCAGAAACAGTGAGAAATGCAGTAGCAGGAGTATCTGCACAGCAGGGTGGATTCGAGATCAATCTTGAGGTTGAGGATGTGGACGCTGCCCTGCAGGAGTGGAAAGCCAAGGGTGTAGAGGTGCTATCAGAAGTGACAGATATGGGAGCCGGGCGATGGTTCCGGGCTAAGGATCCAGCAGGTCATGTACTGAGTGTGTACCAGTTGTATCCGCAGATGAAAGCTACGCGGTAGTAGTTGGGACCTATCTCCTTTTCACCAAAACCTTTACCTTACCTTCAGGTCGCAACGTCAGGTGATGAACTGGATCGGGTACGATGTTCTGACCAGGAACCAGGGAAAAGCTGACACGCTGGGCGATGGTAGCAAGCAACAGGTGGCCCTCCATCATAGCAAAGTATATGCCAATGCAGATGCGTGGGCCAGCGCCAAATGGTACGAAAGCATAACGGGGAAGCTGTTTCTCCCGTTCAGGGATGAAGCGCTCAGGATCAAATTTCTCCGGTTCCGGGAAGTATTCCTCTCGGCGGTGCAAGGTGTAAGGAGCGAATAGGACGACTCGTTCTTTGGGGATGCAGTAGCCATCAATCTCAACCTCGCGCAGAGCTCGCCTGGACGACAGGTACACAGGAGGGTAGAGCCGCATCGCTTCCTTGAAAACTTGCAGGCAGTAGGGCAAACGTGCCAGGTCGCCATATGTTGGCGTGCGACCCTGCAAGACGCTATCAACTTCCTCTTGTACCCTCTGATAACTCTCAGGATGCTGGCAGAGGAGATACCAGGTCCAACTCAGCGCGGTTGCAGTAGTTTCATGACCTGCGCCAAAGAGGGTCAGGCACTCGGCCATCAACTGCTCATCGCTCATGGGTTTGCCATTTTCATCTCTGGCCTGCAGCAGGATGGAGAGGAAGTCATTGCGCTCTGCCGGGCTATTGCGCCTTTCATCAATGAAGCGTTGAACGCGGTTGCGCAAGACTTGTGCGGCTTTGTGGGTGCGACGATTACGCGGCAGCGGCCAGCTATATGGAGGAGGGAAGAGCACCGAGGTTGCATGTGCAACATACTCAGTGGTGACGGTCATGGCTGCGCCGAGTTCATCGGTTTCGGTGAAGACATCGGCATCAAAAAGCGCTTTACCGATAACGCTCATGGTGACATTCGTCATCTGTCGGTTGACATCGATAATGGTACCATCCGCCCAGGTCTGCTGAATTTGTTCGCCGTAATGTCCCATAATATCGGCATAGCTGGAAATATGACGTGGCTGGAAAGGTGGGGACATGATCTTGCGCTGGCGGCGGTGGAAATCACCTTCGCTGCTGAAAATGCCATCACCTATTACAGGACGAAAGATATTATGAATTGCTAAGCCTTTATCAAAGTCATAGGCATGTTCGACCAGAATGCTATGGATATGCTCTGGTTTATTGAACAGGATGCCAGGGAATGGTCCAAAATGCATGCCACAGACGTCGCCTTCGCGTGCTATACGTCGTAAGAGACTCAAGCGATCTTTACGATATTCGAGCAGGTTTCCGACAAACGGGTACCCGTGGATGTAACGCGGCGTTTTGGAGATATCTGTTTTTGTTTTGACTTGTGTTGCCATTATGCGTTCCTTGTAAACTCGGCTGTTAGTTGATATAGATATCGTCTCTCTTGCTGTTCTAGACGTTGGGAAATCTATTTTTTTACTACTAACAATTGTAACTTCTCTAGATTATACAGCGTTCAAAGCCGTTTCCTCATGCGATGAGACCCCTATCATATAAAGTTGTCAAATAACCTGGTGGATTACCCAGAAGTTCGCCAGAGATCCTTCGCTGCGCTCAGGATGACAGCCAGGGAGTTTGTCATCCTGAGCGCAGCGAAGGATCTGTCGCACGCCTTCGTCCGGCAGGCCCGACTCACCTGGCCTTGGGGACTTCTGGGTAATCACCAGAAATAACCTGTTGCTTGTCTCACTATTTATGCCCTATGATACATAATAGCAAGCTTTGAAACGATTTAGTACTAGAAGAAACAGGAATACATGGCAACGACTGTGCAAGAACTCCAAACGACACATACGATGCTTCCACCAGGCCCCAGAAGGCTCCCCTACATTGGCAACCTGCTCTCGTTGAGATTAGATCCGCTTGGTTTTCTGCAACGGCTTCAACGTACATACGGCGGGATGGCAACGATTTATTTTGGGAAGAATCCTGCTGTGCTACTGTTCCGCCCAGAATACATACGCTACGTACTGGTAGAGCACCCACGTGATTTTTCCAATCGCGGCGTGTTGCAGGATGAAAACGATGGAGGCTTTGCGAGCGAGGGATTGCTAACCATTGATGGCGAAAAACATCGCCAGCAGCGCCGCGCGGTACAATCAGCTTTCCATAAGAAACGTGTCGAAGGCTATGCCAGCATCATCGAGCAATTCACACAGGAACTCCTCAAAACGTGGTATCCCGGCGACAGGCTCGATATGTCACGCGCTATGCAGGAGTTGACGCTCAGAATTGTAAGCAAGTGCCTTTTCAGCATTGACCTGTCGAACCAACTAGGGCCTCTCAGTGATGCTTTCGATGGCATCATTGGTAGCTCGACAAGTATGGCCGAAGACTTGTTGAATATTCGCATCGATAATCCGATTACCGGCTATGGCAAGCGTATGGCAGCCATACGCCAGCTGGATATGCTGATCTATACCTTAATAGCGCAGCGCCGTGACGATGACCGCGATTACAATGACGTTCTTTCCATGTTGATGTCGGCACAGAGCAGGGAAGATCCGGATACAAAACTGACCGAGAAACAGATACACGATCATATCCTGACCTTCCTCGCAGCAGGTCATGAAACGACCGCGATTGCCCTCGTCTGGACGTTCTACCTGCTCTCGCAATATCCCCAGGTTCGTATCAAATTGCAGGATGAGATCCGCTCTGTACTTGCTGGTCGCGATCCAACCCTTGAAGATCTTAACAAGCTTCCCTATCTCGATTGGGTCCTGGATGAATCGATGCGTCTCTACCCTCCGGCCTGGCTACAGATGCGCTCCGTCGCTAAAGAAAGCGAAATCGATGGTGTAAAGCTGCCAATCGGGACGCTACTCGTCTTAAGCCAGTGGGTTATGCATCGCCTGCCCGAAATCTGGCAGGATGCGGAGGTGTTCAAACCTGAACGCTGGGACCCCGCGAACGAGCAGCAAATCCCGCTTGGAGCATATTTCCCCTTTGGAGGAGGCCCACGCACCTGTATCGGTATGCCACTCGCGCAATTGGAGGCCAGGATTATTCTCGCGAGCATTCTCCAACGCTATACACCGCAGCCTGTGCCTGGTTATACTCCTGGTTTCCAGCCGGCGATCACTTTGCGCCCGAAACGACATCTAGAAGTTACCCTGATGCCTGCATCAACCAGTGACTCAGACGCTCGATGGAAGCAGCTTGTGAGCGCTTCCGACCCTGCTTTACGGCAAGGCCTGGAACGCCAGGGATGCAGGACTGCACTCTTGAGGCTGTTTGGATTATAGCAGATTTATCGTAACTAAGCAGCATGGGTTTCAAAAAGTCTACCAGGCTCCTGTTCCGCTAGAGTTCACCTGTCACCGCTCGCGCATGCAGCTCGGCTGACTGCGCTGGGACAGGACGCACAAGGAATGCACGTATTCTGCTCACAACAGTGTTTATCATGCTGGGAGAACGGGGAGAAAGACGAGCTAGACGCATTTGCTCTGCCTCCCGCAAAAGCTCTTGCTGATGGGTTTGGACCAATTTCTCATACAGGTAAGGATTGTAATTCATTTGATTATCTCCTCTATGGCTTTTTTCTTCTGCTTTTCTCATGGACCTATACTTCGTTTCTTTCTATCCATAGAATACCCAAAGAAGAGAAGTTATACAGTAGAGCGAGTCACGAATCTATCGTTAACTTGCTCACAATCACTTGCCAGAGCATGTTCACTTGAAACGACTCAGCTTAGGTCATCGATCGCGACATTTTTGAGAGCAGTTACGAGCAGATGTTGGGCAACCCTTCTATCTACGCTCTTCGCGCAGTGCTTGCAACACCTTGAGCGCCTCGGCAACATGCTTCTGTGGAGCAAATTGTGAGGAGAAGATATGTCGAACAATTCCCTGCTTGTCGATGATGTAGGTCACACGCCCAGGTAGCAATCCGAAAGTCGCTGGAACACCATAATGCTTTCTTACAACACCTCCCAGATCACTCAACAGAATGAAAGGGAGATGGTGCTGTTTTGCAAACTGCTGATGCGACTTCTCAGAGTCGGAACTGATACCGATCACTTCAGCACCAGCCTCCTGAAAGACTTCATAGCTATCCCGGAAAGAGCATGCTTCAGCAGTACAGCCAGGTGTATTATCTTTCGGATAGAAGTAGAGCACTACATCCTTTTTGCCAAGAAAACTCGAGAGGCTTACTGGTTCACCTGTGAGGGAAAGGAGGGTAAAGTCAGGAGCGCGGTCGCCCACTTTCACGCCCTTACTCGCTGATTGAGACTGATGTTGTACGCTCATGATCTATGTCCTTTAAAACCTTTCGACAGAACTTGCTCGTACCTGTTAGTACGAATTAACCTCCTAAGAAAGTTACGTAGAGCGTTACACGTACATGACGAAAATGAACGCTAAAAAGGTCCTTTAGCGAGCTCAGGTGAGAGTCGAGTAACGGAATTGTCAGTCGTAGCTCTCCTCTTGGGCGATGCGCAAGTTGTGTGTTGCTGCAGCGATCATGCTACCGGCATCCGTAGTAACACTGACCATCTGGAATCCTTGCCTTACACGCGCAACTGCGGCTTTACCATCGCTACTAAAGATACCGAGTGCGACATGATGCTTCCTCGCTGCCACTTTCACTCGTTCCAGCGCTTCGACAAATTCGGGTTCAGCACCACCACTGCTCGGTATCAAGCCAAGTTGAGCATGAAGGTCATTTGGCCCCACAAATGCGACATCTATCCCAGGCACTGAGAGAATCTCATCGAGGTTCTGAAGAGCCTGTACACTCTCAATTTGAATAATCATGATGATTTCTTCATTTGCGACCTGCACATAACTGGGCCAGTCAGTTGTACCGAACCCATACGGGCCGAAAACTCCACCGATACTGCGGTTGCCAAGGGGAGGATACTTCGAGAACTCTACTGCACGTTGTGCCTCTTCTCGGGAATTAACCATCGGGACAACCACACCCCATGCCCCGGCATCCAACACCCACTTGAACCACTCAACGCTATTATAGGGAACACGCACGATGGGGGCGCAGGTTCCGGCATCGGCGATAGTAGCAACCATATCAGCCATGAGAATAGGACTCTGTGCGCTATGTTCCATATCTACCACAAGCCAATCAAAGCCAAGTTGTGCCATTACTCGTGCCGTAGCGATGCTGGGAAGACTTAACCACGCGCCCAGCACTGACTCACCACGTTTCAGTTTTTCCTTTACATAGTTTGTCCGCATTATCTGCTCTTCTTTCTACTAGCACCCCAATTTAGGGGATGTTCTTTCTTCTCTATTATGGACTTGCTTTCTACTCAGACGCAATCTCTGGTGCCGATGCTGAGATTCATCAGGCCAAAATTGCAGTTGCAGAATCCTCTCAAGTGTGCTATACTCACCTGACACGCGGGGTTCGCTCCAGAAATAGGCTTCTCTGCGCCTTCAAAGGAGCAATTGTGGTAGATACAAGTGCAATCACCACGTACACTGCCTCTCTCATTTGTGCGCTTTGTTTTGCGCTCAAACAGACAGATCTGCAGCATCTTGAAGACGGTATAGACAGCACGTCATATGTCGGACCAGGTTAAACACTATACTTTGCCCCGCAGGAATAGAAAGACAGAAAGAAGAGTTATGAAGCAGAAACTAAAAACACACAAAGCTATGGCGAAGCGGGTCAAAATCACTGGCTCCGGCAAGATTATGCGTCGCAAAGTTGCATTGAGCCACCATCGCCGCAATAAGTCTCCACACTCAGTCCGTTCGATGGACAAAGAGTTTCCGTTGGCTACTGGCGATAAACGTCGTATGAAACGTCTACTCCCTTATTCCTTTTAGTCGGGATAGGGCATTTGAATCGAACGGAGGAGAAAAAACGCTATGACAAGAGTAAAACGTGGAGTCCCAGCCCACAAGAGACATAAGAAATTACTACAAATGGCTGAAGGCCATCGTGGTACGCGCAAGCGATTATATCGCCCCGCGCATGAATCCGTCATGCGTTCAATGGCCTATATGTACCGCGACCGTCGCAATCGCAAGCGCGATATGCGCCGCTTGTGGATTATTCGCATTAATGCGGCTGCACGTATGCACGGGGTGAGCTATAGTAAGTTGATGCATGCTATTCATACCGCCAATATTGATGTGGATCGCAAGATTCTCGCCGAGATGGCTGTGAATGACGAGGCTGCTTTCAGCTCGCTGCTTCAAACCGCACTGGCAACAATTTCGTAGGGCACATTTTATCAGGGGACTTTGCCCTCTGCACCCCCAAAAAGAACATGATGCTGATAACCAGTCCAGCCAATCCACGTATTAGTACATTACGTGATTTGCATACGACCAGGGGCCGCAAAAAAAGCGGCCTCTTCTTGATGGAAGGGCCTCACCTCCTTGAAGCTCTACTCGATGCGAAAATTGTGCCACATGAAGTCTACTATCAGCCTGAACTGCTGCAACGCACGGCCAAAGGGAGATCTCTACTGACACGTCTTCAATATGCTTCGTCACTTTCCCCTGAGCGGCAGATAGAGGTTAGTGAGCGGGTCATTGAGAACCTGGGTGAGACGCAAACATCGCAAGGGGTAGTCAGCGTCTTATCTTTTGATGCATTTCAACCTGAGCTTGTACGCGCGCGACGTTCAACAGCTTCGCGTCCAGTGTTACTCATTCTTGATGAACTGGCTGATCCAGGCAATATGGGAACAATTTTGCGCACTGCGTTGGCGGCTGATGTAGATGAAGTGTTGTTAACCCCTAAAAGTGTCGACTGTTATAGCCCCAAGGTAGTGCGTGCAGCTTCAGGCGCTCATATTGCGTTGCCCCTAGCAACTAACCTTGCATGGGAAGCAATTGAGAAAAAAATTACTGCGCATTGCAAGGGGGAAAGGCGAGTGTTTTTGGCTGAGGCTGGCAGCCCGCATCTCTACGTTGAACAAGATCTGAGGCAACCTTTTGCTTTAATTATTGGTAACGAGGCGCATGGACCTTCACAGGAAACTCGCAGGCTGGCAACTATGTCTATTTCGATTCCTTTAGCAAATGGGGTGGAATCCTTAAACGCGGCGATGGCTGTGGGCATCATATTATATGAAGCAATACGCCAGGTGAGGCTATCGTAGGTGCGATTTATCGCGCACATCGCCTCTTTAGCGGCCCTCACTGGCAGACATTTCCTGGTGCAAGTCGGGTTGGTTTACGAGCGACCCTTCTTTACCACAGCTATCACACGAAGCAGGCATTGGTCCGGTATGGACCATACCGCATACTTCACATTCCCAGCGATAGAGGATTAACGCTCGGTTTTGTTGGAATAGCTTTACTGCTGTCTGCACAGTCGCATCATTGCTAGTTACAACGGCATTGTTGGTTTTAGTTCTCTGTGCAATCACTTGAAGCCTCCTCTGTGAATACTTAACCTTCTATGAAACAGCCATAGAAGGTTGGAACGTCTAATACAAGTCTACCAGCCAATTCATATGAAAGTCCATGAATTTTGATAGGTGTTCTGGATGCTATTCATAACCAAATGATTATAGATAATAGAAAATATTGCTAAACAAAAGAGCGAGGTGGCGTCGCGCGACGCCACCTCGCTCTTTTGTTTAGCAATGGTACTTCACCTCTCGGATTGCACAGGCCACTGGGGATGCGATTGCATGCCATTGCTCTGCTGGTATGGGTTCTGAAAGTAGGGAGAAAAAGGCCCATTTGTTGGTGCGGGAGCAAAGGTGTTATTATTTGAGGATTGGGCTGACGCGGTAATGGTACGGAAAGCGCCACTCAGCGACAACTGATTCTCAAACTCATCCTGAGGCGTAACTGTCACATTACCCATTGGGGCGTAATAATTTAGATTCTCACGGAGTTTGAAGGCTTCCACCGATGCCAGCAATTGTTCCGCCAGGCGTGCCAATCGCTCCATATTTTGTGACGCATCGCGAGTGCTGCCGCTACTCTGTTGGGTCGAGTCAGAAACAGCTTGCATGATTTGCACAACGGCGGTTGATGACTGCAATTGCTGTGCAGCCATCTGGTTGATGGCTGCAATTTCATTCGCTTGGCGCTCAACAACGCCAAAGATCGATTCAAGCGACGTACCAGCTTCCTGGGCCAACTGTGCGCCTGCTGAGGTTTCACGTTCTGTATCTCGCATTGAAACTGCCACAGCCCCAATATCTTCACGTACACCTCGTACAATACGCCCGATTGAATTAGCCTGATCTTTGGCGCGTTCCGCCAGGCGTCGAATGTCTGCCGCGACTGCGCCAAATCCTTTACCGTTCTCACCTGCCATGGCAGCCTGAATTGCAGCATCCAGCGCCAGGCGGTTCGTCTGATGTGCAATATTAGCAATAACCTCAACGATATTGTTAATTTCACGTGAACGGTCTCCCAGCGTTTGTACCTTGCTGGAAGTATCCTGCACATATTCGTGTATGCGCCCCATACCTTCGACCGTCTGCTGCACGGCTCCGCGGCCAATTTCCGCTGTCTGGCGGGCCTCACGCGCAACACCATACAGAACCTGTGCTCGTTCAGCGACCTCGCGGCTTGAATTGGCCATGCGCTCTACTTCAATCGCAGCCTCGGCAATCTGTTTGATTTGAGCATCGGCAGTTTCCACCAGTTGAGTCATGCGCTCAAAGGTCATTGTCGTGGAGCTTTCGACCTCTTGCGCGACCATTTTGACGCGCACCACCAGGCTACCGAGCTCTTCAACCATATAGTTAAATGAGTCTGCCAGAACACCCAGGGCATCTGCTGTGACTTCAGCCTGGACACGCAGATCTCCTTCACCGACTCCACTTACTTCGCTCACCAGCTTTTCTACTTGCCTTTGCAGGTTATCACGCTGGGCCTGCGCATCCTGAATAAGGCGCACAATATTGTCCAACATATTGTTCATCGAGGATGCCACCAGGTTGATTTCATCACGGCCAACAATCTTTGCGCGCGCGCTTGTATCACCCTTGCCAATACGCCTCGTAAGTAAAGCAAGGCGACGCAACGGTTGTGTAATCGTAACGTTGATAAGCCATCCGATAGAGAACACAATCAGGACGCTACTGACGAGGGCTATGACCGTGGCTATTAATACAGGCTGAGTTTGTGAAGGCCCAACTGTGGAGACTGTCTTGCCTGTACTTATCGCAGTATCTACTACAATTTGCCAGCTATTTCTCAGACCAGTAAACCGCTGGTTTGCATTCCACAATGTAAGATAGGTATCTGTGTAAGCTTTGCTGATCTCGCTTGCTGTAAACTTATGACCATTGGCTAACTCTTGTTGCAATGCTCTGAGTTGACCTAACTCCTGGGTCTGCAATTGTTTATAGGCTGGCCACTGCTTCAAAGACACTGCGCTGAGAGCTACCTTCTGATCTCTAATAATTGTAGTATCAGGATTATCACTTAGCAAGATATCACGAACAGCAGCCATATTGCTTGAAGTGGCTAGCTCATAGTTAAGTTGATATGCTGGTAATACCTGGTCGAAGGCGGCTTGACGCGCGAGCACTTCACTACTAGTTAATGCTACTGAGGCGCTCAACGAAGAATCTTGCACAACTCCATTCAGGTTTGAACTCAACGTATTCATAACCTGCGCCTGGCTCGTCGTTAGAAGAGCATTCATGGTTTGCAGATTAGCTTGCTGTTGAGACGCAATTCGTTGAGAATCAAAACTAGTGGATACAGCCTGACCTCGCTGATTCAGCGAGGTAAGATAAAAGTTGCCCAGCAACACAATAATAACGCCTGGTATTACCGCTGCTATTGCAAACGCAATGAAGAGGCGACGGAAAATAGGTAGATTGCTAAGAAATCTTATCATGTCAACTTCAATCCCTTCTCAGGCCGTACGTGTCTATTATCCTTCACTCTTCCTGAGCCGTAGACCAGATACCAATCAACATTGGAGGAGTGGTTCACATATACATATTACATGCCCGTTGTTGCTATCAATGTATTCAATTGTCTTTGATGGCATGGCACACCCCATTTGATATTCCCAATCTAGTGTACATGATCACTACGAGAAATGATACTTTTGAGGCAAAAACTCACCTGATTTTCCTAGATTAAATCACGAAACCCTGCTGTCTCAAGTCAATACTGGATTTTGCACCGCCACAGAAGATGGGTAGACTGGTAGGAACTGCCCTTCTTGCCATTGGAACAGGTACGCTATTGCTAAGGAATTTTGGCCTGCTTCATCAAACTGTACACTTCCCTGAACAGTATTCAACACAACGCCTGAATGGAGTAGAGCAATGAGTTTGGCATTATCAATGCTTTGAATTTTATTCACAGCTTGTTCCAGCACCTGCCCCACAGAATATGCTTCCGCCACATCGGCGTTGATTTGATCAGCAGTACCGCCATATTGAGCCAGGTAATCCCGTACCATTTGAGCATTCTGGAAGTTATCGGCCTGTGGATACCAGCCATTGGGAACGAATACTCCCTCTGTACTTTTCACACCGCCAACAGCCTTGACAAAATCCTGACCAAGATCTGGTCCCGCAGTTGCGATAATGGCCTTAGGTGTGTAGTGCTCTTTCTTAAATACATGTATGTAAGCTGCAACTTCGGGGAGTAGAGTACCCAATAGCACTACATCTGCATGAGACTGAACCACTCGTTCGGCGTAAGGCGTGACTGCATTGCCTGTAATTTTTGTTGAATCATAAGCTGGATTGGTATCATAGGCAGTTTTTACACCACCCATCACGAGTAACAGCTCTGCTTTCCGCAATTGTGGTTCAGTGAATGGATCGTCGGAAGTCGCATAAGCTGCTGTCTTAGGTCTCATCGAGCGGGGTAGCGACAGGATATAATTCGCAAAGGTAGTCAGATTGTTGGCGACAGGCAAAGAGACAGCAAAGAGATTTTTCCACCCGTTTTCAAACACGGAGGGGCCGCCACCAGCCCCTTCTATGAGCGCATATCCGGCAGCCTGGGCAACTGGGGCCGCCTGTTTCGTGAGCAGAGTTGAGAAAGGTCCAAATACCAGGTTAACGTGATCAACGTTGATCAGCTTCTTGTAATTCTTTGTAGTTTGATCAGGGTCGCTTTTATCGTCAAGGATCACCAACTGAACCGGGCGACCGAGCAATCCACCATTTTTGTTAACGGTATCCGCCCAGAGCTGGTAGCCTTGCTTCATAGCCGGGCCATCGCCTCCGAAGTCTCCAGATAAAGACAACGAGGCCCCGACAGTGATTGGCGTCTGGTTGTTATCCGTGGTATTTTGCGCACAGGCAGTCAATCCTCCAAGAGCCATGACTATGATAGCAATGATAGATAGAGATGTTCTGATCCTGTCAGCAAATCGTTCCAACACGTCTTTCCTCCTTCTTTCCCCGCTTATATATGGCGAGACTTCGTGCTAATTACACGCTTTTATGTTACGTCACATCGAACGACATCTATTGTAATGGTGGAGAAAATAACACCCCTCAAATGTTACCAGGTAACTTTACTCTACTTTGCCGAGAAATGAAACTATTTGGGCGAAACTCACCTGATTTTCCTAGTTGAGATGCTCAAGAACGTGCTATACTTTCTGTAATTACAAAGAGCATCAGCTTGAAGGAAACGTTCGATGCATACAACCTCCAAAACCGGCTGGCCTTTTCAGAAAGTGCTAATCGCCAATCGTGGTGAAATTGCGGTGCGTATCATACGCGCCTGCCGTGAACTTGGACTAACCAGTATTGCCGTGTATAGTGATATTGATCGTAAAGCTTTACATGTTCGCATGGCCGATGAAGCTTATCATATTGGTCCCTCCCAGGCTTCGAAGAGTTACCTCCATATCCCTACCATTATTGATGTGGCTAAACGTTCGGGCGCACAGGCAATCCACCCGGGCTATGGCTTTCTATCAGAGAACGCCATGTTCGTAGAAGCCTGTAGTGATGAAGGACTGATTTTTGTTGGGCCTATGGCGACCATACAACGCGCTGTAGGAGAGAAGACTGCCGCACGCAGTACTGCTCAGGTAGCAGGTGTGCCAATTGTCCCTGGAGCCATGACTGATATGGTAGATGAGGAAGGTATAGAACATATCGCGCAGAGGATAGGCTACCCTTTGCTACTGAAGGCCGCTGCTGGTGGCGGCGGTAAGGGTATCCGCTTCGTACGAGATCCTAAGGATCTGTCATCTGCACTGCGAACGGCACGTAGTGAAGCCAAAAGCGCTTTTGGTGACGACCGGGTTTACGTGGAAAAAGCGATCTATCCTGCTCGCCATATCGAAGTGCAATTTATTGCCGATACGCACGGTAACGTCGTTCACCTGGGAGAGCGAGAGTGCAGTATCCAGCGCCGCCACCAGAAGCTTATAGAAGAATGCCCTTCCCCGGCGTTGGATGAACAATTGCGGCATCGCATTACGACCGCGACAGTTAACCTGATCCGCGCTATCTCTTATGTGAATGCTGGTACTGCTGAGTTTTTGCTTGGACCCGACCGCAATTTCTATTTTCTGGAAGTCAATGCGCGTATTCAAGTAGAGCATCCTATAACTGAGATGTGTACAGGGATTGATCTCGTACAGGAGCAATTCCGCGTTGCGGCCGGTTTACCGCTCTCTTTTACGCAGAGACAGGTGCAGCTTCGTGGCGCGGCTATCGAATGTCGCATCTCAGCGGAAGATCCGGAAAATCGTTTTCTGCCCGCGACAGGCACCGTGCAAGCCCTGCAAGAGCCTTCAGGCCCGGGAGTGCGGATTGATAGTGGAATATTTCCCGGGTTACAGGTGCCGCTGTTCTACGATCCTCTGCTTTCAAAGCTGATTGTCTGGGGTAGAGACCGAACACAGGCTATCGCGCGTATGCGCCGTGCACTTGCAGAGTACCAGATTATGGGTGTGCGTACAACGCTGCCCTTTGACCATTGGCTGATGGAGCACCCGCGCTTTATCAGTGGTGATCTTTCCACAGATTTTGTAGCGGAAGAATGGGAAACCAGGAAGAAGCATGCAGCACACCATGGACGTGCAGCGCACGATGAGAAAGATGAGAGCCAGAAAGCGGAAGAGATGCCTGGTCCCTCTCAGTTAGCAGCACTTGCAGGTGCCCTTTTGATGCAAGAACAGGTGAAGGAAGAACAAGTGCGACGGCGACCAGGGAGCGAAAATGGTGTTGAAACCAGCCGCTGGCGCGATGTGGGACGGAGAGAGGCATTGCACAGGATGTAGGAAAAGAGCACTGAGACCAGGTATTTCAGTGCTCAATGTATACTCATCCAATCAGGCCAGGTCTTGATGGAAACAACACAACTTCAAGAGAGATAAAGAAATTCTATCGTCGAGTTCGAGCGAGCTCAGCACGTCGCAGGAATAAGTAGGCGACGCCGGCAAAGATAAGGCCAAGCTCGAAGCCGATATCCATTCCATAGGGAGGATTGAACAATTTGGCGATGGGGCCGACAAAGTAAAACTGAGCGGCTCCGAGTAGAACTCCTACCAAACCGATGAGTGCGGAAATGAGAGCAGCCCACCCAATGGGAAGCTTCCTGGGAGTATTCCAATCTTCGACATTGTAGCGCCCACGACGAAAAACAAAATGTTCCAGGATCAGGATGATAGACCAGGGACCCAACCAGTACGCGATGAGTAGCAAGAAATTCTCCAGAGTTTGATTAAAGTTGGCAGAAGCCGCTACAGCGATAAGCACATAGATGACAGCTCCGATGAGCGCCCACACAGCACGGTTGATACGCTGGAAAGGCTTGCCCAGCACCTGCATGGATAGTCCGAGGCTGTAGTCGTTAGGGATATTGTTAGCAACAACACTCAGAGCAAGTAACAACAGAAGGAAAGTCCCAAAGCTTCCCAGAGGTTTAGCCGCTGCTGTAAGGAGATCGCCACCTCCTAGCCCCTTGTAGGCAATGGTCATTGCCAGACCAAGTATCTCCAAAACGATACAAGGTATAGCAACCCCTATAAAGACAAGCAGAAAAACCCTGCTGGCGGGTGTTTTCTCAGATTGATTCACGTTATAATCTGCGGCATAGGAACTCCAACCGATAGCAAAACCAAAGACGGCACCACCGAAGGAGATGAAGGAGGCTATTTCAGCTATGTTTAATGCAGGAGTGGGAGCAATAGATAATTTTGGTCCTGTAACAGCCACCAGAGTCAAGAAAATGACTGCTATAGGTATCCAGGCATAGCGTTCATAGCGGTGAATATATGTGTATCCATAGATGCTAACAAGGGTCGTCAATATTGTAATAATGAGAATACCTACCTGCGGCGGAATCGCTCCTCCACTCAGCGAAGCTACTAATTGACCACCCACAATCGCATTGACACAGGACCAACCTATACATGCTGCAACATTGAAAAGCGCCATCACCTTCGCACCGAACCAGCCGAACGAGAAACGCGAGAGGGTCATTTGGCGAAGGCCGAGTTTGGGACCGAGTGTCGACAAGAAGGCAACAGGGAGTATGCCGAGCACATTAAAGATCATGATGGCAGCTACGCTGTCCCAGAATCCAAGTTGGAAAATGCTTGTGGCCAACGTCCCCAGTGCAAAGGTAGAGATTACCGTATTGGCGGAGAGCCACAGGGTACAGTTATTGAAGATGCGAACATCCGCACGAGCTCCAGGTGGAACACGTTCGATTCCACGTGTCTCAATGCCTCGTTCAAGTACAGGTATCTCAATACCCTGTTCAAGCTCAGATGTCTCAACGCCTCGTTCAGGAAAGGTAGAGATATTAGAAGCCATTATTCAAATCCTCCCATGTACAACTACTGCCTGCTATAAGCTGGAAACTTCCAGATGAGAAACTTTTTCAGAGTATACTCCGTTTTTGTAGAGGAGGCACATCTTATAGTACATTTAGTACATTTCCATACGCTATAGTACATTAAGCCTAATTCATTGAACACTTTCCTCATATTTGATATCCTTTCTTTTGGGCCTTGGGAAGTCTATCGAGATGATTTCCCGCAATCACTATCATGAACGATTTTTAAAGCCAGTGGAAAGCTTTTTCATAGTATTTGATAATTGAAGGGATTCTTTCAGAGGGGGATAGACTTTATACATATGCGCTAAAGGACTCTTTCCCTTAGAGAGGTTTTGAGGGCGATGGAAAGGGCAGATGGCACCTTCTCTCCGCAGAGCATGAGAGGATATCGACTCACTATTTTTACACAACTACGGCAAGCGATTGAAGCAATGCATCATTCTGAAGAGGTGTTTCAATGGCTCGCTTCGATCATCATGCAACGGTTCGATGTACCAATTGTACAGTTGTGGTCATACGAAAATAGTTGGCAAACTCAACCTTTTGCTCAACTCCTGGCAATGGCTAGTCAAAATCCTGCTCAACCACTTCATGTAATTAGTGAGAAGGTAGCGGCGACTGTCGAACATATTTCAAATGGACAACGCGTATCCTATTCTCAATCGGTAGAGCAGTTATTTCCTCCCTATGTAGCATCGCTCTTGAAACGCTACAGCTTGAGTTATTGCGCCTATTGCGTGATCGACAGGCATGTACGGCCTGCTCCATCAGAGTATTCACTTTCTCATGCGAGAGAATCAACGGGATTTAGCTACATTGGGCTTCTATTTCTTTGGCGCACTGTAGATCAAGACTTCATTTCAACTATCAGTGCCATCCTGGAACAAGCTATAGTCATTGCTGAAAGTCGTCACCTCTTGTTACCGGTTGCACCCAACTCTGATCGTTTATCACTACCTCAGGAGGACCTTTCACAAGAACCACCACCGGCATTACCTCTCCTCATCCCGCATCGGAAACAGAATGAGGGTCTAATGCTATCGAGCAATCCATTTGCCAGTCCTGTCATTATTTCGGATAAACAAGCTCTTCGTCTTTTTGAAGCGATAGATAGCCATAGAAACGTAGCTGAACTGTGCCGCAGCATTGGTATGAACCTGAAAGAGGCCCAGACAGCCTTACAAACACTACTGCGCTTGCAGCAAATCGAAATTTACACTTCGGAAGGGTGGCCTGTTGATAGCACCCTTTTGTTCAATAATCGCTGAACTGTTCCTGGTCAAGGGGAGTTAAAAGGAGAAACAGTCTCATGAATACGCTTATTCCTCATCTACTTGACGTGTCGCTCTGTCTTGTTGCCCTCTTCATCGCAGTGCGTTCGTTCGATATTTATGCTCGTTTTCGTCAATATCGGCTATTCATCCTGGGATTGTCGATGGTGCTTGTTTCCCTCTCTGCTGCTGCCGACTTCATTTCTAGCTATGTTACGGTTATACCACTACAAACAGATTGGTTTTTGTACATTGGTCAGACAGTAGGGTTTTTATTTATTTTGCTTAGCTTATTGCAGAGTTCTGACAAATATCTACGTGGTCTCATGAGTCTGAATATCGTAGTCTTCATTTTTCTCCTGATCCTTCTGCTCCTGTCACCTGCTTTGCCGCCCATGGATCTCATGACTCGAACAGTTTTAGGCTTCTCTCGCTTAATCATCTGTATGCTTATCCTGGTTGCCTACTTCTGTACTTATATGAGCAAGCCGACACGCTTTAGCCTTCTTATGAGCATCTCATTTTTCTTTTTCACCGCTAACTATTTGATGTCTTTGCAACAATACTTCGTTCCCGCTCTCAATCAGTTCATTTTTCGTGACCAGGGGGACATTAGCGGCGTGATCGGACTCGTTGTGCTCGTTGCTGCAGTATCATTGGAATAAGTGTTGAATGAAAATTGTATCCTGTTATTGTCTCTTATTTCTCCTGAACCGGTGGAGGTAGTTTGAACGACGGAGGTGTTTTGCCCCGTCGTTTCGCTGCCTCCGCTTTCAGGCGTTCGACTGCCTCAAAGGGAACGTAACGACCACCAAGAGGCGTTGGATGGATACCAGGACCATGAAAATCGGTGCCCCCAGTAGGAATCAAGTTATATGCTTGAGCCAGTGCTAGCAATTCGCGCTCGTTCTCAGGTGTATAAGGCCCATAATATGTTTCCAGTCCAACCATACCTGCTTCACACAAACCAGGCAACCAGTTACGCAGTTCATCGAGACCCGGAAGTTCGATGGGATGGGCGATGACGGGTAAGCCGTTGGCACTGGCGATGAGATGAACCGCATCTTGGGGAGTGAGCTTATAACGCGGGACATATGCATAACATCCGTTGCCGATATATTTGTCGAAAGCCTCTCCGATAGTTTGCACGTACCCTGCTTCCATGAGCGCCTTGGCGACATGTGGACGTCCCACTGAGCCTTGCGCGATTTCACGCACACGTTCCCAGGAAATATTAACGCCATGCTCATTCAATAACTCAACCATGCGCTCACCGCGCCGTTCGCGCGCATCACGCAATACCTTTAGTACTGCTTGAAATTCGGGGCGCTGGAATTCAGGAAAGTAGCCAAGTATATGTACTTCCCCGCCGCTTACATCGGTGTTAATCTCAATACCTGGGATGAGCTCGATATCTGAGAGCCGTGCTGCTCGCGCGGCCTCTTCCAATCCTCCAGTTGTATCGTGATCGGTCAAGGCCAGCACTCGCAGCCCAGTCTCTTTGGCTTTGTGTAGTAATTCGGTCGGTGAGTATACTCCATCGGAAGCCGTTGAATGTGTATGCAGGTCGATATAGTTAGCCATAGTAAATGCCAATTCTAAGTAGGTCTTCGATTACCTGGCATAATCGATTGAGCGTGTCTCGCGGACTACGCATACTTTGATTTGTCCAGGATAATCAAGGCTTTCTTCAATTTTATGAGCAATGTCACTAGCGAGGCGATTCGCCGCTAACTCATCAATTTCTTCGGGTTTGACGATTATACGCACTTCCCTGCCGGCCTGTATCGCGAAGGATTTTTCTACACCGGTAAATGAGTTTGCGATATTTTCCAGCGCCTCTAAACGCTTGATGTAGAGGTCAATGGTTTCGCGACGCGCGCCAGGTCGAGCCGCTGAAATTGCATCAGCCGCCTGCACGATGGCGGCTTCCAGGCTCTGAGGTTCGGATTCCGTTGCATGGTGGGCTACCATTGCATGAATCACTTTGGGCGATTTGCCGAAACGGCGGGCTATCTCGCCACCGATGATCGCATGGGGCCCCTCAACTTCCTGGTCGATAGCCTTGCCCATGTCATGCAGGAGCGCTGCAGTTTTACAGACATTCACATCTGCTCCTAACTCATGAGCAATCGTTCCCGCGAGGATGGAGACCTCTATGGAATGCGCAAGTACGTTTTGTCCATAACTTGTTCGGAAATGGAGCCGCCCAAGGATTTTGAGTAACTCTGGCTGTAAACCATGCACGTTGGCTTCCATCGCAGCTTGCTCACCTTCCTCGCGCACAATCGCATCCACTTCCTGGCGCGCTTTGGCGACGACATCTTCAATACGGGCGGGGTGGATTCGCCCATCGATGATCAATTTGGTCAATGCCAGGCGCGCCACTTCACGACGCACAGGGTCGAAGCCCGAAAGGATCACTGCTTCAGGAGTATCATCAATGATGAGATCAACACCTGTCGCTGCTTCCAATGCACGGATATTTCGTCCTTCACGTCCGATAATACGTCCTTTCATTTCGTCGTTTGGCAATGGGACAACAGAGACGACTGCCTCCGCGACCTGGTCTGAGGCGCACCGTTGAATCGCCAGGGTGATGATCTCTCGCGCACGCGCATCCGCCTCTTCACGCGCTTCTTCCTCGATAGCGCGAATGCGGCGAGCCGCTTCTGCACGCACCAGATCTTCGATACGTGTAAGTAAAACCTCTTTGGCTTGCTCCTCAGAGAGTTGAGCGATGCGCTCAAGTTCTTTGAGTTGCTCGCGTTTGATGACTTCCAGTTCCTCATGCGTTTGGTCGAGGGTCCGTTCACGAGCTACCAGTTTACGCTCACGTTGCTCCAAAGCCTCAATTTTGCGTTCAAGCGCTTCTTCCTTTTGCTGCAAGCGACGTTCTTGCCGTTGTAACTCGGCTCGCCGCTCCGCATTGTCCTTTTCCATTGCCGCACGAAAGCGAGCTGTTTCGTCGCGCGCTTCATGTAATGCCTCGCGTTGCTGCATCTGAAGTTCCATGAGCTTTTGCTCACTTTCCTCTTTTGCAACACGCAAGTGTTCTGCAAAGTGTTGTTTATTTCGTGTCGTCCCGATAACAAATCCGGCAACGAGAGCAATTCCAGCTCCCAAAACCAGGATAACCAGGGCGATAACGATTTCAGTTGATTGCACGTTGGCCTACCTCCAATAGTAAAAGCGAACAGGCCTTTAAGGGTGTAAAGAAGTATAATAGTCACATAGGTATGCTAAATGGCTTATATTTCCTTGCATTCAGATGAGAAAGATGCGGCTGCATCTTTCTCATCTGAATGCATATGGGTATCAGTGCCAAAAGTATGCTATTTGCCAAGCATACTATATAGGAGTGGTATCTAAACTGTCAAGCATAGCATAATAGCCTGTTTATCATAAGTTTTTGGGAGTATTTGAAGTGAGTCACAATCAATCTAAGGAAAGCCCTCATCAGTTGTTACAGCAAACGCATGTCGTTTCCTGTTTTCTCATCAGAACAGATATGAATCAGCCTCGTATTCTGCTTGTGCGACGGAGCCAGCGTGTAGGCACCTACAATGCTCGCTGGGCAGGTATTAGCGGATTCCTCGAAGGAGGTGTAACGCCAGATGAGCAGGCTTATACCGAGATTCGTGAGGAGACAGGCTTGCAGCGCGAGCAAGTGCGTATGCTCAAACGCGGCGCTATCGTCGAGCATGAGGATGAATCGATCAGACGACACTGGTATATCCATCCTTTTCTCTTCGAAACACTTAATCCAGATGCTATTGCCATTGATTGGGAGGCCACGGAGATGCGCTGGGTCGCGCCCTCTGACATTCAGGAATACGAGACGGTGCCAAAGCTGGAGGAGGCGTATAGGTCGGCCGTCGAAGGGGAAGAAGTAATATAAGTCAGCGTTTGTGATTGTACCTGGCAATCTGAGCAGCCCTATAGAATACTAACCCGGTTACTGACAACCCGTTCCTGCGTCCTACTGCATAAGGGGGAATTCGAATGTATTAACAGGAATGGGATATTATGGATTGGCAATCACCTGATGAAGATTGGCAGCAACCTCATGGTCAACCAGAAGAGTATCAACAAGGTCAGCATCAGAAGCAAGGACATAATCCGAGGCAATGGTATCGATCAAGAACACACAACATAGAAGTAATCCTTCTATATACAAGGCTTGCTTCAGTGCTTTTGTTTTGCTTTAGCATCACTATTGTATCAGGTTGTGGCAATCAAATATCAACAAAATCTGTATCTTCGGCGGGTCTTTCTGCCACTCCAGTTCACGTACCCACCAGCACACCAAATGCTGGATTAACACCACCTGTGCAAGTATTTACACCTGCCCCACATATCACGGAGAAACCATCACCTACCCCGGCAACTGTGCCTTTTGCTCCCCCAACTGTCTATTACGGTGTGCATGTTGCATTAGTAGACATGTCGCTTGTATCTTCTTTCGAAGCGAATGCACATAAACCAGTTGCTATAATTATGTGGTATCAACACTGGGGCGTAACGGATGGCTATCAGTATTTTCAACCAGCGTGGATGAACGCTGTACGCGCTCACGGGTCTATCCCACTCGTTACCTGGGATCCCTGGAATCCTACTCTGGGAGCCAATCAACCTGCCTATGCTTTACAAAATATCATCAATGGGAACTTTGATTCCTACATTGTCAAATGGGCCCAAGCCTCCAAAGCATGGGGCCACCCATTTTTCTTGCGTTTTGCTCACGAGATGAATGGTAACTGGAATCCCTGGTCAGAACAGGTAAACGGCAATAAACCGGGGCAGTTTGTGCTCGCCTGGAGACATGTGCACGATATCTTCACCGCTCAGGGTGTCACCGATGTAACATGGGTGTGGTCGCCTAACATCGATTTTTCGAACAGTGTTCCGCTTAGGGAATTGTATCCAGGTGATTCCTACGTAGATTGGGTTGCAATGGATGGTTATAACTGGGGCAACATCGGCGCCTGGCATACATGGGAATCGTTTTCCGCGCTCTTTCAGCAAACTTACAATGAAATGCTGGCGATTACTTCTAAACCAATGATGATTGGCGAAATGGCATCAACTGAGCAGGATGGGAATAAGGCGGCCTGGATTGCCGATGCGTATAGCTCCCAGATTCCCCATAATTTTTCCCGCATTAAAGCCGTCGTCTGGTTCGATCAAGACAAAGAAACAGATTGGAGAATCGAGTCTTCTTTTGCTGCTCAAAACTCCTTTGCCTCAGCGATACAGTCGGGTATGTATACATCCAACCGATATGCATCTTTGAGTATTTCGCCAATTCCGGTTCCTTAGAAAAAACCTGCGCGTACACCAGATGTATGATCAAGTATCCATCCCTTACATCCTCTCGATGATCGTGGCAATACCCTGCCCTACACCGATGCACATCGTTGCCAGACCGTAGCGACCACCTCGTCGCTCTAACTCATGGAGCAAAGTCACAACGAGGCGCGCGCCACTACAGCCTAACGGGTGTCCTAGCGCAATAGCCCCGCCATTGACGTTGAGCTTCTCCTCGTCAATCTCCAGTTCTCGCACGCACTGCAATACCTGCACGGCAAACGCTTCGTTCAGTTCAATCAGATCGATATCCTTGATGCTGAGCTTTGCACGTTGTAATACCCTACGTGTCGCTGGAATGGGACCTAATCCCATGTAAGCCGGGTCAACACCCGCCACGGCTGACGCCACAATTCGAGCGCGCGGAGTCAATCCGAGTTCCCTGGCGCGTCTACTAGCCATTAGAACCAGGGCCGCTGCACCATCGTTGATGCCAGATGAGTTGCCCGCAGTTACACTGCCATCTTTACGAAAAGCGGGTTTCAATGCAGCTAGTTTTTCGAGGGTTGTATCAGGGCGTGGTTGCTCATCCAGCATCACTACCAGCGCCTCGCCTTTCTTTTGAGGAATGGATACTGGTACCAGCTCTTCTGCAAAGTGACCCCTCAGTTGAGCCGCAACCGCTCGTTGGTGGCTGTGGAGCGCGTAGGTATCCTGCTCTTCTCGGCTAATCTTTGTCCTTTCGGCAACGTTTTCTGCCGTTTCACCCATACTATACGGGTGATGCATCGCAGACAAACGAGGATTGATGAAACGCCAACCAAGGGTGGTATCTTGCAGGTTCATAGCACGACTGAAGGCGCTGTCAGCTTTGCCAAGCACAAATGGCGCTCGTGTCATACTCTCGACGCCCCCAGCTACAAACATATCGCCAGCCCCAGTCTGGATGGCCTGCGCTGCGCTATTGACTGCCTGCAACCCCGAACCGCAGAGGCGGTTAACGGTCTGACCAGCAACTTCGATAGGCAGGCCTGCAAGCAACAGCGCCATGCGCGCCACGTTACGGTTATCCTCTCCAGCCTGGTTCGCGCAACCCAGGATAACATCCTCGATACTACCTGCATCAATATTTGCACGCCGCACTGCTTCAGCAATCACTAGAGCAGCAAGATCGTCGGGGCGCACATCTTTGAGGCTCCCACCATAGCGCCCAATAGGTGTGCGTACTGCTGAGATGATAACCGCTTCTTCCATAGCCTTGTTTACCTCCCTTGAAATTCAGCCTTTCGCTTCTCTATAAAGGCCTGCATACCCTCGCGCATATCTTCAGTGGCGAAGAGCAGGAAGAAATTCTTGCGCTCAATCTCAAGGCCTTGACTTAACGTCGTCTCAAAAGCCGCATTTACGGCCTCTTTCCCGAGACGCACTGCAACAGGAGCCTGTGCCGCTACAGTCTTAGCAAATTTAATAGCTTCGATGAGATGTTCGCCCTTGGGTACTACACGGTTTACCATTCCAAGCGCATGCATTTCCTCTGCGGTCACCTGAGCTCCCGTCAAGACTATTTCCATCGTGCGATACTTACCCAGAGTACGCGCCAGGCGCTGTGTACCACCTGCTCCCGGTATAACGCCGATTAAAATTTCGGGCTGACCAAAGCGCGCGTTCTCGGAGGCTACAATCATGTCGCAATGGAGCGCCAATTCCAACCCACCACCTAAGGCGTAGCCACCAACTGCGGCAATCATTGGCTTCTGAATATTTCGGATTCGCAGCCAGGCAGCAAAGCCACCGAGTAGCATATCAATAGGTGATTTATCGGACATTTCTTTGATGTCAGCCCCGGCGGCAAAGGCTCTATCTCCAGCGCCAGTGATGACTATGCAGCCAATCCCCGCATCACGATCAAACTCTTCTAAGGCGTCTCCAAGTTCACTCATGAGATCAGTTCTGAGAGCGTTGAGTTCCTTTGGGCGATTCAAAGTGACGATGCCAACACGCTCGTCACGCTCTACTAAAATATATTGGTAATCTTTCTCAGCCATACATTACTCTCCTCGGACTGGTAACGGTTTCCATTGTTTACAATACTCATTGCTTGTAGTATATCACCGTCCACCCGTTCAAGGAGACTTCATCTAAATTTCAGAGATGTGTAATGAAGAGACCAGGCGCGGCGGAGCCGCGCCTGGTCTCTTCATTACACATCTCTGAATCAAACCCTTTCGCTACTGACGGGATGTATGAAATGGTCAAAGCTCATCCAGAGGCCTTTGGTAGGACGATAGAACAGTAAAGGAAGAAGGATAGGAAGTGTGCATCCTAGTACGATCAGAACCGTCAATGATACACTCTGGCTTGCAGCCAGCGGAACAGCGATCAAAGCAATCAGTAATTCGCTGACGACCAGGTTTACAGCTATTGCCCCAGTATAATACCCCGGTTCGCGTTCGAAAGCAAAGTTGCAAACGGGACAACGTTCGTATGTTTTAATCCAGCCTTTGAATATTTTTCCTCTACCACACACAGGGCAGCGTTGGCGTAGACCTCGTCTCAAAAGTAGTAATGCATAGTGTCTATTTGTCATGGGAAAGTGTACCTCGCTCTTCTTCATTATATAATACAATGGTATCACTCCCAAAACCCAACCTTACTGATTAGCGGAGCTTCTCAAAAGTCAAGGTGTGACTGTTTCCTGCGAGCCTGCGGCTCGCCCTTGTGAGGGTGTGAAGTGTTTTTGTGCGCCCGCGGGCGCACAAAAACACTTCACACCCTCACAAAAACGTAAATTTACCTTGACAGTCAAGCTAATAAGTTATAAAGTATATTATGTATTCAGTATTTTTGAGAATAAAGAGGAGAATTACGCATGGCAACGGATCACCTGGTCGATGATATATTGGCCCTTTATCATCTCATTCGGCGCACCTCACACCCCATCCATAGAGGGGAGATTACACCGGAGCAGTACTGGTTACTGCGATTCCTGCGCCGTAAAGGTGCGTTAAGCATTAGCGAGTTGGCTGAGGCGCTGGGCGTCACAGGTAGTTCCGTTACAACTGCTTGCAAACGGCTGGAAAAGGCTGGACTCGTGACACGTGAGCGCCAGAGCGATGATGAGCGCATGGTACACGTAATGCTTACCACTCAGGGTCACGAACATGTAGATGCATGGCATCGGCGACGCCGGGAGATCGTAGTACAATGGCTCGTCGCTCTCGAGTCCGATGAGCAAGAGATGTTGCAACATTTGCTTGAGCGTCTCCTGGAGGCTGCGGGTGAGCCTCTTCCCACTGTAATGGCATGAATTTGATGATAGAAGGAGAAGTACGATGGCACAATCTTCACCAATGATTGAGGTTGTTGACCTCGTCAAAAGTTTTGGCGACCATACCGCCGTAGACTCGGTCAGCTTTTCAGTAAACCAGGGTGAAGTCTTCGGCTTGCTTGGCCCTAACGGAGCAGGCAAAAGCACGATCATCAAGATTTTGACCACGCTTTTGCCGCTAACAAGTGGTCGAGCATCAGTCGTCGGCTACGATGTCACAAAGCAGGCTATGTCGGTACGACGTCGCATTGGCTATGTACCCCAAGCTCTCTCGGCAGATGGAACGCTAACTGGCTACGAGAATTTAATGGTCTTCGCGAAATTGTACGATCTGCCTCATTCGACACGGGACTCCAAAGTCCGACAGGTACTGGCATTAATGGGATTGGAAGAAGCGGCAGACAAAATGGTACGCACCTATTCTGGAGGAATGATCCGACGTCTGGAAGTAGGCCAGGCCATGCTACACCAACCGACGGTGCTTTTCCTGGATGAGCCGACCGTCGGGCTTGACCCCGTTGCCCGCAAAGCTGTGTGGGATCACCTCAGCCAGTTACGCCAAGAGACGGGCATGACCATCTGTTTAACAACCCATTATATGGAGGAGGCAGACAGCCTTTGTGACCGCATCGCTATTCTCCATCTGGGTCATATAATGGCGCTCGGCTCACCCAGCGAACTCAAGGTGGCCAGTGGTCTCACCGATGCTACATTGGATGAAGTGTTCGCTTATTATACCGGCAATACACTAGAATCAGGAGGAAGTTACCGTGACACAGCACGCACCCGTCGCACAGCACGACGACTGGGTTAGTATCACTACTATCGGCAAAGGGAAACAGTTTCCAAAAGAGCGTGAGAGTTTAGTAAGATCTATCACAAGCTTTGTTGAGAAAACGTTCACCATTGTAGGACTGGAAGCGCGTAAACTGAGGCATGATCCCACCGATATATTTACAAGAGCCGTCCAACCTGCGTTGTGGCTGCTGGTATTTGGTGAGGTCTTAAGTCGCGTCCGGGCTATTCCCACCGGAGGAAAACCCTACCTGGATTTCTTGGCTCCTGGCATCCTTGCCCAAAGTGTGCTCTTTATCGCCATCTTCTCGGGCATTGCCATTATCTGGGAGCGCGACCTGGGAATAGTTCACAAGTTTCTGGCTAGTCCGACGCCACGAGCTGCTCTTGTTCTCGGCAAGGCATTTGCGGCGGGAGTGCGTGGATTGACGCAAGCGACGATTGTATACCTGCTGGCGTGGATCTTGGGCGTCAATGTGGACTGGAACCCACTAAACTTACTTGGTGTGATTGTCATAGTTATCTTGGGAGCCGCCTGCTTCTCCACATTTTCACTCATTATTGCCTGCCTGGTAAAAACGCGTGAGCGCTTCATGGGCATTGGCCAGGTGCTTACTATGCCACTTTTCTTCGCCAGCAATGCGATCTACCCAATTGTGCTCATGCCCGTCTGGTTGCAATTCATAGCACGATGCAACCCATTGAGTTACGAAGTAGACGCTCTACGTGATTTGATGCTAGTCAATGGAATCAGTGCATTCGGTCTTGGCACAGATTTTGTGGTTTTGTTTGTGGTTACAACTGTGCTGGTAATCATAGGCGCACGGCTTTACCCTCGAGTAGCATACTAATACTGGTTATGATGCAGAAACTCAACTCCTTTCCTGCCGACGACGAAGCCCTGCTCTGCGGGAGACGTGTACACCTCCATAGGCGAGCAGCCCGACGAGGAGCCAGCCGAGACCACCCAACACCCCAGTCCATCCACTGGTCACCAGCAACAACAGGCATCCTCCGCATGCAAGCGGGAGCACCACCTGCGGGGCGGGAGTGCGAAACGCTGGAGATGGCCCACCTCGACGACGGAGGATCATCAGTGCTATCAGCGGGAACAAGAAGTGCAATACGTACAAAAAACCACCCACAGCTGCTACCAACATCACCGAGCCAGTGAGGGCGACGAGAGCCAGCAAGATCCCGTTGAGAACCACTGCTCCCCAGGGTACATCCGTCTTAGTGTGGACTCGGGCAACCACACCAGGGAGCAATCCATCACGTGCCATCGCAAAGGCAACACGCGACGTGACAACTAGCACCGCGTTACCTGTTGCGGCTGTCGTCAGAACCGCAGCTACTGCTGTGAGCTGCCGGCCTGTGGAACCGAGAAACTGGCTTGCTGCTGCTGCCAGGGGAGCGGGTGATCTTCCCAGTACGTT
>WNFX01001038.1_pt1 | contig 31110 bp, 32 predicted proteins | sample 5400111 | NCBI WGS metagenome assembly WNFX01 (sample SAMN13153363, study PRJNA577476) | soil metagenome | isolation source: 40 cm soil or saprolite under grassland replicate 1 | place: USA:California | collected 2016-06-15 | reverse complement strand
TCCAGATTCTCGGCCGGAGCGGCTCGTAGCGACCGGATTTCTCGATCTCCTCGGCGATGCCCGACAGCTCGAGAGATTGCGAGGCGCCGTGATGCACCTGGGATCCGTCGGGGATGAGACCCAGCACGATCCGTTTGGCTTCTGCGGCGTCCGGCGCCCGGAGAACGGTAATTCCGTTTGCTTCGAGGGCGGCCGCGGTGCGCCTCACGCGGGTGTCGTCCGCCAGAGTCCCGAACCGACGTCTGATGGACCGATCCAGGTCGGCGTAGAGCTCGGTGGTCATTGACACTCCCTTCCGCGTTGTTCCAGTGGAATAACTTGCAAGTGCAAGTACCTTATACCCTGGGTGGTGTATAAGGTTGCGGATGCAAGTAAGATCAAAGCGGGACGTCACTGGGCTCTTCGACCGGCTCGTCGCGAAAGAGCTGCCGAGCCGGCGCGGATTGGAGGCATGGCGCTCCCTGCTGCGAGCACACGCCACGCTCATGCGCCAACTCGATACGGATCTCGAGAAGAAGACCGGCCTGGCCTTGGCCGATTTCGACGTGCTCGCGCAGCTGGCGCTCGCGGGTGGCGAGCTGCGCATGACCGACCTCGCGGCCCGGGCGCTCATCTCGCGGTCGGGCATGACTCGCCGTGTCGCGCGGCTGGTTGACGAAGGCCTCGTTCGTCGAGCCGACACCGATGCAGACGGACGTGGTGTCGTGGTCGTACTGACCGATGCGGGCGTGGCCCGCCTGACCGAGGCGGCGCGAATCCACCTGCGCGGGGTCTCCGATCTCTTTGTCGCGCGACTCGATCAAAAAGAGCTGGCTGCCCTCAAGAGCGTCATGGACAAGGTCACCGTCGATTGCACATTTGGGTGAGAGCCAGGACACGCCCGCGACTGAACGAACCGAAGCTGCTGATCGGCCTCATGCAGTTCTTCTGCAGATAGAGGTCCGTTAGGCCTCGAGCCAGGGTGGCGACTCCCCGCATGATCCGGGGGGGACTTTCACGGCAGCGCCGTATTCCCGTTGACCCTCGCTGACGAAGCCGTGGCTCGCTCGCGACGTACCTGTTCCGAGAGACCTCTCTCTATGCGATCTGCTTCTTGATCGCCGCCCCAATCGCGCCGAATAGGGCGAGGCCCCCCGCGACGGCGACGACCGTCGGATCGGTCGCGGTGCCGGTCATCGCGGCCGTCCCCAGGGCCAAAGCTCCGAGGGCTACGACGGCGGCGAGGATGAGGGGCACGGCGGCGCCGGGTTCAGGCATCTTTTTTTCACCTCCTACGCCTTCGAGGGGTGCGCCGGTACTTGAGGACGAGGGGACGAAATGACCGATTCCGTTCCGAGCCACAGCCGCAGGAGGGGGCGACCGCACCGACACCAATGGACGGTCATGCTGGCCCTGCTCACCCGCCTGGACGACGCGGGCCGGGGCGCCTCCGTGCCCCACGGGAGGCTCGCCAAGGAACTCGACCTACCGCGCATGACCGTGAAGCGGAACCTGGCCCGCTTGGCGCAGGACGGCCTCCCGGTCGAACGGACCCCGGAGGGCTGGAGAGCGACGCTGGACGACCCCGAGAAAGTCGACAAGGCCGTCGCCCTGCTCCTATCGGACCGGTCTCGCTGGGGCGAGCTGATGGCCTCCCGGTTCCCGCGGGTCCTCTCCGACGCGTACCTTCGCTACCGCCTGGAGGGGCTCCTCCAGCGGGTGTTGACGAGCAAGGCAGTGAAAGCGAGGATCACAGCCGACGCGATCCAGGAGTTGGTCGTCGTATCGGACGCGGTCCCCCGCGACAGCCTCCTGCGGGAGGAGCTGCCCAAGGCGGTCCTGGAGGCCGTCCGTTCCGCGGGGGATGCACGGGAGCTCCGCGATCGCCTCCACGCGCTCATCGGGGACAGCGCGGCCGCCCGCCTCCAGCTCCCGCCGGACACGTCCCAGGCGCTCGTGCCGATGCTGCGCGAGAGCCCCGCCCTGCTCCAGGCGTCGCTCGATCCCAGGCCGTTCGGCTTCTCGGCGGCCCCGTTCGACACGCGTCACGCCGACGACCCGTCGGGCCGAGGCCTGGTCCTGGACGTGCTCGCGACGGTGTGCACCGTCATCCGCGATGCGGACGCTCTCCTGACCCCGCCGCCGGAGGGACCTCCCCCGGAACGTCCTGCGGAGGTCGCTCGCCCCGGCCGCGGCGAAGCCGAGGTCCGCAGACCGGCCGGCACGCTCCGGGCGTTCGCCCGGCGACTCTCCCGAAGCAGCGCGCCGGTCGGCCCACGCGTCGCGCAGGCCGCGCTCGCCGCGGAGCAGTTTCGGGAGCTCGCGGACGCGATGTCCAGGCTGCTCGCGAGCACGGAAGGATTCGACCTCCGCATCCGCCTGAGGCTCGAACTGAGCGGGACCTCCCCGCCGCCGAGGGACGTCGTCGAACGGGCCAACCGGATCCTGAAGGACGTCGACGACGCGCTGGAGCTCCGGTAGCGCACCGCACGACCGATAAGCATAGGACACGTTCCCTCGTTGCCGGGACGACCTTGTCCCTCGATGTCGCGAGCGATCGACGGACCGCCGGGGCCTCGGACGGAGAAGGGCGTCGCCGGCCGCGGCCGCGGATCGAGACGCTCGCCGACCTCATCTTCGGCCTCTCGCTCTCGATCGGCTCGCTCGCCCTCCTCGTCAGTCCTCCGTCGTCGGGCGACGAGATCAACCGCCACATCGTCGCCTTCGGTTTCACGTTCCTCATCCTGATCACGGCCTGGCTCATCTACACGACCTACATGTCCGTCCTGCCGATCGAGACGAAGGCGGTGACGCTCCTCAACGTCGTCCTCCTGCTCTTGGTCGCGGTGATTCCGTACCTGCTCAACACGGTCGAGGTCGTGAATCCGACGCTCACGGCCGAGGAAGCCGACCGCGTCAGCGATTACTCGTCCACCCTGTTCACCCTCGACCTGTCTGGCATCATGTTAATCCTCGCCGCGTTCGCCCACGTGCTCAGCATCGAGGAGAAAGGGCTCATCGCTCCCGAGATCGTCCGGCTGTTCCGGAACGGCAGGAACCGATTGGTGATCCTGGCCGCCCTGATGACGGTCGCCATCGCACCGCCGTTCTGGGAGGTGACGATCGGCGGCGTGCAAGCCCGGATCCTCTGGTGGTCGATTCCGCTGCTCTCCTACTGGATCGGTCGCGCCGTCCGTCCGGAGACCCGGACGTATCGGATCACGTGACCCGCGGTCGAATGGCGAGAGCCCGCTTCACGTATCTTGCACGGTGAGGACGGAGCGGATCCCTGCGTTCAAGAAGCGGTGGACTACCTTTCCCCTTCGGCGGCGGCCGGAAGGGTTAAAGTGCGCGCGCGCGCCATCCCGGCTCCCGGGGTCCGGTCGCCGATGGGTGGCGTCGGTGGATTCGAGAAGTCCTACGTAACGGGCGATACGCCGTGGGACACCGGAGTCCCGAGCGTCGAGCTCATCCGCCTCCTGGAGGCGGGTCGGTTACCCGGCACCACGGTCCTCGAATTCGGCTGCGGCACGGGGACGAATGCGATCGAGTTCGCGCGGCGTGGGTATGAGGTGACCGCCATCGACTTCGCTGGGACCGCAATCCAGCAGGCGCGCGAAAAGGCGCGACGTGCGGGCGTCACCGTTGACTTCCGCATCGGAGACCTGACGCGGGTTGGCCTCGGAGGCCCGTACGACGTGCTATTCGACCGCGGAATCTACCATGGAATCCGCCACACGGACCTGAACGGATTCCTAAGGACCCTCGAATGCGTCTCCCGACCAGGCACGCGTTGGCTGTGCCTCGCCGGAAACGCCAAGGAGCCGACGGACGGCCCGCCAGTCGTCTACGAGCACGAGTTCCGCACGGAGCTCGGTCCGCTGTTCACGTTCCTCGAGATCCGGGAGTTCCGCTTCACGCTGTCCCAGCCGGGCTTCCGCCCGCTCGCGTGGTCGATTCTGATGGAACGCCGGTGACGCTCAACAACGGACCGAACGTCAGCCGCCAATTCAATCCCTCAAGAGCGAACTCAGGAGCCGCGCGGCCCCCCTGCGCCGCCTGGAAGGGAGCGGAGGGGACTTCTTGGTCAGATTGACACCGCGTGGGAGGTACGGGATGAGCTCGGCCTTGTGTGCCCACTGAGAGATCCGCTCGGCGGTTACTTGGGTTTCATCGAAGAAAGCGGATGTCCATCCATGAGCGGCGAACCCTCTTCTTCTTTTCCGTTTCCAAGACTCGACCCCGCCCCTGAACCGCTCCTTGTGCCTCTGGTAGAAGACCTCGACGGCCAAGCGTCGGGACAGGTTTGCGAAGTCGGGATTCTTCCCGCCGATTGAAAGTTTGCCGTCGCCTACGAATTCCAGGGGCAAGCCCAACTCTTGTATGATGCGAAGCAACTTCATTTCAAGCGCACTCGGGGTCCTGCGGGCCAGCACTCTTCTCGCGTACCCTGGGTCCAGCCAGAGTCGTTTGTGAGCCCTGCTGACGGCGGCATTGTGTTCCAGAGTCTTGGGTTTCCCTTTCAACCCCGCCGCTATCTTCGCTTTGTGTTCCAAGGAGAGCGCCCGGCCCACCTTGGCAATTCTCATCTTCTCACGAGCCGACTCCGTCCATGGAAGTCCTCTATTCCATGATGAGGGGAGCTTCTTTCCCCGGTTCCATGCGATCCCAGGACGAGACAGTCCGAGTTTCTTCACTCTCCCGGCAACGCCATCCGAGGAACGCCCGATCGCTGATCCAATTGCAGCGAAGGTAGTTACACGGTGATTCGCACAGAGGTAGTCATCCTCTGCGAGAGTCCATCGTCGGCCCATCTCAAAGCCCGAGTTTGACGGACCAATTCGGCCCGCGCTATGTATCTGTTTAGGGGACCTAGGCGAAACTACTCACCGCCTTCAATGGTTGGACGAACTCGTTACCCACAGTTCCCGGAGGAGCATCGCAAAGTAGCATTCGTTTCTCCTCATTACATTCCGGGGAGTTCACGGAGCCTCCCAGTACCGGACGGGCTCGGCGAGGCAGACGATTCCCTGACGACGGAGACGCCGCCAATTCCGACCGTCCGCGTCGCAACGGTCAAACCTCAAGACGCCCGGCGGACTGCAAGACCGCAAGCGCATCGACCGTGACCCACTCGTTCATCCGCGTCCGGCTGGTCCCTCCCCAGTCGACGTAATCGGCGTTCGCCTCCATCGTCCGAGGACGGACCTTGTAGTGGCGCCTCTCGGCGGGCCAGCCGCCATCGGGTAGGCGCTTGTCTTCGAGGAGATCCAGCGCATCTGCGCAGCGAGGATCCCGAATCCGTCCGATCTGGGCCATGGCCAGCAGTCCGCCGAGGTAGTCGTATTGCCAATAGAGCGGATAGTGGAGGGCCACGAAATCCGGGTGGATGATCCGTCCATTGGTGGCCCGTTTGAACAGCCTCCTCCGAAGAAACACCTCGCTCGCCCGCTCGACCGCCTCGTCGACAGCGGCGGATTAGTGGGTTCGCGCGTACGCCGCCAGAGCGAGCATCGGCAACCTCGTCTCCATGAACGAGGACGTGTCGGCGGAAGGGTGCCGGTCGCAGTTCCACCCCCCGTCGGGCCACTGCCAATGCAGGAGTCGCTCGGCGAGAAGGTCGGCTCGGTCATCGCCGATGCCCAGGATCGAAAGGAAATACAGTGGATTCCCCTGCTGGGAGGCGCACCGGCGGTACCGACCCTCCATCATAGGAACGCCTTCGGATCGATACGCTTCGGCTTCGGTCCGTGCGGCGAACTCGCGGTAGTAGCTCGGCTTCAGCCAGAATTCCAGGATGCGGTCCCGGATCGGATAGAGGCTCTCGTCCCCTTTCGGATACCCGATGTCGGCGAGGCTCGCGAGCACCCAGTGGACGCCGTGCCACTTGTAGTAGACCATGCGCGCGGTCCCCGGCCTTCCGAGCCGCTCGCGCCGGGAGAGGAGAGCTCGGACCCGTGGGGAACGACGGACCTCCTCTTCGAGCGCCCGGACCCGTTTCGAGTCCCGTTCCTCTTCGAGGACGTTGACCCGTGTCTTCCAACGGATCGAAGGCTCCTTCGACCGGAGGAGAGATTCAACGACGGCGCTTGCGTCCATGATCCCGGTGGACTCTGAAGAACTGAGGCCGGGAGAAATAGGTTCCGGACCACGACGGCGCCTCGCAGGCGCATGCTCGCGCGCGTCGGTCGTCCACACACCATAAATCGTCCACCGCCAATCCCGTTTGTATGAAAGCCGCCGCGCTCCTCGTCTCCTGCTTGGAGAACGAAGGCGTCCGGTTCGCGTTCGGAATCCCCGGCGAGGAGAACCTCGAGCTGATGGACGCGCTCCGCGACAGCTCGATTCGATTCGTCCTGACGCGACACGAAGGAGCCGCGGCGTTCATGGCCGACGTCTACGGCCGCCTCACCGGCCGAGCCGGCGTCTGCCTCGCGACGTTGGGCCCCGGTTCGACGAACCTTGTGACCGGCGTGGCGGACGCGTTCCTCGACCGCGCGCCGCTCGTCGCGATCACGGCCCAGGCCGATCTGTCGAGGATCCACCGCGAGTCCCACCAGTTCGTCGACATCCTGGAACTGTTCCGTCCGATCACGAAGTGGAATGCCCGCATCGAGAATTCTGCGACCGTGACCGAGGTCGTCCGAAAGGCCTTCAAGCTCGCGGAAGCGGAGAAGCCCGGATCGACCCACATCGAGTTGCCGGAGAATGTCGCCGAGGAGGCAGTGCGGGCGAACCGAACGCCGCTGCCGCGGGAGCGGATCCGCAATCCTTCGCCGGACAAGGCGAGCCTTGACCAGGCCGCGGCCCTGATCGAGAAAGCCGAACGGCCTCTCGTCCTCGCGGGGAACGGCGTGATCCGGAACGGCGCCTCCGAAGAGCTGACGGCGTTCGCGGAGGCGCTGAACATCCCGGTGGCCCACACGTTCATGGGGAAAGGGACGGTCCCATGGACGTCGCCGATGAGCCTCCTCACGGTCGGGGTCCTGCCTCGCGACTACGAGCTCGCGGGACTCGACGCGTCCGACCTCGTGATCTGCGTCGGGTACGATTTCGTCGAGTACGATCCTCGGACCTGGAACCCGCGAGGGGACCGACGGATCGTCCACATCGATTCCCTTCCCGCCGAGATTTCCGCCCACTATGTTCCGGACGTCGAGGTCCCTGGAGAAATCCGCGAGGCATTGCGCATCCTGCGCGAGCGCGGTCGGAAACCGCGGGACGCGGAAGCCGCGCGCCTCATCCGAGAGAAAATCTTGAAACGGTTAGCCTCGGACATAGCGGTTCGCTCGACGAAACGGCTGAAGCCGCAACGCGTCGTATGGCAGCTGCGGGACATCCTGAAACCGGACGATCTCCTCATCTCCGACGTGGGCGCGCACAAGCTGTGGCTCGGCCGATTCTTCCGCGCCATGAAACCGAATACGGTCCTCGTTTCGAACGGGCTCTCGGCGATGGGCATCGCGATTCCGGGCGGAATCGCCGCGAAGCTGAACGACCCGAATCGGCGCGTCGTCACGCTGAGCGGGGACGGCGGGTTCATGATGAGCGTCCACGAGCTGGAGACGGCGCGGCGGGAGGGAGCGGCGACCGTGAACCTCGTCTTCCGCGACGATGGTCTCGGTAGCATCAAGTGGAAGCAGATGGCCAAGTTCGGCCGCACGACCGGCACGGAGTTCGGGAATCCGGACCTCGTGGAGGTCGCGAAGGCGTTCGGAATCCGCGGCTTCCGGGTCGAGCGTCCGTCCGAGCTGGAGGCTGTCGTGGAAGACGCCCTCGAGTCGAAGGAGCCCGCGGTGGTCGACATCCCCGTGGACTACAGCGACAACCCGTTCCTCGTCGCCGGGCGATAGTCTCGGCGGCGGCGTCCCTCAACGGAGGTTCTGGGCGAGAATCTCCATCGCGGGCGTCATGTCGTCGCGATTGAAGAGGAAAATCGTGTCGGTGTAGCAGGACATCTCCTCGACGATGTTGATCCCTCGTGACGCGAGCGCGCCGGACAGGAAGGCGAGGAGACCGGGCGTCTCCTCGATCGTCTCGGGGCTCGTCACTGCGATCTCGACGAGGCCGCGCCTGACGTTGAGGATCTGTTCGGATCGGAGACGCTTCGTGACCCGCGAAACCGAGACATCGTCGACGATGATTACCGTGCCCTGGGATACTTGGATGAGCCGACACGTTCGGTTCTCGTCGAGGAGTTCCTCGACGACGTCGCCGAGGCGCTGGAGGACATCGACTCCTTCGACGACGGTGATCGTGGCGATCTTCGTGCGCGTCTGGATCCGGCTCTTCTGGAGCATCCGCCGGACCACGTCCTCGTTGAATCCGCGCAGCTTGTCCACGGGAAATCGGCGGCATGCTGCGAGGACCGCCTCCTCTCGGCGGATGCCCACCTCCTTGCAGATCTTGCGGGCGAGCGCGGAGTAGTTCACGATCTCCATCTTCAATGCGTCCGAGACGCTCGGGTGGTTCGCAATGTACTCTCGCACCTGCTTCGCGACGTTCGCCACGTCGCCTCGGGAGGAGGTGTCCGATATTTGACAATTTTGTCCCGGATTGACTCAACGATGTCAACATATTGAAGTACGCACCGACGAGTCGTCAGCGTTCGCACCGGTTGGGGTCTCGTCGCACATGTCGCAAAACAAGGTCATTCTGGCGTATTCCGGAGGCCTCGACACCTCCGTCGCGATCCGGTGGTTGCAAGACCGCGAGTTCGATGTGATCGCGCTGACCGTCGACGTCGGTCAACCGGCCGACTTCGTGGCGCTGCGCGAGAAGGCGACGCGCCTCGGGGCCAAGGCATACGTGGTCGACGCGCGCACGGAGTTCGCGGAGGAGTACATCCTCCCCGCCCTCGCCGCCAACGCGGTGTACGAAAGCCAGTATCCGCTGAGCACGGCCCTCGCCCGGCCGCTGATCGGGAAGCACCTCGTCGCCGTCGCGCGGCGCGAGGGGGCCGGCTTCATCGCGCACGGGTGCACCGGCAAAGGCAACGACCAGGTGCGGTTCGACCTCTGCACGACCGCCCTCGCGCCGGACCTCCAGGTCATCGCGCCCGCTCGGGAGTGGGCGATGACGCGGGACGAGGAGGTCGCGTACGCGAACGGACGCGGGATCCCCGTGCCGGTCGCCACGGGCTCGCCGTACAGCACGGACGAGAACCTGTGGGGCCGCTCGATCGAATGCGGCGTCCTGGAAGACCCCCGGATCGAACCGCCGGAAGAGGTGTTCGCGTGGACGACGAGCCCCTCCGAGGCGCCGGACCGATCCGAGCAGGTGACGATCCACTTCGAAGCGGGTAAACCCGTGGCCCTCCAGGGCAGCCCGACGGACTTCGCGTCCCTCATCGCCGCGCTGAACGAGCGCGCGGGCCGCCATGGCGTCGGCCGGATCGACCACGTCGAGTCCCGCGTCGTCGGGATCAAGTCGCGGGAGGTGTACGAGTGTCCCGCGGCGACGGTCCTCCTGAAGGCCCACCAGGCGCTCGAGGCCCTCGTCTTGCCGCGGGACGTCCTCGAGTTCTCGCGCACGGTCGCCTCGCGCTACGCGACGCTCATCTACGACGGCCTGTGGTTCACGCCGCTCCGGGAGGCGTTCGACGCGTATGTCGGGTCGACCCAAGCGCGCGTCTCGGGCGACGTCACCGTGAAGCTCTTCAAGGGCTCGGCCACGGTCGTCGGCCGCGCGTCGCCCTACTCCCTTTACGATCACGGCCTCGCGACGTACTCGAAGGGCGATCGGTTCCGCCAATCGATGGCGGAGGGATTCATCTACATCTGGGGTCTGCCCGCCCGGACCTGGGCCGCCGTCGGCGAGAAGGCCGCGCCGCCGAAACTGGTGAAGGCCGCGAAGAGGTCGAGCTGAGGATGGCGATTCTCGCGCAACCTCCCGCCGCGGCAGGCGGAGCCCCGCCGTCCTACGTCAAGACGCCTGCGGGGCCGTTCCTCGCCTCCCTGTCGGTCGACCGACGGCTCGCCCGATACGACGTCGCCGGGAGCATCGCGCACGTCGAGATGCTCGGCGCAGTGGGCATCCTCACGGACGAGGAGTCGACAGCCCTCGGCCGCGGCCTTCGCCGCATCCACGACGAGATCGCGAGCGGGGCGTTCCCATGGCGGGACGACCTCGAAGATGTCCACACGAACATCGAGGTCCGCCTCACGGAGACGCTTGGCCCGCTCGGGGCGAAGGTCCACACCGCCCGCAGCCGGAACGACCAGATCGCGCTCGACGAGCGGCTGTTCATCAGGGAGGCGATCGTGTCGATTGGGCAACGGGTCCTCGCGCTCCAGATGGGCCTCCTCGATCTCGCAGAAGCCCACATCGGCACGCCGATGCCGGGCTACACGCACCTCCAGCGGGCGCAGCCGGTAACGCTGGGCCATCACCTGCTCGCGCACTTCTGGCGTCTCTCGCGGGACTTTGGCCGGCTGGGCGACGCCTTCGACCGCGCGAACGTCTCGCCCCTGGGCGCCGGCGCCCTCGCGGGCAGCACGCTCCCGATCGACCCCGCGATCACGGCACGGGCGCTCGGCTTCGCGGCGGCGTTCGAGAATTCGATCGACGCGGTGAGCGACCGCGATTACTTCGCAGAGTTCCTGTTCGACCTCTCGCTCGTCGCGATCCACCTCTCCTCGATCGGCGAAGAAATCGTCCTGTGGGCCTCCGAAGAAATCGGATTCGTCCGCCCGACACCGGCGCTCGGATCCGGGAGCAGCTTGATGCCGCAGAAGCGGAACCCGGACGTGGCGGAGCTCGCCCGCGGAAAGGCCGGACGCGTGGTCGGGGATCTCGTATCCCTCCTGACGGTCCTCAAGTCCCTCCCGCTCGCGTACAACCGCGACCTCCAAGAAGACAAGGCTCCGGTCTTCGACGCGGCGGACCACGTCGTTTCGACACTCGATGCGCTCACCACGGCCGTCTCTTCGTTGGAGTTCGACGAACCCCGCCTCCTCGCGGCGGCCTCCGATCCGCGGATGCTCGCGGGGGACCTCGCGGAGTATCTCGTCGCGCGGGGCGTCCCGTTCCGCGAAGCCCACGAGGCCGTCTCGGCCTACCTGACGAAGTCCGACGGCGCCGTGGACGCCGCATCGTTGCGGCAGTTCGAGCCGCGGTTCGGCGCGGACGTCGCCGAGATCCTCGATGTCCGCGCGTCCCTCGCACGACGGACGACCCGTGGCGGGCCTTCGCCCAACGCCGTGCGCGTCCAGCTCGCCCGCGCCACCGACGCGGTCGGCCTCGAACGGTACTCCCTTTCCAAGCGCGCGGAGTGCGTCGGCCTCGTCGACCGCCTCCTCCAGGGGGGAAGCGCATGACGGAATGCCCCGAGTGCGGCCGCGCGATCGAGCGGGCGAACCTCATCGAAGGGGAGATCTTCCCCTGTCCCGACTGCGGTCTCGAACTCGAGGTCACGTCTTTCGAGCCGTTCCGGGTCGACAGTGCGCCTCGCGAGGCAGAGGACTGGGGGGAGTAGCACGTTCACCCTCGGGCTCTTCTACACAATCGTCCGGCCAGAGGAGAAATGGATCCTCGAGGCCGCCTCGAAGCGCGGGATCCCGGTCGAGCGGCTCCACGACGAGGCCGTCACGTTCCCGCTCGTGCGGAACGGCTTCACGTCGGATCTCGTGTTGAATCGGAGCGTGAGCCACAGCCGCTCCCTCTACGCCATGCGGTTCTTCGAGCACTACGGCGTCCCCACGGTGAACGCACCCGACGTCGTCGCGGTGTGCGGGGACAAGGTCCTCGCCAGCTTGCGGCTCTCCGCGGCGGGCGTCCCGACCCCGAAGACCGTCGTCGCTCTGACGCCGGAGGCGGCGCTCAAAGCCCTCGACGAGGTCGGCTATCCGGCCGTGCTCAAGCCGCCCGTCGGCTCCTGGGGCCGCCTCATGGCGAAAGTCGACGACCCCGAAGAAGCGGAACAGATCATCGAGCACAAGTCCGCGCTCGGCTCCGCGATGCACTCGATCTTCTACGTCCAGGAGTTCGTCCCGAAGCCGCAACGGGACCTACGGGCGTTCGTGGTGGGCGATGACCTCGTCGCCGCGATGTACCGCTACTCGGACGACTGGCGGACGAACGCCTCGCGGGGCGGCATCGCGGAAGCCCTCGCGCCCACGCCGGAGATGACGGACCTCGCGATGCGGGCGGCGTCCGCCGTCGGAGGGGGCGTGTTGGCGGTGGACCTGATGGAGTCCCCCGACGGGCTCGTGGTGCACGAGGTCAACCCGACCCCCGAGTTCAAGGCGCTCGCCGCGGCGACGGGCGTCGACATCGCCGGCAAGATCGTGGACTACGTCGTGGAGGTCGCGCGTCGATGAAAGTCGCGATCGTCGGCGGGTCCGGATACACGGGCGGGGAGCTCCTGCGGCTCCTGCTCCGCCATCCGAAGGTCGAGGTGACGCAGGTCACGTCCGATTCCCTCGCCGGCAAGGCGGTCAGCCGGGCCCATCCGAACCTCCGGAAGACGACGGACCTGCTCTTCACGCCGCACGCGGAACTCGGGCCATGCGACCTACTCTTCCTGGCGATGCCTCACGGCAAGTCGATGGGCCGCATGAAGGATTTCATCGCCCGCGCGGGGAAGATCATCGACCTGAGCGCGGACTTCCGCCTGAAAGACCCTGCGTTGTACCGCGAGTACTACGGCCTCGACCATCCGCAGCCGGAGCTCCTCTCGAAAGCCGTGTACGGCCTCCCGGAAATCCACCGGGACGAGATCCGGGACGCGGCGCTCGTCGCCGGACCCGGCTGTATCGCGGCCGCCGCCATCCTCGCGATCCGGCCGCTCGCGAACGCGGGACTGATCGATCCCGAGCGGGTCGTCATCGACGCGAAGACGGGCTCGTCCGCCGGGGGCGCGGATGGCGGACCCGCCTCCCAGCACCCGGAGCGCTCCGGCGTCATGCGGCTGTACGCCGCCGCTGGCCACCGGCACACCGCGGAGATCGAGCAGGAGGCCGGCGTCCGCGCCGCCCTCTCGTGTCACGCGGTCGAGGCGGTCCGGGGCATCCTGGCGACGTGCCACGCGTTCCTCCGAGAAACCGTCACCTCGAAGGACCTGTGGCGGGTGTATCGCGAGGCGTACGGGACCGAGCCGTTCGTGCGGATCGTCGCGGAGGCCTCGGGTCTCTACCGCCTCCCGGAACCGAAGATCCTCGCCGGGACGAACTTCTGCGACGTCGGGTTCGCGCTCGACGAGCACGCCGGCCGCGTCGTCGCGGTCTCCGCGCTCGACAACCTGATGAAGGGGGCCGCGGGGAACGCGGTGCAGTGCATGAACCTCGTCGCCGGATATCCGGAGACGATGGGCCTCGAGTTCATCGGCTTGCATCCGGTCTGAGGTGACAACGGTCGATGTTGGTCGTCAAGGTCGGCGGCGCGGAAGGGAATTCCCTGGACAACGTCCTGATCGACCTCGCGCCGCGCCGGGACTACGTCCTCGTGCACGGAGGGTCGAACGAGGTGGACCGGCTCGCGGAGGCGCTGGGACGCCCGATCCGGTGGATCACGTCGCCGAGCGGCATACTGTCGCGCTACACGGACCGGGAGACGATGGATGTCTTCACGATGGCGCTCGCCGGCAAGCTCAACACGGAGATCGTGACGCGGCTGCAGTCGCTCGGGGCGCGCGCGGTGGGCTTGAGCGGCGTGGATGGTGGCCTCCTGATGGGCCGCCGCAAGGAGGCCGTCCGATCCGTCGACAACGGCCGCGTGCTCCTCGTGAAGGACGACTACTCCGGGACCGTCGAGCACGTGAACACGGACCTCATTCAGGCGCTGTTCTCCGCGGGGTACGTCCCCGTCATCTCGCCGCCTGGGATGACGCCTCGGGGCGAGCTCATCAACGCGGACGCAGACCGGATCGCCGCGCAGGTCGCCGTCGCGATGCACGCGGAGGTCCTCGTCCTCCTGACGAACGTCCCCGGCCTCTTGCGGGAGCCGAGCGACCCGTCGAGCCTCATCCCGGACGTGCCGCGGGCGCAACTGCGGTCGTTCATGGACTTCGCGTACGGGCGGATGAAGAAGAAGCTGATCGCCGCGGGGGAGGCGCTGGAGGGCGGCGTGCCGCGCGTCGTGATCGCCTCCTCGCGAGTGCCGGACCCGGTCGAGCGAGCGCTCGAAGGGATGGGCACGGTGATCTCGTGATCACGATCGAGGCGCGGGCCTCGGAGTTCGCGTGCTCCCCGAAACGGGCGCCGACGTTCGTCCGCGGATCGATGGCGACCCTCTGGGACGAGGACGGCAACGAGTACATCGATTGCGGCGCTTCGTTCGGGGTGGGGAACCTCGGCCACTGCAACCCCGCGATCGTCGAGGCGATCGCCTCGCAAGCGCGAGACCTGATCCATGTCGGCCCGGCGTTCGGCACGACCGCGAAGGAGACGTTCGTCGAGAAGCTCCTCTCCGTCGCGCCCTCGAATCTGGAGCGGGTCTTCCTGAGCAACTCCGGCTCCGAGGCGGTCGAGGCGGCCCTCAAGTTCGCGCGCTCGGCGACGGGCCGCACGAAGGTCGTCGCGGCGATGCGAGGCTTCCACGGGCGGACGATGGGGGCGCTCAGCGCGACGTGGCGGCGGGACTTCCGGGAGCCGTTCGAGCCGCTCGTCCCGGGCTTCGTGCACATACCCTTCAACGACGTCGAGGCGCTGCGCCGCGCCGTCGATCACGAGACGGCGGCCGTCCTGCTGGAGGCGGTCCAAGGCGAAGGCGGCGTCCACGTCGCGTCGCCGGAATACTTGCCCGCCGCCCGCGAGATCTGCCACCGGGCCGGCGCGCTCCTGATCCTCGACGAGGTGCAAACGGGCATGGGCCGCACGGGCCGCCTCTTCGCCGTCGAACGGTGGGGCGTCCAACCCGACCTCCTGACGTTGGCGAAGTCCCTCGCGGGGGGCGTACCGATCGGCGCGACCTTGGCGACGCAGGACGTCGAGCGCGCGTTCAAAGGCAGTCACAACTCCACCTTCGGCGGGAATCCGCTCGCATGCGCCGCGGGCACCGCCGCGATCGACGTCACGGTCCGGGAACGGCTGTGGGAACGCGCGGAAGGACTCGGCGGCCACGCGATCGCGGCGCTTCGGGCCCTCGACGCGCCCTCGGTCCGGGAGGTCCGCGGACTCGGGCTGATGATCGGCATCGAGCTCCGCGGCAAGGCGGCGCCCGTCCTCGCGGCGATGCAGGAGGACGGCGTGCTCGCGATCGGCGGAGGGTCGAGCGTCGTCCGGCTCCTGCCGCCGCTCGTGATCCCGGAGACGCAATGGTCCCATGCCCTCGACGTGCTCGGGAGGGCCCTGACGAATGGATGAGGCCGGGGTCCTGAGGGCGCTCGTCGAGGAGTACAGTCCCTCGGGACACGAATCGGACGCGGTCCGGCGGTTCATCGGCCTTGCGGGATCCCTCGGCTTCCGCGCCCACGCCGACGCGGTGGGCAACGGGATCGCACGGATCGGCGCGGGCCCGCCCTCGGTCATGTTCCTCGGGCACATCGACACGGTGGAGGGCCGCCTGCCCGTTCGGGTCGACGGCGACCGCCTCTACGGCCGCGGCGCTTGCGACGCGAAGGGGGCGCTCGCGGCCGCCCTCGTTGCGGCCCACCGCCACGAAGGCCCCGGGGAGATCACCGTCGTCGCCGCCGTGGGCGAGGAACGCGACTCGCGGGGCGCCCGCCATCTCCTCGCGCACGCGGGACCCGATTTCATGATCGTCGGAGAGCCGAGCGGTTGGGACGGCGTCACAATCGGCTACAAGGGCAACCTGAGCCTCGTCCTTCGGGTCGACGGCGAGAGGGCCCACCTTTCGTCCCCCTCCTTGACGACGGTCGAGACGGGACTCGCGTTCGTCGATCGGCTCCGTGCGTTCTGCGACGGCCGAGCGGGTCCGACCCCGTTCCGTTCCTTGACGATGAAAATGCAGTCCATCCATACGACCCACATGGGGAGCAAGGAGCACGTGGAGATCTCGCTGAACCTCCGTCTCCCGACCGGCGTCGGCGTCGACGAAGTCCTGGCGTTCGTTGAACGGGAGCGAGGCGCGATCCGGTGCGAGACGACCGACGCATCCGACGCCGTCGAAGTCGACTCGCGGAACGTCGTCGTGCGCGCCCTCTGCGCGGGGATCCGGAAGGAGCGAGGCCGCCCGACCCTCCTTCGGAAGCTCGGGACGTCCGACCTCAACCTGGCCGTCCCCGCATGGGGATGTCCGGCCGCCGCATACGGACCGGGAGACTCCCATCTCGATCACACGGACCGGGAGAACGTGGACCTCGGGGAGCTGCGCCGCTCCATCGATGTCCTCCGAGAGGCCTTCTCGATCCTCACGGCCCCGGGTCGATCCGGCCTGCGCCCGGCCACCGTCGAATTGGATGCGCCTCGGTCGTGAAGACGACCGTATGGAAGTCGAGCGTCTCCGGCGGCGCGAAGAGCAGATAGAAATACTTCAGGGTCTCCGAGAGGCAGAAGCTGGGCATCTCGTCCGATCGTTCCTTCGTGACGACATCGCGCAGGGAGGCGTACCCCACCTCCGCCCGGCAATGCCGGACGAAGCTCTCGAAGAGCGCCTCGCCCATCTCCCGGTACCGCGGATCGCCGGTGAGCGCGTGCAGGTAGTACGTCGATTCGGCGACCTCGGGGCGCAACGGATACGCGCCGTTCACGATGCGCATCGTCCGATAGTCGAACCGCTCGGGCTCGATCCCGTGCATCATCCACATCTTGTAGCACGATGCGTGGAGGCGTCTCGCGCGGTCGACGTCTCCGGCGAGCGCGAGGACGGCCGGGAAGAACGCGTCGAGCGCCCCGAACACGGACGCGGTCGGTTCGCCGGTGAGCATGTCCGCGTGGCGATACCATAGGTCCGAGCCGTCGTCGTCCTCGAGATACCGCTGGATCGCGCGGACGGACGGTTGCCACATCCGTCGGCAGTCGAGATCGCCGAAGGCCACCCAGCCCTTCAGCTGGTATTCGTAGTACGAGTCGATGCACGCGCTGACGTGGCTGTCCCGGTCCGTCCACTCGCCCGTCTCCGCGTGGAGTCCCTGACCGACGAGGCCGATCGAGGAGCGGCGGTTGTACACCTCGAGGAGCGCGCGCTTCGCCCTCTCGTAGAACGTGCGGTCTTTCGTGTGCCGGCTCAACGTCCCGAACTCGAGCAGGAGGGTGCCCGCCTCGGCGGGATTCGTCTCGGGGCCTCTGGCCGCGCCGGTGCGCAGGTTCACGAAGCGGTACGGGAGGCCGGTCGGCGAGTCGAAAGCGCGGGACAGCCGAGTCCCCAGGTCCGTCGCGAGCTCCAGGAGGCCCCTGTCCCCGGTCAGCTCGTAGCCCGAAAGGAGGCCGCCGAGCAACCGGATCGTGATCTCGAACGTGCTCACGTCGAAGTCGCGATCGAAGTCGAGTTGCTCGAGGATCGCCGTCCGCGTTTCCTCGGCTTCGTCGTCCAGGTGCATGAGGACCATCGTGTCGAGCGAGTCGACCGGGGTCATGAGGAGCGGCTGCGCGTACCAGTCCCGGAACGACCGCGAGAGGGGGCGCAGGTCGTCGTGTCCCCATGCGTACTCCCGGTAGCCCCGCCATGCGTGCAGGAATTCCGCCTTGACGCGCTCCGCTAACCGCGCCGGGTCGATCTCGTCCGCCACGCCGGTTCGGGTCCCCCGCCCTCCGCATGGGCTTTCGCGCATAAAGCGACGGAGGGAAGGACCTCGGGCGATCCTCCGCCGGTTCGCCGGCTATTCCGACTCCCAAGGAGTCTGGCGCGGCTAAGAAGAGGACCGATATCGAAGCGGGCCGTCCGCGAACTTTTTGAACGACCGCGGACTCGAGGGCCTCGATGCATCGGACGGTGGGAACGCCTGGGGCGTTCGCGTCGCGGCGACGGGACACCGCGGGGCATTCCACCCACAACCTCATGAGCGACCGCCGTGCATGCGCCGTCGGGACGTGGTAGGACATGAACATGGAGGTTCAGAGGCCGTATCGCATGTGGCGTTGGGCGCCGTTGCTCTTGCTGGCGGGGGTCTTCGCCGTCGTACTCATCGTGGGGCTGATCGTCCGCGTGACGTCTCCCGGTGCGCCGGGTCCGTTCTGGTTCCCGTTCTTCGGGTTCTGGTGGGTCTTCCTGTTCTTCGCGTTCTTCTGGGCCGCCCGGTGGTTCTTCTGGCCGTGGGGATGGGGCGGGGGGTACTACCGTCGAGGATATTGGCCGCGGGACGAGAGCTACTACATCCTGCGGGAGCGGTACGCCCGGGGCGAGATTACGAAGGAACAGTACGATCAGATGATGCGGGACCTCACGCAGCATCCGTGATCGCCAACGCGGTCACGCCTTTAGGGCTCGGTACATCCGCGGCAGGCTCACGTCGTAACGGTACGTGATGAACGAGTGCGTGTCGTCGAACTCCTCGTACACGTGCTTGACACGTCGCTCGAGGAGCTTGCGGTGGACCGCCCGGGCGCCCCAGACGAGATTGTATTGGTCTTTCGTCCCGCAGTCGACGTACACGAGGCGCATGCGCTGCAGGCTCGGCGCGTAGCGGTCGAGCATGTTCACGGGATCCCACCGCCGCCACCGCTCCCACACCTCCGGCCGCCACTCGCCGGTCTCCAGGTCGAACGGGAAGTCGATGCCCATGTGCGGGCTCCGCGGATTCGAGGAGTAGTGCGCCGCCATTCCGATCGTATTCAGGATCGGATACATGCCCTCGACACGGCGATTCGGCTGCCGCCAGAACCATCGGAGCCAGCCCTCCGGGCCGCCGTGCTCCCGGAAGGCGGCGAGCGCCTTCGGAAAATCCATGATGTAGCAATATTCGAAGAGCGAGTCGCCGGAGTGGTCCGCCAACGCCGCCCACGTATCCGGATGGAGCATCCCCTGGACGATCGACCCGTATCCGCCGGAGGACTTCCCCCAGATCCCCCGCCGCGAGACGCGGTACCGCGACTCGACGAACGGGACGATCTCCTTGCGGAGATAGTCGTCGTAGCGGCCCGTCGCGCTCGAGTTGATGTACTGGTTCCCGCCGACCTTCGTGAAGCAGTCGACCATCGGGACGATCATGGGACCCATCTTCCCGGTCCGGATGAGCCGGTCGAGCTTCGTCTTCAGGTCCTCCCCCATCGGATCGACGGAGAGGAGGGACTTGCCCGTCCCGGTGTAGCCGACGATCGCGTACGCCGCCGGATACCGGCGGTTCCGGTCGTACTTCGGCGGGAGATAGATCGTCACGTCCCGCTTCGTCGGGTCCCCGAGCGGATTCCCCCTCAGGAGTTTCGAATCGAACGTCTCGACGACGACCTCCCCGCCCGCCATTCTTCGCCTCCGCGCGGGGAGAGCCCATCCGATTCATTAAGGCTCTTTCGCCGACGGCGCCACGGATTGGAGGCCACGCCGACACGTGCCAGCTATCCGATAGCTGCCTCCCCTGGATGCCCCGCGCCTCGTTTTCAATTTCGATAGTCGTCCCGCTCCGATTATATATTCCGCCCGCAAGCCGGGCGTCCGAGGAGCGAACCGCCATGTCGCGTGCGCCCACCCCTCGTGCCCCGATGCCCCGCGCTGTTTCGATCGCCTTGATGACCGCCATCGTGGTGGTCGCCTTGCTCGGCGTGTTGGTGCCGGCGGCCTCCGCGGCGCCGGCCGCTCCGCACTTCGGGCCGAACGTGCAGGTCGATCGGCCACCCGCCTACACGGCCGCGGCGCCATCCCTCAAGGTCGGGTCCGACGGCGTCGCGTACCTCGCGTTCGCGGGATGGGGCGGCTCGACGACCCAGTCCGACATCTTCTTCACGAAGTCGCTCGACGGGGGACAGACGTGGACGACCCCCGTACGGGTGAACAACGATGCGGGCGGAGCGTACCAGGCGGAGCCGGCGCTCGCCCTCGACACCGCGAACCGCATCTACGTCGTATGGACGGACCCGCGGAACGGCAACAACGACGTGTTCTTCGCAAAGTCGACGGACGGAGGCCTGAGCTTCTCGGCGAACGTCCGCGTGAACGACGTGACGACGAACGCCCAATACGAACCCGACGTCGCCGTCGATCCGGTCAACCCGAGCCTCGTGCACACGGCCTGGACGGACACGCGGAGTGCGGTCACCGGGCCGGACATCTTCTACGCCAACTCGACGGATGGCGGGTTGAGCTTCAACCCCTCCATTCGGGTGAACAACGATGCGACCGCTTCCGAACAAGGTGAGCCGGCAATCGCGACGGCGCCGAACCGAGACGTCTACCTCGTGTGGAGCGACCCGCGGACGGGCGCTCGCGGACGGGACATCTACTTCTCGAAGTCGTCCGACCGAGGCGCAGGCTGGGCACCGAACATCCCGGTGAACGACGACTCGGGAGGCGCGGCCCAGGGCGAGCCGACGATCGCGACGGACGTCGCCGGCATGATCTACATCGCCTGGACGGACAACCGGAACCTGAACACGGCGCCGGACATCTACGCGACCCGGTCTTCGAACGGGGGCTCGTCGTTCGCGGCGAACGTGAAGGTGAACGACGAATCGGGCGCCGTCACTCAGATGATCCCGAACATCGCCGCCTACGCCGGGAAGGTCCAGGTGGCCTGGACGGACAGCCGGACGGTCGGCTCGACGAGCTGGGACATCTATACGTCGTCCTCGCTCGACGGACTCGCGTGGTCCCCGAACGTCCGAGTCAACGACGACCCGGTCTCGAACATCTTCCAATACCAGCCGAGCGTCGCGATCGACCCAGCGGGCGACGTCTTCGCGGCGTGGCTCGACACGCGGACGAGCGGCCAGGATGTCTTCGCCGCCACGTTGGACGTCGTCGCCCCGTCCGCGGACGCAGGATCGGCGATGACCGTCGATCAGGGCTCGCCCGCGTCCTTCAACGGATCGGGCTCGTCCGACAACCTCGGGATCGCGAGCTACGCGTGGGACTTCGGCGACGGCTCGAGGGCGACCGGCGTCGCGGCGAGCCACACCTACGTCGTAGCCGGCGGGCACACGGCGACTCTCACCGTATGGGATGACTCCGGCAACAGCGCGACCTCCACGGTCCAAGTGACCGTGCAGGACACGCAGGCACCCGTCGTCCGTGGGGCGGGCGACCGCCTCGTGGACGAAGGGCAACCGCTGTTCTTCGACGGATCCGCGTCGACGGACAACGTCGGCGTCACGTCCTACGCGTGGGACTTCGGGGACGGGACGACCGCCACGACCGCGACCACAAACCACGTCTACGCGCGGCCGGGGTCGTATGCCGCGACTCTGACGGTCACGGACGCGGCGGGCAACTCGGCGAAGATGTCGTTCACGGTGACGGTCCAGTCGAGTGCGCTCCTCGGGATGATCCTGCTCCTCGAGGGGATCATCATCTTCCTGGCGATCGCCCTCGCCTTCCTCGCGTGGATGGTCTGGGGCATGCGGAAGCGGGACCAGCGCCGGCCGATGCCACCGATGTCGCCGATGACACCCGTGCCACCGCCCGCGGCGCCGCCGGCGCAACCGCCGAGGGAGCCGGATCCGCTCGACATGCCGCTCCCCGGCACGCTGCCGAAGCAACCCTAGAAAAATGGAACGGCGGGCCTTGCGCCCGCCCTTTCCCCTTTGAACTTCCCGCTATCGCGAGTCGTACTCCATCAGCGTGTACTTGTTGTCGTCCGGGTCCAGGAACGTCGCGGTGATCCCGCCCCAGTCTTGCTTTTCCGCCTTCTTCTCGAATCGCACGCCCTTCGCCATGAGCTGGTCCTGGACCTTGTAGATGTCCTTCGTCGCGAAGTAGATCGAGGTGTCCTCGCCGATGTGCGCCATGTCCGCGTCATAGTCGGAGGGGTTGGTGTACATCTCCTTCGTCGGGGTGAAGGGCATGATGCCCGTGCCGTCCGGGGAGTGCTGGTACACCGACATGTCCGGCTCGCCCGCCTCGCCCCGGATCTTGCGCTTCCGCAACCCGAGCGCCTTCGAGAAGAAGCCGTCGGCCTTCTTGTCGTCCCGCGACACGACCGTGACGAACGTCAGTGCCGAGAGCCCGGCCCGCCGGACCTTGGGTTTCGAGGGCTGTGCGAGGAACAGGACGTTCCCGTCGGGGTCCGTGAAGCGCCCGAACGTCGCCCGGTCGTTGTCGACCTCGGCCTTCACGCCCCGCTTCTTCAGGGCCTCGACCGTCCGCTTCAGGTCGTTCGTCAGGAAGCCGATGCCCGTGACGCCGCCGATCAGCTTGAGCCGGGACGCGTAGTCCGCCTGACCCCATTCCGGCGAGGGCTGCCACAGGTCGAGTGCGGCGTCCTCTCCGCCCTTCGTCGCGCCGAGCGCCAAATAGCCCCATTTCGGCATGGACGACCGCACCTTGAGGCCGACCTTCTTCGTGTAGAACGCTCGCGCCGCCTTCAGATCCTTCACGTAAATCCCGATCTCCGCCAGTTGCAGCTTCGCCATGGAATGCCCCGGAAGTGCGGCCCGTATGCGCGTCGTCCGGCATAAAGGAGTCGAAACTCACGGGAACGTGACGACGCATTCCTCGGGCCGCTTGTCCTCGCGCATGCGGGAGAACGACGGCGCGCGCATGCGGCGGTCTTTGGACCACTCGAGGAAGTGCGCCTCCGCGACGAGGACCGGCCGGGTCCAGAAGCCGACGTGGGCGTCGATCTCGGGCACCTCCGGGAAGGGACACGGCCCTTGCAGAGGCCGAAGCCGCGCGATGATGTCGCGCCGGCCCGCCTCCGAGAATCCGGTCCCCACGCGGCCGACATGGACGAGGGTGCCTTCGTGGTACGCGCCGAGGATGAGCGAGCCGAACGTGTCCTCCCGCTCCCCTTCGCCCGCCGTGATCCCGCAGATGACGCAGTCGAGGGTCATCTTCTTCTTGATCTTGACCCAGTCCTTGCTCCGCTTGCCCGTGTAGTAGCGGGCCTGCTTGTGTTTCGCGATGATCCCTTCGAGGCCCCGCGCGATGACCGCGTTGTAGTAGTCGATTCCGCGTCGTTCGATGTAATCGCTCAGCACGACGCGGTCGTCGACCTCGACGATCGCCGGCAGGAGCGCCTTCCGTTCCATCTGCGGCAGGCTCATGACCTCCTTTTCCCCGACATACAGGATGTCGAACACGATGTACGTCGCCGGAAGGGTGCGAGCGATGTACTCGATATTGATCTTCCCGCTCGTCCGTTCCCGTGTTTGGAGCTTCTCGAAGCTCGGGAGCGCTCCGTCCATGACGACGATCTCGCCGTCGAGGATCGCGTCTTTCCGAGTTCGGATCGTCAGGTCCGGATAGCGGTCCTCGATGTAGTTGAGCCGTCGGTTCTGCAGCCGAAGGCCGTCCCGGACGAACGCCAAGGCGCGCGTCCCGTCCCACTTCAGCTCGAAGATGTGGTCCGGCGAGTCGAACGGGGTGTCGCGGCTCTCCGCGAGCATCGGCTTGATCACGTGCGCGTACGGATCGAACGACGGCATCCGCTCAGCTGGCCTTCGCGGCCTCGAGGCTCGCTTTCAGGGCGGCCATGAGGTCCTGCGTCGGCTTCGTCTCGACCTTCGCGACCGCGGGCAGCTCCTTCCCTTCGACCTTCGCTTGGATGAGCGCCATCAGCGCGTCCCGATAGCGGTCCCGGAATTTCGAGGGGTCGAACTCCATCGTCAGCGCCTTGATCAGCTGCAGCGCCAACTCGATCTCCGAGTCGCCGATGACGACGGGCGTAGTCGCGGGCACCTCCGGCAGGCCCTTCACCTCGTCCTGGTACATCAGCGTCGTAAGGACGAGGCCGCCGTCGAGCGGACTAATCGCGACGAGCTGCTCCTTCTTCCAGAGGACCGCGCGGGCGATCGCGACCTTCCCGGTCCGCATGAGCGCCTGGCGGAACAGCTCGAACGGCTTCAGGCTGATCTCCTCCGGCCCGAGGTAGTAGTTCCTCTCCCGGAACAGCGGGGAGATGTCTTGCGCCTCGATGAAGCCCGCGACCTCGAGCGCCTTGCTCGCTTCGAGGGGGATCTTGTCGAAGTCCTCGTCCCTTAGGATGACGTACTGCCCCTTCGCGAACTCGTAGCCCTTCACCATGTCTTTCTGGTCGACGGGCACGTTGTCTTTCGGGCAGACGTACGGGCGCTTGAGCGCGGTCATGCACGACGCGTGCAAGGTCGTGAAGGAGAGGTCCTTGCTCTCCGTGGCGCCGTACAGCTTCACGGGGATGTTCACGAGTCCGAACGCGATCGCGCCGCTCCACAGGGCTCGGGCCATCGATGGTCCCTTCGGGAATCGAAACGAAGGACCCCGCGGCTCTTAACGATTTGTCCGTCGCGTCAACCTTGTTTAAGGTTAACCTGCAGTCGCCTACGGTCCGATTCGCGGATTGCCACGACGGGGTTTATAGGCCCGCCCGCGGATGGGAAGTGATGTGAGCGGCGTCCCCGCGACACCCCCGCCGGGTCCGCCCGGGTCGGGCCCCCCGTATCCTCCGCCGTACGGTCCGCCCTACTACCCGTACCCGTACTATGCCCCTCCGCCGAAACGCGACAACACGGCGCTCATCATCGTCCTTGTCGTCCTTCTCGTCGTCCTCGTACCGGTGGTCTTCGCGGCAATCCTGTATGTGATGGTCGCGGGCTTGCTCACGAGCCCAACGACGAGTCCCATCGTGACGTTCGGGCCGGTCGACCAGACCGGAGGGAACGCGACGATCCCGGTGTTCGGGGCTTCCAGGGAAATCAATCCGTCGGAACTCCGGATCCGGTTGGACGAGGACACCACCTCGAGCGGCCCGGCCGCGATGCCTTCGCCCGACGGCTCGGTGACCTTGAAGATCGGAGTTACTTGGTACCGCGTCTTCTGGCTCGATCAAAATCACAATGGGGCCTTCGGCGTCGGAGACGCGTTGCTGGTCACCGGGAACTTGGCGCCGCTGACGCCTTCGACGAGCTACACGGTGTTCCTCTTGGATGCGGGCGGGTCGACGATCAGCGCGGTGCTGTGGACGAGCGCCTGAACGGTCCGCGCTCAATAGAGAGGATCACCGAGCCCCTGACGAAGGGGCCACAAGATCGCGCGGGAACCCGAATCCGAGCTCGCCGGTCGTGGCGTATCGGTACAGAGCCGTGACGAGGATGCTCTGGGCCGCAGAGCCGACGAGGCCGAGGATCAGCCAGTAGACGACCGCGATGGCGAGGCCCGCGAGCAGCCCGACGACTCCACCGACGACGACACCGAGGAGGATGACGAGGAGCGCGGGCAGCGCCAACAGGACGAAGATCCCGCCGAGCGTCAGGTAGCCACCCGCGGCTTCGCCCCACGTCTGCCGGAGGAGCGAGCCGCTCCGCTTCACCGCGGCCCACGGTCCGATCTTCTCGAAGATCAGCACAGGTACGACGAGGTACGTGATGAGGCCCCAGGCGGCTCCCGCAACCCCTGCGATGATGCGGCCGATGAACCCGAGCCGCTCTGCAATCACCCGGAGGATGAGCCCGACCGTCGCGGTGAGGAGCGCCCACCCCGCGATCCGGCGGATGTTCTGCCGCGCCACCTTCAACCCATCCGAGATCGTCGGGTCGCCGCCGTTGAGCCGGATCATCGCCGCGCCCATCACGGCTGCGTTGAAGTAGATGGACACGAAGAACGTCACGAAGTACACGACGGCGAGGCCGACGTAGAAGAGCCACGAGCCGACCGGATCCGTCGGCGCCACGACGAAGAACATGGAGACGAAGAAGATCGCCCAGACAGCAACGGTGATGAGGAGGGAAGCGAACGGCAGGAGGACCAGCCCCTTTTCTTTGCGCAGGACGCCGAGGCTCACCTTCGTCAGCCGCCAACCGATCCGAAGCCGTTCGAAGAAACCGGGTTTCCGCCGGGCGGGGAACGGGCCAGCCGCGACCGTCGGGGTGGGGGACCACATGGAGACCGGACGGCCCTAGACGCGTCGGCTACTTCAAGCCACCGGTGGGTTCCTTCCATCGAAGCGCCGCGGCCGAGGCGTGATTCAGGCCGTCCCTCGCACCTGCATCATGCAGACTACGGCCCCGCCCATATGCACGAGAACTCATCCGGAGAGGGGCACCGGCCGGTCCGACGTCGACCGCGCGCTAGATGATCCACGAGCCGTCCCGGATCACGGTCTTGCCGCCGATCTCGACCGTGCCGTGCGCGAGCGGCGCCGCGAAGCCGTAGCTGCTGTCGTTCGCGCCGCCGGTCTCCCGATTGTCTCCGATGCCGACCGTCACCGTGCCGGACACGATGCCGTTCTGGAGGAACCCTGGCAATGCCTTCGGGTTGAGCCCAAGGCCGATTCCACCGAACATATCCTTCCGGCCGGACGCCTCGTCCCAGTTCGTCTGCGCGAACCGCACGTTCCGCTTCGCGGAGAACTCGGTCACCTTTCCGTCCCGGAAGGTCCACGAGATGCCTTCGACCAGCTTGCCACGCGACGGAACCCCGACGTCGGCCACGAACGTCCCCTTCGCGCTCTCCTCCACCGGGGCGACGCCGACCTCGCCCGTCGGCAGATCGACGGAACGGCTCGCGGCCGTCCCGACCGCCAAGTCCTCGTCGCTGATCACGCCATCGTGGACGTACGGCTTTCGCGCGGGTCCCGCGAGGCGGAACTTCAGTTTCGTCCCGTTCGGGGCGCTCACGCGGACGTCGACGGGCTGGGAGAGGAGGCCTGCAACGAGCTTGCCGAGCGACGCGAGCCGATCCGTGTTGACGACGGTGGCGGCTTCGACCATCGCCTTCCACTTCGCGTAGTTGAACCCGTACGTCCGCGCGCGTTCCCGCGTGACTTGGCCGATCGCCACGGCGACGTTCTTCGGCATCTTCTCGAACGCCTTGTCGGAATGGGCCTTCTCGCCCTCGAACATCGCGGCGAACCTCGAGCCGGGGAGCTTCGCCATCGGCGCGGGATCGCGGGGGCCGAAGAGCCAGACGTACGAGTCCACGTAGTCGAGGAGGCCGACGCAATGTGCCGATACCCGGCGGAGGCTTTCCTCCGAGTAGTTCTTGAACTGGCCGTAGAACACGGCGTCCGTGTCGAGCCACATCGCCGGATCCGCTCCGGCCTTCTGACACTCGAGCGCGACCTGCTCCGCGAGCTCGATCGTGTGCGGATACGTCGAGATCATGACGACCTCGTCTTCCTTCGGTCGAAGGCTGCCCCGGACGATGCTCTTCGCGAGATTCTGAGAAGTGACCATCGGCTCCCCGGCGCCCGTATGCGCAACGCGCGTTAAACGGCTTGCGGGCGGCGCGATGCCGTACGCCGTTACATCTCGAGGGTCCTCGATCCGAATGGAGTCGTGCACCTCGTATGGGGCGAGGGCCCCGACGAGACCGGGCCCGGGAACACGTTGTACGCGCACCGCCCTTCGCTCGCGTCCCAGTTGCGGAATCGATGCGGTGCGCGGCTCGCGAAGCTCGAAGCGATACGGGAGCACGCCGAACGGAAACTACATAAGAGGCCCGGATTTTCCGCGGGTCCGGAAGTCGGATGAAACGCTCCTCGCGTGCGTGGAAGAAACGCGGCAAGATGCGCTGGAAGTGGCGCAAGAAACGGATGCGCCGCCGCAAGCGGGAGCAGAAGATGCGTCAGCGCTGAGGGCCTCGGCCGCTCTCGTTCGGTCGTCCCAACCGTGAGAATCGAGCCGGCGGGTTTCAAGCCCTCCTCTCCGAATGGATGGAGGCTCATGGCGGACGATTCGATCATCGGGCGGTACGCCCGCGTCGTCGTCGAGCGAGGGACGGAGCCGCTTCGCGGCGGCCTCAAGCTCGCGTGCCGCATCACGGGCCTCGCGGGCCCGGAGTCGGCGCAGAAGGGGTCCTCGCTCCGCGGGGAGGTCGTCTCGAACGACGTCGATGGTCCGCTGCCGACATCGCTCGTCGAAGGCTTGCTAATCATCACCCCGGAAGATCCCGACGTCTCGGAGGCGAAGATCCTGCAAGGCGGATCCTTCGAGGCGAGGCTGGGACTCCTCACGACCGACGGCGATCTCGTCGCCTCGGCCGAGGGCGCGCTGATCCGGATCTCGCAGGAAGTCCCGTTCGAGGGGGCGTGTCCCGACTGCCAGGGCTGGAAGATGTGCGAGGATTGCGGCGGCACCGGGGGCGGGCCGCACGCGGTCTGCGCGTACTGCCGCGGGACCGGGCAATGCACGCGATGCGGCGGAAGCGGCTTCGTGACCGAATCCAATTGAGAGGCGCAGGTCCGTTCGCGAGTCCCATGGGGACGTAGTTTAGCCTGGTAGAATTACGGGCTCCAGTCATGGGCTTGATTGCGAACGGGTTTGCTGATCCAGTGATGACAGACTGGAGCGCTGACCCATGGTTCGCGAGACACGCGTGGGTCGCTCCCCGCGTGGGAGAAACCCGTCGATCAGGGTTCAAATCCCTGCGTCCCCATCCTTTCTTGCGGTCCGCACCCGCGGCGCTGTCCGCGGCGCCGTCGACCGCGTATTCCGGCGGTTGAGCCTTGAAATAGGACGGAGACCTGTGACGGAGACGATGGACTCGGGAGGCGGGCGACATTCCGACCGACGAACCGATCGTTGACGCCGTCGAGCGGGCAGCCCCGGTCGTCGTGAACATCAACACCGTGCGCGCGATCCGGGACGAATTCTTGCACATCCATCCCGTGCAGGGCCTCGGGTCCGGGTACATCGTTTCCGATCACGGGTACATCGTCACGAACCCCCACGTCGTGGCGGGAGCCGGCGAGATCGTCGTCACCCTCCACGATGGCCGGAAGTTCGAAGGACGCGTGGCCGGATTGCACCGGACGACGGACCTCGCGGTCGTGAAGGTCGACGCATCCGCGTTGACGGCCGCCCGGTTCGGCGATTCGGACGCCCTCCGGGTGGGGCAGCAGGTGATCGCGATCGGAAATCCGTTCGGCTTCCTCCTCGGCGGGCCGACGGTGACCGTCGGCTACGTCAGCGCGCTCCACCGCCAAATCGCGACGGAAGACCAGATTTTTGAGGAGTTGGTCCAGACGGACGCCGCGATCAACCCGGGGAACAGCGGCGGACCCCTGGTCGACTTGGAGGCCCGCGTCGTGGGCGTGAACACGGCCGTCATCCCGTTCGCGCAGGGCATCGGGTTCGCCATCCCCGCAAACGCCGCGCAGCGCGTCGCGGAGCAGGTCATCTTGCACGGGCGCGTCATCCGTCCATGGCTCGGCCTCGTCGGGGCGAGCGTGACGGAGGAGGACGCGCGGTTCTATAGACTCCCCGCACCCCGGGGCGTCCTGGTGGTGGGACTGGCACCTCGGGGTCCGGCGGACCGTGCGGGCCTTGAGCGCGGCGACCTCATTGCGGAGATCGACGGCAAGCCGTTGCGAGACGGCATGAAGGACCTGACGACGGTCTTGCAAGGCCACAAACCCGGCGATGCCATCGAGTTGAACGTATTCCGCGACCGCGCGCGACGGCGGGTGCTGGTGACGTTGGCCGAGGCTCCGTCCGAGTAGCGGCTCCACGGTCCGCGTCAGATCGCATTCGCGCGAAGACGGATCCGGCCTACGGGCGCACCGGAGAGGGCCGAGGACCGGAGGCGGCGAGCGAGAATTTATGGAGAGGGAGCCTCTCAGGCGTGTCGATGTTGGAGTGAGACTCGACCGTCGAAAGACCTTTCAGCTCTTGGCGATCGCAGCCGTGGCTTTCGCGTACGGCACGATCGTCCTCGGTGGGACCGTGCGGGGCATGGGCGCGGGCCTCGCCTGCCCGGACTGGCCGTTGTGCAACGGGTCGGTCGTGCCGGACCTCGCGGACCCGACCATCGCGGTCGAGTACGCACACCGGCTCGTCGCGGCCCTCACCTCGCTCTTCGTGCTGCTCACGATGATCCTCGCGCTCCTCTGGCACCGGTCGGAGATGCGGATCGTGACGCTGTCCACGATCACGTTCGCGGTCCTCGCGGCCCAGGTCGCTTTCGGCGCCCTCACGATCACGAGCGCGCTCGACTGGGTCGTCGTCACGATCCATCTGGCCCTCGGCACAGCGACGCTCGCCTTCGCCCTGATGGTCGCGCTCCTCGCGCTCCGGATTCCGACGGGCGCGGCGCGTGAAGCCGACGCCGAGGGACCGTCGTCACTCGACGAGGAAATGCACCACGCTGATACCGACGAAGCCGACGGCGACCCATAGCATCCACTTGGTCCCGTGCTCGAGGGACGCCTTCGGAAGGAACGCCCGCGCGACGAGGAAGAGCGCCAAGGTCGCCTCGACGGCCGACGCGAAGATGGTAATCGAGAGATCGATCATGGATCGGGTTGGCGTGAAGCCGTAGAGATTGACGAGCCACGTCGCCACGTACGCCGCGGGGACAGCGAGCAACGACGAAAACAAGAGCAAGAATGCGAGACGCGGCTTCCACGAGGCGGCGAGCGCGGGGACGACGACGATGGTCCCTTCGACGAAACGATGGACGACGGTGGCGGACACAGTCACCGCATCGAGCGGGACGGACAGGGTGCCGCCTCCGACGAACGACCCGCCGAGGGTGAGGCCGTCACCGAAGCTGTGAAGCCCGACGAAGAGGACCGCGGCCGCGAGTACGCGATGCGGCTCCGTTCGGATGTACGGCCCTTCGAGGAGAAGCCACCCAATGCCCGTGCCCACCGCCAAACCGAGGGTGGAGAGGAGGGTCGCGAGGGCACGGTCGCCGAGGAGCGAGTGGTAGGTGAGGACGAGGGCCATCGCGTGGGAGAGCCCTAGGAAGAGCGTCACGCCCGCGAGGATTCCCCAGGCAGCCTCCCGGTGATGCAACACGTCGCTTGATACCGCGTACAGCAGGATCGCGGCGAGCGGCATCACGCCGAAGCCGATTGCGAGGACGGCCAGATCCGCCATCACGGGCTCCTCACTTCACTCGCTTCGCCGCGCGGACCGCCCGCACATGGTAGACGACGGCGAACACGAGGACCACGCCGAGCGCCCCGAGCATGATCCCCGTGATCAGAGGGATCGCCATCTGCGGGGGAAGTCGGATTGGGGGACCGCCGACAATCATGATCGTCCCAGTCATCGACGTCTGATGGTAGCCGCATTTGTAGATCCAACTCCCGCTCTGATCCGCGGTGAAGTTCCAGACGAGCGCCTGAGCCGAGGTGAAGTCCGGGGAGCTCGGCTCGTTCCCGTCGGCGAGGTTGTCCCCGTTGAGGTCGATGAACCACGAGTGCTTGACGGAGGTGGAGTCCGT
>WNFX01000854.1_pt1 | contig 31125 bp, 21 predicted proteins | sample 5400111 | NCBI WGS metagenome assembly WNFX01 (sample SAMN13153363, study PRJNA577476) | soil metagenome | isolation source: 40 cm soil or saprolite under grassland replicate 1 | place: USA:California | collected 2016-06-15 | reverse complement strand
ATTTGTTGACGCTGCTCCCTGCTCCCCGCTCCGTGCTCCCTGCGGTTATGAAGGTTCGCGCAGCTAACCCGCCACTCGTCCTCAAGGACCTGGCGGTGAAAGGAGACGATCTCATCGCCGCCGGTGTTCGCCCCGGTCCAGGCGTTGGCGAAACACTGCAACGGTTGCTTGACGAGGTCCTGGAGGATCCAAGCCGCAACACCAAGGAGTACCTCCTCTCCCGTGTCTAAGGCCCTGCTGTACGCGCTCATCGCCGCCGCCGGCAACGTGCTCGGCGCGCTGGCGGTCACGCGGCGTGCCGTGCGCGAGCTCAAGGTCATCGAGCATCTGCTGGCGTTCGGAGCGGGATTCATGCTCTCGGTCGCCGTCATCGAGCTCTTGCCCGCAGCCTTTGCCCGCAGCGGCGCCGGCGCGCCCGCGTTGGTGCTGGCCGGCTACCTCGCGGTGCATCTCACGCAACACACCGTCACGCCGCATTTCCACTTCGGGGAAGAGACGCACACGATCAGCTCCGTTGCGGGGACGTCGGCACTCGTAGGGCTGTTGCTGCATACCTTCTTCGACGGCGTCGCGATCGCCAGCGCCTTCCTCGTCCGCCCGCAGCTCGGCTTCATGGTGTTCATCAAGCTCCCCGAGGGAGTGACGATCTCGAGCATCATGATGGCCGGTGGCCGGACCGGAGGACGCGCGATCGCCGCCGCCGCTTTGCTCGGCCTGGCGACCCTCGTCGGCGTCCTGCTCACGGATCAGGTGGGGTTTCTCGTACAGCATGGCCTGGCGCTGTCGGCCGGGGTCACGATCTACGTCGCCGCGTCGAACCTCGTCCCCGAGCTGCAGGGGAAGCACGGCTGGACGATGCCGGCCGCATTCTTCGCCGGCGCCGTGGTATTCTTCGGGACCAAGACACTGGTGGACAGACTCTCGTGACCGAACCCACCCTCTTCCAGGGCTCCACCGAGCCGTTAGCCGCGCGGATGCGGCCGAAGACGCTGGACCAGTTTCTCGGTCAAGAGCATCTCCTCGGCCCGGGCAAAGCCCTCGGCGATCTGATTCGGCGTGGCGACGTCGGGTCGTGCATCTTCTGGGGCCCGCCTGGCTCCGGCAAAACCACCCTCGCCAGGATCATCGCGAACTATACCGACCGACACTTCGAACCCTTCTCGGCGGTCACCGAGGGCGTGGGTCGCGTTCGCGAGATCATCAAGGAGGCCGAAGAGCGGCTCAAGTATCAGGGACAGGGGGCGATCCTGTTCTGCGACGAGATCCACCGCTTCAACAAGGCGCAGCAGGACGCATTTCTGCCCTGGGTCGAGAACGGCATCATCACGCTGATCGGGGCGACGACGGAGAACCCGAGCTTCGAGCTGACGGGAGCACTACTCTCACGCTGCCGCGTGTTTGTGCTGGAACCGTTGACGGACGATCACATACGGACGGTGATCGAGAGGGCGCTTGCGGGAAGCGGGAAGGGGGACGAGGGACGAGTACTGAGCGACGACGCGATCGGGCTGCTCGTCACGCATGCGCAGGGTGATGCGCGACGTGCCCTGAACACGCTCGAAGCTGTTCTGAAACACGTCAACGCGTCCCCCGTCCCTCGTCCCGCGTCCCCTGAGGTCATTCGTCAGGTCCTGGAGAAGCCGCTCCCCGTGTACGACAAGGGTGGTGAACAGCACTTCAACCTGATCTCGGCATTGCACAAAGCGGTGCGTGGCTCGGACGCCGACGGCGCGCTCTACTGGCTCGCGCGCATGCTCGCGGGGGGCGAGGATCCGCTCTACCTCGCGCGGCGTCTGGTGCGGATGGCGATCGAAGACGTCGGGCTGGCCGATCCGCGCGCGCTCACCGTCGCGCTCGCGGCCAAAGACGCCTATCACTTCCTCGGCAGCCCCGAAGGCGAGCTGGCACTCGCAGAAGCCGCGATCTATCTCGCCACCGCGCCAAAGTCGAATCGGGCGTACGCCGCGTTCGGCGAGGCGCAAGCCGCCGCCGAAACGCATCCCGCGGAACCCGTCCCACTGCACATTCGCAATGCGCCGACCGGTCTCATGAAGGAGCTGGGATACGGCAAGGACTACAAGTACGCGTTCGATTCCGAGGACGCGTATATCCCGCAGGAATACTTGCCCGAAACGCTGCGCGGGAGTGCGTGGTACAAACCTGGTGATCTGGGTTACGAGAAATCCGTGAAGGAACGGATGGCCTGGTGGGAGAGTGTGAAACGGAAATCTCGGGAAGCGCCGCCCTGAGTTACGCTTTGCGCTGGCCGTACACTTTGGTGAACGAGAAGCCCAGCTGCCCGCGCCACGCCTTGGCGAGGAACCGGTAGGCGATCCGAACGACCGCCATCGGTCCTGGCAAGGGATCATGCCAGGCGAAGTAGGGGCCAACCGGCCGGCGCATGAGCGACGAGCACAGCCCACCCAGCACGGCGACGATCGAATCGCCGTCGAGCAGCCTGCCGCCCAGCTCCTCGAGCACGGCCAGGAAGGGCACGCCGTCGATCTGTGCGGTGCGATCCCGGATTTCCTCGCCGCACATCTGGCGATAGGCGTCGAGCGTGAGGTTAATCCCGCAGCGCGTGCCGAACCAGTGGCACAGTCCCAGGCGGGGGTTCAACTCGAGGTATTTGAACTTGCCGTCGCGCGCATCGTACTTCACGTCGATGTCGCCAAGGCCGACGTAGCCGACGCGTCTGCCGACCGTGGTCGCGAGCTCGAGCAGCGCGTCGCTCCGCTCACTGCGGGCGCGGCTCGTCGCTCCGAAATGCGCAGGCATCGTGGCCAGTTTGCGGAACGTGAAGGCGCGGACGAGCTCGTGCGTACCGTCGAACAGGCCGATGCATTCCCACAGCGCATCGTCGGGGCCGGGAATCATCTCCTGCGCGATCACGCGGTGAAATAGGTCGGCGCTCGCGCGATAGAACTCGTCTGCATCGGCCGCGCTGCGGATAATGACGTTCCTCCAGCCGATGCGCGCTTTGTCCAGATGCGTGCGCGGCTTGATGATGATGGGCAGTCCCAAGCGCCGGACCAATTCCGCGGGGGACGCCGGCAATTCCTGCACACTCTTAGGTAAAGGAACGTGTCCCTCGAGGAAGCGGGTGTCGCTGGCCTTGTCGAGCGCGATGTTGAAGGCGGCATCGGGCGGAACACAACAGCGGAAGTGCTCCTCGAGGTGCGCGCGATGCTTCGCGACGATGTGCGCGAGCAGGTCTGACGTCGGGATGAGGACCGGCCGCGGCTCCTGGTGGATCCCGGACAACACCTCCAGGATGGCCCCTTCCACATCGCCCGTCTTGGGGACGAGAATCTTGTGGCCGAATCGCGAGAAGCGAGCGGGCTCCATCGGATCGCACATGACCACGATGGTCGGCACGCCGTCGGCGTGCAGGCTGCGTACGGCGCCCAGGCCTACGGCGTCAGAGCTGAGAACGACGGCCCAGGGTCGCCTACGCTTCACGTGAGTCACTCCACTCCAGGGACCGGCTCGTTGGCGCGGCCGGCGCGGGCCGGGCGTGACCATTGCGCGAGTGATTAACGACGAACGCTGTCAGTGCGCGGGCCGCGTACCGCGTTCCCACGACAAAGCGACAGAGCGGGCCGAACGAGTTGGCGGCGGGCGTGCCCACGAAGTGCAGGCCCGGCACCGACGACTCGAATCCGTCGGTCAGATCCGGATACCCGTCACACGTCTGCACGGCCCGCCGCAGATCCGCTGTCAGGAATGCATACCGCGCGATGTCCACCCGATAGCCCGTACAAAGGAGCACGTGATCGACCAATCGCTCCGACCCGTCACTGAGGCGGAGGCGGAGCTGCGAGCTGGTGGGAGTCGCCGCGCTCACCCTGCAACCCGTGGTCAGAGGTACTCCCGCGAGTCGTGGCACCAGCCAGCCCGCGCCGGCGGGACGCACGGCACGAGCGGTGAAGTAGTCCTGCAGCGCCCTCGGCATCTTGCGAAACATGCGGGGCCACGCGATGAGCCAGCTTGCGAAACGGGGGCCCATGATATCGAGCGGCGGGCGAGCAATCGGACTCAACAGCCGCCGGACCGTGCTCAGCAGCGTCGGCTGCGACGGCGTCTGGCCGAGCCAGGTGATCTTGCGAGCGCGCGCGAGCACCTCGACCGCTGCGCCGGCCTCGTGCAGCAGCGCCGCCGATTCGAGCCCACTCTGGCCCGCTCCCACCACCAGCACCCGCTGACGGGCGAATCGGCTGAGGTCGGCGTGGTCGAGCGAGTGTGAGACCAGCGCTGCCGGCAGCTCGGCGAAGTGCATCGGGCGCTGGGCGAAGAGCCCGATCCCGGTCGCAACCACCACGCGACGAGTGTGGAATTCCTCGCCGTCGTCCAGGCGGACGCGGAACCCCTGCGCCGCAGTTGCCAGCTGCGTCACACGGCGTCGGTCCACATCGGGGACCGCCCGCTCTTGGAACCAGAGCCCATAGCGAATGAAATCGGCGATCGGCACCGGCGTGGCATTGGGAAGGTGATGGAGGGATCGATACCGATCGAGCCGGAGGCGACCGTCGGGATCGCCGAGACTCGACGCGCCCGGGCCCGAGCGCAGGAACATCCCCCGAGGCATGTGCTTCGTCCAAAACGCCATGGGCTCGCCGAAGATCCGTGTTTCCACATTCCGGGCGCGGAGGTGGGCAGCCGCGGCCAATCCGTACGGACCTGCGCCGATGATCGCTACCTGACAGGATGAATCGCCGTCTCGCATAGTTTCCCGAGAACGCCTCCTCAAGGCGACATCCACGATGTCACGTTCTGTGCCCACCCGAGGTGATCTCCAGGGCGTTCGGGCTCATGCGTAACGCCTTTAGCAGCAACGTGTTACTTTGATTGGTGCGGTGCAGTGTTGCCCTCGTAAGGGAAAGGCGTGACAGGCGTTCGCCACACATTCGAGTCAGGTCTGTTTCAAATTCGTGCGGGCCTCGCGTTGGGCCCGGTGCGCGGCGCGTCGTGGTTATCAACCCAGTGACGGGGGGTTACGAGAAGTCTGTGAAGCAACGGATGGCGTGGAAGAGCGTGAAACAACAGGCGTCGGGTTCTCGCAAGCCGCCCTAACTCCACATGTTGCTCCACGTGTGTACCTAACCCGCGGCGCCGTGCGGTAAGTCACTTCCCCCCAAACAGAATGTCTGCATACTAGCCTGCGTTGATTGGCAAGCAGCACCGCTGCTCAGAGCAAAACCGCCGAAAGGCGGTGACGCAGAGCTAGGGGACTTCGGCGACCAGCGGGTCGCCATGTCAGCCCGGCCGCCAGCGACTCGAGACGCCTTCGAGTTACCTGGCGGCCTTTTCCGTTTACGGCAGGATCGCACCCCCTTCCGAGGGGAGCGCGACAAAGGCAAACCCGGCGAAAGCCGGGGACGCAAAGCCACGAGGCTACCGCACGCCGTTCGCGTGCCACGCCAGTCGAGCCGCCGCAGCCCTTGAGGAGGGTTTTATGCTTTCTCGCGCGCTCGCCATCACCGCAGTTGTCGCGTGTGAGCTGCTCACGGCCTGTGACATCCCGCGCCGCCCCACGGGCCCGGACGGGACCCGGGTCGACGCCGTGGTCGTCGTGCCCGCCACGGTCGTGCTTGATCCCCTGCAGGCCTACCAATTCCGTGCCTTCGGACTGAATGCCGCGGGCGACAGCGTGGCGGCGAGCGTGGAGTGGTCCGCGTCCGCCGGTACGATCACTGAGGGCGCGCTCTTCACCGCGGATTCGACCGACAACGATGGCGTAGTCACCGCGACCCTGACCGGGGCCCCGGCGATCAGCGCGACGGCGAGTGTCCGCAAGCGCCGGATTGCGGCGATCGTCCTGACGCCGGCCAGCGTGACGCTTCAGGCGGGGGGCGTACAGCAGTTCACCGCCCGGGGTGTCCTGAACACCGGCGACACCGTGGCCGTCTCGGCCAACTACAGCGCCACGGGTGGGGCGGTCACCTCGGGGGGCCTCTACACGGCAGGGTCTACGGCGGGGAGTTATCGCGTGATCGCCGCCCGGCCCAATGGGTCGCTGGCCGATACCGCCGCCGTCACGATCACGAGCATTCCAGTCGCGGCGGTTGCCGTGAACCCCGCCTCGGCGAGCGTGCCGGTGGGGCAGACGGTCCAGCTGACGGCGACGCCCCAGGACGCGAATGGCAATCCGCTTTCCGGGCGGACGGTGACGTGGGCGACGAGCGACGCGACCGTGGCCACAGTGAGCGGGAGCGGGATGGTGTCGGGGGCGGTCGCCGGAACGGCCATGATCACGGCGAGTAGCGAGGGGCAGAATGGCACTGCGGCAATCACTGTGACGGTGCCGACCGTGGCGTCGGTGTCGGTGAGCCCGACCTCGGCCACGGTGTTGGTCGGGCAGACCGTCCAGCTGACCGCGACGCCGAAGGATGCGAATGGCTCCGCGCTGATCGGGCGCGTCGTGACCTGGGCGAGCAGCGTGCCCGGCATCGCGACCGTGTCGGCGAGCGGTTTGGTGACGGCCGTCGCGGCAGGCACGGCGACGCTGACCGCAACGAGCGAAGGGAAGAGCGGGACGGCGACGGTTGCGGTCACGATCGTACCGGTGGCTTCGGTTTCGGTCAGCCCGGCTGCGCCGAGCATCCGGGTTGGCGGCAGCGCGCAGCTCACCGCGACGGCGAAGGATTCGGCGGGCAACGTGTTGCCGGGACGCGTGGTGACCTGGGCGAGCAGTGCGACCGGCGTCGCGACAGTCTCGGCGAGCGGTCTGGTGACGGGTGTGACGGCGGGGAGCGCCACCCTCACGGCGACGAGCGAAGGGAAGAGCGGGACGGCGACGGTCACGGTTACCATCGTCCCGGTGGCCTCGGTTGCCGTCAGCCCGGCGTCGGCAAGCGTGCCGGTGGCGCAGACGGTGCAGCTCAGCGCGACGACGAAGGATTCGGCGGGTAACGTGCTGACGGGGCGCGTCGTGACCTGGGCGAGCAGCGCCCCGGCCGTTGCGACCGTCTCGGCGAGCGGCCTGGTGACGGGCGCTGCCGCCGGCAGCGCGACGCTCACGGCGACGAGCGAAGGGAAGAACGGTACGGCGACGGTGGCTGTTACCATCGTCCCAGTGGCCTCGGTTACCGTGAGCCCGGCTCCGGCCAGTGTGACGGCGGGGCAGACCGTGCAGCTCACGGCGACGCCCAAGGACGCGAGTGGCAATCCGCTGTCGGGGCGTGTGGTGACGTGGGCGACGAGTAACGCGGCGGTCGCCACGGTGTCGGCGGGCGGTCTGGTCAGTGGACTCGTGGTGGGGACGGCCACGATCACGGCGACTAGTGAGGGCAAGAGCGGCTCGGCCACAGTGTCGGTGACGGTGGGGGCCACGCACTCGGGTTTCTACGCCGCGCCCAGCGGGACGAGCGGCGGCGACGGCAGCTCGGCGCGGCCGTGGGACCTCGGCACCGCGCTCAAGGGGGGCGGCGGGCGCGTCCAGCCGGGTGACACGATCTGGCTACGCGCCGGAACGTACGCCGGTGCCTTCACCAGCTCGCTGACCGGGACGGCGACCGCGCCCATCGTGGTGCGGCAGTATCCCGGAGAGCGCGCGATCATCGACGGCGCCCCGTCCACCAACTGCACGTTCACGATCGACGGCGCCTGGGCCCTCTTCTGGGGGTTCGAGCTGACGAACAGCAACCTGGACCGGTACAGTTATCGTCCGTGCCCGGTATACGTCCGCAACGCCGCGCACGTGAAGGTGATCAACCTAGTGATTCACGACGGCGGCGTAGGGATCTTCACCGAAGCCGCGTCGTCGGACGTCGAAATCTATGGATGCATCATCTATAACAACGGCTGGGACAGCGCGACGCGCTCGAACGGGCACGCGATCTACGTCAAGAACAACGGCCCCGGGTCGAAGGTCATCAGCGACAACGTGATGTTCAACCAGTTTGGCCTGGGATTCCACGCGTACAGCGACGCCGGCACCGGCGCCCTCAAGAACCTGGTGATCGAGGGCAACGTGGCGTTCAACAACTCCATCCTCTCGGCGTACCGGGCCGCCAACTTCCTGATCGGCGGCGAAGACGTCGCCGATAACGACGTCGCGGTCGACAACATGCTGTACTTCTCGCCGGGCTACGGGACCTGGAATGCCCGCCTCGGGTATTCCACGACCCTGAACGGCACCGTCACCTTCCGCGGCAACTATGTGGTGGGGGGGACGGAAGAGCTCGACGTCGCCTTCTGGCAGACCGCTGTCATCGACGGCAACACCCTGATGGGCGCGAGCAGCATGACGCAGCTCCACGACCCGAACACGTCTGGCGGTCAGTGGAGCGGTAACGTCCACCACCGTGATCCGGCAAGCAAGGCGTGGTCGTACCAAGGGTCGGCCTATACGTTCAGCGGCTGGCAAGCTGCTACCGGGCTGGGCCCGAGTGATCAGGCGACGGCGGCTGCGCCGACGACTCCGTGGGTCTTCGTCCGCCCCAACCGCTTTGAGCCCGGCCGCGCCCACGTCGTCGTGTACAATTGGGGCCGGCTGGCGGCGGTCTCCGTCGATCTGATCGGCGTGCTGCAGATCGGCGACCGCTACGAGGTGCACAACGTGCAGGACCTCTTCGGACCCGCCGTGGCGAGCGGGACCTACGGCGGTGGGGCTATCACCTTGGCCATGAACGGTGTGGCGCCCCCCGCTCCCATCGGCGGCTCCCCTGCGGCGGCGGTGCGGACCGGCCCGGACTTCGATGTCTTCATAATCCGGTCGATCGCGCCCTGAGGAGCCGCGATGAGGGCCCCGGCCGGGGCGTGTGACCGGTCGGGGCCGGCTCGCGCCCTCGTAGGTTGCCGTGCCGTGCCGTCTTACCTCCCTCCCCACTCGCCGGTGGCGTGCATCACTATCCGGCGTGTCTGGAGCCACGTAGCTTGGTACCGTATCAGGCTGAACAACCGTCACTTAGGGGTCGTCACGATCCCTGCCACGACTCGGCCGTGCCTCATGCTCGACTTCACGTGCTTGATGGTGCTGGGCTGCGACACGTCACACTCGGCCTCGGTGTTGGCGACGAGCGAGGGAATTACCACGGCGAGCCCGGTCCGGGCCGGCTACTACGCCGCGCCGACGGGGACGAGCCGGGGAGACGGGAGCTTCAACCAGCCCTGGGATCTCGTGACGGGGCTGGCGGGGGCCGGCGGTCGAGTGCGGCCGGGAGACACGCTGTGGCTGCGGGGGGGAACGTATCGCGGGGCGTTCGTCAGCACCCTCACCGGCATGGCCGCCGCCCCGATCGTCGTACGCCAGTATCCGGGCGAGCGGGCCATGATCGATGGCCGCGGAGCGACGGCCTGCACCTTCACGATCGACGGCGCCTGGGCGGTGTTCTGGGGCTTCGAAATCATGAACTCCGGCCTGGATCGCTACAGCTATCGGCCGTGCCCGGTGTACGTGCGCCACACCTCGCACGTCAAGGTCGTCAACCTCATCGTGCACGACGGCGGCGTGGCGCTCTACACCGAGCCGGGGGCGACGGACATCGAGGTCTACGGTTGTTTGATCTACAACAATGGCTACCAGACGACGCGAGGCAACGGGCACGCGCTTTACGTGAAGAGCGATGCCGGCCCCGTGTACTTGCGCGACAACATCATGTTCAACCAGTTCAACTATGGAGTGCACGCCTACTCGAACGCGGGCAGCGGCGGGCTCAACAACATCCACGTCGAAGGGAACGTGTCGTTCAACAACGGCATCGTCTCTACCGCGGGGGCGAACGCGGGCGCGGCCAACATTCTGCTCGGCGGGTACGAGCCGATGCGCAACACCACCGCCACGGACAACATGACGTACTTCTCGCCGGGCTACGGGGTGTACAATGTGGTGCTCGGGCTCGATACGGTGCTGAACACGGATGCCGGGTTCCAAAACAACTACGTCGTGGGTGGCGTTCGGGCGATCGAGGCCGGGTTTTGGCGGTCGCTCAGCGTCACGGGGAACGAGGTCCTGTCCGCGACGCGGATGGCGGTGCTCGACCAGCGGACCGTGTCAGGGTACACCTGGAACGGCAACCGCTATTTCCGCGATCCCGCGGCGCTCGCGTGGCGCTACGGGAGCACCGACTACTCGTTTGCGGGATGGCGGTCGGCGACCGGCCTGGGCGCGCGTGACCAGGCGGTGGCGGCGCTCCCGACGCAGCCCCAGTTGTTCGTCCGGCCTAACCGGTTCGAGCCGGGGCGGGCCACCATCGTGGTGTACAACTGGCCCTTGCTCGCGGCGGTCGCGGTCAACCTGTCCGGCGTGCTGCAGATCGGCGACCGGTACGAGCTGCGGAACGTGCAGGACTACTTCGGGGCCCCGCTCCTGAGCGGGACCTTCGGGGGCACGCTGAGCGTGCCCATGACCGGCGTGGCGCCGCCGGCCATCATCGGCGGCTCGCCCAACCCGCCCCAGCAGACGGGTCCGGCTTTCGACGTGTTCATCGTCCAGAAGGTCACGCCGTGAGGCGCTACGCGGTCGCGCTCCTGCTGGGCGCTGCCAGCGGCTGCGGTGGCGAGCGCGGCACGGGCCCGCCCCCCCCCGGCACGCACGCGGGATACTACGTGACCCCCGGCGGCTCGAGTAGCGGCACGGGCACGTCCGCCCAACCGTGGGATTTGGCGACCGCGCTCGCGGGCGGCGGGGGGACAGTGCAGCCCGGGGACACGGTTTGGCTGCGGGGCGGCACGTATCACGGGGCCTTCGCGAGCTCCCTGACGGGGACGGCCGCCGCCCCGATCGTCGTGCGACAGTATCCCGGCGAGCGCGCCATCGTCGACGGGAACGGCTATAGCGGCAGCACGATCGCCATCGACGGCGCCTGGGCGATCTACTGGGGCTTCGAGGTGATGAATTCGAACACCAATCGCGCCGCCTTCCGGCCGACGTCGATCTACGTGCGCTACGCCTCGCACGTGAAGGTGGTCAACGTCATCGTGCACGACGGCGGCGGCGCGATGTACACCGAGCCGAGCGCGACCGACGTCGAGATCTACGGGTGCATCATCTACAACAATGGGTGGGACAGCGCCACGCGCTCCAACGGCCACGCGATCTACATCAAGAGCGACGTCGGGCCGAGGTTGATCCGTGCGAACGTGATGTTCAACCAGTTCGGCCTGGGGATCCACGCCTACAGCGATTTCGGGAGCGGGGGACTTGCCAATATCACGGTCGACAGCAATGTCGCGTTCAACAGTGGGGCGCTGTCGGTTTTCAACTCCTCGAACCTGCTCGTCGGCGGGCAGGAGCCCGTCACCGGGGCGGTGGTGCGGGGGAACATGACATACTTCTCCCCGGGCGAGGGTGGGTATAACGTGCGCTTCGGTTACGACACTACGTCGAATGGGACGATCACGGCTGCGAACAACTACATCGCGGGAGGCGCGGACGCGCTGGAGGTCCGCCGCTGGCAGACGGCGACGCTCAGCGGGAACACCATCTACGGCCCGGGCACGGTCGCGATCCTCGTCGATCCGACCCTGTCGGGCCACACGTGGAGCGGCAACCAGTACTATCGGAATCCGGGTGCCACGGCGTGGCAATACGCGGGCACGGCCTACACGTTTTCAGGGTGGCAAGCGCAGACCGGGCTGGGCGGGACGGACCAGGCTACGAACACCGCTCCTCCTGGGCCGCAGATCTTCGTGCTCCCCAACCAGTACGAACCGGGGCGAGGCACGATTGTGGTGTACAACTGGGGCGGCCTGGGAACGGTGCCCGTGAACCCGGTGGGGGTGCTGCAGTCCGGCGACGCGTACGAGGTGCGCAACGTCCAGGCGCTCCTCGGGTCGCCCGTCGCGAGCGGTACCTACGCCAGCGGGACGATCAACGTCCCCATGGCCGGGGTCAGCCCGCCGGCCCCTGTGGGGACGACGCCGAACACGGCGCCAATGACGGGACCGCAGTTCAACGTCTTCATCCTCACCCGCACGCCGAGTTGAGTCCGGGGCGTCAGGCGGGCGTGGTCGCTCCCTCGCCCTTCAGGCAGACCTGGTGCCACACGGCGATCATGACCAGCCCGCGGACCAGCGGCTCCAGCTGCACCCTCCCCGTCAGGAAGTCGTTCGCAACGTGGCTGAGCGCCGTGCGGTCGAACGGGCCGTCCTCAATCGGGTCCAGGCGCGGCAGTGCGGCGATCACCTCCTGAAACTCGGGCACGCCTCGGAGATAGTCGGTCCACGGCACGCCGAACCCCCACTTCCGGTATCCCAGGACGGCCGGCGGCAGGCGGTGGCCTAGGGCGCGCCGCAGCAGGGCCTTGTTGCCGCGCCCCGCCGTCAGCACGCGAGTCGGCAGGGCGGCCAGGCCCTCGACCAAGCGGTAGTCGAGGAAGGGCGGCCGACACTCGATCGACGCACCCATCGTCATCCGATCGTTACGATCGAGCAGAGAGCACAGAAACGTGTGCTGGTCGCTGTACATGGCCTGACGGAGCGGATCGGCGGGGTAGACGGCGCGGGCCTCGTCCAGGACGCGCTCGCGATACTCAAATCGGCCGGTCGGCTGCAGGCCGAGGTTGGGGAGGTCCTGCGGCAACACTTCGCAACTGTTGAACAGGACGAATTGGTCGACCGAGCCGAGTGTCAGGAATCGCCCGAGCTTCTGGGGCCGACCATCGAGCTTGAACGCCTGGGCGAGCCAGGGGAAGACCGGCTGCGCGGCCCGCAGGAGTCTCGGGTAGCGGAGCGGACGGTAGCGCACGTACCCGCCGAGCATCTCATCCCCGGCCTCGCCTGAGAGCAGCACGGTGACCCGGGACTTGGCGTACGCGGCAATCGCCAGGAGGTGCAGGTCGCTGGCGTGCACCATCGGTGCGTCGTTCAGCCACGCCGCGCGCCGTACCCCGCCCATCAGCTCCTCGGGGGCGACCGTGATCTCGTGGTGCTCCAGGCGCCAGCGTTCGGCGACCGCCCGCGCGACGAGGCCTTCGTCGTACGCCGGTTCCCGGAAGCGGACGGTGAACCCGGCGACGCCGGCTCCCGCCTGGGTCGCGAGCGATGCGGCCACGCTGCTGGAATCGAGGCCGCCGCTCAGCAACACGCCCAACGGGACGTCGCTGATCCGGTTGAGCCGCACCGCGTCGTCGAACGTTTCCTGGAGCCACAGGACGGGATCGCGCGGCAGGCTGTCGCGCCGCGCGAGGGCCCGTTCCCCTAAGTTCCACCACCGCCGGGTCTGGATCCGGCCGTCGCGCCATGTCAAGGAGTGGCCGGGCAGCAGCCGGCGCACCCCGGCGATCACGGTCCGCTCGCCGGCCACGTAGCGGAAGCATAACAGCTCCTCCCAAACGGCGGGGTCGAATTCCCCAGGGACGCCAGCAGCCAAGAGCGCCTTCTCCTCCGAAGCGAAGTGCAGCGCGCCGTCGTGGATCGCGTAGTACAGGGGTTTGATGCCCATCCGATCACGGGCCAGGAACAGCGCCCGCTCGCGGGCGTCCCAGATGGCGAACGCGAACATCCCGTTGAGCCGCTCGAGCATCGCCGGGCCCTCGTCCGCGTACAGTTTCAGGATCACCTCGGTATCGGTCCCTGAGCAGAATACGTGGCCGCGAGCCTCCAGGCCGGAGCGCAGCTCGCGGTAGTTGTAGACCTCGCCGTTGTACGTGATCCAATAGCGTGCGTCCGGTGTGCTCATCGGCATGTGGCCGCGGGGTGACAGATCGAGAATGGACAGGCGCCGCGAGCCGAGCCCCACGCCTTGGGCGAGGTGATGGCCGGCGTCGTCGGGCCCGCGATGCGTGAGGGCGTCCCTCATGGCGAGCAGCACGTGTTCGCTCACCGGATAACCAGCGTCCGTATGCACGATGCCGCAGATGCCGCACATGCTCGCCTAGGCCTCGCTCGGAACCTGGGATGGGGGTGGGGGAGGGGTGCCGGGCGTCAACCGTGCGCCCCGACGCTCGATGGACGCGGTGGCGCGGTAACGATCCCGCGCTCGGTCTACGGCCCACAGGAACACATGACCCAGTGAAGATTCGCGGAGACCGAGGCCGGTCACCTGCCGTACCAGCCACCGCACGAGGGCCAGCTGCCCCGGGGCGAGCCCGCCCAGCTTGCCGAGGGTGCGGCGGAAGAACCGGGGCACGGTGTGCCAAACGGGGGTGTCCGACGCAGGCGCCGCGAGCTCCGCGCCGGGGCGCGCCCGCCATACTCGATAATCGGCCAAGGACGCGTGCTGGAGCAGGTCGGGCTCGTCGAACAGCAGCACCGACGCGGTTCGCTTGCGGAAGCCGAACGCGCGCCGGGGAACGCCGGCCTCCTCGAGGATGCGCCGGCAGATGGGCCGCCGATACGTCCAGGGAGTGTCCCATGGCGCCATCTCGGCAGCGGCGCTGATCGCGTGGATGTCCCGGATCTGTCGGGCGCCGAGGAAGGGGACGGGGCAGTGGAGGAACCCCACCCACAGCCGGTATTCGGAGAGCGAGAGCCCCGATTGGTCGCCGCGTTCGAGCAGGGGCGTCAGGGTTCGAGTGTGCCGGCCCCACACCTTGTCTCCGTGGAAGCCCGTGAGCAGCGCTCGGCCTTGTAGATGCCGCTCTGCGCCCTGGAAGTACACGTCCTCGCCCTTCGCGTCGGCGGCGAGGAAGGGCACCTCCGGAAGCGCGCCGGCGCGCCACGCGTCGCGATCCAGCACCGAGACCTGCACGCCGAGGTGGGCGCCAATATGGGCGCCGCTGTCGTCACCGCGGCTCAGCGCCCGATCGAACGAGATCGCCTCCCGCAGACCGCACCCCCGTGCCAAGGCGACGACGGTAGCGGAATCGTACCCCGACGAGATGGTGCCGAGCATGCGGTAGGCGTGCCGGCGTTGAGGCGCTGCCAGGTTCGCGTCGAGTCGCTCCAGTGTGGAGACGAGGAAGTCGCGGTACCGCGCGAACGTGCTGAAGTCGCGGACCGGGCTCGGCTTGTCCTGCTCGACCAGCCGGGTGCCGTTCCACAGAAGATTGTGGTAGTAAGTCAACGTGACGCCGCCGGCTGAGGTCGGTACCGTGCGCTGGTAGGCCTCGAGTCCACGGCGGATCGACGTGAAATGCTGATGATACTTGGCGTGCTGCGGATCGAGCGCCGCGGGGACCGCGGCCAGCAGGCAAGGGAGCGAATTGGAGACCCACACGACGCCCCCGCGTTGATACGAATGGAGCCGGTCGACCGTGGCGGCGGACGACACGAACGTCAAGCCGTCCGGCCGGAGCCGCCCCCCCGAGCCGAATATCAGATCGGTTCGGTCGAAGTCACCCTCCCAAAAGTCGCCAGCCCAGCCCGCCTCGCAGAACCAGTGCGGCCGGCTTTCCACCCGCGGGCCGTGAAACACGTCGACCGCCGCGGCTGCCGCCGAGCAGCTGGCGAGCCACGCGAGCGGCGGCCACTCGGGCATCAGCGTGTAGGCCAGTTCGCGCCCGGCCAGGTCCCTCACAGCCGGCTCCCGGGTGGCTCCGCCACGCGCAGCGCACGGCGTGCAGGCGAGGGGGGGGGCGCAAGGATCGGGCGGATCACTGGCCCGCTCTGCGTCGCCAACACGCCCGCCGCGCGTTCACTCAGTACCTGCGCGGCCCACCGGAACAGTAACTGCGGGAAGTCGTACCGCTTCCCGAATAGCACGCGGGGCGTGGGGTCTGACGACATGGGACTGAGGCGGAGCTTGCGCGCGGCACCGACAGCGAGAAACGCGGCTCGGTTCAGCACACTATGGAGGTAGACGAACCAGGGTGCGCGCCCGGTCTCGGTCCGCACGAACCGGAAGAAGGCAGCGCGGAGCCGGTGGTTGACGGGGTAATCGTACGCCTGGACGACGGCCTTCTTCCTCAAGGCGAATGCGCCGCGGGGCACGCCTGCCTCTTCCGCAATGCGCCGCGGGATGGGGCGATCATAATCGGTGTACACCCGGTACGGTCGCATCTCGGGCGACTCCGCGATGGCGACGAGATCGGCGATGCGCTCGGCGAACATGTAGGGCACCGCCACATTGATAAAGCCGCTCTTGAGGCGGATCTCGGAGAGCGCGAGCCCCGAAGTGTCGTTGCCGGCGAGCTCCTCATTGAGGTACTTCCGTTCGACATTGACATCCCAGGCGTAGTCACCCTGAAACCCGGTGAACACCACCGCTGCTGCGCAGTTGGCCTCGAGGTGTGCCACCATCGAGTGGAAGACGAGTGCAGGTTGCCCGCAACTCGGTGCAAGAAAGTACAGCTCGTCCTCAGTGACGGTGCGGTCCGGCTTTCGCAGGTGCACGACGTTGAGGCCCAGGGCATCGGCGATGGGCTTGCCGTCGTCCATGGCGGCGCGGCGGCTGAGCCAGCGCGGGACGTGCGAGTTGGACTTGCGACTCGTGAAGTACACGTCCACGCCAAGCCCCTGCAGCAGCGCGGCCACCGCTGGCGAGTCATAGCCGGAGGACAGCGTCCCAACGGCGGACATCGGCCTCCGGCGATCGCGCGCCGCGTAGTTGTCGCGGATCCGCCCGAGCGCGCTCGTAAGCAGGTCACGATACTGGGCGAACGAGGTCAGCCGAGGTGCCGGGGGAGGACGGACGAAGCTGATCTCGCCGCCGTCCACGACGAGACGGTCGTGGTACACCTGGCAGAAGCAGGCGATGTCCGGATGGCGAACGACGAACCGCCGGTCGTAGCACCGGACGCCCTGCCGGATGGCGCGGCCTTCCACGCGGTAATCGTGCGCAGGATCGAGCCGAGCTCCCGTGTGGGCCAGCAGGAGCGCGAGGCTGTTCGACACCAGCACCGATCGCCCCTGGACGCAATACAGCAACCGATCGACCAGGGCCCGGGAGGGCACGAAGTAGGCGCGATCGCCCTCGAGGCGGACGCCGCTGCCGAAGAAGTGGTCACTGCGGTGGAACGCGCCCAGCGCGAAGTCGCCGTCCCATACTCCTTCGACCACCCAATCCTCACGACCCTCCACGCCAGGGCCGTGGAGCACGACGACACGGCCGGCGGCCCGATCATACGCCGCCAGCCAAGCCAGCTTCGGCAGGCTCTCCAGCTCGCGCCGTTGCAGTTCCAGTGGCATGGCCCCTTACGTCCTGCAACCTCGACCCGGCGATCCGACGTGCCTTGGCCCGGCCTTGCGGATGGCTGCGAGATAGTGCGTGCATAACCAAGGAATCCGCCCCAGGATGTAGCTGGCCAGCCAGGAACGCGGCGCCAGGCGACGCGCCAGCGGCGGCGCGAGGGTGATGCGCCGAAATTCGATGCTGCAGCCGGAGAACAGCGTGCGGATCTCTCGTTTCCCGACGCCACGCACGTCCGGATTGCGCGGGTTGTCGAACAGGAAGTCATACCAGAGGATGAGCCCGTCTTGCCTCAGCACGCGCAGCATTTCGCCGGCGATGCTCTGCTTGGCAGCGGGGTCCAGTACCGAGGTGAATACGGTCGACTGCACGACGAGGTCGAACGCCTCGTCGCCGAACGGGAGGCTTGTCGCGGTGCCGCGCTGTAGACGCACGGCCGACGGGCATGCGCGCTGGGCGAGGGCGAGGGCCTCGGGGCGTAGTTCGAGCCCGCAGAGGTTCTCCGGCGCTGCGCCCCACCGAACGAACTGCCGCAGCCACGAGCCACTACCGCACCCCACCTCTAGAATCTTTCGCGTGGCGAGCGGCATGACCCCATGGCGGGAGAGCAAGCGGAGCGCTTGGCGTTCCCGCTCCTGCGCGTGGTAGACGTGGGTGGGGCTGGACCACGAGTATCGGGCATCGTTCTTCGGCCGCCGGGCGTAGGCGGCGAGGACGCGGCTCTCCTCGGAGGCCATCGCGGGGACCTGCCGCGCCGTCACCGTGCCGCCCCCGCCACTGCGGCGACCGTCGCCGAGGGCGCGGCCGGGAAGACCTGATGCAGCCACCCGGAGCCGAACGTGAGGGCCCACAGGAAATCGTAGGCGCTGAAGCTTAAGGCCTGGCGACGAGCGCCGTCGACAAGGTCGGCCACGATGTCGGCGCGGCAGTAGGCGAGCAGTGGGTTGTGCGGCGCCAGCACCACGTCGCGCAGAAACTGCTGTGCGGTGTCGGACGCGAAGATCGCGCGGTAGGGCGGCGTAAAGCCGCTCTTGGGCCGATACACCCATTCGCGGGGCACGGCGCCGGCCAGCAAGCGCTTGAGGAGCGCCTTGGGCTCTCCGGCGGTGCTCTTCTGCGCCCAGGAGAGCGTGGCGCTGGCGCGTACCATGCGCGGCTCGAGATAGGGGTAGATCGCGGCGATGCCGTGCGCACGCAGCGGGTCGAAGGACTTGGGCGCCATTCTGCCGGCGCAGACGAGCGACAAGTCCAGGAAGCTCAGGCGCTCCTCGGCGGACGCCCCCACGGTCAATCGATCGATGCTGGTGGCGATCGCGCACGCGACCTCCGCGCCGATCTCGCTGGGAACGGCGTAGGCGATGCCGTCGAGCGCGTGATGGACGACGACGGCGTGGCTGAGCGGCATCTGGACGCTCTTGCGCATCACGCGCCCCAGGCGTTCCAGGCGCGATTGCCGCGTCCACAGCTTCAGGAAACCGTAGGCCCGCCCGGCCCCGTGGCGAATCGGAGCGGGGACCGCGTAGACGCGCCGCCACCGTGGGTAGCCCGCGCCCAGTCCAAACGCGCCGTCCGCCCCGGTGCCTTCAATCACGGTGTCGGCGGGCGCGGTGAACGGCAGACACGCGTGCACCAGCAGGTTGGTCGGGACTACCGAGAAGTCGCCGAACGGATAGGAATAGTCCCGGCCCAGCCGGTTCAGGACGTCGCCCAGGCGTCGCGAGTCGTGCGCGATCTCGTGGTACGGTAAGCCGAGATGCTGGGCCATCCGGCGCGCCAGGCGGCTTTCCCCGTCCTCCGGGCCGAAGGCGTAGTTGACGAGTGTGATGTCGGTCCGTCCCAGCGAGGCGAACCGCGCAGCCAGCAACCCCGAGTCCACTCCGCCGCTGAAGCATAGCGTCGCTCCGTGCGGCGCCGCGCCGAGCGTCGCGTCCAGCGCGTCCCGCACGACGGCGTCGCCGGCGGTGGGCCCACCAGGGTCCTGCTGCGCGCGCGGGAGCTGAAAGACGGGCATGACGACCGGCTCCGATGTGGCGCGCACCGTACACGCATGACCGCCGGGGATGCGTACGACGTCCCGGTAGAGCGTGAGGGGTGCCGGAATCGCTCCGTAGTGGAGGAGGGCGTAGACCCCTCGTTCATCGAGCCCGCCGCCCGCCAGTCGGCCGCACAGGCGCAGGTCGTCGCCGACCACGTGCCCGTGCGCCGTCCGGAGGACGTAGCATTGGTGCGGGGTGGTCGGCGGCACGGTGATGCGCATGCCGCCATCGCGGAGCGACACGACGAGGCTGACGGCGTTGTCGTCGGGGCGGTCGGGCGCCGCGGTGCCGGGCTCGCCCGCGGTGGTGGTGAGGATACACCCGCGGCGCGGGGCGGTCGGCGTCTCCAGCCAGGCGAGGCCGAGACGGGCGAGGTCCGGGAGCCGGCGCAGCTCGACGCGCACCGACGCGCCAAGCCACGCGGCGTGCTCGTCGACCGCCCGCCGCCAGCCGGACAATCCGGCCTCCGACCCGAGGTACACGCTGAAGAACATGGGGATGGTCTCCTGTCAGTGAGCGTCGGCGGGCCCGGCGGCCGCGGCGGCCGGGGCTCGTCGCCACGCGTTCGCCAGGCCGCCCCGGATGCGCTGCTGCCAGCGGTAGCTGTGCTCCGCCCAGTCGCGCAACCGCGTGAGCCACTGGTAGCGGCTGCGGCGCCAGCGGTATTTGGTCTTGTCCAGCACGGCACCGAACTTTTGCTTGAAGTCGCCGCATCCCATCAGGTCAAAGGTGTCGCACCCGGCGGCGATCGCGCGTTGCATCACGGTCCAGGTCATCAATTCGGTGGCGCGGTACCAGCGATACTGCGGGCGATGTGCCCACATCCACAACGAGAGCTCCCGATTCTCCATCAGGAACGTGCCCGTGGCAATGCTGGTGACGCCGTCGGGCAGGTAGACGGAGACGGCGCAGAGGTGGCCGCTGGGCTGCAGGTGGCGGAAGCACGCCAGCACGCGGCGCTTGGTGAAGGGGACGGCGTGCCCGCCGCGGAGGTACACTTCTCGCACCTGGTCGAAGTGCGCGTCGACGAAGCGCTCCTCATGTTCGAAGCGCACCACCAGGCCGAGGTTCACACCGCGGCGGATGTTGCGGCGTGCGCTTTCCTTCAGGGCTTTCAACGTCCGCGCCTCGTCGCCCGGGAAGAGGGAGGCGCGGAAGGTCGGGACCGGCTCGCCGCGAAACCCGAGCTGCGCCATGCCCGCGGGCTCGAGGCCGCTGCACATCACTTCGAGGTGGTGGACGCCGTAGCGTCGCTCCAGGAACGGCACGGCGGCGCCGAGGAGGTCGGCGGCCGAAGTCCGGTCGGGCGCAAACAACGGCCCCATACTCACGGTCTGCCACCCGGGGAGCGGAGATCCAAACAGGCGCAGCGGCCCCACGGTTGCGAGCAGGCCCGGGAGGCACCCGACGACGTCGCCCTGCTGCTCGAACACGAGGAGCAGCGGCTTGCCGAGGCCCGCCGCCTCCAGCGAGCGGATCCAGGGAAGGGTGTGGGTGACGCGGTGCCCGTCGAACCGGGCGACCAGCTCGTCCCAGTGCGCCAGCTCCGCCGCGGCGGCTTCGCGGATCACGGGCGAGCGCTCCGCAGGAGATACGCCCGATACAACGGGGGCAGAGTGGTGCGCACCAGCACCTTGAGACGGCGCACGAGGAGGGCGCGGGACCAGCCGCGGAACTGGGCCAGGTCGCGCACCGCTGCGAGCGACAGCTTCGCTTTCGGGAAGACGCGGCCGAGAATGCGGCAGTCGTCTACCCGGTGCGGACGCAGGTCCGGTTCGGAGGTAAAGAGGTACCGGAACCCGGCGGTGGCCGCGGAGCGCAGCACGGTGGGCGAGCTGTCCCCGCCGGGTACGGAGGCGGCGAGGCAGGGCTCGCCGAGGAGATCGGCCAGAATCGCGGCGCTGACGCGCCACTGCTCCGCCATCTCCTCCCGCGTGAGGGCGCGGAAGACGTCGGGATGGGTGTGGGAGTGGCTGCCGACCAGATGGCCGCACCGCCGGAGGTGCCGGATGGCGGCGGCGTCGAGGAAGGTGCGGTCGCCGATGAGGCCCGTGACGATGAAGAAGTGACCTCGCCACCCGCGCTGCGCCAGCTGGTCGCTTGCATACAGGGCGCTCTTCCCCCCGTCGTCGAACGTCAGCAGCAGGTGGCGGGTGGGCCGGTCGAAATCGATCTCGCCCGCGAGCGTCGGCCGGCACGGAGCGGCGGCAATAGCGTCGAGGTGCTCGGCGAAACGGCGCGGCGTGAGCGTATACGGGCGAGCGCCGGCCCGCTGGAAGCCCGACGTGGTGGGATCGTCGGTAACCTCGTGATAGGCAAAGGTCGCGACTTCGAGGGTGCGCGTCATCGGGAGAGCGGGACCGCGGTCGCATCGGGGCTGTGCGTCCCGGCAGCGTTCAGCAGACCAACCAGGCCGCGGAGGAAGCCGAGGCCGTAACTGACGTGCATCGTCGGGAACACGGCGCCGAGCCACGTGGCGCAGGCCGGACCGTGGTGCCGGCCGAGCCACGCGGCGCACCCGGCGACGGCCGCGGCGTAGAGAGCCAGGAGCCCGCCCAATGTCACGCCGAGCGTGGGATGCCAGGGACTCAGCGCCGCGAGGCCGACCACGGTCAGCAGAAAGGCCGGGGGCACGAGCTGGCGCACGGTCGTGATCCGGCCGACCTTGCGCGCCGCCAGGGGCTTGAAGACGCCGTACTGATAGCACATGCGGGCGACCTGGCGCAGCGTGCGCCTGGCATAGTAGTAGAGCGACACATCGGGAATGAGCAGGATCCGGCCGCCGCGGGTGAGGAGGCGTGCGTTGAACTCGTCGTCCTGATTGCGGATCAGCTCTTCGTCGAACAGGCCGATCCGGTCGAAGACGTCTCGCCGGTAGCACCCAAATTGGACGGTGTCGACCCAGCGGCGGGTGTGCACCCCGATGCGGAAATACGAATTCCCGACGCCGAGCGGGTGCGACATCGCGAGGGCGATGGCGCGGGCCTCGGCGCTGTCGTCGGCGGGCAGCGTCACGAGCCGCCCACCCACGTTGTCGGCACCGGTCTCGGCGAGCGCTCGTACCAGGGCCGCCAGGTACTCGGGCGGGTAGAAGGCGTGGGCGTCCATGCGCACGATGATGTCGCCGCGGGCGATCCTGATCGCCGCGTTCAAGCCGGAGGGCACGATGCGCCTGAGGTTGTCGAGCAGCTGCACGCGGGAATCGCGCGCGGCGAACTCCGCGATGATGGCGCGGGTGCGGTCGTCGCTCATCCCGTCCGCAACGATCACCTCGAGCCGGTCTCGCGGATAATCGCTGCCGAGAATCGAGTCGAGGCACGCCCGGATGTATCGCTCTTCGTTGCGGCACGGGACGATGGCCGTGACGAACGGCGCGCTCACGGGAGCACCGCGTCGCGCTCGGCGGCCGGCAGGTTGCAGATGACGGCCCGCAGCTTGCCGTTGGCCGTGCGGGGGATTTCGTCGACCGCTTCCAGCGTGACGGCCACGTCGCCCATCCGCTGGCGCAGCCGTTCCACCACCGTGCGACCGGTTTCCGCGGTGAATTCCGGCGCGGGCGCGTAGCGCACGCGAATGCGGTCGAGCGTCTCCTGGATGATCTGCGCCTGGCGCACCGGAATGCCGTACCATACCGGGTTCAGCCAGAATACGCGGCGGCCGTCGCGCGTGATGAGGAGATCGTTGGTGCGGCCGTCGATCCCGGCGATCACCGGCAGGGTCCGGCCGCAGCCGCACCGCGGGCCGTCGGCCGCCAGACGCCCGCAGTCGCCGACGCGATAGCGGATCAGGGGCATATCGGCGTTGAGCAACCCCGTGCAGAAGAGCTCGCCGAAGGTCCCGGCCGGCAGCGCTCGCGTGCCGTCGAGCACCTCGATGAGGCCGACTTCGGGCCACTGGTGCAGCCGTCCGGTCTCGCATTCGCTGGCCGCCGCCGCGCTCTCGCACATCCCGTAGGTCTCACGCACGGGGCACTGGAACGCGGCGGCGATCGCTTCGCGCTGGTAGTCGGCGAGCGGCTCCGCATTCGTGACGGCGACGCGCATCCTGAGGTCGCGACGCCCGAGGCGCAGCGCCGCCTGCGCCAGCGCGTAGAGCGACGAGCTGTAGCCGTGCAGCGACGTGATGCGGTACCGCGCCAGCGCGTCGAGGTAGCCTGGCAGCAGGTCGGGTGCCAGGTGATACGTGGACAGGTAGAGTTGCCGCAGCGCCGCGTTCCACACCCAGAAGGGCGGCCGCCGCTGCTCGACCGGCACCACGAGCTGGCCGCCGAGCCGCGCCCAGGGCTCGCGGCGCGAGACGCCGTACCAGCGGAACGTCCGCGCGTCCGAGAGCGCGAACAATCCCCGGACCGTGTCGCGCGTGTTCCAGAGCCGCAGCGGCTTGCCGGTGGTCCCACTCGTCTGCTCGCGAAACATGCGCCGGATGTCACAGTCGTCCGCCACGAACGCCTCCGGGTGCTCGCGCAGCGGCTCCTTTTCCAGGATCGGCCAGTTCTCGAGGTGCTCCCAGGATGCGAAGTCGCCCCGGCGGCGCCGCTCCTGCCACCAGGCGCGGTAATACGGCACGCGCGTGGCCGCCCGGTGCAGGACGAACGCGAGCCGCTCGTGGCCCCAGGCGGCCCACCGTTCAGCGCTCCAGTGCTCGCGCTCGAGCGCCGCTTCCGCCAGCCGATCAGTCTCGGGCCCGTACCGCCACCAGCGGAGGTACAGCCCCCGCAGCGTCGCCGCCACGGAGCGGGCGGGCGCCGGCAGGCGATGGTACAGGCGCAGCAGGCGGTCGCTCATCGGTCGCTCGCCGGCGCAAGCGCGACAGCGTGCCGGCGCGGCTCGGCGCGCCGGATGGACCGGAGGTGATCGGCCAGCCACGCGCCGTTGCGCCAGACGTCGAACTGCTGCTCCGTCCACCGCCGGGCACGCTCGGCGTAGGTCCGCCGCAGCGGTTCGTCAGCGAGCAGCGTCACCATCGCCTCGACCAGCGCGCCGACGTCCTTCGTCGGCACGAGCATGCCGCAGCGCCCGTCGTCGAGGGCTTCCGCGATGCCCGCCACGCGGGACGCGATGACGGGCGTGCCGAGCGCCATCGCCTCGCGGATGACGTTGGGCAAGCCGTCCCCGAGCCCGGCGGACGGATGCACCAGCACCGTCGCCTGCCGCATGGCGGCGTGGACGTCCGTGAAGCGGAGCCAGCCCCGGAACCGCACGCGATCCGCGATCCCCAGCTTGGCGACGAGGCGTCGGAGCGTGCGATCCTCCGGCCCGTCGCCGATCAGCTCCAACTCGACGTCCATCCCGCGGGCGGGCAGTTGGGCCACCGCGCGCAGCAAATAGTCGAACCCCTTGTCGGGGGCGAAACGCCCCACGGCAATGATCTTTCGCGGGGGCCGGTTTCCGGGGACGTAGGCGAAGCTGGACAGGTCGAGCCCGTGGTAGCACACGTGGATCTTGTGCGCGATCGCGGGGGCGACGTCGGGGAAGCGTTCCGCGATGAACTCGCGGTTGAACGCGCAGCAGGTGATGATGCTGTCGGCGTACACCAGCTTTTGACGCAGAAAGACGGGTGAGAAGTACAGATCCGTCCCGGCGTGCAGGCAGATCGAGAAGGGCACGGCGGGGTTCGTGAGGCGGTGGAACGCGTACGCGCACGTTCCGGCGTAATTGCCCCAGTAGGCCAGGACATGATCGTAGCGGTCGCGGAACTGCGCCGCCCATGCCCAGGCCTTGGGGAGGACATACATGCTCTTGGCGAGCGGCAGAGGCCCGTAGCGGACCGCGGACGCGGCGATCACCGCCGCGTCCCGCAGGAAGCCTGCGACCTGACGCAGCGACCCGGACGGCGCCTGCCGGAGACTCGCGCCGAGGCTCAAGTGATGGACGCGCTCGCGCGGCAGGACCTCCGGGCCGAGCACGCCGAGGGAATACTGCCACGCCATCGGATCCAGCGGGTAGATCGAGAAGATGTCGAGCTCGACGCCGGCTGCCAGCAACGCCCGCATGTCGCGCTCGAAGAAGGTCGTGGTCCGACCAGGGTACACGCTCGTGAAGACGGCCAGCCTCATCGCTCCCCCTGGACGAGCCGCGAGACGCGGATGGACGGCCGGGGCTCGGCACGTGCGCGTGTGGCGGCGACGGCCGCCACCGGGTACGCCAGCACGAGCCAGAACAGTTTGGCGCCGATTCGATTGCCGCTCATGTTGCTCGCCAGGAGGGCCACCAGTAGGGCGAGCGGCAGGGTACCGTGGGGTCCGCGTCGCGCCTGCCAGGCGGCGCGCGCGCACAACCACAAGCCGATCAGGAAAGGAATCGTGCCGAGCACGCCGCTCGCGGTGAGCAGCTCGAGGCCGAGGTTGTGGGCGTCGCGCTTCGGGCGCACGCGCTCGCCGATGCGGAGGCCGACCTCGTACTGGTTGTTGATGGGACCCCACCCCAGCCACGGTTTTTCGAGGGTCATGTCCCAGAGGGCCGGAAACAGCAGCTCGCGTCCCGCCATCGTGCCGGTCTGCGCAGTGTCCTCGAAGCGGTTCCGCATCAGCTCGGAGCGGTATGACGCGACGACCAGGAAGCCGATCGCGAGCGCCACGGCGGCCGCGCGCCGCACGGTGGCCCACGCGCTTCCGGCGGCGCTCATCACGAGGGCGACCAGCCCGATCCCTAGGGCCAGGAGGCCCCCGCGCGAGCCCGTGTCGATGATCGCGATCCCGAGGAGGGCGCCCAGCGGCCACATCAGCACGCGCGGCCGCAGGCCGCCGCGCGGATCGGTCTGGCCGAGCCCGATCAAGGTCAGCAGCCCCGCGGCGAGGATCACCGCGCTGGCGTTGGCATTCTGGCCGAATGCCGTGATGCGCTCGCCCCCCGTCCACACGACGTACGCCGTCCGCCCGATCCCAAGAAGCGGCAGCGCGGCCCGCACCCCGCAGGCGAGCACCAGCGACCAGAGGATCGTCCGGGCGAGCTCGTCCTCGCGCAGCAGGTTCGAGGCGGTCCAGAAGATCAGCATGCCCTGCACCATCAGCAGCAGCAGGTCCCAGACCTCGGTGCCGTTGATCCAGCCGTTCCAGGCGGCGGACACGGCGTAGAGGTAGAGCGTGCCCAGAAACGCCACGACGGCGGCCGGCACCCGGCCGAAACAGACCCGCGGCTGCAACAGGGTCGTGGCCAGGAACAGCGCCCCGGTGATCGTCGGGATCTCGAACGGGATCACCTGGCGCTCTGGCAGCTCGAACGGCAAGGACGCGACGAACAGGCAGAACGCCCAGCGGATGACGGGATGGATGCGCACGCTAACCACGGGCGCCTCGCTGCAGCGACGTCAGACGCCGGACCAACGCGCGCCGGGGCTCGGCCGGCAAGCCGAGCACGAGGGCGGCGCCCAGGGTTACCGCGAAGGTGCCGCCCACGGCGAGGGCCCACTCGATCCAGTGCCCGACCAGGACGCGCTGCCCGAGATAGGCGGCGCCGCCCAAGAGGAGAGCGCTCACGAGCAACGGGCGCACGAGGGGCCGCCAGGCAAGCGTGCGGGGCCGGCCCAGACACGTGTTGACCAGCATCGGATACCCGATCGTCTGCGTGAGCCGGCCCGCCATGATGCCGAGGCTGAGGCCGACCATGCCGAGCGCGGGGGTCAAGAGCACGCCGAACACGATGATGAGCGCGGCGGCCACCGCACCGACCACCACCCGGAGGCGGGGCTGGAGGGTCGCATCGATGACGTACGCGTCGCAGCGGATGAAGGCGGTCTGCGCGGTCACCAGCACGATCAGCAGATTGGGCCAGAAGCCGGCGAAGTGGTCCCGGCCGACCCAGAGGCCGAGGAAGGAGCGGTTCCACGCGAGCACGGCGGCGCCGACCGCAGTCATGAACAACCACGTGAACATCATGATCTCGGCCCGCGCGCGGGCGGCCCGTTCATACTGTTGCTGGCCGATCACGCCACCCAGCCCGGGCATGGCGGCGCCCACCGTGAAGCCGAGCATGCCGAGGGCTGTCCGCGCCGCGTAGCTGGTGAGGACGTACGACGTGACGACCGCGGGTGAGCGGATCATCCCCAGGATGAGCACGTCGCTGGCGAGCGAGAGCTTGGCGATCAGGTCGCCGCCGGTCAGCCAGATGCTCATCCCGAGGAGGCTCTTCACTTCGGGCTTCGTGGGGCGGGCGACGCCGAACCACGGCACGTACTGCTTGACGAGGACCCAAAACAGCAAGCCGGTCAGGGCGGCCAGGAGGATCTGGGCGGCGCCCACCCCGGCCAACCCGAACCCGGCGGAGACGGCGCTGGCGGCGAGGAGGCCGCCCACGATGCTCAGGCCAGCCTGCCACCCCATGCGGCGGTAGCCGAGGTTCATCCCCCGCAGCGCGGATTCGGGCACGGCGCCGAGCGTGCCGAGGACGAAGTCCCCGACGAGGAAGGCGCAGGTGAGCCGAACGGTGGGCGAGAGCGCCGGCGTGGCATGCGCGATGATCGGCGAGAACCAGACCAGGGTCGCGCCGACGACCGCGACCACGGGCAGGAACAGCAGCCACACCACCAGGGCGCTGCCGACGGCGCGCCGCTGGCCCGCCACGTCGTGCGCCTCCTGCCGGTTGGCCACCAGGAGCCGGAGGGCGTCGGACGGCCGGCCGTCGGCCGCCGACATGTAGTTCACCATCCGGTTGAGCATCTCCCAGACGCCGAACAGCGAGCGGCCCAACCCGCCCACCAGGATCGGCGTGACCACGAAGCTCACGGCGAGCCGGGCGCTGTAGTCAAGCAGCGAGGCGGCGGCGGTGAGCGACGCGCGCTGCGTCAGGGTCGGCACGGCCCGCCGATCCCGCTCCGGGAGGGCGGGTCCGACCGCGACGCTGGTCACGTCAGCGCCCATGGTTCGGGTCGGTGAGGGCCGCCAGCACACGCGCCGCAGTTTCCGCGGCCGGTGCGTCGCCGGCCAAGCTGAGCACGCGGGGGCCGCCCTCGGCCCGGAGCGCGGCGAGCACCCGCTCGAACGCGGCACGGAACGAGGCGGAGAATGCGAAGATGTCCCGATCGCCCTTGTCCCGCACCGACAGCGGCTTGGCGCGCTGCCGGATGCGCCGCGCCAGCACCGGGTCGGGGGCGTCCAGCAGGATCACGACGTCGATCACGTCCGCCCAATCCCGTAACGTGCGCTGCCACCACCCGTGCAGCGCGCCGTTCCGGACGCTGGGATGCCCGAACACCAACAGCCAGCTCAGCACGAACACCGGGCCCTCGTCGAGCACGACCACGCGGTCGGGGTCGGCGGGGGGCCGGGCCAGGAGGCGATACAGCGCGCGCAGCCGGATGAGCTGCTTGATCTCGCTCCAGCGAAACGACCGCGCCTGCCGGCAGAGGCCGACGACGGTCGGCAGCAGCCCGACGGCGCTCGCCAGCAACAGCGGCGTGGGCAGGCCCCACACGCTTCCGGGACAGAGGGGCAGCCGGTCCTTGAGGCACTCCAGCACGGTGCTCTTCCCGGCGCCGGCGGGGCCCACCAGTTCCACCGTGAGCGGCCGCCGCCGTGCCGTCGCCCGAGGCATCGCGGCTACAGCTCCGCCCATATGATCGCTTTCAGCTCGTCCACGACATCCGCGAACGAGCGATCGGCGTTCACCAGGTGCGCCCGCGTCCCGGTCCAGTGGGTATTCCAGACGATACGCGCGCGCGTGCGCACGTAGTCGGCAGGCTCGTCCGTCTTGCGGCGGACGGCGATCTCCGGGTGGACCCGGAGCACGAGGAGCACGTCGGGCGGCAGGATACGGCGGTAGTACGACGCCTCCCACTCGAGCAGCAGGGTCGCCAGCCGGCTGGGTGATATGCCCTCGAGCAGCGCCGGGATGCCGGGCCCCACTATGCTGCGGTTCTGCGCGACCGGATACCGCTCGCACAGAGCGATGCCGCCCGCTGCGGCGAACCGCCGGGCGCTCACGTACAGGTTGTAGCGGTCGCGCGCGGTGCACACGGTGCGGAGCAGCTCGAGATAACTCGGCCGACCGGCGGGTCCGAGGCGCGCGAGCCACGTGCTGACCTTCAGGGCTCCGCCGACCAGCAGCGTCACGAGCGAGCGTGGCGGGCGGCCCAGGTGGGCCTGCATGACGGCGAAGTCCCCGGACAGCCAGGCGAACAGCGCGCGCACGCTGGTGGATTTCCCGGCGCCGTCGCCGCCTACGAGCGCGAGCACCACGCCGCCGCGCAGGAAGCGCTTGGGGGACGGGGCTGCGCGCCCCAAGCGGCCGCCCAGCGTGAGGGCCCAGCGGGCGCGAGTCGCGAAGGCGGTCCACGCGCCGGGCTGCCGCACGTGCGCGCGCAAGCGCCGGTGGAGCCCGGCCCTCAGCCGCAGCCGCTCCCAGGACGAGACGTCGGGGTCGACCGACTTCAGGCAGCGTTCGAAGAACGCTTGGTCGATCACCGGCAGGTGCTCGCGCAAGACCTCGCGCAGCCGCGCGGGGGTAACCCGCGCGCACAGCTGCCCTAGCTCTTCGCGGGCGTCGGCGAGCCGTCGCGCCTCCGGGCGGAGCACCGCCCCCGGTGAGTAGTGCTGCACGGTCCGCAGCGCGGCGAGGATCAGACCGAACTCGGCGGTTGGGATGTTGAACACGTCGCCCGGCACGCTGGTGGCCAGCACCGCCGCCTCGATCGGGATCCGGTAGGTCGCGGTCCAGTACGAGCCGACGATCAGCTGACAATGGACGTGCAAGTGCACCAGGCGTTGGAGCTGGGGGTCGAACCCGAAGTAGCTCACCTGCCCGGGGACCAGCGTCCCCGGCCGCGGCAGCGCGAGCTTGAACCCGAGACGCGCCGCCACCTCGGCGAAGCCGTCCAGCGAGCGACGGTCGACGAGGAAGTCGATGTCGCCGACGCCGGTCGCCCAGCGCTGCGGCCTCCCGTGGCCCTTCCACTGGCAGTAGACGACACCGTGTGCGCGCAGTGCCTCGCCCAACCGGCGCACAAGCGGCGGTGCCGGAGTGGGGCCCCCGGCCGAGCTGGCTGGACGGGCGGTCGGCGTACCGGCGATCAATGACACGAGCCTGACCCCGAATCGGTGTACGTGTACCCGGGAATGGGGATGAACTGCCAGGTGTAGCTCCTCGCTGCCAGGGTGAGCTTCAGGACGCCGAACGCCGCGCTGATCGTCTGGCTGTTGGGGTGGATCACCGTCGGGAGGGCGGAGCTTTCGCCGCCGGTGCCCGCGTTGATCTCCCGGATCCCGGTCACGTCGTCCCGCGTCCCATCCGGGCGCATCGGCGCCAGGCGCTCGTACTGATGCTGCTGCCCGTTGAGCACGATCTCGGCACCGGCGGCGTAGAGGTCGTCCCACAGGATCTTGCGCGCCGCATCGCTGGTCCAACCGGCGGCGGTGGAGGAGAAGAAGCGCGGGATGTGCCAGTAGGCGAGCGTGCAGAGCTTGGTGCTCGCCGCGAGGTCGGCCCGGAGCCACGCTTCCTGCTCCGATCCCGCGCCGAAGGCGACCTGGTCGTTGAGCACGATGATGTGCCAGTCCCCGAGGTCGTAGCTGTACCACCCCTTGTCCCGCACGCCGGCGGCGACACCCCAGTAGTCGAAGTACCCGGTGGCTGTGCCGCTGGCGTATTCGCGGTTGCCCGTGGCCGGGTGCGTGCGACTCTTGTGTCTGCCCCACGTCGGGCCGTAGCAGTTGCTGTAGTCGCTGAGCGTGCCGCTCGGGTACGCGTTGTCGCCCAGGTCGAACACGGTGCTCCCGGGGTTGGCGTCGATGAGCTGCGCGGTCGCCTCGTCGCGGTCGTTGCTGCAGGCGGCGATGTTCCCCGCGCCAATGAACACTTGCGGCGTGCTGGACGCCGAGACCGTCACGAACAGTTCGTCCCACCCCGCGCCCCCGTCTCTGTCCGTGACGGTGACGCGCGCGGTGTACGTGCCGGCGGTGGCATAGGCGTGGCTGGCCGAGATGGCGGACGCCTGGGAGGTCGTGCTCCCGCTGCTGGTCGAGCCATCACCCCAGTCGAAGGTGTACGCCCAGGGCGCGTCCCCGGTGCCCGGGTCGCTGAAGGTCGCGTTGAGCGTGATCGTCGCGCCTGTGAGTGCGGACACGTCCGGCCCGGCATTCACGGTGGG
>WNFX01001207.1_pt1 | contig 31130 bp, 30 predicted proteins | sample 5400111 | NCBI WGS metagenome assembly WNFX01 (sample SAMN13153363, study PRJNA577476) | soil metagenome | isolation source: 40 cm soil or saprolite under grassland replicate 1 | place: USA:California | collected 2016-06-15 | reverse complement strand
CACTGGCAGAATAGACGATTCCGGCGATTATCCCTATAAAGAGCCCGATAAAGACGACGTTGAGGGTGGCCGATGTGAATTGCAGTGGGAGGTGGGCAGTCAAAGCCACGATCCGCATGACGATCCTGGCAATGAAGCCCGTAATGAGACCGGCAATCATACTGGCAAGGCTCGCGATGCCAATTATTCTCTCTGATGGTGCTTGCTGTGACATGCTCTCACCCCTGGCTTCCTGATGGGATGCTCATCTCTCTATCGTATCAGGTCCATACTATGAAAACGGTGAGCAGCCCAATTTCTAGAATATGGCATTTCTAGTCTTTTCCGCGATTGCGATGTTCAGGAGGACGAAATGGGGCCAACTGAGGAAGACATGAGATCGCATCTGCAAGAAGAACAATCCTGAACTGATCATTGATATGCTTTGCGATGACGAAATTGGAGCCAGCGAGAAAATCCCAGGCTTGCAGAATCGTAGTATAGCCCGCCTCTTCCAGCCTCCAGGCGATCCACTCGGCCCAGGCGCGGTCGGCCTTATTATAACTGATAAAAAAGTCCTTTGCGGAATCCTGCGTCATACGGCGAGAAATGCTCTTTCAGAAATCAATGTATTTATACGTATAAATGAGTATATCTTATTGCATAGAATGCAGCAAGCGAATATGCTCGTGGGATGAGGATCATTTTTTGCCTCAAAGGATCTAACCAACCAACTGGTGTAGTGCTCTGTTAATATTCATATACCCTGTTTTGGGGTAGGGACCACGTTTACGGCGTCCGCGATGTATCGTGTTCCTCCACCAGATGCAACGGGGAGGAACATGATACATCACGGACGCGCTGAAGCTGGTCCCTACTCCGATTGCCTGGTTGGTAGAATGGGTTCAATTGACGTTTGACAGAACAGTAGGGGCGCGATTTATAAGCCCGTGGCGCTCCCCAGGCCGACGCACGGGCTTGTGAACCGCGCCTCTACACCAGTGGTAAAAAAAGACCCCCATAGCAATTTTTAAGGATGCCAGGAGCATGCTAAGCCGCCTGTTCTTGTGGTATGATAGACATATATCAATACATAAATCGGGCTATATACCCGTGCCATAGACATTGAATCAGGAGGATTTCTTCTCATATGAAAGCCGTAAAAACACATGTTGGTCGCTGCGATACATGCGGCAAACCAGCAGCGTATGCACAATTATTGCCAAGTAATAGACGTTTTCTCTACTGTGAAGAGCATGCTCCTTTGCAGGTGAAGAGAGAAGCAGACAAAGCTGCTGCTCAAGACGCGAAAAATCGCTAAGCGTTAAATCGATGTAAGTCAATTTGACAAAATATGGGTTAGAGGCGAACACGTGGAGGGGGAGATTTTTCCGCGACTCCTCGTTTGCCTGATAGTTAGATAGCCAGCTCTATATTAGAGTGCAAGGGGAGTGTAAAAAGGGGTGGACAAAATGGGACATTGGCATGGAGCGTCCTGTGGAGCTGTTGGAGAATGTCCCACCCCTCCAAAAAGAGGGTGAGACAAAATGGGACATTCGTGTAAATCTTCGCATTAAACCATTCGAATCAAAACATTTACAACCACGGATGGCATCCGCGAGGATGCCAGGATCATTAGAACTCTCCATCCTTAATATAAGGCTGGCTCCACAAGATGACCTGGAGCAGTACTGACTTCAGCCAGGCCTGGTGCATCTTTTCCACATCCTCTGCGCTGTGCCCCTTCTTGCTCAGGAATGGCCTGAGCGTGGTCGTGACGGGGTAAAGAAGGGCGAGCAGGTAGCGATAGTTCACGTTGTCTACTGAGTTCACACCATCCGTGCGATTCTTGCCACCTGGGCGATGGCGAAGCGCGATCTCGTACTGGTAATCGAGCCAGGTCTGGTCATAGTTGGCCCTGGCCGTATCGAGAATCCACTGCCCAAAACGTTTGCGTACGGCAGCCAGGTAGCGCTCATCGGGCTGGCCAGTCGTCTTGTCGCTAAAGTAAAAGACCAGGAAAGGATGTGAGGCAACGAAGCCATACCAGACATCGAGGATATCCTCAACCTGATCTTGCAAGACATCGTAGGACATACGCAGGTACTTGCTATCTTCGTCGCTGAACAGGACCGACTGCTTGAGCCGTTCGAAGTCTTCCATGCTCACCGGAGAGTGGGGAACGGCACTGGTACCGTAGGTATAGCCAGGAATAGCTGCTTGACTCATGGATGTTCCTCCTTCTGATTGCTCAATTCCAAATGATCAAAGTTACGATCACGCTACAGATTAATCGCCTCCAGGAGCTTCCCGTACAGACTCACCTTTGACTTCAACGTCACCGGAGGGAGCAAGTTCCTTTACCTCCAGAGCTTTATGAATGGTGAAATCGTAGATCAAAGCGCCTACAACGCATGGCAGAGGCAAAACCATCGTGATACGATGTAGTAGTATTATAGCACACTATCTGCTGCTGCTCGTTTGCGCCATTTTGTCCCACCCTCTTTTTTGGGGCTGAGTAACACAGAGACCTGAACTCAATTTTTGAAGAAGAATATGCCAAACATGGTATTTCGTGACTTTTAGTGATAATATTTAAAGCACAGGAGTGGTCACCGTCGCAGGCGTCCTGACTGCCATCAAACTCCTGGGCGAGCCACTGAGCAACATTGGGTCTAAGCGGCTGTTACGTTTCCGAAAAGGAGTCGTTAGAGAAAGGAGTCATTAGCCATGAACGCATTGAGCCTGATCCGTTCGCTCAATCCACAACAACGCACCACGTTTCTAGGGAGCTTTCTTGGTTGGACGCTGGACGCGTTCGACTTTTTCCTGCTCACCTTCGTCACCCAGCGTGTCGCCGCTGATTTGCACGTAGGGCTGCCTGCGATCGCCCTGGCGCTCACGCTCACACTCATATTTCGTCCTGTTGGTGCTATCATCTTCGGTTTCATGGCCGAACGCTTTGGACGGCGCGTTCCCTTGATGATTGACATTGTCTTCTACTCGATCATGGAGTTGCTCACCGCTTTCTCGCCCAACTATACCTTCTTCATCATCTGCCGCGCCCTCTTCGGCATCGGCATGGGGGGTGAATGGGGTCTGGGTTCCTCCCTGGCGATGGAAGCGCTGCCCACCGAGTCGCGTGGCTTGTTCTCGGGAATCCTGCAACAAGGCTACGCCCTGGGGTATTTGCTCGGGGCCCTCGTCTTCTTCGGCATCTTCAACGTCCTGGGCCTGAGTTGGCGGGTCTTGTTCGCGGTTGGGGTCCTTCCCGCCTTGCTGGTCTTCCTGATTCGGACGCGTGTGAGAGAGTCGGAGGTCTGGGAGCACCAGAATCGGGAACGAGAAGCCAGTGGGATCGGCTTCTGGCAAAGTGTGTGGGCTGCGGTGAAGCTGCATCCGTGGCTCTTCGTGTACGTGATCATCCTGATGACGGCGTTCAACTCGATGTCGCATGGCACCCAGGACAACTTCCCAACCTTCCTGCAATCTCAGATCCTGTTCGGGTATAGCCAGACCGACAAAGTGACCTGGACGACCCTGCTCACAGTGATCGCCAATATTGGGGCCATCTTTGGCGGGTTGTACTTTGGCTATAACTCCCAGCGCTGGGGACGTCGTCGGGCGATCGTCATAGCCGCCGTTATTGGTCTGTTTATGATCCCGCTGTGGTCAGGATTACTGCGCATTCCAGGGGTGAGTATCATTCTCACGATCGCTATCGGCGTCTTTCTCCTGCAATTCATGGTGCAAGGAGCCTGGGGAGTGATCCCAGTTCACTTGAACGAACTGTCGCCTCCCACGGTGCGCGCCATCTTCCCTGCCTTTGCCTATCAGCTCGGCAACCTCTTCGCGGCCTATATTATCGTCCTGGAAACCAACCTGGCGTTGAATCTGGGCAGTGCAAAAGTTCCCGACTTTTCGCTGGCCCTGGCCATCTTTGCAGCCGGGGCGCTCATCGCGGTGGCCATTCTGGCGGCTGTCGGACGTGAGGCTAAGGGCGTTGACTTTATGAAAGTCGTCGATGAAGAGTTGGCGGCGGAGTCGGAAGATGCTCGTCGGGCGAAGATCCGCAGTTGATATCCTCGTCAGACAGAGGCCCAGGGCGATTCTTGCAATCGCCCTGTAAAGAGGCCCGGCAATGCTGGAAGAAGCACCAGGACGAGTGGCGTTTCCCACTCGTTCTTCTCTTCAGACCCGTGCGAGTTTTTCCGGGTTGGCAATGACCCGAATCGCCTGAATCTGCCTTTCCTCCACATCAATGGTCAGGACGGAGAATGCTTGAACGCCAGCGTGGATGATCAGGGCGGCTTGACCGTTGACTTCCTCTATTTCCACCTGATAGTCCTTCGGCCAGAAGCGCTTCGTTCCCAGACTAAAGCGTGCCACCGCATCACGCCCGCGAATCGGACGCAGCGCGGCTTGTTTGATTTTCCCGCCTCCATCCGTCCACAGAACCACGTCCTCGGAGAGCAGGCTCATCAAGGTCTTCATCTCACCGGTCTCAACTGCCTGGACATAGCCGTCGAGCAGTTGCCGGTGCATTTCGCGAGAGGCTGGGAAGCGTGGCCGGTGCGCCCGCAGGTGCTCTTTGGCCCGGCTAAACGAGCGGCGACAGGCCGCTTCACCCTTCCCGAGCATGGCAGCAATCTCGGCAAACTCGTACGCGAAGACTTCGCGCAGCAGGAAGACCGCTCGCTCGAACGGTTGAAGCTGCTCCAGCAAGACCAGGAAGGCCAGCGAGATCGACTCCTGCGTCTCGACACGCTTTTCCGGGTCGTCTGTTTCAGCCGTCTCTACCGTGAGGATCGGCTCCGGTAACCAGGGACCCACATACTGTTCTCGCTTCCTACGCGCTAAATGGAGTTGATCCATGCATAAGCGTATGAGGATCGTGCTGAGATACGCTTTGAGCGAGTGAATAGTCTCAGGCTTCGTGGCCTGGGAACGCAGGTAGGTTTCCTGCACCATATCCTCGGCATCCATCGCACTCCCGAGCATACGATAGGCGATGGCAAAGAGGTAGGGCCGGTAGGTTTCAAAGGATTCCACGCTGTTTCCTGCCTTTCGTCGACTCATGAGAACAGATGATGTCCCTTTATTTCCTTTCCAACACAAACACCGGATGGGCGACCGCCGCACGCTCAAACTCCTCAAGTGAAGAGTCCGCGGTGACGCCAAAGTAGCGACCGAAGGGGTTGCCGCCCTTGATTTCTTCTCGCAAAACGAGGGCCGCCTCGCCTTTGGGTAGTTCTCTTGCGTTGATCGTTTCAGAACGACGCCCACGCGTGAGTACTGCCTCCCCCGCTGCCCGCAGATTGCGCACCCAATCCACAATTCCATACGGGGAGCCCACATAGCGCTTCCCATTGCGCTCAATCATCGCTACCGCGACCGTACGCGGCTGCCCGCTTTTGCGCCCACGCACCGTGAGCAGGTACATGGGGTAGTTCCCAAAGAAAACGAAAGGTCCTCTTAGCTTGAAGCCCGTGCGCAGCAGGGTCAATGTCAGAATATTTCCCAAATGTACAAACGTCGGGACCTTATATGTTTTTGCCATATGTTCCTTCTTTTTCTTTCTCCGAATAGAGACGTTGTCGTGATGACCATCACATTTGGCCGTCACAAAGAAAGAGGGTTGAGTTGTCCTTTTTGGGACAGCTTTCCTGTCTGATTTTTCGCATGCCAGACATATTGTACACCCATTGAGAGAGGTTCTCTCACTGACACATTTGAGAAGGGAGATTTTTTGGGGTAGGGACCAGCTTCCAGCGCGTCCGCGATTTATCGATTTCCTCTCCTGGCATGTAGATATACATTTATTCGTATATAATGAACGTTTATTTATATGGAATGTGTAGGAATATGATAAATCCGGACGCGCTGGAAGCTGGTCCCTACCCAAGAAGAATTCTATGCTTCTGAAATGTGTCGGTGAGAGAAGTGAGAGAACGGCCTGATCGCGCTCCCCGAGCCGGATGGGGGCGAGCCCCATCCCTACTCAAGTGCCTTGCAGGCCGCTTCATCGCGTTCTTCGGCCTCCTCGTCCTGGCGCACTTCTAGTTCGTAGCGATAGCGAAGACGTGGAGCTGTCCGCCGGTCACCGTCGATGGCAGCGTCACGCTCTTGATCGTCTTGTTCGCCGTCAGAGGAGCGCTGGCATAGAAGATGTAGGTCTTGACTGCCTGCTGTCCATTCGTTGCATGAGGATTGTTGCGATAGGTCAGAGAATACGCGGTAGTATTGCCGCTGACAGGTTGCACCGTGCTTCCATTGAGCGTCCAGTCACTGAGCGTTAGCGTGAAGGTGCTTGTGGAGCTGTCGGTATATGTGACAGTGACCGTACCAGATGACACCCCATTGGTTGCTGATCCAAGGAAGCCCAGGACGCTACCGCTCGACGCGGGTTTCACAGGAATGACCTGCCCGGTGGACTGGTAGTTCTCCGGCGAGCCGGCGGGAACATTCGGCCAGGTAAACGTGATATTATTGGAGCCAGTCTTAGCGCTGCCGCCAGCAGTAAGTCCGGCACCTTGTAGAGCCTGGGCCGAATAGCTATTGCCCGCGCCATCGTAGTTGCCAACAGCAACGTCGCTGTTATTCGTGATCCCGACGTTGTTGTAGACCGCCGCCGTAGTCGAGCTGGTGCTGACCGCGAAGACGTGCAACTGGCCGCCGGTTATCGATGTTGGCAGCGTCACGCTCTTGATCGTCTTGCCCGCCTGCAAGGCTACGCTCGCTGAGAACAGGTGGATTGTGAGCGTCTGTTTACCGCGCGGCGTATTGCGATAGGACATCGTCGCCGCAGTGCTGTTGCCGAAGGAGAGCGTTGACGTGGCCCAATCGGTAAGGCCGAGCGTGAAGGTCTGCGTCGTGTTATCTGTATAGGTGATTGTCGATGTGCCGCTCGCAGCTCCATTGGTCGCCGCGCCCAATATCCCCAGATGGTTCGCCTGACTGACAGGACTGACTGTCAGCGTCTGTCCGCGCGCAAGGTAGTTGTCATACGTGCCCACTGCGACATTGGGCCATGTGAAGGTAAAGCCATTCGTCGTGACGGTTCCGCCCGGATTGATGCCGTTCGCGCTCAACGCCTGGGCCGAATAGCTATTGCCTGCGCCATCGTAGTTAGCGGTCGTCGTAGCGGAATCGTTGCTGATACCGATATTGCTGAAGCCACCCGGTGGGGGTGTCGGCGTCGGCGTCGGCGTAGCAGACGAGGACAGACCATAGACATACAGATAGCCATCCATATTGCCGACGAAGACCAGCCCATGCGAGACGGAGGCGCCGCCATAGAAGACCGCACCCGCCCGACCATCGTGAAAGTAATTGATACCGGCGCCCGTCGCCGCCTTGATAAAGTTGAGATCCTGGCCCTGCGTAGCGATCACAACTCCGTTGACAACCGTAAGTGCACCCAGCACAACGCCACTCTGCATACAGAGCTTCCAGACAACGGCAAGCGTGCTCGGATTGATCGCCTGCACGCTGCCTTTACAGGAGGTGGTACCGACCGTCGTTTTTCCGCCGGCAACGTAGAGCAGCGATCCATCCCAGGCGCCGGGGACGATGCTGCCGTCGCCACACTGTGGGCAATCGGAAGAATCGTTCGCTATCCTGGTTTCGAAGATCGGACCATTCCCAATATTGTCGCGGTTGAACAGGTAGTAGAGCCCGTTCTTGTTAGCGACGCCGATGTAGTGCTTGCCATTCGCGTCAAAGACCGTCGAGGTGGTACCAAAGTCGCCATCGCCGGTTTGTTGAGTTTTCGGCACCTGCCAGGAATGGACCACTGAGAGATCCGAGGCGTTCAACTGGACAAGCGCAGAACCGTAGGGCGTCGGATGGCTGCAGGAAGCGGCATTGCCCGTCGCCACAAAGAGCGTTGAGCCGGTAGTATCCAACGTCGGAGAACCCCACACGCCCCCGCCCAGGCAGCCGTTGGGAACGACATTAAAGGTATTTTGAATCTTGCCCGTCGACGCATCGAGTTTCATCACCTGGCCCTCTACCAGCGGGCAGTCGCCGAAGGAGGATTCGCCGATATAGACGCTGCCATTCGCCAGCAGGGGTGAGTCCCAAAGAAAGTGGCTGGGAGACGAACCGAGCGAGGTCGACCAGATGATGTTTCCGGTGTTGGCATTGAGCGCGTAGAGACTCGCGTTGCCACCGCTGACAAAGATCGTGGGCGTGGAACCGATCGTACCAAACGCCGCCGTACTGGCGACTCCCGTTTCGACCGGCTCGCAATTGGAGTCCGTCGTTGTCCCGATCTGTCTATCCCAGATGTGTTGTCCAGACGTCGTAAACGCATGGAAGTAGCCATCCCAGGAGCCCCAGAAGACGACGCCGCCCACCTCGATCGGCTCATCGGAGACGCCTTTGGCCGCGAACTGCGACCATTTCGGCGTCAGGCTACGTATATTGCTCGTGCTGATGGTCGATTCCACATTATTGAAACCTGTACGTTGCTGACTGCTAACATACGTCGTCCAATCACCCGCTGCCGCTACCACGTTTACAGACGCAGCATTAGCAAGCGTGAGAGAAATGACCTGTATTACTATCGCAATACCAGCGGCAATACCGGAGAAAATAAGAAGGTATTTGCGCATCGGAGTCGATCGCTGCATAAAACGTGTTCTCCCTTTTCGAACAAGAATTGATAGAATAGGAATTCATTAATATAACGTACAAAGCACGCATAAGTATCATTCAATGTATGATAGGGCTAGAAAGGCGTACAGAGTGCAATAGTATCTGAGCATCGAAGAGCGAGATCAAAAGGCCAGCGAAAAAGGTAGTAGTAATTGCCTATCCCCCTATATAGCAGAGTAACATGCCTCCTCCGGCGAGGCAAGCGCTCTAGTACTTATTTCGTGGTTATGTAGAGTTCGTTCTCTTTACGCCCACCCTCGCCTTTGCCGCCACCGCGAACGGCGCGAAGTGTGGCAAGGTTGACACAAATTGTGTCATCGCGTTCGACGACGCGGCCATCGCGGCCCGCCAATCCTCGCTCGCAACGCTCGGCGGCAAGGTCGCCGCGCAGCAGCAGGCAGCGCACATTACCGGCGATCAGGCGGCTGTTCTACAGGCCGATGTGACGACCAATCATAATGATCTCGCCTATTCAAAAAAAAGCCTTTATCAGCGTCTATATAATAGACCCTATACCAGGCATGTACTTATGCACTTATTTTTGCATCCTCTGTAGAGAAGCGTCATGCGCCGCAGGCGCACCGTTCAGAATGAAAAGGAACTCGATGGACTCCGCTGCTACACTGTGGACGAAAGGTCCCAACCGCGAAAGCGATTTCCTTATTAATGCGGTAGAGCTTGATAGAGAAGCTGTCTTCGGGCGTCTGGAAGAACCGCTCATTGTCGCTCCATCCCTGGAAGCACGTAGAGGAAACTTTCATGTGGAAAGATGCCCTGTTGGCGATCTTTCAGGAAAAGCGTCTGATCAGTTTTCAGGAGGAACCCCGATGGAAGTTGTCTATCCACGATGTAGTGGCCTTGATGTCCACAAGCGATTTCTGGTGGCCTGTCTCAGTATCGTTGAGCCCAATGGACAGCGTCACAAAGAACTCCGACAGGTCAGTACCATGACCAGTGACATTCTGGCGTTGAAGGCGTGGCTGAAGGCTTCAGGCTGTCGCCAGATCGCGATGGAATCAACCGGGGTCTATTGGAAACCCATTTTTCACTTGCTGGAAGACTCCTTTGAGATTGTGCTGGTCAATGCTCAACACATGAAAGCTGTGCCTGGAAGAAAAACGGACGTGAAAGATGCCGAATGGATTGCGGATCTGCTGCAACATGGCTTGCTGAAAGCTTCCTTCATTCCAGGCAGTGAGCAACAGGCCGTTCGTGATCTGACTCGGACACGGATGCGTTTGCTCCAGGAACGCACCCGGTTGATCAATCGCATCCAAAAGGTGCTCGAAGATGCCAATATCAAGCTGGCCTCAGTCGTTTCCGATATTCTGGGCGTGACTGGGCAAGCGATTCTGACGGCCCTGGTGGCAGGGCAGGAAGATCCTGAGCGCCTGGCCCATCTGGCGCGAGGGAGCCTGGTCAAGAAGGAGGACCAGCTGCAAGCCGCCTTGCAAGGCAAGCTGACGGCGCATCACCGCATGCAGCTCGAAGAACTGCTCCAGTTGATCGCGACGTTGGATCGCTCCATCGCCCGCTTCGACCAAGAGATTGCCGAACGCTTACGCAGGCTTGATGCCCTCATTGAACGGATCGATGCGGTGACGGGACTCTCGCGGCGTAGCATCGAAGTCTTGTTCGGCGAGCTGGGCTGGGACATGAACCACTTCCCAGATGCCGCCCATGCCGCTTCGTGGGTCGGCATTTGTCCGGGCCATCACGAAACGGGAGGCAAACAACACAGTGGCCGCACGCGTCAAGGGAACCGCTGGGCCAAAACGGTGCTTATTCAGGCGGCTCATGCAGCGGGGCACACCCAGACGTATCTTGGCGAACAGTATCGTCGGATCAGTGCGCGACGAGGGAGCAAGAAAGCCGCGATGGCGGTCGGTCACAGCATTCTGGTGATTTTCTATCACATGGTCAAGACTGGTGAGCCCTATCACGAGAAAGGAGCTGACTACTTTACTATCGTCAATAAAGAGAAGATTCAACAACGGCTGGTTCGACAACTGGAGCGCCTGGGCAATACAGTCATCTTGCAACCTCAAAGCGAGACGACCCTCGCCTAAGCGCTCTTACATCATCTGAACAATTGATCAAGAAGGTTCAGATCTTGGGGGAGAGATTTTTTGTCTCTCATACCAAGTTTTCAGAGGAAAGGAAACGAAGCGATGAATGCGGCAGCAATCGTTCAGATGGCAGTAAGGGCCATCGAGTCACACGATATCCAGGTGCTGAGCACGCTGGTGGCGGACGACTTTGAGTTTCCCCTTCCCGGCGGCATCGCGCAACTTCATAAAAACGACTACATCGGCCTGATGAGCGTGCTGGTGCAGGCGATGCCTGATCTTGCGTTCAACGTCCGCCATGTCGAAGTCCAGGGCAACAAAGTGCGTCTCACCACGCGCTGGACGGGAACGCAGTTGGGACCACTTACCCTGCCGGGCCTGTCGCCCTTCCAGCCGACGGGCAGGAGAATCGCCCTGCCGGAGACCCTCGACGAGTATACGGTAAGCAACGACAGCATCGTCTCACTCTGGATCGAGGATGTGCCCGGCGGTGGCATTACTGGTCTGCTGGCCCAGCTCGGCGTCATCGCGCCGCGCACTTCGGAGTAGGTGCTGTTTATGAATCGGGAGTATCATGGAATCAGGGAATGTATGAAGATAGCAGAGGAGAAACACCTTCCATGAAAGCCGAGATATCGCATGTCGGTCGTTGCATGGTCACCCATGAGGGGAAGCCATGCAACAAACCAGCCGCCTACGTCCAGATCTGGAGCGCCAGCCGCGTCTTTCGCTACTGTGAGGAGCACGTGCCGCCACAGGTCAAGAAAACGGCGCGGGCCGAGAAGACGCGCTAGCTGCGCATCTATTCCTATGTATTCATTCTCACAGGAGGTGACACTGATGACTCCTCAACAACCTGAACCTGTTCTGGCCTGTAATGTGTACGCTATACCCCAGGAGCAGCGGTCAGTACATAAAGCGAGCTCTGATCGGGTCTTCGCTTCGGTGCAAGAGGTGCGAGAGCTGCCAACAGGCTATGCCCTGCGGCTCCCCAATGAGACAGATATGTTGCAGACCGTTATAGATTTCATCAGCTCCGAACGGCTGTGTTGTCCATTCTTTCGTTTTGAACTGAAGATCGAGCCAGAACAGGGTCCTGTCTGGTTTCACGTGACAGGGACGACGGATGTCAAATCCTTTTTGCACAGTCAGGGCTTTTTCAGCCGGGCAGATGAACGATAGAAGGGCTGAGTACCAGGAAAAAGGTGCCTGTGTTTTCGGAGAAAGGGCCGGAATACCTCAAGACAAGTCTCCTGACGAGGCTGGGGAAAATGGCGTTCGAAAACTGCCCTCCCAATATTGGATTTTTCTCTGTCTGGTACGTTAGAAAGGTATGAGGGAAGAACCCTCATATCTAAAACTATCGATATGTAAAGATACAGGAGGAATGTATGCCCGGAATTCGCAATGTTATTTCAACGCTGACCGAGAACGGAGAAGAGGTCATGGGACCAGAGGTGATCCTCTGGCACTACCCCAATAACGACATTATGAACGGCTCACTACTCACCGTAGAAAGCAACCATTTCTGTGTCCTGAAGTCGCGTGGCGCGATTCTGAACGTCTACGAGACGGGTCAGTACACCGTGCAGACGCCGGACCGCCCCATCTTCGGCTCGATGCAGCAGGCGTTCTACGGCGGCCAGAGCCCGTGGCAGTATGAGGCGCTGTATATTAATCGCGCCAAGCTGGTGCTGAAGACAATGGGTATGGCCCTCTCGCGCGAGATGGCGGAGATGGCCTATAGCGTGGACTACTATATCCATGTCGAGACACGCGAGGCGGCGATGCAACTCGTCCAGCATATGCCCTATCGCGGACATGCCCTGACATCTCAGGAGGTAAACGCCTACGCCGGTCCCGTCATCGAGCAGGCCGTCAACCAGCTCGTGCAGATCACGCCCCTGGAGTCCGTGAACGAGAAGATTCACGATCTCTCGCAGATCGTCTTCCAGCACCTGCAGCAGTTCTTAAGTATCTATGGCATCTCGCTGGATACCGTCAAGGTCCTGGTCTTCCCGCGCGATGAGCGCATGAAGGCGCTGATCTCGCTCAAAGCCTTTGGGCTGAGCGAGCTGGACGCTGTGCGCTACTACACCGCTATGTTGATGGCCGAGCGCGGCATTGTCTCCGCCCCCAATATGGCGGTTGGCCTGCCTTTCAACATCAGTGGCGTCCAGGCGATGACCAGCGCCGATCGCTATATAAACTCGTCGCCCGCCATTCCTCAGCCGCCACGTCCGCCGGTCCAGCAGACGCGCTAGTTGGCTCTCAGGGCGACCGCAAGGGTCAATACCATTCACGTAACGATGTCACAGTAGGGACAAGGGGCGGCGGCGGGGCAGGGAGGGGCCTTGCGCTTGTCCTCTCGCCAGCCCCAGAACTCCTGACGTGAATGGTATTGACCGCAAGGCTCGCCCTGTAGGCCGCTTCATCGCGTTCCTCGGTCTCCGTAGGTTGATGTCTATTGGGCGGGTGAGAGACCTGTCCGTATCAGGAGGAGCAGAAATGGGTTCAGCGCCGTCGAATGATCCGCTCGTGCAACAGTTGCAACTGCTGCTCACGGGCTACGGCTACAACTTCTATGACAGGACAAACCAGGCGCGATCCGACGATCAGCTTGTGCGCGAGCGTGCCTCTTACAATCTTGCGCAGGCCGTAACGCTGCTGGCGCAGTTGCGCAGCGACTACGCCACGCTGTTTATTCCGCCGCTGACCCGCGCCAACCCCGATCCACCGGCGGAGGCGCTGGCACAGCTCCGCGCGATCGAGGCGGCTCAGCAGGCTCTTTCATCCCTGGAGTCGCATATACGCGCGATGCCGGTCCCCACGCAGGATCGTACCTGGTGGCGCATTCGGCAGGAGCAAACTCTCTTGTGGCAGTTGCTCAACTTCGATCTGGGGCTGGTGCGCGGCGGCGAGCAGATCTATCAATACGTCGCGCAGTTGACGCCGGAGCAGTGGAATAGTCAGGGGGGCGGCGTGTTGCGTCAGATGACGCAACAACTGACTCACCTGGCGCAAGAGCGGGACCGTTTTCTACTGTTGCCGCTCTAAGCGCCGCGTGTAACCCTGCGAACAGTGATCAGTTCTAAGCAGCCGATGCCTGGAACACGATCACTTCACTGAAATTCTGCCCATCTACCTGGATGCCGTAGCAGCCAGGAGCCTGCAGGCGCGTGAAGGTAATGAAGGAGGCCCAGGAGGAGTTCTGGGCCTGTTGTGCGTTGAGGACCAGGTTGTTCAGTACTGGCTCCGTTCCCTGCGGATTGCTGGATACCTGGCCCAGTCCGCCATTGAAACGTAGTGGATTGTTGCCATTTAGTTGTTGCCCACGGATGAGCACATCTCCCTGGTAATGTGGATCAACGGCCCAGATAGAGCGTGTGCCTCCCAGCCCACTACTGGTATCGCCGATAAAAGGCGCGGAATTGTACAGAAGCGTGGGCGTGGCATTCTGGACGACGAGATAGACCGGTCCGTTGCCGAGGGCATATTGCCGACCGGGTACTACGCCTGAACGAATCTGGGATACCGGGCATGTTCCGCCAGCTCCCACTGACGGGAGCCGCAGCGGCTTGCTCTCCAGGCTGGCGATGGTTGAATTGGAAGAAGATGGGCTGGCTGTACCGGACGCAGTCGATGTCGCTTTGGATGGCTGCTGAGAAGATGAGATGGCGGTCCCATCTGTTCCGATAGTGTTATTGCCGGAAGAGCCACTGCCTGCACATCCAGCCAGAAAAACAAGTAGAAGAAGGCTTCCTAACACTTTCCAGGTCCAGGAGGAACGTCTTGAATTCTCTGCATGCTCAAATCTTGTCATGAGCGATCTCCTTATAGATATATTGTAAAACCCATAGAATACTGTTTAATAGTAAAGCTGGATGCATTGATGAGCCGTGGCAAACGTATCATACTTTTTATTGGGTGTCAACTACGTTCCTATCTCTGGGTGCGGTTCATTTTTTTGCACGGCCTAAGCACGAAGCTTGACATTTCACTGCAAGAGAATCCCTCTCAAGCTCACAATTGCAGAGCTGTGCAAAAAAATGAACCGCACCCCCTATCTCTCTACAGGACAAGAAAAAACCTGCCTGCGCCCTATTGCCCCTTCGCTTTCTGTCGATAGAAAGATGCAGGGAGGTAAAGAGCGCGTGGTTAAGCCGGCTCTTTGCTTCCAGGTTATGTACATGCTCGATAGCACGTTGCTCCGATCAATATGCTATCCAGGTCCTTTCTCACAATACCCTGGATAGCATATTGCATCGATACATTCTTTTTCTATTAATCGTGTTCTTAGAGAACGGAAAGCTACTTTATGCAGACTCCAAAACACAAATACCTTCTTCTTTTACCGGGCGTTGCAATAGCTGTCGCTATAGTGTTACAGGTCATGAACCTGACCGGAGCTCTGGCGGTGGCAGCGGGCGACTGGATGACATACGATGGTACGCAGCAGCGCACGGGTTTCAATAGTGCGGAGACCACTCTCAGTGCAAGCAACATAGCAGGAGTAAAGGTCAAATGGTCCCAGTACGCGGCTAAAGGCGTCTCCGATCAGCCGATCGAAGTGGGCGGTGTCGTTTACTGGGGCTCCTGGGACGGCTACTTCCACGCCTTTAGAACCTCTGGCAAGCATATGTGGGATACACAGCTTGGCACAACCACCGATAATAGTTGTGATCCGCAAGAAACGGGAGTTGCCAGTACAGCCTCGTATGGCACCAGCGGGTCCACGCCCGCAGTCTTTGTCGGAGGTGGCAATGCTCGTCTCTACGCGCTTAATGCCAGCAATGGACATGTCATGTGGTCCACCTCGCTCGGTTCATCTCCCAGCCACTTCGCCTGGAGCTCGCCGCTGATCGTCAACGGCAGCGTCTACATGGGCATCTCGTCCTTCGGCGATTGCCCGCTGGTGGAAGGACAGGTGATGAAACTCAATGCATCGACGGGCCAGATTCAAAACACCTTCAATGCCATGCCCAACGGCTGCCTGGGAGCAGGCGTCTGGAGCTCTCCCACGCTCAGTGGAGACGGCGCGTCGATCTTCGTTACGACAGGCAATGGTGCCTCTTGCAAACAAAATGCTCCTTACGGATCAGCGCTCGTCCAGTTGAGCGCATCGAATCTCTCGGTCATTCACTCCTGGCAGGTGCCGAAAAGTCAACAAACTGGTGATGGAGATTTCGGTGCCTCGCCCAGTGTCTTCGATGCGGGCGGCAAGCACTATGTAGGTGTGGCAAACAAGAATGGCCTCTACTACCTGTTCAACCGCGATAATATCAGCAATGGACCGGTCTGGCAGACCAGGATAGCGAACGATTCTTCCGATTGCCCACAATGTGGCGATGGCAGCATTGCACCCAGTGCCTGGAATGGCTCGCTAGTCTTTGCCGCCGGTGGAAAAACCACGATTGGTACCACCACCTGTAAAGGGAGTGTACGGGCGCTCAATCCGGTCAGTCACACCGTTGTCTGGCAGCATTGCCTGCAGAGTGGTCCGGTGTTGAGCCCGGTCATAACGTTCAACGGCGTGGTGGCTGTCAGTCAGGGACAGGATATTAACTTCTTCAACGCCGTCACTGGTGCCAGCATCGTCTCGTATCACGATGGCAGAGCAGGCTCGTTCTTTTATGGTGGCCCCTCTGTCTCGAATGGACAGGTGTTTGTCGGGAATATGGACGGCTACCTCTACGACTTTGGCCTGTAACGCCTTTCTTCTAGTATGTTCAGGACCCGGGGCTATTCAAGAGTCGTCGGTGTCGCCAGAAGCGGATGGGGGCAAGCCCCATCCGCTTCCCCAAGAACTCCGCTCCTTTGCCTGATCATACAAAACCTCCTCTCTTACCAGACATTTACCTGAGAAGGGCTATCCAGGACACCCATCTATGCAATACAATGGACACAAGATTTTCTGGCATACTTCAACGCATAGCGATCTGTTTTGTGAGTAGAGGGCTGCGCTCCAGGAAGAGACGCGCTTTAAGAAGCCCGCAGGAAGGAAAAACAATGTTTCCCAATCTATCACTCAGTCAGGTGAGGTGGAGCGGGTGGATACTGCTCGCCGGGTCTGTTCTTCTGATCATCGTCAATTACGTGGGGCTGAACTTGTCTGCCAGTAGCTCTGGCCTGCCGCCAATCCCGCTCTCCGCGCTAGAACTGGTAGGAGGACTGCTCATCACCATTGGTCTGCCGGCGTCGTATCTCAAGCAGCGCAAAGAGATTGGTATGGTGGGGCTGATCGGATTTATCTTGTTCTGGGTCTCATCTTTTCTCGTTACCGTCGTTTTGAGCGCCTTTGCCATCTTTTATACCGCGACCACGCCGCCGCCTGTACACCCAGGTGCCGCCGTCCAGATTCCAGCCTTCTTTCAATATATCTCCTCCTCTGGCTTCTTTGAGCTCATCGGGGCGCTGCTCTATGGGGCGGTCACCTTCCGTGCGCGCGTCTTTCCCAGTTCGGTGGGACTCTTGCTGCTGGCGGCGGTCTTCTTCGCTCTCCCCCAGTTGATCATGTCGGGCCTCATCGTCCAGATGCTCGGCCTGCTCAGCACCTTCCTGCTGCCGGCGGGTCTTGCCCGTCTTGGCTTCACGCTGGCCCGTTGGCCCGAGTATTTTGATAACGATCGCGAGGAGGAAAAAGTGCATGCAACTTTTAAAGACTTCATCAGTTAGTACACCTGTGAGTATTGCCTCGCGTCACTCTGGCTCCAGGTCGTGTGTGGGAAACAACCCCATTAGTACATTTACTTGACACCTCTTCTTGCAATACTCTACACTCAAGGGCAGGAGAAATATTCTGTCAAGTAACGTACTATCTCGTCAATGAGATTGCCTCTTCTGCACCTGAGCATAGGTAGATTTACATATTTTATTGGAGTGAGAGAGAAACAAGATGGCGACTATATGTGGGTCTAAAAGAAAGCGTCTATCTTCGCTCCTCTTTACCTACTTCGACACCGCGAAAATGAATCGTAGTCCGCTCGCCTTCGGAATTATGTTTTGCCTCGTCGTACTTTTTTTTGCTCCCTATATGATGCCGGGCAATACCTATGAACGGCTTGGAGCCTACGCCGCGCTCGCGGTTGTACCCGTCACCTTCGCCGCCTTTATATGGGAGCGTAAGGGAGGGATCCTCTCCACGCTGCTGATTGTCAGCGGCCTTGCCTGTATGAACTGTCTCGAGATTGGTCTTCACTGGCCCATCAGTCTGATCCGGATGTGGCTACTTGGTGGAGTTGGCCTCTTCTTCTTCGGCGTCGTCACCGGGCAGCTTTGCTCTACCAGTCGGCTGTTAGGTTTAGCTCACATCAAGTCACTGCAGGCGGAGACAGCGATAGCGCGTGCCTATGAGCAGCAGGTCGAGTTGAATACCCTCAAGGACCAGTTTCTCTTCAACGTCAGTCACGAGTTGCGAACGCCGCTTACCCAGGTGTATGGCTACCTTCAACTGCTGGAGGAGTATCATGACACATTGCCGAGCGAGAAGCGCGCCGCTTTTCTCAGCCAGAGCGCGCAGGGCTGTGAAGAACTATTGATTCTCATCAATAACCTGTTAGATGCAGCTCGCATCGAGCGTGAAATGAAACCGCCTCAGATGGAGGTACTGCTGCTGGTGCGTGCCGTCCAGGAGCTACTAGACCAGTTTGGTCCCCAGCAGCGAGAGGATCATCCAGTGCGCCTGAATATCTCTGAGGATCTGCTGGTGAGCGCTGATTCGCAACACCTGCGGCAGATATTGCGCAATCTGCTCTCCAACGCCTTCAAGTATGCTCCATTGCGAACGCCGGTGGAGGTGAGCGCGACGCTTCAGGATAGCGGTGCGCAGAGCGGGTCGGTTCGTATCTGTGTGCGGGACTTTGGTCCAGGGATACCTCCCGTCGATATACCCTTGCTGTTTGGCAAATTCGTGCGGCTCCGGCGAGATATGGGCGGGCCTATACGCGGTACGGGTCTGGGTCTCTACATCAGCAAGCACCTGGTCGAAGCGATGGGGGGATCTATGTGGGTCGAGAGCTCAGGCGTCGTGGGGCAAGGAAGCAGTTTTTATTTCGTACTTCCTGCCCACGTCACTGCCAGAGAAGAAAGTTCGAGCGAAGTCAGTTGAGCAGAAGATTCTCCGGCTGCTGAATCGCCGTCAGCAGGTCGCGCAGCTTAAATGGTTTAGGCAGCACCCTCACCCCGGGATAGCGTATCTGTACAGTTTGCAGGTCTTGTAGAGATGCTGCTGAGACAACAACGATATGGAGATCGGGATAGAGTGTTTTCACCTGGTGAATAACCTGGGCACCAGCGATCTCACCTGGAATAAACAAATCAATCAGTAACACATCGAATTGTGGCAAAAGCAAGGTTGATTCCTCAGTAATAATTGCCGCCAGGATATCCAGTCCCCTGTTGTAGGTAGAGACCTCGTACCCGCTGGTCTCCAGCATCTCTTGCAGCATTGCGCAGATACCTGGATCGTCTTCAAGGATTCCTATCCTCATATAGTTATCAAGTCCCTTCATTGCTCTAAGCAGGCATGTATAAAAGATTATACAAGGTCTTTTTAATATCTGTCCAGCAGTTTACACAGAAGGGGGAAATTGGTAACGTCATCTATTTGAAGATGGCCTCCTCGCGGTCGATGACGGGCATAAAAGACCATTCTCTATTGTTATTATAGGTGAAAAACATCTTGACGTAGCGTTGCCATGCATGTACAATCATGTTTGCATTGTGAACGCTTTTTTATTGGGCCAGGGCAAAGGAATTGATTGGTCCCGTCCGTAATGAGTGTTTTCTTATCGAGCTAAAGCAAGGACTCGGTTGATCGTGTTCACGATTTATCATTTCGAGCCGCTGTTCATAATCTGGAGTTGTCATGAAAAAAGGAATCCATCCAAAGTACGTAGAATCCACAGTCAGTTGCGCCTGTGGCAACAGCTTTAAGACGTTGAGCGTCAAGCCCGTCCTTAAGGTTGATGTCTGTTCAAATTGTCACCCCTTCTTCACCGGACAACAGCGCATACTTGACGCGGCTGGCCGTGTGGAGCGCTTCCGCAAACGCTTTAACCTGCAGGACGAGTAGGGTTGCGGCATATGCTAGAGGGATAAAGGAGCAAAGAAGGCATCCTTTATCCCTTTTTTCCTATTTGCCATTATTTTTTATGCTGGGGGTGAGTATTCTGGTCAATGCGAGACAGCAAACTATCTTATTTCTGATTGCTGATACGGGCGCCGGTCATCGCAGTGCGGCGAATGCCATCAGCAACGCCATCAAGATTATCGCGCAGAAGAAGCAAGAGGAAGCGGAGCAGCGCGATGAGCTTGCGGTCCCTAAAGTAACGGCTAGCCAGGCGCCAGCTCGGAGCGCGCAGGCTACCGTCAGTGCCGTTCAGGCTAGTCCTCCTCCGGGCTACCACATCGAAATAGTCGACGTATTTGAAGAATACAGTCGTTTCCCTTTACGCGAAGCGGTAAAGCTCTACGGCCCGACCATCCGCTACAATCCCAGGCTCTTTGGAGAGGTTTTTCACAGGAGCAATCGTCCAGGGACCGTCAATGCTGTAAAAAGTCTCGCCACGCCTATGATATTGAACGGATTGCTGCGCCTTATCACCACCGTGCAGCCAGACGTCATTGTCTCCGTCCATCCTATGCTCAATCATGTAACCGTGCGAGCCCTGAAAGAACTTGGCCTGCCTATCCCTTTTCTCACCGTCGTCACCGACCTGGTGAGCGTCCATTATGCCTGGTTTGCCCCTGGCGTCGATGGTTACGTTGTGCCGACCGAGCAGGCCCGGCAGCTATATTTGAAGCGCGGACTGGACCCCCGGCGTGTGCATCTGCTAGGCATGCCCATCGATCCCAAATTTACGCTCAAAGTGGATTCCAAAGAGGCTCTGCAAAAAAAATTTGGCTTAAAGCCGGGCCTTCCCGTCGTTTTGCTCGTGGGTGGTGGTGACGGCGCCGGTGGTTTACATAACGCGGTACGTGCTATCTCTCAGGCCCGTCTACCTGTGCAGTTAATGGTAGTGACCGGGCGCAATAAGCGTCTATACACCTCCTTGCAGCGCACACGTGCCGGCCTGCACGTGCCTGTGAAGGTCTTTGGCTTTGTGCAAAACATGCCCGAGTTTATGCATGCGTCCGATGTTATCATTACGAAGGCCGGACCTGGAACCATCTGTGAAGCGCTGGCATGTCACCTTCCTATAATACTGAGCGGTTACGTGCCGGGCCAGGAGGAAGGCAACGTGGATTTCGTGACGCGCAATGAAGTTGGCATGCTTGCTATGGACTCCGGTACCCTGGTCGATGCCTTACGCCGCCTGCTCATGCCGGGATCGCCCGAACTGCGTCGCTTCCTGGAGAACGCAGCGCGGTTAAGCCATCCAATGGCGTCATTCGATATCGCCACCTTCATTTTGAGCAATCTGTCGTCCTCAGAAGAACCGAGTATCTGGCAAACGCCGAACTGGCAGCGTCGCAAGCGTCTACTCGCGGGTCGGATGCGCTCGGCTATTCGCCTCCGTCGCCTGCGCCGTTCCAGCTCAAAGAAGCTCGTCCCACGCGACATTCTGAAGAACCCCGTCGTACGGCGTATCTCGCGCCTGCGCATCAAAGGGCGCCCCTATGATCGTACACGTCACCTGGAGTAAGAGCCATCCCTGCCCTCCTGGTTGCCATCGAAGACAGGAGTTATCCCGAACTTTTGAACCAAAAGTTCGGGATAACTCCTGTCTTTTTTTGCGCCCCTGCAAATTCATAGCCCAATCTGCAACCTCAGCGGATACTTTCGTATTCTATCGTATAGAAGTGCAAAAATGTCTGTGCAACTTAATGAGAAGAAAGATATGGAAATAGGAGGTCCAATGGGAGAGCTGCAGTCGGACCTGCTAGAACTGCTGGCAGCCGACCTGAATCGCTATTTCCAGCGACTGGTGTTGAGTACTCAACAGCGGCTCTATGTATTTGCCCTGCGCCAGACGGGAAGCCCACAGGATGCGGAGGATATTGTGCAGGAAGCCTTCATCCGTGCGTACCACGCGCTGGCGGACTATCCTCCCGAACGTATACGTATAATGAAGATACAGGCATGGCTGTACAAGATCACCCTGCACATCTTCTATCGTCACAGTAGCAATGATGCCCGTCTCCGCTATACGTCCCTGGACGTATCGGAGGAGAGCGAGCTTCTTGAAATAGAGGACGATGGACACGAGCGGCCTGAGAAAGTATTGGAGAAGAGGGAAGATATGCGCGAGCTGGAAGCGATGATCGCCCGCCTCCCGGAACAGTATCGCGTCGCCGTCAGTTGTTACTATTTCGCCGAGTTAAGCTATCGTGAGATCGCGGAGCTATTGCACCAACCCGTCGGTACGGTCAAATCGAATGTGTATCGTGGCACACAACTTTTACGCAAAACAGCAGGCAACTCTGCTATATAACCAGGTGAGAGGCCGTTATGCAAGACAATGAGAACGAGTGGAGCAGCAGCCCACAAGGTGGCGATATGGAGGATGTAGAGGAAGAGCCGCAGGTGCCGTCGACCCTGCGGCCCGATGTGCTGCAACGGCTCGGGCTCACACCTGAGCTGATGGCGGATGATTTCGAGCTATCTGTCGATGATCTGATAGCGAAGTTGCAGAGCGACAGGTGGGAAGAGCGGGTGGTGGCGGTGCGTGCACTGGGCAAATTGGAGACGGCTGTGCCTGTTGGTATGTTTTCGTCCGCTCGTCATGATGAAGATGCAACCGTACGTGCGGCTACAGTACACGTGCTGGGCAATATGGGATCGCGCACTCCGCTCACCTGGCTGGTAGAGGCGCTCCAGGATTCCGACTGGCACGTACGCGAGGTGGCGGCGCTCGCGCTCGGCAAGCAAGGCGAGCGCGTCCCCGGCGAGGTACTTATGACGGCCCTGCACGATAAAGATGGATCTGTGAGGGAAGCCGCTCGCTTCGCCCTGCAATGGAACAATGAAAAAAAATCATATGGAAAATTGTGGGAGGAAGAAAGACCGATGCAACAAGAACACTATGATACCGCTCTTTCCAATGGCAAACGGAAGAGTGCCCCTCTGGATGCCCCATCATCCGATGACTGGAATGGAGCCTTCTTCGAGTACAGTGGCGCACGGGTTCTAAAGGAGCAGTCACAGACGTACGCCGCGCGGGAGTTTGCAACTCCTGATCATGTAAAGCCGGAACCGTCTTCCTATGAATATGTAGAGGTTATGCCTTCACGTGGCGAAAAGATTACCAGCTACCGTGTGCGCACCAGGTCCCAGAAGGGATGGTGGGCGGTTGTCATCATCACTGCGGGGCTCTTCCTTATGCTGGGTCGTCTTACTGCATCAGGGGTGCCGATTAGTATAGGAGTTTCGAAGATCATCACGGCTCCTGCCATACCTGAAAGGATGTTTCCTTTTGACTATGTACCTTATGCTCCCATTTTCCAAACGGACCTTGCCAGAGGGCTGAATCTCACTCCTTCGCAACTGCAAGTTCAACTGAAACAGCGTGGGAGCTTCGAGGCGGTGGCCGCTAATCAAGGTGTGTCTTCCGCCCAACTGCAAAAGATCGAACTCAGCGCCTTTCAAGATGTTGTGAACAATGCCGTGAAGACGGGAGATATCGATCAAGCAGCCGCCGGCGATTTGATGCAAAGGCTTCAGAACGACCCTGGATTCCGAGAGAAGGGAGCTCTTATCCTGTTCAATGCTGCGCCAATTCCTACGCCCGCGCCGAGCTTTCCTACACCCGCGCTGAGCTAATGCGGGCTGGCGAGCTGTGCTATATGCGTGCGCATAGCTCGCCGCGCCGAAGCGCGAACGTAAGAATGGATAAGTTTATGGGATGCATCGTGGGAACTGGCTCCCAGGGCGACCGCAAGGGTCAATACCGCTCACTTCATGAGTTCTGGCGCAGGCGAGAGGACAAGCGCAAGGCCCCCTCCCAGGCCCCCATCCGCCCCTTGTCCCTACTGTTACATCGTTAACCGCAAGGGTCGCCCGTACAAAAATACGGGAGGACGTTGAACGCAATCGTGTTCTTGTACTGGAGGCTTGCCCCCATCCGGCTCCCCGAGAACGTAGCTCCCCTGCCCGAACGTGCTCCCAGAGCTGGATGGTTCTCTCCCTGACATATTTTATCAATCATATGATCGGTGTAGGGAGAAGAGGCGGATGGGCTTGCCCCCATCCGCCTGTTGAAAAGTCCTGGGTAATTTAACTACGCGGCAGTAGTAGTGTATAATGAGCAATATATCCCTATGGATAAACATTATTATACGCAAGAATTTGAACTCGGCGGAAAGGTATAGTCGATGGCAAAATTTTATTATGGCGGACAGGCGGTCATCGAGGGCGTGATGATGCGTGGGCGCCGGTCGGCGGCGGTTGCGGTCAGGAGGCCGGATAGCAGTATCTATCTCTATGAAGAGGCCCTTAGTCCGACTCTCTATCAGAACAAACTGTTCCGCCTGCCATTTCTGCGCGGGATGCTATTGTTGTGGGAGATGCTGGTGCTCGGCACGCGCATGATGACCCTTTCGGCCAATATCGCCAGCGGCGCCGTCGATGCCGCTGCGCCCACCAGCCAGCCGGTCTCGCCGGAGAGTTCTCTTGCTCAGGATTCTTATAGTGAGACCAAACTGGAGGATACCGTGGAGAGGCCGCCGCAGATTGGTGGTCTCGCGTTAGTCATTCCGCTCCTATTCTCACTGGCCTTTGCCGTCGCAATCTTCTTCGTCGGTCCGCTACTGCTCAGTAGCCTGTTACCGGGTCATGCGAGCTGGCCTGGGCTTGTCCTGGAAGGGCTGATTCGTCTCGTTCTCCTGGTTGGGTATCTCTACCTGATAGGCCGTGTCCCCGACATTCAGCGCGTCTTTGGCTATCATGGGGCCGAGCATAAGACTATCAACGCGATGGAGCACGGCGACCCGCTGGACGTCGAGCATGTGCGCCGCGCCTCGCGCGTACACACGCGCTGTGGAACGGGCTTCCTGCTGCTGGTCATGGTCGTCTCCATCTTCGTCTTTGCCCTGGTTGGCTCGCCCTCGCTGTTTATAAAGATCGTGTCGCGCATCGTGCTGGTCCCGGTCGTGGCGGGCATTGCCTACGAGCTTATGCGCCTGGGGGCCGCGAACTATCGCTATCGCGTCGTGCGCTGGTTGCTCGCCCCCGGTCTCGCATTGCAGGGGTTGACGACGCGGGAGCCAGACGATAGTATGATAGAGTGCGCGATTGCCTCATTGAAGTGCGTTCTGCTACGCGATGGGGTAGGTGGCTTGCAGGGCGAGGAGAGCGATGCGCCGCCGCTGGTCCCATCGGCGTAGTTCAAGAGAGCGCAGTCATTTTTTAGGTAGCATCGTCTGGACTCTGCCCGCTCAGGCCCGGCATAGACGAGATAGTATCAGACAAGAAGGATCCGTTGAAGCATGTCATCTGAACACGTAACGCCGCCTCCGACCGGGGAAGAGAAAGCGCCTGAGCAAGCCGCTCCCGCCGTCGTCGCCCCCCCTCACGTACATTTTTCAACCACGCGCTGGGCCTCTGGCGGCGCGATCCGTCTACTCTATCGCTCCTGGACGCGCGTCGCCGCGCATCTCTTTCCCGAAGATTCGTGGGGAGAGCGCCTGGCGCAGGATCTGCATCTCCCCCTGCCCGACAGATTAAATATGAGCTGGGTGAACGGTCATCTCGCGGTTGGCGGGCGCATTCGCCCTGAGGATATCAAGGCTCTGGCACTGAGCGGCGTAACGCACGTGGTGGATACGCGTTCGGAGTATTGCGACGATCGGGCAGCATTGGCAGAAGAGAACATCGAGCTTTTGTACCTGCCAACGCCCGACACCTACCCTTTGAGCATAGATCAGTTGATGCAAGGCTCCGTCTGGGTTGATGAGCGCATCAAGCAGGGTGGTCGCGTGCTGATCCACTGCGAGCACGGCGTCGGACGCAGCGTCTTGCTCACCTGCGCCGTCCTGGTCTACGAAGGAATGCACGCGCGCGATGCATTGATGCTGGTCCAGGAGAAGCGCTGGCAGGCCTCGCCCAATCACCGACAGGTCAGCCGCTTAAAAGAGTTCGAAGCGGCCTGCAGATCCAGGCCCAGAACGTAGTGCTCGATGGTGAGTGCAACGCCATCCTCGGCGTTGCTCGTCGTCACGACGTTGGCAACCGCCTTGATCGTCTCGGGCGCCTGACCCATCGCAACGCTCCAGCCAGCGGCTTGCAGCATCTCCAGATCGTTGTTATTATCGCCGATAGCCATAACCTCCTGCATCTCGATGCCGAGAGATTGCGCCAGTAGCTCAACACCGCTGGCCTTTGAGCAAGCGGGATTCATTACCGTCAGTTCTGCCGTGCCATAGCTGCCGCGCTGCGTAAAATTCCACGAGCAGGACAGTGCCGCAACCTCCGGAATCAGGGCATTGATGACATCTTCCGGCGCGAAGGCTACTACGCGCAAAGGATCTGGCTGCCGGGCACAGCAGTGCGCGTAGTCCAGGCGCTTTATGGACTCAGGGAAGGTCGAGAAGTAGGTTACTACCCACTCGTTATCGTACGCTTCCAGACCGGTCCAGGTCTCCTCCATGTCATCTATGATATGATGCACCGCCGGTTGGATGGAGCGCCGCACCATGAGCTCTACAGTTTCCTGTGCCACCTCTGCCTTCAGTTGCTGGGTGGTCAGTACCCTAGCGCCGCGCCGTCGCCAGCGTTACCACAATGCCAGCCGCGCGCGCGGCCTGAATCGCTGTGCGGGTGCGCGGCGTGATCTGCTTCTGAGGATTGAGGAGGGTGCCGTCGATGTCTATTGCCAGTAGCTTGATAGACGGAGCGTGTGTTGTCATATGTAAATTGTAACCGGTTCCTTTATGTCACTATACCACTTTACGTGAATGCAACTGAACTCTGGTGTAGGACGATACACCCGTGTCATTCCAGAAGCCTCCGGCTTGTAGCCGGGGGAGTCGTCACAAAAAGAATTCCTGACCCAAAAAACGAAATCTCGTCACTGTAAGAGTGACGAACCCTTTGTAATCATAGATTACTCCTAAAAGAGGCGCGGGTCAATGTCGGCGCTCGTTCCTGCCTACAGGAACAGGGCTATTCAAAAGTCGCCTTTTATCGTTACTTCTCGCGCCTTCGGCGCTCGCAAAGATTTTATTGTTGAGTTTTTTTGCGCGCTGCAAGCGCGCAAAAAAACTCAACAATAAAATCCACTGGAGGCCCGCTTGCGGGCCGATGCGAGTAAGAAAGCGACTTTTGAATAGCCCTGCTACAGGAAGAGGGTCTGTAGACAATTTTCCTACGCATCTGCTACAATGGCCCTATGAAGATGCGAGAAGAGCGTTCAAGAGGCGTCCGCGCAAAACGACAGCCCATTGCTAATTCCCAGTCTCCCGCGACCGTTGTACAATCGAACCTGTGGCAGTCCTGGGTAGATGAAGCCGGACTCCCCTTGTTAGCGGACGAGCGACCCGTGGGCACGGTGCGTGATAGTTTGTATGACCTGATCCCTCTTGGTCCGCGCGAAAAAAAACTGATAAATACGCCCGAATTTCTGCGCCTCCAGCAAGTAAAGCAGCTTGGTTTCGTGTATCGCATCTGGCCCGGTGCGACCCATACGCGCTACGAGCACAGTCTGGGCTGCTACCATCTCGCCCTGCGCGCATTGCGTTCGCTCTTGCAGCGCGAGGCTAACGGCGGATTGTACGGGGTCGAGATCAGCAGTTTGCAGACGCTGGTGGTGGCCGCGCTGTTGCATGATATCGGACATTATCCATTTTCACACACCATAGAGGAGCTGGGTCATCCCATTGTGGTGCACGAGCAGGTGGGTCGCTCTATCATCGAGAACAGCGAGATTGCGACGATCTTAGAGCGGGAGTACCATCTTTCGCCTGGCCGGGTCGCCGACTTCATCGATCCACCCAGGACGGGCCTGACGCACGCCGACGACGAGCTACTCAGCCACCTGTTGAGTGGCGCGCTCGATATCGATAAGCTCGATTATCTGCCACGCGACGCCCGCGCCTGCAATGTTCCCTACGGTGGCGTCGATGTCACGCGCCTGCTCGGATCGCTGCGTGTGCACGAGAACGTCAACGGCCAGCGCCGTATGGTTGTGACGCATAAAGGGGTAAGTCCGCTGCACTCGCTGCTGCACGCACGGCAGGAGATGTTCGACAATATCTACTGGCATCATACCAGTCGTGCTATGCAGATCATGCTCATGCGCGCGGTCTACGATGCCCTGCTGGAAGGGGTGCTGCAGGCGCGGCAGCTCATTGGTCTTGATGACGCATCCCTGCTGGTCCTGTTGACGAGTGCGCAGATGCCTGTCAGTTCGCGTGCCCTGGCCGACGCGCTGACTCTGCGCCGTCCCTACAAGACAGTCCTCGAAATCAGTCGCCTCGCCGGCCTTCTCTTCAGGCGCCTGGATGCGCTCTTCTGGGATTCCGAACGGCGGCGGCGTGTGGAGCAGCAGCTTACCGTCGAACTGGCGGCGGGCCTTGAAACTGAGATTGCCGACTACGAGGTGCTCTTTGATATTCCGCGTCCAGAGAAATGGGAGATGGACGTGTGGATCTCCTTCGACCATCCGCCCATAGGCATGGAGCCCCTGATGAACTGGGTGGAGGTGACCGGTCTGCAATCGGACGATCTCGCTCGTTACGAGCTGCACCAGCGGCGTATCCGCGTGGTCGTCCCTGAGCGCCTGCGTCAATCGATACTGGCGCACAGGGACGATGTATTGCTGCCCGCGCTGGACAGGCTATTGTAGGAGTATCGTCAGGACTTCTTTTTGTCTTTCTTCTGATACATCGCGCGCACCGACTTCTCGCGGATCCTGCGCGCTGGTGAGTAGTCCGTATGCAGGCGAACGGCGCGTTCAGCGATCTTCGCGGCTTCGCGGTAGCGCTCCAGCCTGTAGAGCGTATCGGCCTTGATCGTCCAGAAGCGCACGTTGGCGGGGTCCAGCTCTATAACGCGGTCGATCGCTGGCAACGACTCCTCGTACTGGCCCATCCCACGCAGTCCGCGCATGCAGTTCTCCCAGGCGAAGAGACTATCGGGGGTCAACTTGATCAGTTCCCTGGCCATTTCTTTCAGTGCGCTGTATTGTTCCAGCGCGCGCAATGCGTGGATGCCCTGCGTCATGATGGCGACGTTCTCGGGGTGAATGAGCAGTGCCTGGCGAATGACCGGGATCGCCTCGCGCATTCTCCCCAGTTTGCACAGGATATCGCTTTTCATCTGCAGCGAGAAGATATTCTCGGGATCGATGGACAGGCTGAGATCGAACGCGGTCAGCGCCTCCAGGAGGTGGTTGAAGTTGGCGAGCGCGATGCCCTTGTTTGCCCACGCGCGGGCATCCCTGGGGGCCAGTTCGGTGGCTCGCAGCGCACTGCGCAGCGCCTCTGGAAGTTTTTGTTGCAGCAGTTGGAGCCCGCTGCGGTTAATCCAGGCCAGCGGTAGATTGGTATCGAGCAGGAGCGCCTGGTCGTTAGCGATAGTTGCTTCCGAGAGACGTTCCAGCTTTTGCAGTGCACGGGCCTTGTACGCGAGCGCGCTGGCTGAGCCAGGATTGCGGTCAAGGATCGTCTGCGCCATCGTATAGAGCGACTCATAGCGGCCTACAGCGTCGAGTGTCACGGCGACGCCGAGCAGGGCATCCTCATCGTTGGCATTGTAATCCAGCAGTTCTAAGAACATTTCTCCGGCCTGCGACCAGTGGCGCGTATCCAACTGTTCGTGCGCGCGCTGGCGCATCTGCTGAATCTCCTCAGCAGTTTTCTTCTGCTTCACCTTTTTCTTATCCTGTAAGGCTGGCGTTGAGCTCCCTGATGCTGCCTTTGTTTCCTCATCCAGATCCACTTCTAATCATCTCCTCCTCAGTTAAGATGCTTCATTATATCATCGTTTCCCGACATCCCTTGTCTGCAGAACTATACAAACTCTTTACAAATATCTCAAAGATTCCTGAAAATCGTACGATATAGTATAGGTGAGAACAAGAAATAGGTCTTATTACAAAAATACGTATGAGATAGAGATAAATGGAGGTCAACCAACAATGTTTTCTTCAGATGTAAATAACGAGCCGAATGGGCCCTATCAGCCGGTCGTGGGACCGGCTCCATCTGTCGATAGTGTACCATATTCGCCGGGAAGTCAGCAGACCCCTCCTGCTGGTATGCGACCACTATACCAATCGGCGCCCCCACCTTCGCACAACAACCGGCCTCCTTCCAGGGGATTGCGTACAGGAGCTATTATAGCACTTACTGTGCTGATTGCGCTGGTCTTTGGGACCGGTTTGTTCGCGGGCTGGGAATTTGGGCATAGTGGTTCGACGGCGGTTGTGAGTCCGCCCGCCGGTAGCCAACTCCAGACAGGCTCAAATACGAATCAACAGGCGATACCCACCCTGACGGGAAATAATTTGCAGGCGGTGCGTGAGGCAGTTATTGCCAAAGTGCGTCCCACTGTTGTGGAGATCAATATATCTACAACGCAGGGGGGCGCTATAGGTTCTGGCGTCATTATCGATAAGCGCGGCTATATCGTGACGAATAATCACGTGGTTGCGGGCGCGCAGAGCATCCAGGTCGTGTTGTCCGATGGCTCCAAACTGACGGGCCAACTGACCGGCACCGATCCCGCCGATGACCTGGCGGTGATTAAGATCAATCCACCGGCCAACATGCCGGTTGCGCAGCTCGGCGACTCGTCACAACTGAAGGTCGGACAGGATGTGCTGGCTATCGGTAATCCCCTGGGCATTACACAGACCGTGACCAATGGCATCATCAGTGCGCTGAATCGCACGGTCTCCGAGGGCCAGGGCGGGGCGAACCTGCCGAACGCTATTCAGACCGATGCGCCGATCAATCCGGGCAATAGCGGTGGTGCGCTCGTCGATATGCAAGGCAACCTGATCGGCATTCCGACCTTGACGGCGGTTGATCCAGAGTTCAACACACCCGCCTCGGGCGTCGGGTTCGCCATTCCGTCGAACCGTGTGAACCTGGTCGTGCCGCAGATCATTCAGAGCGGCAAGGTGACGCATACGGGCCGCGCGGCCCTCGGTATTAGTGGTGCCAGTGTCGATCAGAACCTCCAGGCGCAGGATAACCTCTCGGTCGATCACGGCGTCCTGATCGCCAGCCTGGTCAGCGGTGGGGCCGCCGAGAAGGCCGGCTTGCAGGTTGGCGATGTGATTGTACAGGTTGGTAACACGCAGGTCTCCGACAACTCTAGTCTGGTCGGTGCCCTGATCAACTACAGCCCTGGTCAGACGGTTGCTGTTAAGGTCTATCGGGGCAACCAGCAACTAACGGTCAACGTCACCCTGGGAGAGCTGCAGTCGGGCTCATAATTCTTCGACCTCTCTCTTCCTCGCTCTCTGGGAGGCACCC